>Ga0315907_10000004_pt1 | contig 333033 bp, 342 predicted proteins | sample LakEriMetagenome_3_FD_203525 | JGI IMG/M metagenome (GOLD analysis project Ga0315907, IMG submission 203525) | Freshwater fungal communities from buoy surface, Lake Erie, Ohio, United States - Buoy 12 MA123 | ecosystem: Environmental > Aquatic > Freshwater > Lake > Lake biofilm | place: USA...
TGTTGGCGGGCGCCGGCGCGAAAGACGCAGGCGCGCATGTTCGTCGCCTCGCGCTATACGATGTGCACGCGGCGAAGAACCCGATCTGGCAGCCGCTGGGATATTGGTTCCGCCCCCGTGCCTATCCAATGGGCAGCGAAACTTTGGCGCAAGCGGCGATGCGTGAGGCAAAAGCGGTGCGTTCCAATGTCGGGATGACCGATGTTTCAACACTCGCGAAGTTTGAAGTGTCTGGGCCAGATGCCGCCGCGTTTCTGGAAATCATCTGCGCAACGACGGTCGGCAAACTTGCCGTCGGACGGGGCCGATACACGTTCATGCTGCGCGAGGATGGGTTTGTTTTCGACGACGGTACCGTTTGGCGGTTGGACGAGAACCGCTATCTGTTGACCAGTTCAACGGGCGGCGCGGACCGGATGGCGACGCATATTTCCTATGTCCGCCAATATCTCTGCCCGCACCTCCGCGTCTCCGCCATCAATGTGCAGGAACATTATGCCGGAATTGCGGTCGCAGGGCCGCAAGCCAAAGCGACGCTAGCGGTATTGATCGGCGAAGAACCACCGCGCCATATGTCGACGGTTCCGGCCATGATTTCCGGCGTTCCGGTGATTGTCCTCGCCGCCAGCTACAGCGGCGAACGCGCGTTTGAAATTTATGTCGAGGCAAGCCATGCCGCACCCGTTTGGGCCGCGTGCGAGGCGGATGTCGCCAAGCAGGGCGGCGCACTCTATGGCCTTGAGGCAATGGAATTCCTGCGTATCGAAAAAGGCCATTTGGTCGTCGGCGGTGAAGTCGATGGGCGGATGACCCCGCATGATCTGGCGCTCGACAAGATGCTCAACAAGGCCGGTGGCTATGTCGGCGCGTCTGGCCTGTCGCGCCCTGCCTTGTCCGAAGCCGGACGGCGGCAACTGGTCGGGCTTGAAGCGATTGAGGGCAACATTCCCGAAGGCGCGATGCTTGTCACAGGCGAAGGCGTGTCCCCACAGGGCCATGTTAGCGCCGCTGCGTTTCGGATACTGGACGGCGGGTCGATTGCGCTTGGCCAATTGACCGACGGCTTTGCACGGCACGGCGAAGAGCTTATCGCGTCCTCGCCTACACGCGGCCAAATGGCGCGGGTCCGCGTTGTGGCACCGCATTTCTACGACACGGCTGGGGAGCGTTATCGTGACTGATGTAACAATCACAATGCTGCCCGCAGCGCCGCTTCACGCTCTGGAGATATGGAGCAACGCCGCGCCTGTTGCGAAAAGGTTCAAGGAAGCGGCAGGCTTTGCCTTGCCAGCCATTGGTTGTTCTGACGGCAATGATGCACTGCGTCTGATCCGTTATGAACCCACCGTCTGGCTGGCCGAAGGCGATGTGTCGGCCCTGTCTGGCCTATTGGCAGATGACGGTGCGCTAACCGCCATTGGCGGCGGCATTGTGCGGGTGCAGCTTTCGGGAAAAGGCTGGCGCACATTGTTGATGGAAGGCGGCGTTTTCGATGCGGAAAACCCGAATTTCGCGTCCGGATGCAGCGTGGCAACCATCATCGACCACGTCAATGTTCGCCTGCATGTGGTGGATGACGATATCTGCCATGCCTATGTTCCGCTCAGCTACAGCGAAGCCATGATCCATTTTTGGAAGACAGCAGCGCTCAATCTGACGCTTTAGGCGCATAAAGAAGCGTCATCCCGCGCGCATGCCGTTGCTGGAAACCCTTCCATAAGGTAACATTTTCACCGCCCGGGCTATACGCACCCCATGGCGTTCCGGCGGGCGCATTCCACACGCCATCATCCGAATTTTCGGTGGCCACGTTCAGATATGCATTTTTGCTTTCGTCGCCCCGTAAATGCACCGCCAGAAACGCGGAAATAAAGTGGAGGTTGATGGCATTGATCCGGTCCTGCCGCCAGATCGGGTCTTCGAACCAGTCTATGTCCCACAGCGAACCGCGCATTTCGGGTGGCGCGGGATTGAGCGCGATTGCATGGCCGGCCTGCTTGTAAGTCAGCAAATAGCGGTCGGCATTTACGGCGCCACCAAAGACGGCGAGCGCCCCCGTTTTATAGTCAACAGTAAAGTCGCTATCGCCGTGTATCAGAAGCAGCGGCGCCGTCAGCGCGGCAAGCCCCTCGCCACCCCATGCGCTGCTCGGTGCGCCGCCAGCCGGCGCCAGTGCCACCACAGCCTTGACGCCTGGCACTTTGATAGCGTCAGCATCCGCACTGCGGCGCGCGAATTTCTTCAGCCACCCACCCGCAACCGCATTCATATTCGGACCCGCAGGGTCAAGCGTTGCGCCACCCGCGGTGAGCACCCCATAACCACCTTGTGAATAGCCGATCAGCGCAACATTATCCGGGGCAATCAAATCCCCCAAAGTGGCGCGGAGCTGGGCCGCGGCAAATACAATGTCATGCGGCCGGTTGAAATTCGGCGCAGCACGCGTGGTTGGTGCAACGACATAAGGGTTTGGATCGCGATGATGGATCGCCGCAACGACATAGCCTTTTGACGCAAGATTCTCGGTCAACCACGTCATAACCGCCGGGTTGTTGCTATAGCCATGGCTTATAATGACCAACGGGTGCTTGCGGCCTGCGGCTGGCGCGCCCGCAACCGCGATACCCTTTTGCGTAAACGCGACCGGCGGAAGCGGTGGCTCTGCCCATAAGCTGCCGCGATATAGGACGGGTTTGGCACCCTTTTGCGCCGTGGCGGGGTACCAAATATCCACCTGTACATTGCGGTCGATGAGGCGAACATTGCTGGGGTCCGCTTGTGCGTTTTCTACGTCGGGCTGGTCACGGTGCGTGAAGGTGACGGAACGAAAGCCAACGCCATAGGCTCCCAGCGCAGCAAACTCCGGCGCATCGGCGCCGGGAACACTGGGTGGGCTGGCGTAAATAGGGGTGCCCAGCAAAATCAGCATCGAAGCGATAACGCGCCGCATCATGCTATCAACTCCGCGGTTTCGGCCGAAGCCGACGGCCACGCCAATTGCTGTGCCATCCATGGATATTCCTCGATGAGCGGCGGGAAGATTTTTTCCTGCAACACCTGCTGGCACAAAGCCGCCGTTAGGCTGGGGATATTGCCCAATTCATCGATCCGCGCGACGACTTGGACCGACCGTGAAAACCGCCCCCTCGTCATCGGCTCGGCGCGCAGCTGGGAAAGCAGTTCCGGAACCGCCGCCAAGCAAACCGGCGTGGTAATCGCCCAACCAATCCCCGCTGCCACCAATGCCAATTGCTGATGCGACGATTCGACTTCAACCATCTGCGGCAGCTTCAGCTTCATCCGGACAATCTGACGCTCAATCTGCTGCCCCGTTCCTGTAAGCTGCGAAAAGCGGATGAAGGGCAATGACGATGGCAAGCCGACAAGATCCAGCGGCTCCCGAAAATCTTTGGGAAAAACAAGAATGAAGCTTTCCTCAAACACCGGGTGCAGCTCGACTGTGTCACGATGCTCAAGATTGAAGCTACCGGTCACGAGCATATCAATGTCGCGTGCCAGAAATTCGCCCTGATGCTCCATGGAGATGCCAGAGCGGATATTCCACCGGTCTGCCCGCGCACCGAGGCTATGCAAAATCGGTGCGGTCAGTTGGTTGGCAAGGCTGAATGACATCGCGACGGTAATGCTCGATATCGGCAAGTTTGCGCCTTCACGCACTTCGTCATAGGCCAGTCTGGCGTGGGCAATCAGCTTTTGTCCGCGCGCAAAGAGCGACTTGCCGCTAGCCGTCAGGCCCAATGGCCGCATCGTGCGGTCGAACAAAGACGCGCCTATGCCGGCCTCAAGCTTCGCAATGGTTTGGGAAACCGCCGATTGTGTCACCTGCAAATGGGATGCGCATTGCGACATGCCGCCAAGTTCGACGGTCATCACGAATACTTCGAGCGCGTGCAGATCGAATTCTTGTGGCAGTTTCATGCAGCAACCCTCCCAAGCGTGCAGGTATAGCCAATGGCTAATATTACCTCAGCTAATGGCTATTCGAGACCGCCAGTAATAGTGCTATGCATTTTCGACATAGCCAGATTATCCGCCAGCGGCGTTGCAGGCTTGCATCACTTTTCTGGACGTCGGCGCAGCGGCAAAAGGTCCGCTTATGTGTTGCCGCTGCAGTCCGGATTGCGATGCAGCGCCAACAATCCTCTGAGCGTACCCAGACACATACACAGCAATATCAAAGCCAAGGGCAAGCCTGTGGCGATTGCACCCGCCTGAAGCGATGTGAGGCCTCCGCTGAGCAACAGTACCACGCCAATACCGCCCACCGCGACCAGCCAGATGGTCTTTTGCCGAAGCAAAGTATCGGTGCGTCCGCCCGCGGTCATGGTGTCAATCACCAGCGTGCCCGAGTCCCAGCCCGTCACGAAAAAGATCAGGATCAAGCCAATGGCAACAAATGAGGTGAGCTGCGCCCAAGGCAACGTACCGAGCAGCACAAATAGCTGCGTATCCAGCGATGCTTTGGCCAAGTCCGCACCATTGCCGGCAGCGATTTGCGCGATGCTCGCGTCCCCAAAAATCGTCAGCCACAAGATACCAAGCAGGCTGGGTGCGATCATGGCACCGGCAATGAATTCACGCACCGTCCGGCCCAATGAAATGCGCGCCATGAACATGCCCACAAATGGGGCCCAGCTGATCCACCATGCCCAGTAATAGACCGACCAATCATTGTAAAATCCGGTGTCGGTGCGGCCAACCGGATTTGATAATGCCGGCAGAAATTTCAGATAGTTGACGATATTGGTGGCAAGATCGCCGATCAGTTGAAGCGTGGATCCGGTGGTTAAGACAAACACCAGCAAGGCAAAGGCAACCCACATGTTGACCTCGCTCAAAATGCGGATGCCGCGGTCAATGCCGCCCCGGATCGACAGAAACGTAATGCCCGCCATCACCGCAATCAACGCCAGGATCGTGAGTGACGAGCTCGTTATGCCGTAAAGATATACGATCCCCGCCATCGCTTGCTGCGCCCCAAGCCCAAGCGACGTGGCCAGTCCAAAGATCGTCGCAAGGACCGCAAGCACTTCAATGACATCGCCGGTGCGGCCCCAAACCGCCTTTCCAAACAGGGGGTAGAACGCCGACCGCATCGACAGCGGCATTTTGAAATCAAAGCTAAAGAGCGCAAGCGCCAGACCGGTGACCGCAAAAATGGCCCATGGATGCAGTGCCCAATCAAAGATGGTCGCCGCCATCGCGATACTGCGTGCCGCTTGTGCGTCGCCAACAGCGCCGCCCAACGGCGCCGCAGGACCGCCTGCCATCGAAGACGTGAAATGGGTCACGGGCTCACCCACGCCGTAAAAAACCAGCCCGATGCCCATGCCTGCGCCAAACAGCATCGCAAACCACGATAAACGCGAATAATCAGGCGTAGCGCCTTTGCCGCCCAACCGGATTTTCCCCAGCGGTGACAGTGCAACAACGACGCAAAAGATCAGCAGAAGATTGCCCGACATCATGAAGAACCAGTCGAAATGGGCAACCGCACCACTCCGCAAGCCTGCAAACAAGTCCGCCGATGCTTTTGGCGCGATCAGGCTGAATAAAATGACCGCGAACGCAATAATGGCCGTCGGGAAAAAGACAGCGGGGTTGACATGCATTCCACCCCAATGGCGATTGGATTGGCCATAGTTCCCCAGATCTATTGCTTTGTCCCAATCGGCCAATGAACTCTCCTTACGGTCTCAAGCGACCATCAATGGCTGGCAGCCGCCGTGAACGCGCTCCATAGCCATGCGGCAAAACTGCGCCACACCTCAACATGGAAACGATCTTCACCGTCGCGGATGATAATGATTTCGACCGTTTCATAAATTGTGCGCGTGGCCCGGCCGACCGCAAAATGGTCGAGATCAAGCGGGCAACCTGTCATCAGCAGTTCCGCTGCGCGTGGCCCTTCGACGATAAGGCAGATCGACCGTTCGCTGATATCCGTGATGGCAACTGGCAATCCCGCGCCGGTTGGCATGGCCGTCTCCGCTCCCGTGCGCAGGAGCCATTCGTCCGGACCAAGGCACGCAATGCCACCTCCGGTCGCGCCGATTTTCTGTGGCACTTTTGCGTTGAGCACAGTTTCCAGAGCCTCGGCAGTACGCGCCCGCAACGAATAGCGCTTCAGCGGTGCAGCAAGGCTGATGCTGACACCATCGGCTACGTACGGCGTTGAAGAAACGGGTTCGTTCCTGAAAAGGGCATCAGACATGCAGCCGCGCTCCTTCTGCATCATAAAAAACCATGCCGCTCACTTTCGCTTCATGCGTTTTGCCTGGCATCGGGATGTGCAGCGTGCCGCCCATCATCTCATGCCCACCTGCCACTAAGGCAAAAGCGATCGACCGACCAAGCGTTTCACTCCAGTAAGAAGAGGTCACATGGCCGATCATCGTCATCGGGATTGGTTGGCGCGGGTCGGCAACAATCTGCGCACCTTCTTCCAGTACAACATTCGGGTCATCGGTCAGTAGCCCGACCAATTGTTTCCGTCCCGGCGCAACGATGTCAGGCCGTGCCATTGACCGTTTACCGACAAAGTCAGGCTTTTTCTTGCCCACCGCCCAATCGAGCCCTGCATCAAACGGGGTTATGGTACCGTCGGTATCTTGTCCGACGATAATGAAGCCCTTTTCGGCGCGCAGCACGTGCATAGCCTCCGTGCCATAGGGGGTGATGTCAAATTTCGCACCCTCTGCCATCAAATGTTCCCACAAAGCGCGGCCATAAGCGGTGGGCACGTTGATTTCGAAACCAAGTTCGCCCGTGAAGCTCACGCGGAACAGGCGCGTTGGAATGCCGCAGATTGTGCCTTCGCGAATGGCCATATGCGGCAAAGCGTCGGCGGATAGGTCAATGCCCTCCACCAGTGGTTCCAACAATTTGCGCGCATTTGGACCTTGCAGCGCAATAACCGCATATTGCTCGGTCGTGCTGGTCAACCAAACGTCAAGATCAGGCCATTCGGTCTGGAGATAATCCTCCATCATATTCAGCACGCGCGCGGCACCGCCGGTCGTGGTGGTCAGATGGAACCGGTCGGGCGCCAACCGCGCCGAAACGCCGTCATCGGTGATAAAGCCATCCTCTTTCAAAAGCAGCCCATAGCGGCACCGGCCTGGCTCAAGCGCTTTCCAAGGGTTGGTATACATGCGGTTCAGGAATTCGGCGGCATCGGGGCCAACGACTTCAATCTTGCCCAAGGTCGATGCATCAAAAATCCCGACTGACGACCGTACCGCAACGCATTCGCGGTTTACTGCCGCGTGCATGTCCTCACCCGTTTTGGGGAAGTAACGCGCGCGCCGCCACTGTGCGACCAGTTCAAACACAGCGCCATTTTCGGCGGCCCAACCGTCGATATTGGTCGTCCGTGTCGGTTGGAACAATGCGCCCTTTGCATGACCCGCGAACGCACCGAAGGTCTGCGGCGTATATGGCGGACGAAAGCTTGTCAGACCAATATCGGTCACCGGCTTGGCAAGTGCTGTTGATGCAATCTGCAAGCCATTGAGGTTCGATGTCTTGCCCTGATCGGTCGCCATGCCGTTGGTTGTGTAGCGCTTGATATGCTCGATAGAGCGAAAGCCCTCACGCACCGCCAGCTTGATATCCTTTGCCGTGACATCATTCTGGAAATCGACAAAGGCCTTTATCCGGCTTTGGTCCTTGGGCGTTGGCAACACATCAATAATCGCGCCGCTGCCAAAATCCCAACCGCCTGAACATGCCCCGACACAGCGTACATTTTCGTTCGGTTGGTCGGGAACATACGCGCCAATGTCATCGCGCCATGCAAGCGATCCTTTGCTGTGCGACCATAGATGCACACTCGGCGTCCAGCCGCCAGCCATCAACAGCGTATCGCAATCGATACGCGCGCCGACATAATCGTCATTATTGCAGATCTGGATGGATGTGACGCGGTGCCGGCCATTCACGCCAGTGACGCTATGGTTGAGGTGCACGTTGATGCCAAGGCGGTTGGCCTCGTCCAGAAGCGCAGAGGACACCTCCGTGCGCACATCGATGATCGCTTTTATACCGACACCCGCTTTTTCTAAGGCGAAGACATCTTGCCAGCCGCTGTCATGCGCGGTCATCAACGCGACCGATTTGCCGACCGCGACGCCGTAGCGATTGGCGAAAACCTTTGCGGCGGACGACAGCATAACGCCCGGCGTGTCGTTGCCGTCAAAAACGAGCGGCCGTTCAATCGCACCTTGCGCAAGGACCACTTCACCGGCCCGGACGCGCCATAATTTTTCGCGTGGGCTGTCCGAATTGTCGGGCAGGTGATCGGTCAAACGCTGCACCGCGCCGATAAAGTTGTCGTGATAATAGCCGAACGCCGTGGTGCGGGTGAGTATCGTGACATTGGGCGCATCGATCAGCGCTTTGCGGCTGCGCTCCAGCCACGGCCATAGTGCCGGATCAGCAAGCGCACCGCCGCCAAGTTCATCTTGTTCATCGACCAGGATGATCCGCTTGTTCGAACCCATCGCTTCCAATGCGGCATCAATACCGGCGGGTCCCGCGCCAACGATCAACAGGTCGCAATGGGCATAAGTGGATGCATAAATGTCGGGGTCTTCTTGGGTCGGCGCATCGCCAAGTCCAGCCATCTTGCGGATCGCTGGTTCATACAGCTTTTCCCAAAAAGAGCGCGGCCACATGAAGGTTTTATTGTAAAAGCCAGCCGGGAAAAACATGCCCAGCCGGTCATTTATCGCGCCAAAATCGCGCTTTAGCGACGGCCAGCGATTTTGACTGAAGGCGTTGAGCCCTGCATGAATTTCGACACCGGTTGCACGCAGATTGGGCGTGAAGCGACCAGCCCCCCGATCCACCGAGATCAGCGCGTTCGGCTCCTCACTGCCCGCTGCCATAATACCGCGCGGGCGGTGATATTTAAATGATCGGCCGAACAGGCTGACACCATTAGCAAGCAAGGCCGAAGCCAAAGTGTCGCCAGCGAAACCTTGATAGGAATGTCCATCAAAGCGGAATTCCACCGGTAGGCTGCGATCAACGCGCCCGCCATTTTCGAGACGATATCCGCTCATCGCCGCGGCTCCCCAGCCTTGTAAGTCGTTTCAAATTTGTCGGTCACTGTGTCGCGTACGGCGTTGAAAAAGCGACCGCACCCGTGCACATGCCGCCAGCGTTCATGATGCCGCCCACGCGGATTGGCACGAATGAAAAGATAGGCTTCCCATTCTTCGTCGCTCTGGCTTGACGGGTCCAATGGGCGGGCAACATGCGCCTGCCCGGCATTGGCAAATTCGATTTCGGGACGTTTCTCGTCACAATAAGGGCAGTGAATTAAGATCATTAGTGTGCCACCGCCGCTGCTGCTGCCTCGTCAATCAACCGTCCATTGCGGAAGCGGTCGAGATTGAAGGGCGCGTTGATACGATGCGGCTCGTCCTTCGCCATGGTGTAGGCGAGCAAATCGCCGGCCCCGGGCGTTGCCTTAAAGCCGCCAGTGCCCCAGCCGCAATTGACATACAGCCCCTTGACCGGGGTCTTGCCCAATATCGGTGAACGGTCAGGCGTCACGTCGACAATCCCGCCCCACGTGCGCAACATCCGCATCCGCCTGTAAATCGGAAAAATCTCACAGATTGCGGCAAGTGTATGTTCGATAATGTGGAGCGCCCCGCGCTGCGAGTAGCTGACATATTGGTCGGTGCCTGCACCAATGACCAGTTCGCCTTTGTCCGACTGGCTCATATAGGCATGGACGGTGTTCGACATGACGACGCACGGAAAAGTCGGTTTGACGGGCTCTGAAACCAGCGCCTGCAAGGGGTAGCTTTCCAAGGGAAAGTCCAGACCGGCCATCTGCATAACGACAGACGTATTGCCCGCCGCCGACACGCCAATACGCTTTGTCGCGATAGGCCCACGGGTGGTTTCAACGCCTTCAACCGCACCATCGGCACCGCGCCGGATAGCCGTTACCGCGCAATTCTGGATGATATCAACACCCAAAGCCGCCGCGGCCCGCGCATAGCCCCACGCCACCGAATCATGCCGTGCCGTGCCGCCGCGCCGTTGCAACGCTGCCCCCAGAACCGGATGCCGCGCATCTGGCGAAATGTTCAAGGGCGGGCAATAATCTTTGGCCTGCTGCGGCGTCAGCCATTCATTGTCGACACCGTTCAGCCGGTTCGCATTGATATGCCGTTGCAGGCTCTGCACATCATGCACATTGTGCGCGAGCATCATGACGCCGCGTTTCGAATACATGACGTTGTAGTTCAGTTCCTGGCTCAAACCATCCCACAGCTTCACCGCATGATCATAAAGATGCGCGCTTTCGTCATAGAGATAATTTGACCGGATAATCGTTGTGTTACGCCCGGTATTGCCGCCGCCGATCCAGCCCTTTTCAAGTACGGCGACGTTGGTAATCCCATATTTTTTGGCGAGATAATATGCGGCGCCCAACCCATGCCCGCCGCCGCCGACAATGATGGCATCATAAGCCGGTTTTGGCGCAGCATCGGGCCATTGCTCGGGCCAATCCTTATGTCCGCCAAGCGCTTTGGCGAAGAGACTGAAAGCACTGTGGTGGGTCATGATATTTTCTCAAGCGCAGCTGTAGCGCGGCTCACATAGAAACTCTTAAAGTCGTCGACCAGCTTTTCTTCCACGGCATACGGCCCCGGAATATAGCCATCGCTGGAGATCCCGCGATGGTTGATCGCAGAGAAATGCCCGTCCTGCTCGTTTGTTTTGCGCCACAATGCGGCCAAACGATCGGGATCGTAATCCACGCCCTCAACTGCATCTTCGTGCACCAACCAACTCGTGCGCAGCAATGTCTTGTCCGGCGAAATCGGTGTCAGTGAAAATGTCACGACATGGTCGCAGCAGAAATGGTGCCAGCTGTTGGGTTGAGTCCAAACAGACAGGCTGGACGTTTCAGGCGCAGTGAATGGCCCGATCAATTTTTGACACGCAAGCTTACCATCTATCGATTGCGTTACCGCGCCATTTGCCAGCGCCAGACGCGCGACCCGGTGCCACCAGCCGTCGGGAAATTCGATCAGGTCGTGGTCGATGCCAAGTGCTTTCCACTCTTCATGCTTCGCCGCATTATCGGGCGCATCTTTACCAAAGCCTGTTGTCCCAAGCACGCTAATCAGTTCAGGATGGCCGACGTCGCAATGGTAACATTCGCGATTATTCTCCATCACCAATTTCCAGTTGGCGTCTTCGATATAATTGTCCTGAACAACGACCTTTAGCTTTTCGAGATCATATACCGAAATCTGTTCGGATATGTCCGCCTTTACGCGGTCAATCGGCGGCGGATTGTCGCCCAAGCAGACGAAAATAAGTCCGCCGACATTTTCCAACGCCACCGGCGAAAGCCCATGATCTGCTTTGTCAAAATCCTCCGCCATGCTGCGCGCGGCAAGCAGATGACCATCAAGACCGTAGGTCCATTGATGATAGGGACACATTAAACGCGGCGCCCGTCCGCGCTGTTCCAAGCAGATTTTTGCCCCGCGGTGTCGGCAGCTGTTCCAAAACGCGCGCACTTGCATATCGCGGCCACGCACAATGATGACCGAATTCTGCGCCAGTTCGAACACGAAGAAATCGCCCGGATTTTTCACATGCGCGACGGTGCAGGCGTAAAGCCAAACCGATTTCAGCATGACCTGCGTATCAAATTCGAAAGCGTCTTCGCTGACATATAATTCGCGCGGCAAGGTATGGCCCTTGCGATCCTGCGCAAGCAAATCGGCGATAGGAGCGAAACGAGACATCGGCTTAGCTCTTCAGTGCGTTATTTTCAGGGTCGAACGGCGAGTCCGCGATGATCGTCGCCTTGTGGCGAACGCCCAAGATCGCGATTTCAAACTCTGCGCCTATCTGCGCCAAATCAGGCCGGACCATCGCAAGCGCAAGCGACTTGCCCACGCGCCAACCATAACCGCCGGAAGTCACGCGGCCGACGACATCATCGCCGTGATAAATCGGCTCAGACCCGCGTGCATCGGCATCCGTCACACCATGCACTTCCATCGTCACAAGCGTGTTGGCACCGCCCCGTTCCTGCCATGCAAGCAATGCATCGCGGCCATGAAAGGTTGGCTTCTTCAGGCTGACAAAGCGGTCCAACCCGCTTTCAAACGCCGAATATTCAACCGACAATTCACGCGGGATAAGCTTGTAGCTTTTTTCGAGCGCCATTGACGTCATCGCGCGGATACCGAACGGCTTAATCTCAAACTCGGCGCCGGCTTCCATCAGGCGGTCGAAAATATAATTCTGCATTTCGATGGGATGATGGATTTCCCAACCAAGCTCGCCGATGAAATTGACCCGCAGCGCATCGACCTGCGCCAGACCGATGCTGATTTTCTTGCCGGTCAACCATGGGAAGGCTTCATTGGATAGGTCGGCATCGGTAAGCTTCGCCAACACATCGCGCGAACGCGGGCCCGCCAGGACAAGCACGCCCATAGCCGTGGTCAGCCGCTCAAAGCTGACAGAACCATCGCGCGGCAGGGCCTTTTTCAAATAGTCATGGTCATGCCGCTCATAGGCGCCAGCCGAGACAAGATAATAACGCTGCGGTGCGACTTTATAGACGGTGAACTCACTGCGCACGCCGCCCTTGTTGGTGAGCAGATAGGACAAGGTTACGCGTCCGACCTTTTTCGGCACCGCATTTGTCAGCAGCTGGTCGAGCCAGGCTTCCGCACCCGGGCCTGATATCTCGCATTTGGCAAATGCGCTCATATCCTGAATGCCGACTTTTTCGTGCACATGGCGACACTCATTGCCGACATGTTCGAAATAATTGGACCGACGGAACGACCATTTTTCACGAATGGGTTGATCGGCAACGACGGGATGATTGTCGTTCAAAAGCACGTCGGGCTTGTCGAGATCAGCCTCGCTGAGCACATAGCCCTCAGGCGCAAACCAGTTGGGGCGTTCCCAGCCAAACACACTGCCAAACACCGCGCCAAGCGCCTTCATCCGGTCATAGCAAGGGGTGCGACGCAATGCGCGTCCCGCTTCGCGTTCCTCGTCCGGATAATGCACGGTGAAGACCTTGGCATAAGCTTCTTCGTTCTTTTCAATGAGGAATCCGCGGCCAGCATAATCGCCAAAGCGGCGCGGATCGACGCCCATCATATCGATCGTTGGTTCACCATCGACAATCCAATGTGCCAACTGCCAACCTGCGCCACCTGCGGCGGTAATGCCAAAACTGTGGCCTTCGTTGAGCCAGAAGTTTTTCAGGCCCCATGCCGGCCCGACAATAGGCGACCCGTCGGGCGTATAAGCGATTGCGCCATTATACACGCGCTTGATGCCAACCTCGCCAAAGGCGGGCACGCGCTTCATTGCGGCGAGGATATAGGGCTCAAGCCGTTCAAGTGCGTCAGGGAACAGTTCATATTCGCTGGTTGCAGAAGGGCCATCAACATAGCAGGCAGGGGCACCCAATTCATATGGCCCCAACAACAGACCGCCCGCTTCCTCACGCATATAATAGCTCGCGTCGGATTCGCGCAGGACGCCCATTTCGGGCAAACCAGCTTTTTTGCGCGCCATGATGTCCGGGTGCTGCTCAGTCACGATATACTGATGCTCGACGGGGATCACGGGGATATCGAGGCCGACCATCGCGCCTGTCTGACGCGCGAAATTGCCGGAGCATGATACGACATGCTCGCACGTGATATCGCCCTGATCCGTCGAGATAAGCCACTCGCCATTGGGCTGCTGTGTGATCGCGGTGACCGTTGTGTTGCGATAAATGGTCGCGTCGCGCTGCCGCGCGCCCTTGGCCAATGCCTGCGTGAGATCGGCGGGCTGGATATAACCATCATCGGGATGCTGGATAGCGCCGATAACGCCGTCCATATCCGCAAGCGGCCAAATATCTTTGACGTCGTCGGGGCTCAGGAAGTTGACATCAACGCCAATGGTCCGCGCAACGCCCGCATAATAATTATACTCATCCATCCGGTCTTTGGTGGTCGCCAACCGGATGTTCGTGACTTGCGAAAAACCGGCATGCAGGCCGGTTTCTTCCTCAAGCGTCGGATATAATCCGACCGAATATTGGTGCAGCTTACCGACGGAATAGCTCAGGTTGAAAAGCGGCAGAAGGCCCGCGGCATGCCAGGTTGAGCCGGAGGTTAACTCCTTACGCTCAAGCAACACGACGTCGCTCCACCCCATTTTGGCAAGATGGTACAACGTGCTTACGCCGACAACGCCACCACCAATTACAACTGCCCGTGCTGTGCTCTTCATAATATCCACCAATTTTCGTTATCGCGGCCCTATGTCAGACTAAAAGCTGGTGCGGCAATCGGATTGCGCCATGGAATCACAGCAACAGGTTTTTCTAATATTAAATATTAGTACTGTTTACTTGGCGACCAGGCAAGGCCGGGAAAAGGCACGGATTTACTTGGGCTTCGCGGCCGAACAATATGCAGCTATCAAAGTACCGTTCGGTCCGCCCAATGCGCGTGGGTTCCGCTGCTGATCTTATGTGGCAGAGCGATTCTGCACACCGGCCCATCATCAAAGCGTTTGCAGTCGATCAGGATGCATTCTGACGTTCCATGGTTTTCGTCGGTCACAAAGCTGACAAGATACCCATCGTCTTCGTCTACGGCGCCCACGCGCGGGGCAAAGGGCGCTTCGCTGGCATAGCGCCCATCGGGGAGCTGAACTTCCCATGACTCGCCGGTGACCAAATCATGTTTGACGAAGCCCGTGAACAGGAACCAGCCCGGCTTTGACGTCGTGCTATAGGCATAACGATAGGGCAGCCCCAAATAACGTTGGTTCATCATCCCGAACTCTAAAATCCGGTCATCCAACCGCTCTTCGCGTGTGGTGCCATCCTTCAAGTTGAAGCGCCAACGGTGCAGCTTGGGCTTAAAGCTATGTTCGTCGACATAGGCCATCATATGCCCATAGCCGTCGGCATTTTCGATCGGTGGCGGATAGGGATCCTCTTCGAAATAGCCGTCGAGGATGACCTCGTCCCCTTCCTCATAGGCATTGATGAAGTGCAGGACAAAGGTCGGGTCCGCTTCAAACCAGCGAATATCTTCGGGCTGGCCATAACGTGGAATGAGCGCGAAACGCGATGGCAGCCCTTCGTGCAGCCGCGTCACATGGACATCGCGCTTCAACAGCTCCTCGTCCCAGAATAAAGGAAAGTCGCACAATATTGACCAATTTTCGGTGAACATCATGTCATGCGGCAACCGCGGCCCGGGAAGCGGGATCGGCACATAATGCGCCAGCTTTCCGCTGCGGTCGACCACGCCATAATGCATATAAGGCGCATGTTTGGAGTAGTTGAAAAACAGCAGCTCGCCGGTGCGTTCATCGACTTTGGGATGCGCCGAAATGCCGTCCAGCGGCACCCAGGACGCAACGCCTTCCTGCTCCAGTGTTTCGGGATCGAGCACATAGCCTTCACCGCACTGGTAGAAAGTGGACACCGCCTTGCCGGCGTGCACGATAATGTCGGTGCTTGATGAATCCTTGAGGCTGCCATGTGCGCCAAAGCCGGGGCGTTTCGACACGCTGACCTTATCCATCAACCCGCCCCAGAGCGAACCGCCGGCATCTTGCTCCGCCTGAAAACAGCGGGTGCGCACAAAGCGGTTGCGGTAGCTTGCCTTACCACCCGAAAAATCGATCTGGTGGATCATACCGTCGCCATCAAAGGGATGATAACGCCCTAGCGGTTGGTGAAGCTGGTTTTCCGTGTTGCGCAAATAGACGCCGTCAATGTCGTCCGGAATGCTGCCTTCGATGACCTCAAGGTCAGTCGCGGTGACCTCTTCATGCTGCGGCGTCCACGCACCGTTGAGATAGGGGTGGTTGCTCGGCTGCAGCGTTGCTTTCACCGGGGGCAATTTGTCGACTAGCATTGCGTGCTCTCCTCAGGCCTTAGCCTAGGTCGAAAGTAACCCCTTGCGCAAGCGGCAGTTCATTCGAGTAGTTAATCGTGTTCGTCGCGCGGCGCATATAGGCTTTCCATGCGTCCGACCCGGATTCGCGACCACCGCCCGTTTCCTTTTCGCCGCCAAAAGCGCCGCCGATTTCAGCGCCGGATGTGCCGATATTGACATTGGCGATGCCGCAGTCGCTACCTTCTGCCGACAGGAATCGCTCGCACTCGCGGACGTCTGTCGAGAATATTGAGGACGAAAGCCCTGCGCCGACACTGTTTTGAAGTGCGATGGCGTGCGCCAAATCGTGATAGCGGAAGATGTAGAGTATCGGCGCAAAGGTCTCGCGCAATGCCGGGCCACTGTGCGCAGGCATCTCGACCAGCGCTGGCCGGACATAGACACCTGCCAAGTCCATCCGATCACCGCCCGTTATATTTGCGCCAAGCGCGCGCGCTTCATTAAGGGCGACTTGCATGCCGTCATGTGCCGCTTCGTCGATAAGCGGTCCAGCCAAGTTGCCGCTGTCGAGCGGGTCGCCAACCGCCATCGATGTGCTGGCGGCCTTCAATGCCTCTACAAAATTGTCATAGATCGCATCATGCACAAAGACGCGGCGCAGGCTTGTGCACCGCTGCCCGCTGGTTCCAAATGCCGAGAACAAGACGCCGCGTAATGCCAATGCAAGGTCAGCCTTGTCGCTGATGATCGCGGCGTTATTGCCGCCAAGTTCCAATATCGTCTTGGCAAAGCGCCCGGCCGCGACCTGTCCGACTTTGCGGCCCATGTCCGTGCTACCGGTGGCCGAGATGAGCGCGACGCGCGGGTCCGCGACCAAAGCGGCACCAACGTCGCGTCCGCCATGCACCACTTGTGATACATGCGCTGGCGCATCCCCAAATGCGGTCACTGCACGTTCAAAAATGGCTTGTACCGCTACCGCCGTCAGCGGGGTTTTCTCCGACGGTTTCCAGATAACGCTATTACCGCAGACAAGTGTCAAGGCCGCATTCCACGCCCAAACGGCGACCGGGAAATTGAAAGCAGAGATGACCAGCACCGGCCCCAAGGGATGCCATTGTTCCATCATGCGGTGGCCGGGACGTTCGCTGGCGATGGTGAGGCCATGAAGCTGACGCGATAAGCCGACGGCGAAGTCGCAAATGTCGATCATTTCCTGCACCTCGCCGAGGCCTTCGGACAACGGCTTCCCACATTCTATGGTGACAAGGCGCGCCAGTTTCTCCTTATCCTCGCGTAAGGTATTGCCGAACAAGCGGACGAGCTCTCCACGACGCGGCGCGGGGACGGCGCGCCAACTGTGAAACGCCGCGGTGGCATTTGCACAGGCCGCATCCATATCCGAGGCAGAGGCGGTTGGTACCGATCCGATATTGCTGCCATCGACGGGTGAGTATGACGCCATATCCCCCGAACTTTGGGTTCCGAGGTTTTTCAATATCGTCTCTACGTCTGCTGCCAGCTTCACCGCTATCTCCTATTTTATCGCTGCCGAATAGACGGGTTACAGACATTTTGCCAGCTTGCCCGCAGCACACAAAAAGTTTAGCGACCCAGGCAACATTGGAGAAACCTTATGGCCGAATTGGCAGCATTTGATTGGTCCGACCCCTTCCGTCTGGATGCCCAACTTACCGAAGATGAACGCATGATCCGCGATTCGGCGCATGCCTTTGCGCAAAGCGAATTGCAGCCGCGTGTGATTGAGGCGTACCGCACCGAATGTGATGCGCCCGAATTGTTTCCGCTGATGGGCCAAACGGGTTTGCTGGGCGCAACGATTCCGGAAGAATATGGCGGCGCTGGCGCGTCTTATGTCGCTTATGGCTTGATTGCGCGTGAGATTGAGCGCGTCGATTCGGGCTATCGGTCGATGGCGTCCGTTCAATCGTCGCTCGTGATGCATCCGATCTATGCATATGGTTCCGAAGAACAGCGCCGCAAATATCTGCCCGGACTGGCCGCAGGAACGCTCATCGGCTGCTTTGGATTGACCGAGCCGGACGCAGGGTCCGATCCTGCGGGCATGCGCACCTTTGCCAAAAAAGTTGATGGTGGATATGTCATCAACGGTTCGAAAACGTGGATTTCAAACGCCCCCTTTGCCGATGTCTTTGTCGTCTGGGCAAAATCGGAAGCACATGGCGGCGGCATTCGCGGCTTTGTGCTGGAAAAGGGCATGAAAGGCCTGTCCGCGCCAAAAATTCAAGGCAAATTGTCGCTGCGCACATCAACCACTGGCATGATCATGATGGATAATGTCGAGGTTGGTGAAGGCGCGCTTTTGCCCGACGTGCAAGGCCTGAAGGGTCCGTTTGGTTGCCTCAACCGTGCGCGTTACGGCATCAGCTGGGGCGCATTGGGGGCCGCAGAATTCTGCATGCATGCCGCGCGCCAATATGGCCTTGATCGCCATCAATTTGGCAAGCCGCTGGCCGCCAACCAGCTCTATCAAAAGAAGCTGGCCGATATGATGACCGACATTGCGCTTGGGCTTCAGGCATCGTTACGCGTCGGACGGCTTATGGACGAAGGCCAGCTGGCGCCCGACATGATTTCAATCGTGAAGCGCAACAATGTCGGCAAAGCGCTCGATATCGCCCGCGCCGCGCGCGATATGCATGGCGGCAATGGTATCAGCGAGGAATATCAAGTCATGCGCCACATGGCGAACCTCGAAACGGTCAACACCTACGAAGGTGCGCACGATGTCCACGCGTTGATTCTGGGGCGCGCCATCACGGGCATCGCTGCATTCTGATAAAAAATTGGGCCGCCAAGCTCTACAGCGGCGGCCCAGTTATGGCTTTGCAGCCAGTGCGGGAGGAAAGCGTATCTCCTAAAAGACACGCATCCGTTTAACGCAAAGATGGTAAATATTTCATGAACGCGGCGATAACGGCGATGCGCCTAGCAAGGGCCAGTCCTTCGGCCTTCGACCGAAAACGAAAACGGCGCATTATTGCGAATGCCCTGCGACTGAATGTGGATGATCCGGTTGGATTCCTTGCGGATGGTCGTCAGACCTTGTCCTTGACCTTTGCAGGTGTAGCTGACCGTAACCGAATTCACGGTTGAACGGACAACGTACCGCTCACACGCTGCACCCGAATGCTGGATTTGGGTTAGCACGTCTGGATTGCCAAGACAGATTTTTGTCAATGGCGCCTCAGCCCCAGCTGCCCGCAAACTCCATTGCCCGCGTTCTAGCGTGTTCAATAATGACAGATCATTTGCTGGCGTAAACGCAATTGCGGCTGAAGTCAGCGACAGTAAAATGGTACCAGCCAAGCAATATTGGGCGCGTTTTAATGTCATAAGTGTCAATCCAGAAACCAGCCATTTTCGTTGAAGCGGCCCGTTTATTGCCGAGACATATCACAAAATGCTGCATTTCGCATGATAGAATGTGGGCGATGAACGATGCGTGACCAGATTGGTCCCAAGCATTTCGATCAGTTGTTGAAGCTTGCCAAACTCACCGGAAAACGGCGCGAGCAAAATTCGCAATCGACAACGATATCACCGGCATCATCGGCCATGTCAGCCCGGTCTTCTGCCGGAAATTTTGAGATGACATCGCGGATATGCACGGGGTCACAGCGGCAGCCCTTGGACAGCGGATCGCCTTGCTCAATGCGCACTTCCTGTTCCTCGTGGAACAAGCGCCAGACAATTTCTTCCAGTGGTAATGACGGATCGGCAAGTTCGGCACGTGCGATCGTGGAGGCAATGATTTCCACATGCTCCCATTCCGGATGGTCAAGCCGGACATGCAAGCGTTCGCGGCCTTCTTCGCCTTCAGGCAGATGCTGGACGAGTAGCCCGCCCGCCACACAGCGGCCGTTCACATGGTCGACGGCAACGCGAATAAGCGTCGGAATTTGTTCAGACTGCACGAAATAGTTCGCGGCGGCATCCGCCAGCGTATCGCCCTCAAGCGGCACGATACCTTGATACCGGCCACCGCCTTCAATCGCTGACTTCATCCGGTCGAAAGTGATGGCAAGATAGCCTTTGCCGAAGATACCAAATAATGTGGAATCGTCCGGCAGTGCGGCAACGGTCGCTGGATCGAACTGCGCATATCCGCGCAATGCGCCATCCTTATAATCGCAGGCCAGCAAACGGATGGCACCCTTTTCGGTTTGCGTCTGCAATGTAAGCTGGCTGCCTTTTTCCTTTAGCGAGGCGCCCAGCAATGCCGTGAGCACCAGTGCCTCTGCGAGCGTTTTCTCGATGAGCGGCGGATAGGCATGCGCGGCCAATATTTCAGCCAACACCTCGTCGAGGCGCACCAACCGTCCCCGCGCGTCACGGGTCGGAATGGAAAAGCGCAAAGGCTGATTACAAAAAGTTTCGGACTGCCCAGCCATTAAATTTGGCCAAAGCACCAGCGTAAGATGGATTTTTGCGCGTGTAGCCGGTTTTCGGCTTCGTCCCAGATGACCGACTGCGGCCCGTCGATCACGGCGTCGGTGACTTCCTCGCCGCGGTGCGCAGGCAGACAGTGCAGAAATTTGGCATCGCCCTTCGCTATGGCCATAAGCTGTTCGTTTACCTGATAGGGCATCATCGCGGCTATTTTGTTGTGGGCGTGCTCTTGTCCCATCGACACCCAGGTGTCGGTGACAATCACGTCTGCGCCACGTACCGCCTCGGCGGCGTCGCGCGTGAGCGTAACGTTCGCACCCGCCGCGCGCGCGCGCGCGATGAAGCTATCGTCGCTTTCATAACCCTGTGGCACGGCAATCCGCACGTTGAACTGGAACAATCCCGCAGCCTCAACGATGGAGTTGAGGACATTGTTACCATCGCCCAGCCATGCAAGCTCAAGCCCCGGCAACGATTTGCCATGCTCGGTTATCGTCAACAGGTCAGCCACAATCTGGCACGGGTGCGACAAATCAGTCAGTCCGTTTATCACCGGCACGCTGGCGTGATGCGCGAGCTCTTCGACCTTGGCATGATCATCGGTGCGGATCATGATCGCATCGACATAGCGCGACAAAACACGGGCGGTGTCGGCAATCGATTCCCCGCGCCCCAGCTGCATTTGGCCAGACGCCATAAAAATACTGTCGCTGCCCAGTTGCTTCATCGCCATTTCAAATGACGTTCGCGTGCGTGTCGAATTTTTTTCGAACACCATCGCGAGCGTATGCCCGGCCAATGGCGCATCCGCATCTGCCTTGCCCTTGGGCCAGCCTTGTCGCGCGGCTTTGCGGTCAATGGCGTCGTTGAGCATGGCAGCAATCGCATCGCCGCCAGCATCCGCCAGATTTAGGAAATGACGGGTCATGCCGCCTGCGGCACCTGATAACTTGCCGCACCAGCCGAGAGCTTTTCCATGAAAATCTGGATTTCCGTATCGGTAATGTTCAACGGCGGCAGCACGCGGAAGGTGTTATCACCAGCGGCAACCAACAGCAGCCCATGATTGTCCCGCAAATGCGCGACGAACGCGCGCGTTTCGTGCGTCATCATCACGCCCAGCATCAATCCCTTGCCACGCACGCCAGTAAACAGGTCGGGATAGTTGCCAATGAACTGCTCAAGTGAGGTGCGCACTTTGTCGCCCGTCGTGCGCACATTTTCGAGGAATTCTTCATTTGCCACGACATCCCAAACCGCCTGGCATGCCGCCATCGCAAATGGGTTGCCGCCATAGGTCGAACCGTGCGTCCCGACGACCATGCCGCGGGCTGCCTCTTCGGTAGCCAAGCACGCACCCACAGGGAAACCGCCGCCCAAGCCCTTTGCCGTCGCCATAATATCTGGCGTGATGCCATATTGTTCATAGGCATATAACGTCCCCGAGCGCGCTACACCGCACTGGACTTCGTCGAGGATGAGCATGATGCCATGTTCGTCGGCCAGCGCGCGCAGGCCCTGCATAAAGGCGTCAGACGCAGGGCGTACGCCGCCCTCCCCTTGGATGGGTTCAACGAGGAAGGCCGCGGTCTTGGGTCCTAATGCAGCCTTGGCACCTTCTAGATCGTCGAAATCGACATATTTGAAACCGTCGAGCAAAGGCAGAAAGCCTTTGTGCATCTTTTCCTGATTGCTGGCAGAAATCGTCGCCATCGTGCGGCCATGAAAGGCATTTTTGAAGGTGATGATTTCAAAGCGGTCGCTGCCCTGGCTCTGGTGGTACGCGCGCGCGGTCTTGATTGCGCACTCGACAGCTTCTGCACCCGAATTTGTGAAAAACACAGTGTCCGCAAAAGTGGTATCCACCAGCCGCTGGGCAAATGCCTCACCCTGCGGGCTGCCATATAGGTTCGATACATGGATCAGCGTCGCTGCCTGATCCTGAATGGCTTTGGTCAAATGCGGGTGGCCGTGCCCAAGCAAGTTCACAGCGATGCCCGCTGCGAAATCAAGCGCGCGGCTGCCGTCTTCGGAAATCAACCAAGCGCCTTCGCCGCGCACCGGTCGGAAACCGCAACGCGGATAGACGGGCATCAATGGCGTGATCGACATGGTATATTTCCTTCCAACCAAATGCTTGGCATATTCCAAAAGCCAAAAAGCGGCCCCACGGGACCGCTTGTTTTGCCTTACCGCTATAAGCTTGCAAATATGGCAAATCAACCCGTGCGACCGCTGCTGTGTCACCCCTGCTATCGGCGCATTAACGCGCAGCGGCTATAGCCCCTTGTCGCGTTTCGCCGCGGCAATCCGTCGCTTAAGGTAACCAAACAACAGCAGATGCACCGCCACCAATAATAAAAAGACAATCAGGATGATTTTGCCAGCGCTCATTCGCGTTTCCTTTTTGCAGCCCAGGCAGTTTTAGCGACATAGCTGGCTGATGCCACGGCCTTTAGCATTTTGTGCGAATGGACTTAAGGCCTAATCGCCGCCGCAGCCCCCGCCATCGCCGGCGCCGCAGTCTGCGGCGCTATCTGTGGCGGTCGTACTGACGCCGCTATCGCTGTCTTCCCGTTTTCGAGGATTGGATGATTTGCCCGACCGAGCGCCAACGAAAGCGACGGCGAGAAAAATCGCGGCCGCAACCGCCGCTATTACAAACACGGACATATCATACTCCTTCTTCTGGACCGCCTATAGCCCGATTCAATGCATCGCTCGGTAGGTTAAGCGGCGGCATTGCCCGGCAGCTTTCAACGCGTTTCGCGCATCATCACTCCACCGTGACAGACTTTGCCAAATTGCGGGGTTGGTCGACATCCGTGCCTTTCGCGCACGCCACATGATAAGCGAGCAGCTGCACGGGCACAGCATACACCAATGGCGCAATGAGTGGATGCACGCTTGGCATTTCGATAGTGGCAAGGCAGCCCTCGCCGGCTTCGGCTATGCCCTCGGCGTCGGAAATCAGCACGACCTTGCCGCCACGCGCGCGCACTTCCTGCATATTGCTGACGGTCTTTTCGAACAGCGGGCCACTTGGTGCGAGGACGATGACAGGCACCGCTTCGTCGATCAGCGCGATTGGGCCATGCTTCATTTCGCCCGAGGCATAGCCTTCGGCATGGATGTAGCTGATTTCCTTGAGCTTGAGGGCACCCTCCATCGCCAATGGATAATCAGGGCCACGGCCAAGGTAGAGCACGTCACGTGCCGGCGCGATAAGGTGCGCCATTGCCGCAATGTCTTCGTCATGCGCCAGCGCGGCATTCAAGGCAGCGGGCGCTTCGATCAGATGGCGCACAATTTCGCTTTCTTCTTCTGCAGTCAGCTTGCCTTTGACGAGCGCGAGATACGCCGCAAGCGCCGCGAGCACCGCAAGCTGGCAGGTGAAGGCCTTGGTCGACGCAACGCCGATTTCGGGGCCAGCATGTGTCGGCAGCAATAGGTCGGCCTCACGCGCCATTGAAGAGGTCGGCACATTGACCACGACCGCGATGGTCTGGCCATTTTCCTTGCAGTGGCGCAGCGCGGCCAGCGTATCTGCCGTCTCACCCGATTGCGAAATAAACAGCGCCAGACCGCCTTCTTCCAACACCGGATCGCGATAGCGGAATTCGGACGCGACATCGATGTCGACGGGCACGCGGGCGAATGTTTCAAACCAATATTTGGCGACCATTCCAGCGTAATAGGATGTGCCGCAGGCAACGATGGTAATGCGCTTCACGCCCGCAAGATCAAAATCCATCTGCGGCAGGGCAACGGTCTGTTCAACGGGGCGGATATAGCTGGAGAGCGTTTGGGCGACCACTGTGGGTTGCTCAAATATCTCTTTCTGCATGTAATGGCGGTAATTGCCTTTTTCGATCTGCGCCGCGGACACGCCGCTGGTGGTGACTTCGCGCGTGACAGGATTATTATCCTTATCGAAAATCTGTGCACCATCGCGGGTGACGACAACCCAGTCGCCTTCTTCCAGATAGGCAATTTTCTGCGTCAGCGGCGCGAGCGCCAACGCATCCGAACCCAAATAGGTTTCGCCATCACCATAACCAACAACCAGTGGGCTACCGAGACGCGCGCCAATCAGAAAATCGGGAAATGCGCGAAACGCAATCGCAAGTGCAAAGGCACCGCGCAGGCGCGGCAGCACGGCCTTCACGGCATCGGCCGGTGCATGGCCAGCCTCAACCTGTTCCGAAACCAAATGCGCGACAACCTCTGTATCGGTTTCGCTTTCAAATGTCCGCCCGCGCGCGATGAGTTCATCGCGCAGCTGCTTGAAATTTTCGATAATGCCATTGTGCACGAGCGCGACTTCGCCCGTCGCATGGGGATGCGCATTGCTGGTGGTCGGCGCGCCATGAGTGGCCCAGCGCGTATGCGCGATGCCAATATTACCAGCGGCATCGTCGGTTTTTAGAACATTGACAAGGTTCGCAAGCTTGCCCTCTGCACGGCGGCGGACGAGCTGACCATCATGCACGGTGCAAACACCGGCGGAGTCATAACCCCGATACTCCATCCGCTTCAGCCCATCGACCAGCCGGTCCGAAGCAGCAGACTTGCCAACAATTCCGATAATTCCGCACATTTATTTTGTTTCCCAATCTGCTTTGTAGGGGACCCTTATTCCCGGCATTTCCGCCGGAAAATCCTTAGTATTTCGCGTAACGAGTATACGCCCTGTCACCTGCGCCGAAGCTAGGATGATCGCGTCAGGCGATTTCAGTGACTTACGCTGGTGCCGAAGCGCCGCCGCACGCCGCGCAATTTCTTCGTCAATCTCGCTCATGGCGAAGAGACGCAAAAATTCCTCCGTCTCGGTCGCGGCGTCATCTGGAACGCCAGACATAACCTCAATCCATGTCATCCGGCTTATCCAAGCACGGGCGACGTTGCGCACCTCTGCCCATGCTGCAGGCCGGTTGTGCAACATGTCGATAACAATATTGGTGTCGAAAAACCGCTCGCTCACGCAGCACTGCGTTTCTTTTTGGCCAGCGCAACGTCGCTGACGTCCGGCCATTCATCGCGCAACTGCCGCTCATACTCTAGGCCATCGACCGTCGAGCCGTGCCGCTCCCAAAGACCGAAATATTTCTCGAAGCCCTCTTTATGACTTTCAGCGCGATATGCTTCGACCGCCTCGCGCAAAACCGCCGCCCGCGACTTGCCCTGCTCGGCAGCAAGTTGGTCGAGCCATTTGATGTCTTCATCAGGCAGATCGGCGAGGATACGAGTCATGATATATTGATATCATATCATGATATCATGTCAATGCAATCATAAGGAATTTGGGCACTTGCCCTTTGACGTCAAGCATCGCTCACTTCTTCTCCGCCTTCTTCTTCCGCATCGCATCGTGAAAACGGTCCGCCCAGCCGGGCTTCACGAGCTGTTCGGCGCGGACCATGCGGAGTTCGTCGTCGGCGACGTCGCGTGATACGGCGCTGCCGGCGGCGACAATTGCATCGCGGCCGATTTTGACCGGCGCAATCAGGGCAGAGTTAGACCCGATGAACGCACCTTCGCCAATCACTGTCTGGTATTTGAAATAGCCGTCATAATTGCAGGTAATCGTGCCCGCGCCGATATTTGCGCCTGCACCGATGGTCGCATCGCCAAGATAAGTGAGATGGTTGGCCTTTGCGCCCTTGCCCAGATGGGCTTTCTTGGTTTCGACGAAATTGCCGATCTTGGCTTTTTCTTCCAACAATGTTCCGGGGCGCAACCGCGCAAATGGACCGACTTCGCAACCGCTGGCGATTTGCGCGCCTTCGATATGGCTGTTGGCGCGAATTTTGACGTTATCAGCAATGCGCACGCCGGGGCCGAAAAACACATTGGGTTCAATCAGGACGTCGCGGCCAATTTGCGTGTCCCATGCGAACCAGACGGTTTCCGGCGCGATCAGCGTTGCGCCATCGTCCATCGCCTGCACGCGGCGGCGCTTTTGCCATTCGGCCTCCATCTCGGCCAATTGTGCGCGGCTGTTGATGCCCGCAACATCAAAGGGATCCGTGGTGACTGCAACACAATTGCGGCCATCGGCGTTCGCGATGTTGACGATGTCTGTGAGATAATATTCTTTCTGCGCATTGTCGTCGGTCACACGGTCGAGCAATCCAAACAGATCGCGTGACTTGACCGCCATCAGGCCGGAATTGGACAGCTTCACCGCCTTTTCAGCTTCGCTCGCGTCCTTCTGTTCGACCATTTTAACGATGCGGCCATCTTCGACAATCACGCGGCCATAGCCCGTTGCATCCTCGGGCTCGAACGCCAGTACAACCACGGCAGGCGCGTCGGCGGCGTTTAGTCTTTCGACCATCGCCTGCATGGTTGCCGTCGGCACGAACGGAACATCGCCGTAAAGAATGAGGACATCGCCATCAAAGCCAGCCAACGCGTCGTGTGCCTGCTGCACGGCATGGCCTGTGCCATGTTGCGGTTCTTGCACGGCCAATTCTGCGGACCCGGCCAAGGCAGCTTCAAGCTGATCCTTGCCACTGCCAACAACCACAACCTTTTTGGTCGGACTTAAGGCATCAACCGACGCCATCAGGTGCATCAACATTGGCCGGCTGGCAATGGGATGCAGGACCTTATGCAAGTCGGATTTCATGCGAGTGCCCTTGCCCGCGGCAAGGATGATGGCAGCTAATTCAGTCATGTGCATTGTCATGCCAGCAAATTGTTGCGGTTTCCAGAACTTGCAGCCATTTGGGAGCGATATGACAAAATTTCCTTTCGACATCATCGGCTTCGACCTTGACGGTACTTTGGTGGATACCAGCGGCGACCTAACCGCCGCGGTCAACCATGTCCTGACCAGCGTTGGCAGGCCCACCCTTTCGGCCGAAACGGTTAAGCAACATATCGGCGGCGGAGCAAAGTTGATGTTGCAGCAGGGACTGGAGGCAACGGGCGGCATTCCCGATGGCGATTTTAAGCCGCTCTACCGCCAGATGTTGGCTTATTATGAAGCCAATGTGTCGGTCCACAGCCGGCCCTTTGACGGTGCACTCAAGTTGCTGGATGCGCTCGATACGATGGGTGTGCGTTACGCGGTAGTGACCAACAAGTTTGAGAGCCTGGCGGTCAAGTTGCTGAACGACCTGAACCTTGCGCACCGTATGGGCTGCATCTTGGGCGCGGACACGTTGGGCAAAGAAAATGCCAAACCATCCGGCGCGCCCATCTTTGAAATGGTCAAAAGATGCGGCGGCGGACGTGCGGCCTATATTGGCGATTCCATCTACGACATCATGGCCGCGAAAAATGCCGATGTGCCGAGTGTGGCCGTTAGCTTTGGTTTCCTGCACGGGCCAGTGGAGGATATAGGCGCAGATGCCATCATCGACCATTTTGATGATCTGATCGCGGCTTTGCGAAACCTCTCATAATCAAATGTCCGTTATTTCATCGGCGATGCTTGCACGCAAAAACTGCGTCTATATGTGGGGCAATGTAGCCGGTAATAGCCCACAAGGGATTGCCGCAGATCGGGATGACATGGACGGGTTGATATAGTGAACAGTTGGTTTTCTCCCCGCGTAATCTTTGCCTTTGGCCTTGCTTTTGTCGGCGCCGTTTTTGCGGGGCAAATGATTGGTGCGGCCGAACGCATCCTTGTTGTGTTCGTATCGATGCTGATTGCTTTGTTCGTCGTGGCCGAAGGGCAAGATCATGATGACGCCGTTATCGATACGCCGCGGCCAGACGAGCCGCGAGCTATCGATGCTGCCTCAATCACATCACACCCCCAGTTGCAGGCGTTTATCGATGCATCAACCGATGCAATATTGATGGTCGAAAACGCGCGCGTCACAGCCGCCAATTTGGCTGCTTTGCGCTTATTAGGTAGCAACATTGTTGGCCAGAATGTCCGGATGGCATTTCGGCATGCCGGGGCAATCGAACGATTGTCTGACCCTGATGCCCAGCACAGCGGCCACCCCATAAAACTGACAGGCATAGGCCAGCAAAACCAGTTGTGGGAAATGCGTATCCAGATGATGGGCCCGGGACAGAAGATTGTCCAGTTGGCCGACCGCAGTGGCACGCAAGCGGCCGAAAAGATGCGCGTTGATTTCGTTGCCAATGCCAGCCACGAACTGTTGACGCCGCTCGCCGCTGTTAAAGGGTTCATCGAAACATTGGATGACCCCGCTGCTGGTGACGATCCAGCCACGCGCAGCCGATTCTTAGGCATCATGGCGACAGAAACCGATCGCATGCAAGCGTTGGTGCGCGACCTTATGTCGCTTAGCCGCATTGAAGCCGAAAAATATGACCCGCCGCAAACGCCCGTCGATTTTGCCCAAATCGTGATGGAAACGGTGGACCAACTGCGCAACAGCCAAAAGGACCGCGGCGCAGATATTGCTGTCGATATCACCACGGATTTACCTGCAGTTATTGGCGATGCCGGCCAATTGCGGCAGCTTGCCAATAACATCCTGAACAACGCCATGAAATATGGAAAAGACGGCACCCCGGTTCTGGTCTCACTCGTATCGTCGCGATCGGGCGCTATGCTGAACTTCGCTGTCGCGGATGAAGGCGACGGGATAGCGCCTGAACATTTGCCGCGGCTGACCGAGCGTTTTTATCGCGTCGATTCGGGGCGCAGTCGGTTGGTTGGCGGAACCGGTCTGGGGCTTAGCCTGGTCAAACATATTGTCGACCGGCACCGCGGCCATCTGGAAATCCGCAGCACGGTGGGAAAAGGCACCACGGTGTCGATTCTGCTGCCCGTTTGGCCGGCATGACCGTCACAATAGTGTAACACAAGAGTCATTTATCAGCCATCTGCGGCGTCTAATGGACCCCAGAGCGCAGTTCGATCTGTGCCGAATCCACTATGGGGACAACAGTTATGATTAAGAAAATTTCACTTGTTGCCATCAGCGCGCTCGCGCTTGCGGCATGTAATGACCAGGCAAGCACGGGTGGTGCCGCTGGCGGCTCGCGTCAGGAAATCCGCATTGTGGGTTCATCGACGGTATTTCCATTCGCAAAGGCCGCGTCTGAAGCGTTCGCCAAAGCGGATCCTTCACGCAAATCACCTGTTCTGGAATCGACCGGAACCGGCGGCGGCATTGAACAATTCTGCAAAGGCGTAGGCGCAGAGACGCCAGACATCGCAAATGCTTCACGTCGTATGAAGAAGAGCGAATTCGAAAATTGCCAGAAGAACGGCGTTAAGGACATTGTTGAAGTTCAGGTCGGCATTGACGGTCTGGCACTTGCGCAATCGAACAAGGGCACCAAGTTCGTGCTTTCGACCGCTGACGTCTACAAGGCACTCGCAGCCAACCCGTTCGGTAAGCCACAGACTGCAAAGCTTTGGTCGGACGTGAACCCTTCGCTGCCTAAATTGCCAATCTCGGTATATGGCCCGCCATCGACATCCGGCACACGCGATTCATTCCATGAACTGATCATGGAATCCGGTTGCAAATCCGACGCTGCAATGAAGGCGTTGAAGGACACCGACGAAGACAAGTATAAAGCAATTTGCACCGAAATTCGCACCGATGGCGCGTTCAAGGAGCAGGGCGAAAACGATAACCTGATCGTGCAGAAGCTCGATTCCAACCCCAACATGGTTGGCATCTTCGGCTACAGCTACATGGAAGAAAATGCATCCAAGGTACACGGCATCGTGATGAACGGCGTCAACCCGACAGTCGCGACGATTTCGGACGGTAGCTACCCCGGTGCGCGCAAGATGTTCATCTATGTCAAGAAAGCCCACATCGACAAAATTCCTGGCATCAAGGAATTTATTGCCGAGTTTCTTAAGGGTGGTGCAGTTGGCGGATATCTGACCAAATTGGGCATGATTGCATCCACTGAAGCAGACTATAAAGCTGCAAACGAAGCTGCAAACAGCCTCAATCCCATGACGGGCGCAGATTTGAAATAAAACTGCAACAATCATCGCGTCTATGGGCCTGGATCGAATCTCTGTTTGATCCAGGCCCATTGCTATTTTGGGTTCGGTATTCAGCGGAATTCGGCCAATTTTGGTCCAAGGGGGCAATGTTAAGTTTATGACCGGAACGGCATTGCTCTTCCTTGTCCTTGGTCTAGGCCTGATCGGCTGGATCTTTGGGCGTGCCCGCGCGTCGGGTTTCGTCCGCAAGGCAAAGGGTGGCCCACGTGGCACTGTGAACAGCCTGCCTTATTATCACGGCTGGTTTGTTGCGATTTGCTCTGTTGCGCCTGCGCTGTTGTTCATGGTTATTTGGCAGTCGCTTTCGCCATCGCTGGTCACCAATATGGTGCTGTCGGCACCGATCGCCGCTGAATTGCCACAAGACACCTTTGCCCGCGCAGCCATATTGTCTGAAGCACGCGCCATAGCGCAGGGTTTTCAAGCAACCGCATTTCAGGACATGAGCGACAAACTTGTTCCTTTATACAAAGGCGCGCTGTCTTATTATAAATGGCTCGGCGTAGCCGCGACATTGTTGCTGTTGTTTGCCGGCGGCGCTTTTGCCTTCACCCGTCTGAAGCCGGATTTTCGGGCGCGCGGCAAAGTCGAACGTGTCATCATGTTCGGGCTGCTTTTGGCATCCTTGATCGCCATCATCACCACGCTGGGTATCTTCGCCTCGTTGATATTTGAATCCTGGCGCTTTTTCTCAATGGTGTCGCCATTTGAATTCCTGTTTGGAACCGACTGGAACCCCAAATCGGTTGTCACGCCGGGCGCGGACAATGGCTATGGCGCCATACCATTGTTCTGGGGCACGATTTTCATTGGCGCGATCATCGCGATGGTCGTGGCGGTTCCGTTGGGCCTGATGAGCGCTATCTTCCTGACGCAATATGCATCCTCCACTGTCCGCAAATGGATGAAGCCCATTCTGGAAATTCTCGCCGGTGTGCCCACCGTGGTATATGGCTATTTTGCGGCCTTAACCGTGGCTCCTGCCGTACGCGACTTTGCGGTCATGCTGGGTGTCAGCAACGCAGCATCTGATAACGCGCTTGCTGCAGGTATCGTCATGGGCGTGATGATTATTCCATTGGTATCGTCGATGTCGGATGACAGCATTGCGGCAGTTCCCAACGCGATGCGCGATGGCAGCTTGGCCATGGGCGCGACCAAGAGCGAAACCATTAAACAGGTGCTCTTGCCAGCTGCACTTCCGGGCGTGGTCGGCGGCATATTGCTCGCCGTCAGCCGCGCTATTGGTGAGACGATGATCGTGGTGATGGCCGCAGGCTACACCGCGAACCTGACTGCAAATCCTTTCGACACGATCACCACCATTACAGTCCAGATTGTCGCGCTTTTGACGGGCGATCAGGATTTCGGCAGCCCACACACGCTGGCCGCGTTCGCGCTTGGACTGGCGTTGTTCATCACGACGTTCTTCCTGAATTATGTCGCATTGCGGGTCGTCAAAAAATATCGAGAAGCATATGAATAAGGCCGTCATCGACCCAAGCCCGACCGACTGGAACGGGCACATCATGCAAAAGCGCATTGCCAGCCGTTATGCGGCTGAGCGACGCTTTAAAGCGATGGGCTTTTTTGCGGTCGCGCTATCAACGCTTTTCCTTGCGTTTCTTTTGTTCACCATGCTTGGCCAAGGCCTGCGTGGCTTCCAGCGTACAGAACTCGCCGTTGAGTTTGATTTTCCGGCACTGACCTCCGGCGCGACTGCAGCGTCTGTCACTGGTCCAAATGCCGATGCGGCGTTGAATTCGATGGACATTCCCGGCCTCGTCGAATTGGCTGTGGGGCAACAATATGCTGGCTTGGGCGACAGCCTACTGACCTCCACCGCGGCAGCAAATGTGCGGCAGATGTTGATAGACAATCCGGAACTTGTCACATCCAAACAAACGCTTTGGTTGCCAGCGGACTCCCGATTGGACGTGGCATTCAAGCGCCAAGGCGAGCCAGCGGCTGAAAAGACGGTTGCTGCGCTTTCTGAAAAGGATGCTTTGCGCACTGGCTTTAACTGGACGTTCCTAACAGGTGCAGATGCGACAGACCCATCTGCGGTTGGCATTTGGGCTGCGTTCAAGGGATCGCTGATGACGATGGCGATTACCCTGTTGCTCGCCTTTCCCGTTGGCGTCCTCGCGGCGTTATATCTTGAGGAATATGCGCCGAAGAACAGGCTGACGGACATGATAGAAGTGTCCATCAACAACCTCGCCGCTGTTCCGTCGATCATCTTTGGTCTTTTGGGGCTCGCCGTGTTTCTCACGATCTTTGGCTTGCCGCGATCATCCGCATTGGTGGGCGGATTAACACTCGCGCTGATGACAATGCCCGTGATTGTCATTGCCGGCCGCAACGCTGTCAAATCCGTCCCGCCGTCGATCCGCGAAGCGGCGTTAGGTATAGGCGCTTCACCTGTCCAAGTCGTTTTCCACCATGTACTGCCGCTTGCTCTGCCCGGTATCCTAACGGGCACCATCATCGGAATGGCACGTGCGCTTGGCGAAACGGCGCCACTGCTGATGATCGGCATGCGCGCCTTCATTCCGGCTGCGCCAGAAGGCTTTACGGACGCCGCCACGGCATTGCCTGTGCAGATTTATCTGTGGTCGGATGAAGTCAATCAGGGCTTTGTCGAAAAAACCAGTGCGGCAATCATTGTGTTGCTGATATTCCTGTTGGGAATGAACGCTTTGGCCATTTATCTTCGCAACCGTTTTGAAACGCGGTGGTGATTTATGAACAAAAAGGACGTTAATGTGGGCGAAAACCCCGGAAATCCGAAAATATCCACGCGCAATGTGAATGTTTTTTATGGCGATAAACAAGCGATAAACAACGTATCCATTGACGTCGACCGCGAAAACGTGACCGCCTTCATTGGCCCGTCGGGCTGTGGTAAGTCGACCTTCCTGCGGTCACTTAACCGCATGAACGACACCGTGATTGGTGCACGCGTCGAAGGCGAGATTTTGCTCGATGGGCAGGATATCTATGCATCGTCGATGGACGTCGTACAATTGCGCGCCCGCGTTGGTATGGTTTTCCAGAAACCAAATCCGTTTCCCAAATCCATTTATGACAATGTCGCTTATGGCCCCCGGATCCACGGACTGGCGAGCGGCAAGGCAGAACTGGACCAAATCGTGGAAGGTTCGCTTACCCGGGCCGGTTTATGGACTGAGGTCAAGGATCGGCTGAACGAAAGCGGCACTGCGCTCTCCGGTGGTCAACAGCAGCGTTTGTGCATTGCCCGCGCCATCGCCGTTGATCCCGAAGTCATTTTGATGGACGAACCTTGTTCGGCGCTCGATCCGATCGCGACTGCACGGATCGAGGAGTTAATCCACGACTTGCAAGGAAAATATGCTATCATCATCGTGACGCATAATATGCAGCAGGCGGCGCGTGTGTCACAACGCACCGCATTTTTCCATTTGGGCAATCTCATCGAATTTGGTGAGACATCCGAAATATTCACCAATCCGCTTGAAGACCGGACCAAGGATTATATTACAGGCCGCTACGGTTAGGATTTAATAGCATGAGCACAGGCACAAGGCACACCATTAGCGCGTTTGACGATGACATGGACGAAATCCGTGGCCTCATCGCCGAGATGGGTGCGCGCGCCGAGACTGCGGTCGTTGCAGCCATGAAAGCGTTATCGGAGCATGACGTCGAACTGGCCGCCTCCGTTCGTGCCGAAGACAAAGTGATCGACAATCTGGAAACCGACGTCGAACGCTTGGTTGTGCGCACCATTGCCTTACGCGCACCGATGGCCGACGATTTGCGTGAGCTTATCGCCGCACTCAAAATGTCTGCGGTTATTGAACGCATCGGTGATTACGCGAAAAACATCGCCAAGCGTGTTCCGAAGATGGAAGGCAAAATCCACGCCTCCGCAAAAGAACAGCTGGGCCGCATGGGTGAAATCGTTGTCGAAATGATCCGCACCGCCATGGATGCTTATGCCAAACGGGACGTTGATCTGGCACGTGCAGTGACCATTCGTGACGACGATGTTGATCAGCTGAACAAAGATCTGTTCGTCGATTTTGTCGCATATGTGGCGAAAAACCCCCAGAATGCGACGGAAGTCGCCCATCTGCTTTTTACAGCCAAGAATCTGGAACGGATTGGGGACCATACCACCACCGTTGCCCAGATGATTTATTTTACCGAAACGGGTGAAAACCTACCCGACGCTTAACGCGGAGAGACATATGCCCAAGGCGCAATTGCTGTTGGTTGAAGACGATAGTGCTCTGGCCGAGCTGGTGCGCTGGCATTTCGAACGCGAGGAGTTCGACGTTCAGCATACCGGGGACGGTGAAGAAGCGCTGCTGATGGCCAAAGAACGGACGCCAGATCTGGTTTTGCTAGATTGGATGTTGGAGAATCTGTCGGGCATCGAAGTGTGCCGGCAATTACGCAAAGCGGACAACACCGCCAATGTGCCAATCATCATGCTGACGGCACGCGGCGAAGAAGATGACCGTATTCGCGGACTTGAAATCGGCGCTGATGATTATGTCACTAAACCCTTTTCACCGCGCGAATTGGTCGCCCGTGCAAAGGCCGTGCTGCGCCGGGTCCGTCCCGCGCTTGCTGGCGAAGCATTGCGCTTTGGTGACGTCGAAATGGATACGGTCGCGCACAAAGTAAAGCGCGGCGGAAAGCAGGTTCCGCTTGGACCGACCGAATACCGGTTGCTCAAGCATTTCCTCGAATATCCAGGCCATGTATTCTCGCGTGAGCGCCTTTTGGACAGTGTCTGGGGCCATGACAGCGATATCGAAATACGTACCGTTGACGTCCACATCCGCCGCTTGCGCAAAGCCCTAAATGAGGGCTTTGACAGCGATATCATCCGGACGGTGCGGTCGGCAGGCTATTCGCTCGATCAGGACGCGGTTTAGAACTCCAACTGCATCCGCGCGGCAAGTACATCAACCGAATAGTCGCGCTTATCAACCGCCTGCGTTGAAAGTGGGTCAACTGTCGCGGCCAACGGACCACCTTCGACATTGACGCGGCCATAGTTCAACATGAAGCGAATATAATCGATTGGGTACCAGTTCAGAGCAAGCAAATAGCTTGTCTGTGTACCACCCCGTCCAAGCCGCGCATTGACCGCAGCCAGGCTATTGCTGCCCGTCGCAAAGTTGTTCGTCACGCCGTTTTTCAAGGCGTCGCTGTCGAGATCCAGATAATCATAGCGTGCCGCAATTTGGAAAGCACCGAGGCCCTTTTTATCAATTGGATTCAGTACCTTGGTACGCGCCCATGCGCCGTCTTTATAACCGCGGGTTTCGCCGGTCAGGAAATAGCCGGCTTCGGCATACATGCCAAAAAAGCTCGGGTCGCCATTTGGCGTGACCGCACTGTTGCCGCCAGAAAAACTGTTCAATCCGGTTGCAATGTCACCCGCGCGATAGGCATTTACTTTGGTCCATTGGCCTTCGCCGGCAAAATAAAATCCGGGGAAAATAGCCGCCAATTCGACACCTAGAATTCGGTCGCTTTTGGCGGCGAAGCTTCCGGTGTCGACAAATCGTACGTCGGTAAGCTGTGTGTTCGGCCGCGCGCGATATCGGGCCAGCTGGTTGGTCGACGGCGCATTTGTCGAAGCCGATGCCGTTCCATTGTTGTTGGATGCGAATTCGCGCTGCTGAATGGTTGCACCAAAATGCAGCTGTCCGCCAAACGCCTTTGGCGCATAGGTCAGCCGTCCCGCGCCAATCCAGCCGTCATTGTCGAACGAGTTGTCGATACTGTGGCCGGCAAACAAGCCGACTTCGGCGCGGAGCACATTATCGGAATCACGCCATGCAACCGCGCCGCCAAGGCGACGGCTGTTTAAAAACGCGTCATTGAATGCAGCGCGCTCCGTAAAGCTAGCGCTGTTGGAACTGGTGATTTGCTCCATCCCGTTCAGCGATTCAAAATTGCCAATCCGAACGCTGATCGGCGCGTTGGTGGGATTGTAGCTCAGCAATACGTCACCAAAGGCAACATTGCCGCCAGCAAAGTCAGCCTCGACCTTATAACCGAAGCCGCCGGGCATGCTGCCTTCAGCGCCAAGGCGAACCCGCCGAACGCGGCTATTGAAACCCAGGTTGCGGTTGACGGCATAATCGCCGGGTACGCTCACATAGCCTGCGTCATAATGGATGCGTCCACGTGGCTTAAAGGTCCAACCACCTTGCCCACTGGTCTCTGGTCCGCCCTTCCATTTTACCTCTGCTAAAGGCTTTTTCTCAACCGCATCAACCTTTGCCGAAATCGCGGCCAATTGTGTCTTAAGCGCCGCAACTTCCGCGCGCAGCGATTCGACCTCAGATGTGCTGTCCTGCGCATATGCAGGAAACGCGACACATGCCGCCGTTACCAATGCTGTCGTTGCGAACCATTTTTTTGCGGCGGTCATAATGTTATCCTCGTTTCAATGGTGACGCCTAGACAGCAATTTTATGTCTTTCCCATGACAACATTATTTCTCTTTTATGACATTCATCCCAACTTGCTTTACGCTTGCGTCAAGTTGCTGCTCATGCCAAGGCACAGCGTGTTTCGGCGGCTGGGTTCGCCCCTGATTATGGAGATATAATATGACCATCAGTTTTAAAGACAAAGTCGCTATTGTGACCGGTGCAGGCGGTGGATTGGGTAAGGCCTATGCACTTGAACTCGCCAAGCGCGGAGCAAAAGTGGTGGTCAATGACTTGGGCGGCGCGCGCGATGGCACAGGCACATCCGACGCAGCAGCTCAGGTCGTCGAACAGATTAAGTCTGCTGGCGGCGAAGCTATGGCCAATGGCGGCAGCGTCACTGAATATGAGCAGATGGTCGAAATGGTCGCCAAGGCGAAAGAAGCATGGGGCGGCGTGCATGTGTTGATCAACAATGCCGGCATCTTGCGCGACAAGAGCTTTGCCAAGATGGATATGCCCGACTTCAATCTGGTGCTTCAGGTTCATGTCATGGGATCGGCAAACTGCACCAAGGCCGTTTGGGATACGATGCGCGATCAGGCCTATGGCCGCATCTTGATGACCACATCGTCAACCGGTCTGTACGGCAATTTCGGCCAAGCCAATTATGGCGCAGCGAAGCTCGGATTGGCTGGGTTCACGAAGACGCTTCACCTTGAAGGCGCCAAATATAACGTGCGCGTCAATTCGCTCGCACCTGTTGCAGGCACGCGCATGACCGAAGATATTTTCCCAGAAGGCCTGTTCGAACAGTTCACGCCCGAAAATGTTGTGCCCGCCGCATTGTATCTGGTCAGCGAAGACGCCCCAACCAACATGATCATCGGCGCAGGCGGTGGCGGCTATCACGCAGCCTATGTCACGATGACCCCAGGTGTTGCCCTTCGTCAGGAAGACCGCAACGTCGAAGGCTTTGCTGCGGCTTGGGACAAGATTATCGACCGCACGGGTGAAACCGTTCCACAGTCAGGCGGCGAACAATCGATCGCCGTGATGAAGGCGCTTCAAGCGCTCGGCTAATTGCCTGCGAAACGTTTCGAAAGAGCCCGGTCTTTGGTTGGGCTTTTTTTATGCGTCGACGAGTTTCATGAGCTTTCGTTCAACAGGCGCAAGGACGGGGCCAAGATCATGCCCGCGTTTCAAAATTGCGCCACCCTCGCCGACCAATGCCCACATGCCTTGGCGGTTGCGCAATGCTGGTCGCTTTTCAATGCGATATTCCGGCCGCTCGGTGGCGCGCCGGAACGCACTGAATACGGCGGCATCGCGGCCAAGATCGATGGCATAATCGCGCCAGTTGCCCGCGGCGACCATCCGCCCATACAGATTGAGTATCTGGGTTAGCTCGCCTTTTTCAAAACCAATCTGGTTAAGCCGGTTGGTTATCGGGAACGGCGTGATGATTGCGCTCAACTGGTCTTGCTTCCCTTGCTCGCACGGGGCTTGACCGGCGTCGCTGCCGGCGTTCCATCACGCTCGGCCATCAGGTCGGCGATACGTTTGCGCAGGGTTTCGATTTCACACTGCAAGATCTCGAGGCTTTGCGTCGCCGGGTCGAACATCTCCCGGCATGGCGTGCCATAAGGCATGAAGTCGCGTGCATAGGTTTCGGCCTGAACCAATGTCGAGCGCGCCTTTTGGCCAACCATCGTTGCACCAGCTGGTACGTCGTCGGTGACCACGGCAGCAGCGCCAATGCGAGCGCGTTCGCCCACTGTAATTGGGCCAAGGATCTGCGCACCTGATCCAATGATAACATTGTCCAATATCGTTGGGTGCCGTTTGCCCGCCATCCCGTTCGTCGGGTTGGTGCCACCCAAGGTGACGTTCTGGTACATGGTGACATTGTCGCCAATCTCGGCCGTTTCACCAATCACGCTGAAACCATGGTCGAGGAAGAAATTACTGCCAATCTTGGCGCCGGGGTGAATGTCTATACCCGTTAAAAATCGGGCGAAATGGTTCACCAACCGCGCAAGAAAGAACATCTGGCCAAGGAACAGCCAATGGGCGACGCGGTGATAACCCACGGCCCATACGCCGGGGTAGAGCAATATCTCCCAACGCGAGCGCGGCGCAGGATCACGTTCTTTGATCGAGTCGAGATATTCGATGAGATTTGAAATGAACATAGATGACCCTGCCGTCCCTAGTGGGACCGTTGAGCATTTAAGCTAAGACTTTCAAACGGGCATTTCCAGCAATCTATGAACCTTTTCGCTAAATATTGCTAGAATCATCGTTAAAAACGATTATGTGGCCCAGAATAATAAACGAGGTCGATTTATGAGCACCTATCTTCCAACATTGAAACAGCTGCAATATCTGGTCGCGCTTCAGGAGCATGGCCATTTCGGTAAAGCTGCGGTGTCGTGCTTTGTCACGCAGTCTACGCTGTCCGCTGGGATACGCGAGCTGGAGTCGCTGCTTGGCCTGATGCTTGTGGAGCGCACGCGCCGCGTCGTCCGCTTTACGCCGCTGGGCAACAAGATGGTGACCAAGGCGCACCGCATTTTACGTGAGGCGGAAGAGCTCGCCGAAATGGCGCGTTCCGCGGGCAAGCCACTTGCCGATGATTTGCGCATGAGCGTCATCCCCACGATTGCGCCTTTCCTGTTGCCGAAGTTGTTACCGGCATTGCGAAAAAAGTACCCCGATTTAAAGCTATACCTGCGGGAGGAAGCCAGCGCGGCTGCGGTCGAAGCATTGCATCATGGTCAGGTCGACTGTGTCCTGCTGGCGCTTCCTTTTCCGGCGGGCGATGTCGAAAAAGCGCATCTGTTTAACGACGCATTATATGTGGCCTTTCCATTGGATGACCCGCGCGACCCGCCCGAAAGCATTGAGCCTGAGCTGATTGATGAAAACAGGCTTTTGTTATTGGTCGATGGCCATTGCTTGAAGGACCACGCACTGGCTGCCTGTAACAGGCCGGAACTGCGCGCCACGGCCATGATGCTGGGGACATCGCTGCACACGCTTGTACAGATGGTGGACAATGGCTTGGGCCTAACCATCATTCCCGAGATGGCCGTCGCGGCTGGCCTATTGAACGGAACAGACGTTCAGGCGCGGCCATTGAATGCGGAGCATGCGAGCCGGGAAATTGCGCTGATTTGGCGAACCAACAGCCCGCGCCGTGAGGAATTCGAATTGCTTGCGGAGTCCCTGCGGGAATTGCACATAACCTAAGCGCTGAACCGCGCCCGGAACAGTTAGGACCAGCGTGAAGACCGGTCGTCGTCGCTGGATTTGGCATCAACCCAGACGGACATTCCGTCTGCATAATGCTCTTTCTTCCAAAATGGCGCGTCGGTTTTCAGGCGGTCAATGAGAAACGCCGTGGCCTCAAGCGCGTCTGCCCTGTGCCGCGACGCTGCGCCGACAACGACCACGGGTTCGCCAACCGCAACGCGCCCAATCCGGTGCACAATGGCGGCGCCAAGCAATGCCCAGCGGGCAAAGGCTTCATCGATTAACCGCAGCAGGCTTGATTCCGTCATGCCGGGATAATGCTCAAGCTCAATCGCGGTCACACCGCCATCGTCCCGCGATATGCCCGTAAAACTGGACACAGCACCGCCCCCCAAATCACTCAGGCCCGACAGTGCAACCTCCTCGCTGATCGGCTCGCCGCTGATAAGGACGCGTTTCATCCGCCGGTCACTGGCGGGAAAATTGCAAGCTCATGTGCATCGCCAAGTGCGGCATCCAACGGCACCATAGCTTGGTCCAAAGCGAAACGAAGCCGCGCTTTGTCTTGAAAGGCCAGTGCGTGCCCCGGTGACTGACTGGCCAGCCAGTGAATGGCGTCATGAATATTGCGCACATGTGCCGGCAGATCACATGTTTCGGAGGCCACACCAATGGCCTCGCGAACCGCCGCGAAATACACCAGCCTCATCTGGTCAATCCATATGCTTTATGCCGACGCGTAGATAATCCCAGCCGGTAATCATGGTCAGCACCGCGGCGATCCACAGCAGCGCTAGTGCGGCTTGCTTCAGCAACATCCAGTCCGGCAAGGCGCCCGCCAAAATGATGCCGCCGAGCGAAACAAGCTGAAACGTCGTCTTCCATTTGGCGAGTTTCGAAACAGGCACGGAAATCTGCAGGCCAGCCAAAAATTCGCGCAGGCCCGATACGATCATTTCACGCAGTAAAATGATGAGGGCAGCAATGACATGCCAACCGTCGACATCACGCGTGAACACCAGCATCAAAATGACAGCGGCGACCATGATCTTATCGGCGATGGGATCAAGGAAAACGCCCAATTTCGATACTGTCCCCTGCGCCCGCGCAAGATAACCATCGAAATAATCGGTAATCCCCATCAGGCAGTACAATATGAATGCAAAGCCGTAATCCAGTGGCACCGGTTGAATGCCTATCTGCTTGGCGCCAGGCCACAGCAAAAAGACGAGGATGGGTACAGCAAGAATGCGCGACAAGGTTAGGAGGTTGGGTAAGCTAAGCATCCTATAGCAATAGCGCGATGTGCCAGCAAAATCACGCGGCTATTTCACCGTCACATGAAATGCACTTTGCCATGATAGGGCTGGGCCGCTAATGCTCCGATACCGTCCGCATGGGAAGTGCAAAAACCAATGGCTACGACAATGTCCCTGTTGAATAAGCGCAGATTTTTGCCGCTTTTCATCACCCAGTTCCTGAATGCCTTCAACGACAATTTTTACAAGATGGCCATGGTCATTTTGGTGACGTACGAGATCTATTCGGACCCGACCCAGGAAGCGAATTTTAACGCCATCGCCGGCGCGCTGTTCATCTTACCCTTTTTCCTGTTTTCCGCGCTTGCGGGACAACTGGCCGATACCATCGAAAAGACGCGCGTCATTCGCATGGTAAAGACAGCCGAGATTTTTATCATGATCTTCGGTGCAGCGGGTATCTACCTGCACAACATACCGATGATGCTCGTCGCATTGTTCGCAATGGGCGTGCATTCCACCTTCTTTGGCCCAATTAAATATGCGATTTTGCCCCAGCATCTTAAAGAAGACGAGGTTTTGGGCGGAACTGGCCTTGTCGAAGCCGGCACCTATCTCGCCATCTTGGGCGGGACGATTGCGGGCGGCATCATTCCCGGAAAGATTGCCGGCGTAGGGATTATCATCGTTGCGATCATCGGGCGCGTGACCGCGCAATCTGTTCCGCTTGCACCGCCCGAAAGCGATGCTCCAACCGCCAAAATGGACTGGAACATCTTTCGCAGCAGCTGGCGACTGGTGCGCGACACCATGCACATACCCCGCCTATTTTTGGCGATCATGGCAATCAGCTTTTTCTGGGGCGTTGGCGCTGTCCTTGGGTCAATTTTCCCGCCCATGGTCAAAAACGCAATCGGCGGCGACAACACTGTCGCGACCTTGTTTACCGCGTTTTTCTCCATCGGCATCGCCATTGGCTCAGTCGCCGTCAACCGCATGCTGAATGGCACAGTGTCGGCAAAATATGCGCCGATTTCAGTCATCATAATGGGTCTGTTCGTCCTGGATCTTTGGTGGACGGTCAGCCACTGGCAACCCACCGGGCCAGAGCTGATAGATTGGTGGCAGTTTCTGACGCTAGGCTATGGCGAGCGTATGATTGTCGATCTTCTGGGTATTTCCATCGCGGGGGGCATGTTTGTCGTCCCGCTCTACGCGTTTCTGACAACGACGGTTGCAAAGTCGCAAACCGCCCGCACCATTGCCGCCAATAACATCGTGAATTCCGGCGCGATGGTCATTGGTGCTGTGATTTACAGCCTTCTCGTCAGCGCAGGCGTCAGCATTCCCGACACACTGTTCATGATTGCGGCGGCCTGCCTTGTTTCGGCATGGATTTCGTGGAAGCTGCACAAGGCGTGCGACCCCGTCGCCGTATAAAACTCAGTCAATATAGCTGCTTATTGCGACAAAAAACGCACTGAAGCTGAGCATAAACAAATGCGTATCCTCACTGCGCCACCACGATGTGGGGCGTGGCGCGATGACGGCGTGCGTCATCTGTGGTGGGGGAAGCATCTGCCGAAGGGGGTGGCGGGCAGCTTCGTTGTGACCGACTAATCTTCTTTTCATCATGATCAGACGTTAACGTTTTGTTAGGCATAATAGCCATGCCAAAAGATGGTTAAAGAGGGACCCAAATTCGACTGTCCCGATCTGCGACAGTTATTGACGTCTTTTTAACCATATTCCGCAGCGCAGGTTGGCGGCCTGCCACTGGCTCTGTTAGGATGCATGCAACAAACAGGAGTTCTCCCGATGGAAAGAGCAGCACAAATTCAGCAAACCGGTGGGCCGGACGTTATTGCGTGGACGGACGTTGAACTGGCAGCGCCCGGTCCCGGTGAAGTCCGCATGCGCAATCTGGCCGTGGGCCTGAACTTCATTGACACCTATCATCGTGGCGGCCTGTATCCGATGGCGTTGCCCTCTGGCCTTGGTATGGAGGCAGCGGGCATCATTGAGGCCGTGGGAGACGGCGTTACCGACTGGCGCGTGGGCGACCGGGTTGCGACTTTTGGCCCGAGCATCGGTGCCTATGCGACCGCGCGCAATATTGCCGCGCATGGCCTGTTTTTAATACCAGACGACATCAGCGACGAAATTGCGGCCGCGGGCTTGCTCAAGGGCTGCACCACCGAGTTTCTTGTCGAGCGCTGTGCCAAGGTTCAGCCCAAATGGGACATATTGTTGCACGCGGCGGCAGGCGGCGTCGGATTGTTGCTTGTGCAATGGCTGAAGCATGTTGGTGCCCGCGTCATTGGGACAGTCAGCACGGATGAAAAGGCGGCGCTGGCACGCGCAGCGGGGGCCGACCATGTCATTCTATATGGCAAAGAAGATGTCGCAGCGCAGGTCCGCGAACTGACGGGCGGCAAAGGCGTTGAAGTGACCTTCGATGGTGTCGGCCGCGACACATGGGAAACATCGTTGAACGCAACCGCGCGGCGCGGCCTGATCGTCAGCTATGGCAATGCCAGCGGTCCGGTGACGGGTGTCAACCTTGGCACTTTGGCACAAAAAGGTTCGCTCTACGTCTCGCGCCCAACCCTGTTCGATTATTATTACAATGCAGCAGAGCGGGCAGCGGGCGCAGAATATGTGTTCGACATGTTCCGCCAAGGCATCATCGATATCACGATCGGCCATCGCTACGCGTTGGAAGACGCCGCACAGGCACATCGCGATCTTGAAGGAGGCAAAACAGTTGGTTCTTCGATACTGATTCCCTGACAATGCAGGGCAAGGTTAATTTCGGACAATATTGAGGGGGGATTTATGGAACTTAAGGGCAAAACTGCATTGGTTACGGGTGGGACCGACGGCATCGGTTTGGAAATAGCACGCCAAATGATGGCGAAAGGCGCCAACGTCATCGTCTGCGGTCGCCGCGACGACGTGCTTGCCTCTGCACGGCAAGAGGGATTGGAGGCGATAAAGGCAGACCTTTCCAATGCTGCGGGCTGCGCGAAGCTTGCTGCCGCGCTCGCAGGGCGCGAATTGGACATCCTGATCAACAATGCAGGAATGAGCGGTAATTTCGGTCCCGGCGAGCCGCTTGATCTGGCGCTCACTGATCAGGCGATCTTCCTGAACCTCAACGCGCCGTTGCACCTGATTGGGCACTTGTTACCCGGCTTGCTTCAGCGGCCCGAGGCGTCGATTGTGAATGTCACCTCAGGCCTCGCCATTGCCCCGCGCGCGGGCGGTCCAGTCTATTGCGCGACCAAAGCGGGCCTCAGAAGCTTTACCCAATCACTGCGGCACAATCTGCGTGATACCAAGGTTCATGTCATTGAAGCATTGCCGCCGGTCGTCGACACCGCAATGACGCGCGGCCGCGTGAATGGCAAAAAGATGTCGGCAAAGGAATGTGCCGCAGAAATCGTTGATGCCATTGCGACAAACGCGCCTGAGGCGAATGTCGGCATGGTGAAGCTGCTTCGGCTTGTGTATTCGATATCGCCCGCACTTGCGCGGCGGATCATGATCAGATTCTGATTGACAGCGATACCGCATCGCACTGCGGACCAACGGATTTCAAGCTGTCTGAGAAAATATGGTGGTGCCCCAGGCCCGACTCGAACGGGCACTCCTTTCGGAACAGGATTTTGAATCCAGCGCGTCTACCATTCCACCACTGGGGCACATCTTCGTCAGGGCGAACCCGTTGAAGCGGAGGCTCCTCTAACCGAGCCTCCGCCCCGATGCAAGCGCATCCTTATTTCTTAAGTTCCTTAGCGAGTGTCTTCAGCGTCGCTTTGCCATAAGGCGCCTTGAATCCGCCAATTCCAGCAACATCGACGCCGGTCTGACGATAGACCGCACGCATATGGCTGAAGGTTTTGAACCCGTCTGCGCCGTGATAATTGCCCATGCCCGAAGGCCCGACTCCACCAAAGGGCAGATCTTCCATCGCATTGTGGAAGACGACGTCGTTGATCGTTACGCCGCCAGAGACGGTCCGCGACAAGACGCGTTCTTCTTCCGCCTTGTCCGTTCCGAAATAATATAGGCCAAGCGGACGATGATGTGCATTCACATAATCAATCGCCTCATCCATCGACGAATAAGTCATGACGGGCAGAATCGGTCCGAAGATTTCTTCCTGCATCACCTTCATGTCATCGGTGACATTGCGGACAATCGTCAGCGGCATCTTGTTGCCGTTTGATCCGACAAAATCCTCGTCCGCAGGGTTGATTTCGATGAGTTCAGCGCCCTTTTCACGCGCATCGTCCAGATAGCCCTGAAGCCGCTCATAATTTCGGCCATTCACAACCGAGGTGTAATCGTCATTGTGCAGCAAAGTGGGATATTGCGCGATTGCGCCAGCCTTCACCGCCGCGATGACATCATGCTCTTGGTCGTCGGGCACCATCAAATAATCGGGCGCGAGGCAGATTTGGCCCGCGTTCATCATCTTGCCCAGGGCAATACGCTCGCCCGCCTTTTTCGTGTCGGCGCTTCGGCCAATGATGGTCGGTGATTTGCCGCCAAGCTCAAGCGTCACGGGCACGAGATTGTCCGCTGCGGCGCGCATGATATGCTTGCCCACGCCCGTCGCGCCGGTGAATATCATATGGTCGAATGCCAGCTTTGAAAACGCCATGCCGACTTCAGCGCCGCCATTGAAAACGGCCATTTCCTCTTCAGCGAAATATTTTGGCACGAGCTCTTCGAACAACGCCGACACGCGCTCGGTGAATTCCGATGGCTTGATCATCGCGCGGTTACCGGCGGCGAGAATACCTGCCATCGGGACCATCACCATACCAACGGGGAAGTTCCATGGCGCAACAACGCCGACAACGCCCTTTGGTTGGTAAACGACTTCGGCCTTGGCACCGAGCAGACCAAGTGGGAATGTTGGCTTGCGCTTTTCACCTTTTGCCCAGCTTTCAAAATGCTTCTTGGCATGTTTCATCGCGCTCACAGAAGGCATGATGTCGGTCAGCAGCGTTTGTTCGCGGCTACGATGCCCGAAATCAGCAGAAACGGCCTTTGCGAAATCCTCCGCATGATCGATCAACATCGCAATCGCGCGGTCGATACGGTCACGGCGGACCGACATCGATTCTGGCATAGCTGCGGTAAATGCTGCGCGCTGCTTTTCGAGCACAGTCTGCATATTTGCGGTCATTTTCTCTCTCCATTTAACCCGTTGATGAATTGCTAGCGTGAAGCGTTGCAAATGAAAACCATTTTGGCGTATCGACATGTTCAACATGCAAAAAGCATGACGCGTATATTGGAGAGAACATGATCGAGGCCGGTAAAAAGTGGACGCCACCTGCGGGTTGGCCCGTCATGACGCGAGATCAAGTAAAGGATGCATTATGTGCACCTGGCATGCCGTTCGAAATGGAAACGGCCGAGATTGAAGGTGTGCCAACGCGCGTCTGGAAAAACGCACTGCCAAATCTCGCGGTACTGGCCGCGCACGCCAATGCGTCATTCGGCGACCGCGAATTTGTGGTGTATGAGGATGAACGCGTCGCTTACGCAGCTTGGCACCGCGCGGTGGCGACCCTCGCGCATGCGCTGCAAGCACGCGGCGTAAAAAAGGGCGACCGCGTTGCCCTTGCCATGCGCAACCTGCCTGAATGGCCAGTCGCCTTTTTTGCGGCCGCAGTGACGGGCGCGATTGTTGTGCCGTTAAATGCATGGTGGACGGGCGAAGAGCTTGCCTTTGGTTTGGCCGATTCGGGTGCAGCGGTTCTGATCTGCGACGCGGAACGTTGGGACCGCATATCGCCCTATAAAGCAGAGATGCCGGCGCTCGCGCATGTCATGGTCGCACGCGCGGGGACAGCGGCAATGGCCGAGCCCGCCATCACGCTCGAAAGCATCATTGGCAGCCCCAAAAATTACGCCGATTTGGCTGACCTACCGTTGCCTGATGTCGCGATTGCGCCAGATGATGCGGCTACCATTTTCTACACCAGCGGGACGACCGGAAAGCCAAAGGGCGCCTTGGGTTCGCACCGCAACCTGCTGACCAATGGCTTTTCCAGCGCCTATTCTGGCGCTGCGACTATGCTGCGCCGGGGTGAGCCTTTGCCCGAACCCAGCATAAGGGCGAGCCTGCTTGTCATTCCAATGTTCCATGTCACCGCATGTTCCGCGTCGATGATTCCGACGATTCAAGCAGGGCATAAGATCGTACTCCTCCACAAATGGGATACGGTGAAGGCATTCGAGATTATTGAGCGCGAAAAGATCAACGCCACGGGCGGCGTGCCGTTCATCGCTTGGCAGTTAATCGAGCACCCCGACCGCGAGAAATATGACCTCAGCTCAATCGACGCGATAAGCTATGGCGGTGCACCATCCGCGCCAGAGCTCGTCAGCAAGATCTACGAAATATTCGGCGCATTCCCCGGCAATGGCTGGGGCATGACCGAAACCATGGCAACGGTCACCTCGCATGTTGCCGAAGATTATCTGAATCGTCCCGACAGCTGTGGTCCGGCCGTTGCAGTCTCGGACGTGAAAATCATGTCAGAGGATGGCCAGGTTGAATTGCCTGTTGGCGAAGTCGGTGAATTGTGGGCACGCGGCCCGCAAATCGTCAAAGGCTATTGGAACCGCCCGGACGCCACCGCACAGACGTTTGTCGATGGCTGGGTGCGCACAGGCGATCTTGCCCGCGTCGATGATGAAGGCTTCTGCTTCATCGTTGATCGCGCCAAAGACATGATCATTCGCGGCGGCGAGAATATCTATTCGTCGGAAGTCGAGAATATCTTGTATGAACATCCCGCGGTCACCGATGCCGCACTGATTGGCATTCCGCACCAGACACTGGGCGAAGAACCCGCGGCTGTAGTCCATCTGGCGCCCGGCATGACCGCAAGCGAGGATGAACTTCGCGAATATGTCAGCGCACGATTGGCAAAATTCAAAGTGCCCGTGAAGATCATCTTCACGCAGGATACCCTGCCGCGCAACGCCAATGGCAAAATCCTGAAACGCGATTTGAAGGCCTTGTTCTAACGCAGCAAACTGGGCTGATTCACATTTGTTTTTGATGCTGCGCCGCACTATAAGGCGGCAAATCAAAATTAAAGGAATCTCCCATGCGCAACGCCGATCCTGTCGTCATCCTGTCCTACGCCCGCACCCCAATGGGGGCCATGCAAGGGGCGTTGGCTGACGTTTCTGCGACCGACCTTGGCGCGACTGCGGTGAAGGCCGCGGTTGAACGCGCTGGTGTCGATGGCGCGGCGATTGAGCGCATTTACATGGGTTGTGTGTTGCCAGCAGGCCTCGGCCAAGCCCCTGCCCGTCAGGCCGCGATTAAAGCGGGCCTGCCCAAATCTGTGCAAGCAACGACGGTGAACAAGGTTTGCGGTTCGGGCATGCAGACCGTCATCATGGGCAGCGAGGCACTCGCCGCTGGCTCAGTCGATTATGTCATCGCCGGCGGCATGGAAAGCATGACCAACGCGCCTTATTTGCTCAAAAAGCATCGCAGTGGCGCACGCATCGGGCACGACACCGCTTATGACCATATGTTCCTTGATGGACTGGAAGACGCATATGAAGCGGGCCGTGCCATGGGCACGTTCGCGCAAGACACCGCAGACGATTATAAGCTGACGCGCGAAGGGCAGGACGCATACGCCCTTGAATCGTTACGCCGCGCGCAAAGCGCGATTGCAGACGGCGCGTTCAAAGCGGAAATCGTTCCGGTGACCGTTGCCACACGTAAGGGCGACGTGATCATCGACACCGACGAACAACCTAGCAAAGGCATGCCCGACAAGATTCCAACGCTCAAGCCAGCCTTTGCAAAGGACGGCACAATCACGGCCGCCACCAGCTCGTCGATCTCGGATGGTGCTGCTGCACTGGTGCTATCCCGCCAATCGGTCGCCGACGCCAATGGGCAAAAACCGATTGCGCGTATCGTCGCGCACGCGGCGCACGCGCAGGAGCCATCAGCATTCACCACCGCTCCGGTCGGTGCTATCAACACATGCTTGGCCAAGGCTGGCTGGACCATCGCGGACGTTGACCTGTTCGAAGTAAATGAAGCATTTGCCTGCGTCGCGATGTTTGCGATGCACGATCTGGGCATAGCGCATGACAAGATTAACGTTCATGGCGGCGCCACGGCATTGGGCCATCCCATTGGTGCATCGGGTGCGCGGATCATCACAACCTTGGTCGCCGCGCTTCAGCGCCATGGCAAGACACGCGGCCTGGCATCGCTGTGCATCGGCGGCGGCGAAGCGACGGCTTTGGCGATCGAACTTATCTGATCGATACAATTTGCGACCTTTGGGCCGTCGGAGAAATCCGGCGGCCCTTTGTTTTTTGCCGCGTGCAGGTTAAGCAGACGGCATGAATATCGTCTTCGTTCTCTTCGACAATGTCACGCAACTCGATTTCACAGGGCCGGTGCAATTCCTGTCGCGATTGCCGGGCGCGGATGTTCATGTCGTCAGCAAAACGGGCGCGGCGGTTACCACCGATAGCGGATTTTCTATTCTCCCTAGGTCCAGTTTTGCAGACTGCCCGCAGGCGGACATAATCTGCGTGCCGGGCGGCCATGGTGTCCGCGACGCAATTGCTGATGCGCAGATCGTCGATTTCGTCCGCACGCAAGCACGCGGCGCGCAATATATCACCAGCGTGTGCACCGGTGCCTTCATATTGGGCGCGGCCGATTTGCTGCGCGGCAAAGAAGCGACATGCCACTGGGCATATACGCATTTGTTGCCGATGTTTGGCGCAACACATCGCCCCGCGCGGGTTGTTCGCGACGGCAATTTGGTGACTGCAGGCGGCGTCACGTCAGGCATCGACTTTGCGCTTGAACTGATTTCAGACATTGCAGGCGAAGATGTTGCGCGCACCATCCAACTCGCGCTGGAATATGACCCAGCACCACCGTTTAGCGGCGGAACGCCGGCAAATGCACCTGATGCAATACTCTCAAGCCTCCGCGCACGCGTCTATGAAAAGGCCGCAACCGAGATGGAAAGCGCCATAAAAAAGAAAATTTAACCCGTCAGTTAAATTCCCACTGGACGAAGCCTATTCGAGGGCATAGCCTTTCCGTCGAGGGGGAGAAAAATATGAAGAATAAACTTTGGTTCGCAGCCGCATTTGCTGGCGCGACATTATTATTGGGTTCTTGCCAAAAAATAGCAGGCCCGACCGATGTGCCTGCATTCGCTAAGATTAACGGAGATTATCTGAAAACCGGCGGCGATGGCTCAAACTGGGCGATGACTGGCTTCAATTATAATGAGCAACGGCACAGCCCGCTTACCCAAATTAACGACAGCAATGTGCAGGATCTGGGTATTGCCTGGTTCGCTGACTTGCCCGATGCGCGCGGCCAGGAAGCAACACCAGTGGTTGTCGACGGCAAAATGTTCATCTCGACCGCCTGGTCCAAAGTATTTTCTTATGACGCCAAAACCGGCAAACCATTGTGGAGCTTCGATCCCGAAGTCGACAAAGCGCGCGGCGTCAAAGCCTGCTGCGACGTGGTCAACCGTGGCGTTGCGTTCTGGAAAGGCAGCGTTTTTGTTGGAACCATCGATGGACGTTTGATTTCCCTGGACGCCGCCACGGGCAAGCAATTGTGGAGTGTCCAAACGCTTGATCTCAAATCCAACGGCACCATCACAGGGGTGCCACGGGTCGTAAAGGACAAGGTGGTTATTGGCTTTGGCGGCGCAGAGTTCGGCGCGCGCGGTTATGTAACCGCATATGACGCCGCGACCGGCAAGCAGGCATGGCGTTTTTACACCACGCCCAATCCCAAGGGCGAGCCAGACAATGCCGCGAGCGACAAGATCTTAAAAACGGCGGCAAACAAAACATGGAGTTCCAAGCCCAAAAAGGGTGACTGGCGCGAAAGTGGCGGCGGCGGCACCGTGTGGGACGCAATCGTCTATGATGCCGAGCTCGACCAATTGTACCTTGGCGTCGGCAACGGAAACCCGTGGAACCATGGTATCCGTTCCAATGGCGAAGGCGACAATCTGTTCCTGTCGTCCATCGTCGCGCTCAAACCCGACACGGGCGAATATGTCTGGCATTATCAGGAAACGCCAGCCGAAAGCTGGGATTACACTGCGACCCAGCCGATCATATTGGCGACGGAAACCCGCGGCGGCAAAGAACGCAAAGTTCTGTACCACGCGCCGAAGAACGGCTTTTTCTTCACCATTGATCGGCTGAACGGCAAGTTGTTGTCAGCAAACCCGTTTATCGACGGCATCACCTGGGCAACCGGCTATGACATGAAAACGGGGCGGCCAATCGAAAACCCTGCCGCGCGGTATGAAAAAACCGGCAAGCTGTATTTGGCGAACCCTTCGGCGCTGGGTGCGCATAACTGGCACCCGATGAGCTTCAACCCCGCAACGGGACTGGTCTACATTCCCGCATTGTACATTGGCGGCGCGTATCTGCCGCCGGTTGCGCCAAATGAACAAGAGCGCAAGGCGCTGGGCTTCAACGTGGGCGGCGCGATGGCAACGGCCGACCTTCCCGATGACATCAATTTCGTGAAGGCTGTGAAAGCGGCGACGACCGGGAAACTTGTCGCGTTCGACCCCAAGACCGGCAAAGCAAAATGGACCGTAGATCATCCCGCCTCATGGAATGGCGGAACGATGACCACCGCCGGAAATCTGGTTTTCCAAGGTACGGCAATGGGCGAGTTCCGTGCTTATGCTGCGGATAGCGGTAAGCAATTGTTGAACCTTAACGTACAGTCTGGCGTGTTGTCCGGCCCATCGACCTATACGGTGGGCGGCGAGCAATATGTCGCCTTCCTGACCAGCAAGGGCGGCGCGTTCCCGCTCGTATCGGGTTATGCAGGCTCCACCAGCGCTGCGGTTCCCAATATCCCCCGCCTGATCGTTCTAAAGCTTGGCGGAAAAACAACGTTGCCACCCGTACCGAAAGCGCCAGCCTATGTGTGGGCACCGCCTGCGCAATTCGGCACGCCAGCGGATATCGCTGCGGGGGGATCGAATTTCCAACGCTATTGCCTGGTCTGCCACGGACCCGGCGCGGTCGGGAACGGCGTGCTGCCGGACCTGCGTAAATCTGGTGTGATTGCGGATGCCGCAACCTGGAAATCGGTTGTGATTGACGGCATATTGAAGGGCAATGGTATGGTCGGCTTTAGCAGCGTGTTAACAGCGAAAGAAGCCGAGCAAATGCGCGCTTATGTTGTCAGCCGTGCACATTATGCAAAGGCAAATGATGCCGCATTGAGCGGTGGACCAAAAAAGGCAGCAAAGTAAAAAACTGCTGCCCATGAATCTGGCATCTGCCTAAAATTTAGGCAGATGCTATTGGCCAAACGGGCAAAAATAACGCGTTTTGGTGTTGGTCAATTTTGGCACGATACTTGATATGCCTATTACATCATCCGCGCGCGCGGAGCATGTGCCTCACGCGCTATAAAGGGAAAAGCCATGAAAAAGATCGAAGCGATCATCAAGCCATTCAAATTGGACGAGGTGAAAGAAGCGCTGCACGAAGTTGGCGTCTCGGGCATCACTGTTACCGAAGCCAAGGGCTTTGGACGTCAAAAGGGCCACACCGAACTGTATCGGGGCGCCGAATATGTCGTCGACTTTTTGCCGAAGGTAAAGCTTGAGGTTGTCGTTGAAGACGGCCTTGCCGACCGCGTCGTTGAAGCCATTGCTGCAGCTGCCCAGACTGGGCGCATTGGTGACGGCAAGATTTTCGTTATCCCTGTCGAAACCGCATTGCGCATCCGCACCGGCGAACGCGATAACGACGCTGTTTAAAAAAATCCAAAATATCCAAAAAAGACAAGCCAAAGAAGGAAAGTAGAATGGGTACCTCAGCTAAGGACATTATCAAGCGCATCAAAGATGAAGAGATCGAGTGGGTCGATGTCCGTTTCACTGATCCCAAGGGCAAATGGCAGCATCTGACCATGTGCGCTGGCGTGATCGGCGAAGACGAGTTGGAAGATGGCCTGATGTTTGACGGTTCGTCCATCGAAGGCTGGAAAGCCATCAACGAATCCGACATGATCCTGAAGCCTGATCTTGATGCCGTGTACGTAGATCCATTCTCCGCAACGCCAATGATGATCATCTTCTGCGATATCGTCGAGCCATCAACGGGCGAACTGTACAGCCGCGACCCGCGCTCGACCGCAAAGCGCGCTGAAGCATATTTGAAAACCACAGGCATCGGCGACACCGTCTATGTCGGTCCAGAAGCCGAGTTCTTCATGTTCGACGATGTGCGTTTCGAAAACAGCTACAACACGTCATATTACAAGATCGACGATATTGAACTGCCAACGAACACCGGCACGAAATATGAAAGCGGCAACATGGGGCATCGCCCCCGCGCAAAGGGTGGTTATTTCCCAGTTGCGCCCGTCGACAGCGCAGTCGACATCCGTGGCGAAATGGTTTCGACCATGCTCGAAATGGGCCTGCCTTGCGATAAGCATCACCATGAAGTTGCCGCAGCCCAGCATGAGCTTGGCCTGACGTTCGGCACGCTGACACAGACCGCTGACCGTATGCAGATCTACAAATATGTCGTGCATCAGGTCGCACATGCATATGGCAAGACCGCAACGTTCATGCCGAAGCCAATCAAGGAAGACAATGGTTCGGGTATGCACACCCACCTGTCGATCTGGGAAGGCAAGACCCCGCTTTTCGCAGGCGACGGCTATGCCGGGCTTTCGGACATGTGCCTGTATTTCATCGGCGGCATCATCAAGCATGCCAAGGCCGTGAACGCATTCACAAACCCGACCACAAACAGCTACAAGCGTCTGGTACCTGGTTACGAAGCGCCCGTGTTGCTCGCATATTCGGCGCGCAACCGCTCGGCTTCATGCCGTATTCCATATGGTGCCGGTGCCAAGGCCAAGCGCGTTGAAGTCCGCTTCCCCGATGCAATGGCGAACCCATATCTGTGCTATGCAGCTTTGTTCATGGCTGGCCTCGACGGCATTCAGAACAAGATTCACCCTGGCGACGCCATGGACAAGAATCTCTATGACTTGCCACCAGCTGAGCTTGCTGAAGTACCAACCGTAGCCGGTTCGCTGCGTGAGGCTCTCGAGTGCCTGGCCGCGGATCACGACTTCCTGTTGAAGGGTGACGTGTTCTCGAAGGACCAGATTGACAGCTATATCGAATTGAAGATGGAAGACGTCGCCCGTTGGGAAATGACACCAAGCCCAGTCGAATTCGACATGTACTACAGCTACTGATCCTACGCATCGGATCATTAGCTTAAGGCCCGGCGGTTGGGGGACTGCCGGGCCTTTTCATTTGGTGTTTAGTAGTTGCGTCCTTGACGCCGTGTCTTGTCGAGGCAGCTCATTAGCCGCCGTTACAGCAAATGCGCAGATTAAAGCCCGGCCTCTACTGCAATGCGAATAGCATCGGCCGAACTCGCCGCGCCCAACCGCTCCATTAACAACGCACGGTGCATTTTGACGGTTTGTTCGCTGAGCCCAAGCCGGAACGCGATTTGCTTGTTCAAATGGCCCAGCGCCATTTCGGCCAACACTTCGCGCTGCCGCCGTGACAATGCCTTCACCGCCGCCGCGGCCGCGGCATGACGGCTCTCGTAAGACGCTGGCGCACTGGGCTCAAGTTCGACCTGAGAACCAAGAAAGAACTCAAGTTCACCTTCTTCGTCAAACAACGGCGCGACCAGCACTGCATTACGAAAGGGTGTGCCATCGCGTTTGTAGTTCAGAATTTCGACCATGACCGGGGCGTGACGTTGAACGCCATTGCTGATCGTGTCGGTTAACCACGGTTCAGTCTCTGGACCGGCCAAAAATTTGCAGTTCCGCCCAATGATTTCATGTTCCGCATAGCCCGTCAGTTCAAGAAACGCAGCATTACAGGCAATGATTGGATTGCCGCTTTGACGCGGGTCGCTGATCACTGACGCTATCGGGCTATTCGCGATTAGCGCGTCTAGTTTCTCGTTAGAGCGGCCCAAAACGTCCAAATTACAGTGCCTCCCGCGTACCCCCATAGGGGCATTTCAGAGTTAACCACTATATATGCCAGTTCTGCGATGTCGAGGGCAATATCACAAAAACATGGTATAAAGGTTAGGTTGTTGTCCCCAGGTCAGCGTTTATGAAAAAGCCCCCGACATCCGAAATGATGTCGCAAAGGGGGAGAGTAACGTGGAAAATCTAACTTTTGGCCAGTATTCCCTGGTCTATAATGCATTCTCATTTACATTTGCCACCATGGCAGCAGCAACGCTGTTTTTGTGGCTCGGCCGCTCGCAAGTGGGCCCAGCCTACAAGACAGCGCTCACCATTTCCGGCTTGGTTACCGCCATTGCCGCGTATCACTATTTCCGTATTTTCGAAAGCTGGGAAGGCGCATATACCGTTGAAGGCGGAATCGTGGCCGCAAGCGGCTATGCGTTTAACGATGCCTATCGCTATGTCGATTGGTTGTTGACCGTGCCATTGCTTCTCATCGAACTCATCCTCGTGATGCGTCTGAGCCAAGAAGAAACTGTCTCGAAGTCGTTCAAGCTTGGCGGCGCCGCTGCATTGATGATCATTTTGGGCTACCCAGGTGAAATCGCAACGGACATTCCGACCCGCGTTTTGTGGGGCACATTGTCGGCAATCCCATTTGTCTACATCATGTGGCAGTTGTTCGCCGGCCTCGGTGCATCGATCAACAACCAGCCTGAAAATGTACGTGAACTGGTGAAGAAGGCACGCTTGCTGACCTTCGCATCATGGGGTTTCTACCCGATCGTATACATGATCCCGTACACCAATCTGAGCGGTTCTGACGTAACCGTTGGCGTACAAGTCGGCTACACAATCGCTGACTTGATCGCAAAGGCAGGCGTCGGCGTCTTGATCTACATGATCGCCGTGCGCAAGTCGCAAGCCGAATATGGCTAAGTCCTTCGGATAAACACTGGACGTACGCCGCTATGGCGGCGTACATTCCTGTATGAATATAATTTTATATCCGCATTCTGCAGGCGCGACATTTTCTAAAATGTTGCGCCTGTTTGCGTTACCGGCAGCAACGTTGCTGCTTATTGCCGTAGACCGCCTTCTGGGCGGCATGGACAGCGTTGAGGCCAATATGCTGGCTGCTGCGGCCATCGTGATTGCAGGCATTCCCCACGGCACGCTGGACGTCGAAATCGCTGCTGCCCATTTTGGGCAGAATGGGGTGGCGGGCAGGATGAAGATAATTGGCAGCTATGTGGGATGCGCCGCCGCTATGGTCGTCTTATGGCTCCAGCTTCCGGAACTTGCGCTCATTTCATTCCTGCTCATCTCAATTGTGCATTTCAGCCGTGATTGGCGTGGTGGCGTAGATCCGTTTCTAGCCATGATGGTTGGGTGGGCATTGGTCGCCCTGCCTGCGCTGGCCAGCCCCGACGATGTCGCCATGATATTCGCCGCGCTAACGGGTAGCCAAAACGGCGCAGTGATCGCCGCGCTGCTTGGCGCGGCATCAGTCCCTGCTGCGCTGGGCAGCCTTGTCTTTGCCTATTGGGCGTTCCGGCATGATGACACGCAAAGCGCGCTTGAAGTGCTGGCCTGTATCACAGCCGCCTTGTTCCTGCCGCCGCTCGTGGCATTTGCCGTTTTCTTTTGCGGGCTGCACTCGCCGCGACATATGGCGGACGCGCTGCGCGAAACGGGCGGCCTGTCTAAATTGAAAAAGGCAGCCATTGTGGCCGCCGTGTCCGCGCTTTCTTTGGGGTTAGGCGTCTTGATGTTCCTGTGCCAAGGCGACGTCCCTTCGGACATGGGCATCGTCCGGTCTGCATTTATTCTGATATCAACGCTGACGGTGCCGCATTTCATTCTCGAACACATCCTCGCGAAAAAGCCGGCCGCATAAGTTCCGCATCAACACCCTTGCCCGAACGCACAAAGCGCGGCACATCATGGCTATAGTCTTCAGGAGTATGTCATGAAATTCCAAGCCCTGTCTTTGATGAGCAGCGTTGCTCTCTTGGCGCTTTCAACGCCGGCGTTTGCCCAGCTTTCAAAGCCCGAAGCCAAGATGGCCGCAACCGTTGACGCGGAGTATGAACGCTCGGTTGCCTTGCTTGAGCGGATGGTTAACCAAAATTCGGGAACGATGAACTTCGCTGGTGTCAAAACCGTCGGCGATATGATGCGCGCTGAGCTCGAACCGCTTGGGTTCAAGGTGGCATGGCTGGATATGGCCAAGGCTGGACGCTCGGGGCATCTGGTCGCAACAATGACCGGCAAGAAGGACACAAAGAAGCTTTTACTGATTGCGCATCTCGACACCGTTTTTGAAGCCGATAGCCCATTCCAGAAATTCGTCCGCAACGGTGATGAAGCCGTTGGGCCGGGCGCAGGTGACGACAAGGGTGGCATGGTCGTGATCGTGTCTGCTTTGCGCGCCATGCAAGCGGCAGGCACGCTGAAGGACGCGCATATAGAAATTCATATGACAGGCGATGAAGAGGACGCAGGCGACCCAATCGAGATTACCCGCGCGCCGTTGATTGCCGCCGGCAAGACTGCAGATGTCGCGCTCGATTTCGAAGGACTGTCGATTGAGGATGGCAAGGACATGGGCGTTATCGCGCGCCGGTCGTCGAATAGTTGGAAGTTAGAGGTTTCCGGCGTCACCGGGCATAGCTCGCTGATCTTTGATTCCACTTATGGCGATGGCGCAGCGTTTGAACTGGCGCGCATCATTCATCAATTCCGCACCGAGCTGCCTGAACCAAATCTGACGTTCAACGTCGGTTTGATTGCCGCGGGGCAAGAGGCAACGTTTGATAATGACGGCGTCCGCGCAAGTGCCAAGGGGAAGACCAACATCATTCCCGGCATAGCCATCGCGCGCGGTGACTTCCGGACCTTATCCGAAGACCAAAGTGCGCGGGTCCGGCAGAAGATGCAGGCCATCGTGTCGGCATCTGCACCAAAGACCAGCGCCAAGATTAGCTTTGACCCCGGCGGCTATCCCGCCATGGCACCGACGGAGGGTAACAAAGCATTATTGGCGCAACTCAATCTTGTGAATCAGGATTTGGGGCTCGGCACCCAACCCCCGCTCGACCCGTTGAAACGTGGCGCAGGGGACATCAGCTTCGTCGCCAATGACGTCGACGGTCTCGTCGGCCTTGGCGTCTATAGCAAAGGTGACCACGCCCCCGGGGAGACAGTCGACCTTGCGAGCATCAAACGGCAGGCAAAGCGCGCAGCAATTCTGATGAGCCGGCTGTCCATGAGCAAATAAAGCAAAAACAACAGCGAACAGTGGGCCGGTGTTGTTCCTTGGCCGTCACAGCAGACAATAAAAAAGGCGGCGCATTTCTGCACCGCCTTTTTAAATGTCGTATTAACGGAAGGTTCGGAAACTACCGACCCTCACGCGAAGCCTTACCGAAGACGCGGTATTGTTCGTTGCCGACAAAACCGAATTTCGAGATTCCGCTACGCTTTACAGAAACCAGGGCCTTATCAACGGTGTCATATGGCGCCGTTGGGGCTGGTTGGAACTGAAGCTCGGGTTCTGGATTCATTGAAGTCGTCCGGACCAGATACTGCTCCATCTGCTGAATCGAAACCGGCGTGCCGTTCCACTGAATTGCGCTGTTCGGAAGAATGATGATCTTGTTGATAACAGGATCGATCGGAACTTCCGGTGGTGGCGCATTTGGATCATTGACCGGAAGGTCAATGTTTACGGCGTGCGAAACCGGGGGGATGGTGATCATCAGCATGATGAGGAGAACGAGCATAACGTCGATTAACGGCGTTGTGTTCATTTCCATCATCGGCTGGCCATCATCGTTACCGCCACTCATTGCCATGATGATTGCTCCTTAAATTACTTACTGCACGTTCGCGTTTTCGAACGGCGATGAAATGAAGCCAACACGCGCAAAACCGGCCATCTGCATGGTGTAAATTGCACCACCGATGCATCGATAAGGCGTGTTGATATCACCACGAATGTGCGCCTCTGGCAGCATGTCAGGCTCGATCAGACCAGCGGCGGCGGCTTCTGGGCCACCGAGCTTTTCAAATTCTGCCTTCAAATGCTTCGCCGCACGATCCACCAACTCGGTTGAATCAACAGGCGTTACGTTCCAGTAAATTCGGCACTCGCCATTCGGGTTTGCACCTTCATAAGCGGGGTCACCGGGATCACGACCGCCGGCATCGGTTGTTGTCACCGACAGAAGAACGTTTTCACGCTTTGCCTTCGTTGGTTCAAACTTGATGACCGGAATGTCCATTTTCACTGTTTGGATAGCGACCGGAATTGCGATGAGGAATACGATGAGGAGCACCAGCATGACGTCGACGAGCGGCGTTGTGTTGATGTCAGACATTGGCGCATCATCGCCGCCGCCTCCTGAACTGATTGCCATTGGCCAATCCTCTCTAAATAAATTGGGTCAAAAATCGAGCGCCAGCGGTTGCTGGCGGATGGGCCGCGCCGAAACGCGGCCCTAACCCAATATTACTTCTTAGCTGCAGCAGGTGCTGGCTTACCAGCTGGTGCAGCGGCAGGAACAGCAGGCTTAACGCGGCCGCCCGAAGAGATGTAACCAAGTACATCGTTCGAGAAGGTTGCGAGGCTACGTGCGATTGTCTTGTTACGTGCCTGAAGCCAGTTGTACGCAAGAACAGCAGGAACAGCAACGAACAGACCAATTGCGGTCATGATCAGTGCTTCACCAACTGGACCAGCGATCTTGCCGATGTCAGCCTGACCAGCGATACCGATTTTGATCAGCGCCGAGTAGATGCCGATAACCGTACCGAGCAGACCAACGAAAGGAGCCGTTGCACCAACCGTTGCGAGGAAAGGAAGGCCGCTCGACAGCTTGTTATTGATGGAGTCTTCCGAACGCGCCATCGCGCCATGCAGCCAGTCATGTGCTTCGACTGGATCAGTCAAAAGGCTATGCTGCTTTTTCGCTTGGATGGCGTCGTCAACGACCTGACGATATGCACTGTTCTTATCGAGCTTTACTGCGCCTTCTTCAAGCGTAGCTGCGCGCCAGAATTGCGCACGAACGTCGTTATACTGGTTCAGAACCTTCCGCTGTTCAAAAAGCTTCGTGAACATGATGTAGAACGAGAAAACCGACATGATGACCATCACGGAGAAAATCGCGATGGAGATTGGTCCGCCTTCTTTAAGCGCAGGGATAAGACCGAATTGTGCGGCGGCCTCAGGTGCGGCACCGGCCGCGGTCAGAAACAAAATCGACATTTTAACTACCTCTCAAAAAATATTACTTGCTAGCAAATGAGGCCCGGAACCAAGGCTCCCCCCAAACCGGGCCAGAAAAATTATTTCGGTATCTGCCACCGTACGCGGTTTGAATACGAGCCTTGAACTTTTTCGCCATTACGAACGGCGGGTTCAAAGCGCGCACGACGCTTCACGTTGGTGCAGGTTGCCGCATCAAGATCCGCATGGCCACTTGACTGCGTAACTTGGCAATCAACGACACGGCCATCGATGCCAATCGTAACGCGGAAGCCAGTGGTTCCTTCACGCTCCTGTTGCAAAGCACGCGACGGATAGTCGTTCGTGTTTGCCCAGTTACCTGGGTTGCCCCGTGGCTTCGCTTCAGCAGTAGGACCTGCTGGCGGCGGCGGGGGCGCTGGAGGCGCGGCTGTCGGTACAATTGGAGCCGCAGGTGGCGGCGTATCAACTGTACGAACCGTTGGCGGTGGTGTCACCGTAACAACCATTGGCGGAGGCGAAACGACCGGAGGCTCGATTTGCTTCTCTGGCTCTGGTGGTGGTTCTTCTTCTTCGGGTGGTTCTTCTTCTTTCACGTCGACCACGGTCATCTTTTCCTTGATCGAGACGACCGCATCATATGCGAGGCCAGTCACCAAGGCATAACCGAGGAAAGCGTGAAGAAGGAGTACAATGACGACAGAAACCAAACGGTTTGTGCTCATCCCATCTTGATCAGCATATGCCATGCGGAAACAACTCTCCTACCTTCAAAACAAAATAGTACACTAAGGGCGCACATTTTACCGTGCCCCAAAGTACCCTCGCGATATCGAAATATATCTTTTTTTACTCGATTCATCGACGCATTAGCCAACCCTAACATGCCAAGCAATCCGGATTCTGCGATTCAGACGCAATTCATGGACAGGTTCACATTATGCTACAATGTGATACACGTAAAACCGGCGACGGATGTCGGTTTCAGGAAGGGTTGTTTAATGCGAATTTCGCAAGCGAAAGTGATTTTATGCTTGGTTTTGATGGGTTTGGGCAATGCCGCATCTGCCCAACCCGTGGCCACCCTGCCCCCTGCACTTGCCATTGAAGCAGAATCGGCGAGTTATTCGGATATTGCCGATTTGGTCGTCATATCGCCTCTGATCATTGATGTTACTGTCCGCAAAGCTGCTAAAGTTGCCCCGGAACAAGCGATTGGCGTACCCGTGTCGCTTCAGCGTATGCTGATCGAAGCGGACGTCATGGCGTTGATTCGCGGCGAAGGCGGCATTGCCGACCGCGTCCGCTTTGTGCTGGATGTGCCCAAGGATGCGAAGGGCAAAGCGCCCAAATTGAAAAAACAGCGGTTGTTTCTATTTGGTAGCCCCGTTGCGGGCCGAACGGGCGAAATCCGTTTATCGCGACCCAACGCGCTCGCAAATTTCAGTCCGACAAATGATGCTTTGGTCCGCCGCATCACACAAGAGGCCGTCCTGCGTGATGCACCGCAACGCATCATAGGTGTTGCCAGTGCTTTCCATAGCCCTGGAACGGTGCTCGGTGAAGGCGAAACACAGATTTTCCTAAAGACCGAAAAGGACCAGCCAGTGTCCCTTACGGTTCTTAGTCGGCCGAATGAGCAAAAACAGTGGGCAGTATCGACAGCCGAAGTCATCGATTCGTCTGCGACCGCGCCGGAACGATCCACATTGCTATGGTATCGCCTAGCCTGTGGCCTACCGCGCAGCCTTCCCACCGACCGCATCGAAACAACGGGCGATCAAAACGCTGCGCGCGCGCAAGCGGACTATAAATTTGTCATTGATGCGCTTGGGCCATGTGGCCGTAAGCGTTAGGGGCTGCAAATCTGGGGCGACGCCCCCGCGCTCACCGCGATGCGCCCGGTACCCACATGATATCACCGCCGCGCGTCGAATTAATCAGGCGACACAGCACAAACAGATAGTCCGACAGGCGGTTGATGTAGTTCAACGCTTGCGGATTTATCGAAACGTCCAGCGATGCCGCGACCAGCGCCCGTTCGGCACGGCGCGAAATGGCCCGCGCCATATGCATATGCGCTGCTGGCAAGCTGCCGCCCGGCAAAATGAAACTGGTCAACGGTGGAAGCTGCTCATTGGCTTTATCGATCGCCGCCTCAAGCCATTCGACTTGGGATGACACAATCCGCAATTCCATCGGCGATGGTTCAAAACTTTCGCCGGGCGTTGCGATATCGGCACCCAGATCAAACAGATCGTTCTGGATACGCCGCAATTCAGCGACCAAAGGCGTTTCCCCCTCATCCGCTGCCAGCGTCTGAAGCGCTACGCCAAGCGCGCTGTTGGTCTCATCGACTTCGCCAATTGCGTGTAAGCGCGCATTGGTCTTGGACACGCGCGAGCCATCGACGAGGCCAGTGGTCCCGTCATCACCGGTGCGTGTGTAAATCTTGTTGAGCTTGACCATGTCTGATGCCGCCCGCTTATTGCGAGCCGGCGACCACGACGAGCACAGCAAGCAAACCGATAGTAATGGCCTGCCATTTGACGCGGGCAAACATCATCTTGTTCTGCACGGTGAGCGATTTGGGCAGGCCCGCCTCGTCAACATCTGCTGGTCGCAAATTGGCGAACGCATGAAGGCCACGGATAAGTGCAAATGCCACGGCACCAGATGCGCCAATGGTGAGGAGAACCAGCAAAATAGTCATCGGGAGAAATCCTTGTCCGGGGCCAATACCCCGCTGCGCCTATTTAGGCGTGAGATAGCGAGATTCCAAGCGGTAGCGTTCCCTGACGCAAATTATTAATAAGTCCATCGCCACATTCGCCCGCCAACCGCCGGTCCGAAAGCGCAGGTGAGGATTTGCTCTTCGCCAGTTTTTCACTGCTCGCGTCCAACAACAGCGGATGGTGCCAATATGTGGGTTCAGGCAAATCCAACAGTTTCTGCAACAGCCTATGAATGGCGGTATATCCGAAAAGGTCTTGGCCCCGCACGACATGCGACACGCCGTCGGCGGCATCGTCAATCGTCGCGGCCAGATGGTATGATGCCGGCGCATCTTTGCGCCACAGAACAACATCGCCAAATGCCATTGGGTCGGCAAATTGCGGGCCAGCCGCCAAATCCATCCACCCCAACAGCCCCGCCCGCGCCAATGCTTTGGCCATATCAATCCGCCAGCAATGGGGAACGGCAGGGTCAATGTCGCTGTCCCGACACGTTCCGGGATAATGGGGGCCGTCTGGACCGTGCGGCACTGGCTTATGTTTCAGCGCATCGGCAATATCGCTTCGCGTACAGACGCAGCGGTATAGCAGCCCGTCCGCGATCAGCCGGTCACGCGCCGCTTCATATCTGGCAATGTTTTGCGATTGAAATTGCACTGGGCCGTCATGATGAAGCCCAAGCCAGTCCATATCCGACAGTATCGCCGCAACATGCTCCGCACGGCTGCGTGTTCCGTCAATATCTTCAATCCGCAGATGGAACTGGCCATCCAAAGCCCGCGCAAAATCATGCGCACATAATGCCGAAAAGGCATGCCCCAGATGCAGTCGTCCATTGGGACTCGGCGCGAACCGCGTCACCACTGCGCCATCACATTGCGGCAGCGCAGGCAGATATTGCTTCAAAAAGTCATCCGCACGCAAAAAACATATCCCCAAAAAATACCATATCCGGTGCCTTTGCCCTCTTGACGTCACCATATGTGCAAATAGGTTGATGACTGTCAGATTGCTGTAACGTTGATACGCTTAAAGCATGTATGACATAAAGGGAGTAGGGTTCGACTTATGTTGCATACCGGAACTTTCGAAGCAGCGGGCCGCGCAAGGCACCCGGAGAACTGCCCGGCATTGGTACTCAACGCCGATTACACGCCGTTGAGCTATTATCCATTAAGCTTATGGCCATGGCAAGCCGCCATTAAGGCGGTGTTCCTCGACAAGGTCGACATCGTTTCCAACTATGATCGCCATGTCCATAGCCCAAGGCTGGATATGAAAATCCCGTCGGTTATCGCGCTGCGCCAATATGTGAAGCCATCGGAATATCCGGCATTCACCCGCTTCAACCTATTCCTGCGTGACAAGTTTGAGTGCCAATATTGCGGATCGGGCGACAATCTGACCTTTGACCATATCGTTCCGCGCCGTTTGGGCGGCATCACCAGCTGGGAAAATGTCACCACGGCTTGCCTACACTGCAACCTGAAAAAAGGTGGCCGCACACCAAAGCAAGCGCATATGCAGCTGAACATGGCCGCGATCCGCCCCACCAGTTGGCAATTGCAAGACAGAGGCCGTGCGTTCCCGCCGAACCATCTGCACGAAACATGGCACGACTGGTTGTATTGGGATATTGAACTGCAGGGTTAAGCTTAATCGGTAACCGTCAACGCAGGAACCGCCCGCGCGGCATCTTCGGGCGTAATGCCCGGCGGTGGCGCAGCAGCGATGCGCTCTTCACCGCGCATGACGCGTCCGGCTCGTTTGATAGCGTCGCGCAGGCGTGGATACACGCCGCAACGGCACAAGTTCGTAATCGCCGCGTCGATTTCTTCATCGGTTGGGTTGTTGCTTTTCTTAAGCAACACCGCGCCCGCCATGATGATACCGGGAATGCAAAAGCCGCATTGCGGCACGTTGCTGGCGACAAACGCCTGTTGCAGCGGATGGCTACGATCACGGCTGAGGCCTTCAATCGTCGTGACAAAACGTCCTTCGGCTTCGGCAATCGTGACCAGACAAGACCGTATCGCCTCCCCGTCGACTTCCACAATGCACGCGCCGCAATCACCATTGCCGCAACCATATTTGGTTCCAGTCAAATTAGACGCATCACGAAGCGCCCATAATAAGGGCGTTTGTGGGTCCATTTTATATTGGACGGGACGGTCGTTGACGGTGAATTTGGTCATGCAGCCCCATTATAGCCATGCCGAACGCGTTTCAGCATCTTATTTGAGATCCCGAAACACAGTCACCAACGGAGAACCGAATTCAGGGGGGACGGAGTGTTTAATCCCGCCAGCTTTTATCGATCTGGTCAACCTTGCGTACCATTGCGTCAAATTCAACGCGGCCCGAACCGCCTGGGGGTGATGCCATATACAGGTCGCGCTGGTGCACAGCGATGACTTCAGGCGGTACCGTGATTGGTTTGCCCATTTGCATTGTCGCAATCTGTTGCTCGCACGCACGCTGCAACGCCCAATATCTGATGAACGCATCCGGCAATGTCTTACCCATCACGACAGGACCGTGATTTTTAAGCATCAATATCCGCTTGTCGCCCAGATTTTGGACCAATCGCGTGCCTTCTTCCTCGCGAACGGTGACGCCTTCAAAATCATGATAAGCCAGTTGTCCTGCAAAGTTGCAGGCGTAAAAATTGATTGGCTGGAGGCCACCTTCAAGACTGCAAACGGCTACGGTGGCCGTTGTATGGGTGTGAATGATCGCATGCGCGTCAGGCAAAGTGCGATGGAACAGGCTATGCTGGACGAAGCCCGCCTTATTGACGTGCCATGGGTTATCGACATCGATCTTGTTACCATCAATGTCGATCTTGATCAGGCTCGATGCGGTAATTTCACCGAAATGCATGCCATAAGGGTTGATCAAAAAAGCGCCGTCTTCGTCGGGCACTTTGACCGTAATGTGGTTAAACACCAGCTCGTCCCAACCGAACATCGAAAAAATGCGGTAACAAGCAGCAAGCTCCTGACGCGCGGTCCATTCGGCTTCGCTATACTTGCTATTCGACTTCAATTGGGTTGCCATTGGCGCTCTCCTGCTCATTCGTTGCGTTGCTTTATGAAACGAACATTGCACGAGGGCAAGGGGTTGGGCGCAGCAAAAAGGCAGGCGGATTTCTCCATCCTCATGCTTAAAAGCGCCATTTTCGCTTGATATTTAAGGGCGACCTAGTTAGGGGCCACCTCAACACGCCGCCTGTGAACGCGGCGATTTTCGTTTTTAGCCTTTCAAAGTGGCCGTTTTAAGCCATTTTGCCGATTCGATCCGGAGTTGAGTTTTTTATGCAGATCATGGTTCGCGACAATAATGTTGATCAAGCCCTACGCGCGCTTAAGAAGAAGCTGCAGCGTGAAGGCGTGTATCGCGAAATGAAGCTGCGTCGTCACTTCGAAAAGCCATCGGAAAAGCGTGCGCGTGAAAAGGCCGCCGCTGTTCGTCGTGCCCGCAAGATGGAGCGCAAGCAGCAGGAACGTGACGGCGCGAAATAAGCGTCTGCGACCCGCAACAAGGAAGGCGCCTTTTACGGCGCTTTTTTTGTGTCTGGAATCCCTGCTAGTTTCTGCTAGTCACCGCGCAACTTAGCCAACAGGAAATGTGTATGTCCGTAACTGCCGTCCCGATTCTTCCGCTCAAAAAAGGCACGATGACCAAATATTGGGCCGCGATTGCGCTCGTGCTCGCTGCCGGTGGCGGTTTGGCATATTGGGGCACAAGCGACGTGCGGCAGGAATATGGCGATATCGTCACCACGCCGTCAGGATTGCGTTACAAGATTATCCAAACCGGCGAAGGCAAATCGCCGACGGACAATGATGTCGTGCTCGTCAGCTACACAGGCATGTTGAAAGACGGCACAGTTTTCGACCAAAATCCTCAGGCTGGCTTCCCGGTCACTGGAGTTGTTCCCGGTTTTTCAGAAGGTCTTAAAATCATGCAGCGCGGCGGCAAATATCGTCTGTGGATCCCGGCCGAGCTTGGCTATGGCCCCGAAGATCAGCGTAATCCGCAAACCGGCCAAGTCGCAATCCCCGGCGGTAGCGAGCTAACCTTTGATGTCGAATTGTTAGAATTCAAATCACGCGCAGAAATCGAAGCCATGCAAAAGCAAATGCAGGAAATGCAACAGCAGCAAGGTGGACAGACCAGCGGCGCACCGCAGGGCCTACCACCCGAAATCCAGGCACAAATTGATGCACAGATGCGGGCCCAACAGGGGCAATAATGCCGCCCCGAAAGCACCCAATATCTTCGGATGCTATCGGGAATTGCCTAATATAGCGCGCGATTAAGCGTGAACTGAAATCCTTGAATGGCAGTTGTCAGCTTGGCAGCCAGCCCTTAGGATGTCGCTTGCAAGCGGTTATGACCGGAAAGTTCCAACGTTGAGCATCACCAATATCGTCGCAATCGCCCTTTTATCGGGGACCCCGCAGCTTCCGCCTGTGGTAGAGCCAGTTATTGCGTTGGAAACTGCTGGCGCACCCACAGCAGCGCCTGAGCAGGGTACCCAAGCCACTGTGCCGCCATCCACAGATGGGCCGGAGGTTCCGTCGCAATCTTTGGATACACAAACGCCCGTCGGACCCGTTACACCGGTTGCTGCCGAAAAGGCCATAATCGTTGTTACCGCAAATCAGGGACCCCCGAAAGGCGACCCGATTGCGGTCGTGAACGAAGTCTCATTCGGCGCGGTACAGTCGGTAGACAAAGCCATTATTGCACCGATCGCGTACGGGTATCGAGATGGATTACCCGCCCCGATCCGCGACGGCATGCATAATGTTTTAAACAACTTGGATGAACCCGTCGTCTTTCTGAATTTTCTGCTGCAGCTCAAGATCGGCAAAGCGGCCGAAACCGTTGGTCGATTTGCCATCAACTCAACCATCGGCGTTGCCGGGCTTTTTGATTTCGCTAAAAAGCATCCAATCAACCTGCCCCGCCGTTCTAATGGCCTCGCAGACACATTGGGATATTATGGCGTCGGTCCGGGGCCCTATTTATTTTTACCTGTATTCGGCTCCACGACGGTTCGTGATCTCCTCGGGCGCGTCGTTGATCTTTCGCTTTTACCCGCAGCCGTCGGTAAGCCGTTTACCAATCCCATTGTCTCGGGAACCAAAGGCATGCTTTCCTCAATTGACGATCGTGTCGAAAATGATGTGATTCTAACCCGGGTGCAGGAAAGCGGGAACCCGTACGCGGCGATGCGCGAATATTATCTCATGAAACGCCAGGCAGAGATTGATGTTCTGAAAGGCAAAAGATCAGACGCGAACATAGACCTCAACGAACTGGAGTTTCTAGATTCGCTACCAGCGCCCACGAATGCGCCGGCCAAACAGCCGCCCGCCCCAAAACCCCAATAATAAGCGCCGCGGCATCGCCACTCTAGAGCGTCGCGAAAAACACGATCGTTGCAACTGCCATAACCCCCGTCGCGATCCAGCCGGTAATGGTCGCGCGGCGTCCCAATGTCAGCCGCCCCATCGCGCGCGGATTGCGCACGATGAGCATCATCATGACCATTAACGGCGCGGCAAGCACACCATTGACGACAGCGGCCCAATGCAATGAACGCGCCGGGTCAATGCCGACATATTGCAACGACACGCCAAGCAAGGTTGTCACGGCTATCGTCCCGTAAAACAGACGTGCCTTCGTTGGCTTGGCATCAAGGCTTCCCGAGATACCAAACATTTCTGTCACGGCATAAGCCGCCGACCCTGCAAGCACGGGCACCGCAAGCAAGCCCGTTCCGATGATACCCAGCGCGAATAATGCAAAAGCGAAATTTCCCGCAATGGGACGCAATGCTTCGGCCGCTTGCGCCGACGTTTCGATATCACGGATGCCATTGGCATGCAGCGTCGCCGCCGTTGCAAATACAATGGCCAGCGACACGATTGAGCTGAACGCCATGCCGGTCAGCGTATCGATCCGGATGCGTTTTAATTCAGGTCCGGCGTCCTTGGGCGTGATGCACAATGGCTTTACCTTGTGCCGCTTCTGCTCCTCAATCTCTTGTCCCGCCTGCCAGAAAAACAAATAAGGGCTAATAGTGGTCCCCAATATCGCAACGACGGCAGTGGCGTACGCGCCGGTCCATTCAATGCGCGGAACAACCAGCGAGGTCAGCGCCTCTCCCCAAGGCACCTGTGCCACAACGACCACAGCAACATAGGCAAAGAGCGATAGCGTCGCCCATTTGAGCACCGCACCATAGCGCTCATAAGAAAGCACCACTTCAACAATGATGCAGAAGAGCCCGAACAATAACGTGTAAAGGCCGATTGGCCCACCGATCAGCAGCCCCACAGCAGCGCCCATCGCGGCCAAATCGGCCCCGAGATTAACGATATTAGCGATGAGCAGAAGGCCGACCATGAGCACCAGCAAGGGCCGGGGGTAATGTCGGCGCATATTGCGCGCGATACCTGCACCGGTCACCCGCCCGATTTCAGCCGCGACTTCTTGAATGGCGACCATCAATGGGAAGCTGAACAAAAACGTCCAGCTCAACCCATAGCCAAATTGCGCGCCAACTTGGCTGTGCGTGCCGATTCCCGAAGGATCGTCATCCGCAGCGCCAGTTACCAGTCCGGGACCGAGGCGCGAGAGGAAGCTTGTGCTCGGTTTTTTATCGGTTCGCATTGCTGCCGATAACAGGCCCACATGAGGTCAATGTCAACAACGCTATATGATGCGGAAAGTTGAAGGCTGCCGAAAAACTAGCCCGCGTTTTCTAACAATCCCTCGTCCTTGATCCGCTTTTGCCAATAAGCAGGGGCCAGTTGATGCACATTGTTGCCGTCGCTGTCGACCGCGACGGTGACGGGGAAGTCTTGCACTTCAAATTCGTAGATTGCTTCCATGCCCAGATCTTCGAAACCGACGACCTTGCTGCCCTTGATCGCGCGCGCCACCAAATAGGCTGCGCCGCCAACGGCCATGAGATATGCGCTCTTATGCTTGGCGATGGCTTGTGTTGCCGCCGGACCGCGCTCCGCTTTACCAACGCATGCCAGCAATCCCTGTTCAAGCATCATGTCCATGAACTTGTCCATGCGCGTAGCCGTCGTCGGCCCAGCGGGGCCAACAATTTCTTCACCCACCGGATCGACTGGGCCAACATAATAAATCATCCGCCCTTTAAAGCTGACGGGCAGCTCTTCGCCTTTCGCCAGCATGTCGGCGATGCGTTTATGTGCGGCATCTCGCCCGGTCAGCATCTTGCCGTTTAACAACAGACGGTCGCCCTGTTTCCAACTGGCAACGGTTTCGGGGGTCAACGCGTCCAAATCCACGCGGATCGCGGCTGTGTCGGGTTTCCAATCTACCTTTGGCCATGCGTCCAGCTTCGGCGCCTCCAGATAGGCAGGGCCCGACCCGTTCAGCGTGAAATGTGCATGACGCGTCGCCGCACAGTTGGGAATCATCGCAACTGGCTTGCCCGCAGCATGACATGGTGCATCCATGATTTTTACATCAAGGATGGTCGAGAGCCCGCCAAGCCCCTGCGCGCCGATACCCAACGCATTGACCTTGTCAAAAATCTCAATGCGCATCGCCTCAATATCATTTTGTGGGCCGCGTGCTTTTAGCGGCCCCATATCGATAGGCTCCATCAACGCTTGCTTGGCCAGCAAGACACAATGCTCCGCGGTCCCGCCGATACCAATGCCCAGCATTCCGGGCGGGCACCAGCCAGCGCCCATTTGCGGCAACATTTCAACGACCCAGTCGACGATATTGTCTGACGGGTTCATCATCTTGAACTTTGACTTATTCTCGCTGCCGCCGCCCTTGGCCGCAACATCAACCGAAACTTTTGAACCGGCGACCATTTCGACATGCAGGACGCAGGGCGTGTTATCTTTGGTGTTACGCCGCGTGAAAGCAGGGTCGGCCAATACCGAGGCGCGCAGCTTGTTGTCAGGGTGCAGATAGGCACGGCGCACGCCTTCGTCGATCACCTCCTGAAGCGACGCGGACGTATCCTCCAGCCGGCAATCCATCCCCCATTTGACGAAGACATTGACGATGCCCGTGTCCTGACAAATGGGTCGATGTCCTTCGGCGCACATCCGGCTGTTGGTCAGAATTTGGGCGATCGCATCCTTTGCCGCAGGCGACTGTTCGGCGGTATATGCATCACCCAATGCCCGGATATAATCCATCGGGTGAAAATAGCTGATATATTGCAGCGCGTCGGCGACGCTGTCGATCAAATCGGAATTGCGGATGGTGACGGTCATATAAGGCCCCGGACTGGATAGAACCCCCACGCCATTAACGTCCCGGGGGACTGATACAAGCATCATTCTGACCGGCTGAATCAATATTAGCGCACGACCGATGCGCCGGCCACATTTGTCCCGTCTGGATGATGCGGTTACCCGGTTTTTATCTAAAATATGTGGTTCGAAGGATTGGGTTCACTTCGACGCCAGAAATATTGTTAATTCGTCATTTTCCATCTTGCGCCCTCTACAACACTTAGAACGTCCACGCGTCGCTACCTTTTGTCCGCAGACATGTGCGACGAATGGAATCAGAATAGCGACGAATTGAAAGGTTAATTTACAATTTACCCCCTTGCGTCTGAAAATGAATAAGGCACTATAGGTAGCGGTTGGTCATAGGGGGCATTACCACAATTTGTGCTTGCAGCTTCAGATAGTGATTCTGTTGTTGGGGGGATTTTTCCCGTCGATAAGCTGGGGACAAGTGAAAATATACCGCCTGGCGTGGTCAAAAAATGCTAACAGGGAGTTTCGCGCCCTGAGTCGAACAATATGGGAACACGCGTTCCCGACAGATATTTGAACTGGTCGCTGGCCGCCGGAAAACCGGCATCCAGTTTCGGGTCGCCGTAATGAATGGAGCAACGGGTTAAATGGATTTCAGGGATACAGGCCAAGGGGCCGACGATATGACCGCAATGATGACTGATATGCTTGAAAAAGTTGCTACCGAAGCTGTGAAGGTTGAGGCCGAGACCAAGCCGGCTGACGACAAGAAAGCCGTGTCGAGCAAATCCGTTGACGAGCGCCGTTTCAGCGTTGTGACGGATTCGTCGCGCGACGCCCTGCTGACCGAATTTGGCAAGGACACGCTGCAGGACCGTTATTTGTTGCCAGGCGAAAGCTATCAGGACCTGTTTGCCCGCGTTGCGTCGGCATATGCGGATGATCAGGATCATGCCCAGCGGCTCTATGACTATATCTCGCGGCTTTGGTTCATGCCGGCAACGCCCGTGCTGTCAAACGGCGGAACGGGCCGTGGTCTTCCTATCAGCTGCTATCTGAACAGCGTCGATGACAGCTTGGAAGGCATCGTCAACACATGGAACGAGAACGTCTGGCTCGCATCACGCGGCGGCGGCATTGGGACCTATTGGGGCAATGTGCGCGGCATTGGCGAGCCTGTTGGCCTCAACGGCAAGACCAGCGGCATCATTCCGTTTGTCCGCGTTATGGACAGCCTGACACTCGCCATCTCGCAAGGTTCGCTGCGTCGTGGTTCGGCCGCGTGCTATCTCGATGTCAGCCATCCTGAAATCGAAGAGTTCCTTGAAATCCGCAAGCCATCGGGCGACTTCAACCGCAAGGCGCTGAACTTGCACCATGGCGTGTTGCTGTCGGACGAATTCATGGAAGCCGTCCGCGCTGGCGAAGAGTTCAACCTGCGTTCGCCCAAAACGGGCGAAGTGCGCAGCACGGTTGATGCACGCTCGCTATTCCAAAAGCTGGTGGAAACCCGCCTTGCGACGGGCGAGCCTTATATCATCTTCAGCGACACCGTGAACAACGCGATGCCCAAGCATCACCGCGATCTTGGTCTGAAAGTGTCGACGTCCAATCTTTGCAGCGAAATTACCTTGCCAACGGGTCACGACCATTTGGGTAATGACCGGACTGCGGTCTGCTGTCTGTCGTCGCTCAATCTCGAAACTTGGGATGAATGGAACGGCGACAAGGTCTTCATCGAAGATGTCATGCGCATGCTCGACAACGTGCTTCAGGACTTTATCGACCGCGCGCCGGACGAAATGTCGCGCGCCAAATATTCGGCCGGTCGTGAACGTTCGGTTGGTTTGGGCGTCATGGGCTATCACAGCTTCCTGCAGTCACGCGGCGTTGGCTTTGAAAGCGCGCTTGCCAAATCTTGGAACATGAAGTTCTTCAAGCACATTCGGGCGCAGGTTGATGAGGCGTCGATGATGCTGGCCAATGAGCGGGGGGCCTGCCCTGATGCTGAGGAAATGGGCGTTATGGAGCGCTTTTCCTGCAAAATGGCGATTGCGCCGACCGCGTCGATTTCGATCATTTGCGGCGGCACCAGCGCGTGTATTGAGCCGATTCCGGCGAATATTTACACGCACAAGACGCTTTCGGGCAGCTTCATCGTGAAGAATCCGTATCTGGAAAAGCTGTTGCAGGAAAAGGCGAAGGATTCGACCAATGTGTGGAACAGCATCCTTGAAAAGGGCGGCTCTGTCCAACATCTCGACTTCTTGACGCCAGAGGAGAAGGACACGTTCAAGACCAGCTTTGAAATCGACCAGCGTTGGTTGATCGAACTGGCCGCGGACCGCACGCCTTATATTGATCAGGCGACATCGCTGAACCTGTACATCCCCGCCGATGTGGAAAAATGGGACCTTCTCATGCTCCACTTCCGCGCATGGGAATTGGGCGTGAAATCGCTATATTATCTGCGTTCGAAGAGCATTCAGCGCGCTGGCTTTGCCGGCGGGGTGGAGGCGGACAACACCGCCGAACTGCCCGTGATGGAGCTTGCCGCGCAAACCGATTACGAAGAGTGCCTCGCCTGCCAATAAGGCAAAAGGGACACGACCAACCGTATTGAACAGTTAAAGACCCAAGGAAACCGACATGTCATTGTTACAAGCACGCAATAGCTACAAGCCTTTTGAATATCCTTGGGCCTATGACTTTTGGAAACGCCAACAGCAGATCCATTGGCTGCCCGAAGAAGTGCCCTTGGGCGAAGATTGCCGCGATTGGGCGCAGAAGCTTTCGGACCACGAACGCAACCTGCTCACGCAAATCTTCCGCTTCTTCACCCAAGCCGATATCGAGGTGCAGAATTGCTACCACGAAAATTACGGCCGCGTGTTCAAACCGACCGAAGTGAAGATGATGCTGACCGCGTTTTCCAACATGGAAACCGTCCACGTCGCGGCATATAGCCACTTGCTGGACACCATTGGCATGCCCGAGTCCGAATATTCGGCCTTCCTCGAATATGAAGAAATGGCGGCGAAGGTTGATTATATCCACCAATTCGGCGTCGACACCGACGAAGACATTGCCCGCACATTGGCGATGTTCGGCGGCTTTACCGAAGGGCTGCAACTGTTCGCATCCTTCGCGATGCTGATGAACTTCCCGCGCTTCAACAAGATGAAGGGCATGGGGCAAATCGTATCCTGGTCGGTCCGCGACGAATCGCTGCACTGCGAAGGCATTACCAAGCTGTTCCACGCATTTTGTGCAGAGCGCGGCTGCCTCACCAAGTCGGTGAAGGAAGACATTATCGATTGCTGCCAAAAGGTTGTCCGTTTGGAAGACGCGTTCATCGACCTTGCGTTCGAAATGGGCCCCGTCCCCGGCATGACCGCCAAGGAAATCAAACGCTACATCCGCTACATCGCAGATTGGCGTTTGGGGCAGCTTGGCCTGCCCGCAATCTACATGGTCGAAGACCACCCGCTGCCATGGCTCGCGCCATTGTTGAACGGCGTCGAGCACGCCAACTTCTTCGAAACCCGCGCGACCGAGTACAGCAAGGCGTCGACCCGCGGCGATTGGGGCCAAGTGTGGGATAGCTTTGACAATCGTAAGAAAAAGATCATCGGCATTGAGCCGATCGCCGAAAATGACGGCGTCGATATGTTCGAACAAGCCGGGGTCGCCGCGGAATAATCCGCCCCCCGTCGCCTGTCTTCAGGATGGAGACCACGCCGTTTCCACCTGACGACCGCGACCCATATATTCCATAGATAGACATAAACGAAGCGACGGCGCCTGACGCCGATCGCTCTAAAGTCGTGCGCGCAATTAGGGCGGGGGCGCTGCGCCACGCGGCAATCTTTGATTTGGCGCAATGCGGGGCGGGCCCATTTCGGCCACGCGCGTGTTATCCCGTTTGAAAAGGAACCATAGCCATGTCGCATACCCCCCATGATCTCCATGCCGAATTCCCCGACGCCGCCGACGCCTTGCACGCGTTGAAAATCGGCAATGAACATTTCGGCAAGCTTGCGGCGCAATATCATGATGTGAACCGCGAAATTCACCGGATCGACAGCGGGATTGAGCCTGCATCCGACGACCGGACAGAGGCGTTGAAGAAAGAGCGGCTTTCGATCCTGGATCAGGTCGCGGTGATGGTCAAAAACGTGTCGGCATAGCCGGTACACGGGCGGGCCGGCTTCCTATGCACCGCTTGCGCCCACCCCCGCTTTTCGGCATGGGCTGGGCATGTCCGAACATAGCCATCCCGATACCGCCTTCAAAATATTCACCGCCGCGCAATGGGCGCAGTTTGAAGCCGACGGCGTCTTTCACGGCGCGCCAGTCGATCTGGCCGATGGCTATATTCATTTGTCGGCGACCGATCAGCTGCAGGGCACGTTGGACAAGCATTTTGCGGGACAAGACGGCCTCGTCATTGCCGAAGTGAACTTGGCCTATCTGGGTGAGACCATCCTATGGGAGGTATCCCGCGGCGGTGCGCTGTTCCCGCATATTTACGGGCCGTTGCCGATGGACGCGATTGTCGGCCATTTGATCCAGATCAAAGCATGACCTGATTGCGCGGTGCATAGTGGCTTCCTCAATATAGGAGCCTGATATGGACGTTTTGCAAATTCCCGCCGTCGCCTTGTTCATCGGCATGATCGCATCTTTTGCCGTGGTGATGATTTACGCCTCTATCGGCGAAGCCATCACGCGTTAGATTGGCCAATCAAATGCGAAACGGCTCTCGCGGGCGAAATTGCCATCGCGGTCAAAGCGCCGTTCCGTGATGAACCCGCCACCGTCGCCATCCACGGCCACCAGTGTACTGCAGCGCGTCCCGTAAATGTCATTGCGGATGAAGATCGGCGGATCGCCCGATACAGGACATTGTTCATCCAACAGAACGTCGAATAGGTCGACCGGATCATGCCCATCGACGGCAAACCATTCTGTCAGCGCGCGGTTCAACCGGTCCTTGCGCGGCCATGGCGCGCCCGTCTCCGCATTGGATAATCCATATATGCCGCCCGGCCATCTCTCCTGCACCGCGCGGGGCCGGTTCGCGACATGCGTCAGCCCATCCTTGTCAGCCAGCACCAGATTGAAGGGGCTAAATGTCTCCACAGCGGTCGGAAGCACCCCGCCAGACAGCCAGTCAGTAACCAGCGCCTCCCGCGACCTTTTGGTCGGGTCGGGGCCATCGGGGTTGCGTATGTTGGTGACGACACCAAAGCGGCCATCGCTGTGCACACCCATCCATGTGCCGCCCGACAGCAAATCGCGCCCCGCCAATATCGACGGCGCGTCCACCCATGAACTGAGCGCGTCAGACCCGCGGTCGTGAAATTCATCACGGTTGCCAACGGCGATAAGTTTCCAACGCGAATGCGCCTCCCACGCAATGGATACTACGCACATGCCATGGGTTCCTTTTGCGCAGGCTGGACCAGACGAGAGGCCGCTTTCCAATCCGCCGTCAGCCACATGTGCTGCTGCGCGCTGTTGAGAATGAGCGGCGTGCTGCGCTTTTTCGTAGGATCTGTGTCATCATCAACAGTGATGATCGCAAAGACCGGCATATCCGTCAGGTCCCGCCAAATGCCCGCCATCGCGCAGACCGGTGCTGGGCCGCTGTCGGGGTGCGCCGGTGGCTGGTTGCCGATCGATGTCGCCGGAACGAGGCAACGCAATTCAATATGCCGCAAATTGCCGATCCAAAACGGACTCGCCACATTGCGCACCGACGTCACCCATTGCACATCGCCCGCGGGCGTCACGCTGTTGGGCGCGGGATAGCCCCACACCATCGGGCGGATAAAGCGCCGTGCCGTTTTGGATGATCGGACGACGACCGGCGCGAATGTCCCTGGCCTTGGCTCGCCACCGCCCCATGGGTCCGGACCTTGGTCCGCGGACAGGGCCGCGGCGATATCGCGGGAATGCGCATCAAGACGATATATGCGCGTCACGCCAGCATATGTCCGCGCAGGCCGTCAGAGTTGCTTTTCGTAGATGCGGTATACCTTGTTGATTTTGCCGTTAATCGCCTCACCCACCGATCGCATCGGACCATTATCGTCAAGGACCCAGCCAAATTCACCCCGGCTTGCGCCATATTGGCTGGTGGATGCGTCGCGAATGAGCGAGACCATCATGAACGCCAATTGGCTCGCCATGCGGGTCGACTGCAGTTTTTTCATCACGCCCATCAACGGCACGCGCATCGTGCTGACCTTTGGCGCACGCAGCCACCACAAAAGCTTCGCCCAGTTGAACGGGAACAGGCTGCCACCAAATTGAGCGATTTTCTCGTTGATGTCGGGCCATGTCATCATGAAGGCGACAGGTTCACCATCGACCTCCGCAATCCGGATCAGGTCGTTAAAGACGATCGGTTTCAACTGCTTTCCGGTATGCGCGACTTCGGCATCGGTGATGGGCACAAATCCCCAATTCCCGCTCCACGCGTCGTTCAATATGGACAGGATTAACGCGGCTTCCGCGTCAAAATTATCCTTGTTTACCTTACGAATGACAATGCGTTCATTGCGTTCACCCGACGCGACAATGCGTTCCACCAGCGGCGGAAACGGCACATCAATCGGGATTTGATAGGTATAGAGATCTTTGATGCCGGCGTAGCTCGCCGCCTCAATCCAACCGCCATAGGCGGCGTTATGATAGCCCATCAGCACGGTCGATGGATGGTCATGGCCATCAATCAACACGCCCGGTTCTTCCCAGATGGACAGGCTCAGCGGCCCGAGTGAGCGCACCATGTTTTTGCTGCGCAGCCAATCTTCAGCGGCCGAAATCAGCAGCTTTCCGGTGGCTTCATCTTCAGCCTCAAAAAATCCCCAATTGCCGACGCCGGGGCCCATGCCTTGTTCTGGCGGCTGTTTCAGCGCGAGAAAATCCAAATGTGCGGATATCCGGCCAACAACTTTCCCGTCCTTTTCCGCGAGGAAAAGCTGCGCCTCACCATGTTCGAACCATGGGTTCTTACCCGGCGTAATGGTCGCCATCACATCGCTCTTCAACGGCGGAACCCAGTTGGGATCATGCGCATAAAGCCGGAACGGCAGGTCAATAAAGGCGCGTTTGTCTGCCTTGGTTACAACCGGCCGAATGATGATGTCTGTCATAGTGAATTCCCGAAACGCATTTTTATGTGCCCAACGCCGCCTTATCCGGAAGGCTTATTCTTCGGTGCGGATGAGCACCGTTTCGCCGATCAGTAAAAAGAGCAGAAATGGTCCCCATGCGGCAATCCACGGCGGATAAGCACCCAGATTGCCCATCGCCAATGCAAAGTTATCCGCGACGAAATAGGTGAAGCCAAGCGCCATGCCCAGCACCGCGCGCACGAACAAAGCACCCGATCGGGCAAGCCCAAAGGCGGCGACTGCGCCAAGCAAGGGCATTAACAAGGTCGATAAAGGCCCTGCCAGCTTGTGCCACAATATGCCTTCAAGATTATCGGTGCGGCGACCGGCGGCCCGCAGATCGTCAATGGCGCGCATCAACGGCAAGAAGCCAAGGCTGTCCCCGTCAACCTTAACGACGTTGAACCTATCGGGCGTAATGCCTTTGCCGATGGTAAGATTGCTGACCTTCTTCTGTTCGGTGGTCGCGACGTCAAATGTCTCCGCATTTTCAAGCAGCCATGCGTTGTCCACATAACGGGCATTTGGCGCGGTAATGACCTGACGCAAGCCGCCATTGGCGCGCAAATAGACGCGGACATTATCGAGGACGATATTGTCGCCCGATCCCAGCACCCTGCCTGCATTGATAAGGTCGCCGCCTTCGCGGACCCACACATTGTTGCGCGCGTCCGTATCGGGCGCGATGACGCCATATTCGGCATCCTTCCAAATCTTAAGCTTTTGTGTATTCGGCGCGACGACAACGTCGTTAAACACGAACGAGATAAGCGCGACGCCCAAGCTGGCGACAAACATGGGCGCAAGAATTTGGTGCGCGGACAATCCCGCAGCCTTCATCGCCACCACTTCACTGTTCTGGCTGAGGGTCGCGAAAGTGATTAACGTCCCCAACAGCACCGAGAAGGGCAGAAATCTGGCAATAATTTGCGGCGCGCGCATCGTCACATAGCGCAGAACATCGCCCTGATCATTTCCGGGGACCGCCAATATCTTGCCACTTTCACCCAGCAGATCGAGCGTCATCAACACCAGCACAAGCATCATCAAGACAGCAAAGCTGCGCACGACAAACAGCCGGGCCATATACATTGTAATGTTGCGCGATGGGAAGAAATGCATGGGTTATGACCCCTCTTGCGGCACAGGCATGCCAATGGTGGCCAGCCGCGATTTTCGGCCCCAGCGGAACAGTTTCTTGAACCACGTACCGGCCTTTGTCGCGAAGACTTCCAATGCGCCGATGGGCTGACCACCGGGCACATGCGCGATCACATGATACATCCAGATGATGAGCGCGGCGAACAGCACAAACGGCGCCCACAATGCAATAAACGGATCAACAATGCCCATGGCGCCAACGCTTTCGGCATATTCATTTATCTTATGATAGGTCACGACCATCACGATCGATAAAAAGACGCCAAGCGCGGATGTCGACCGTTTCGGCGGTATCGCCAGCGCCAATGCAAGCAATGGCAGCAGAAGCATCATCGCCACCTCAACCAGGCGGAAATGGAAATTAGCCCACGCACTGTCGCGTTCCGGCGCGGGCCTTTGCATATCATTTCCGATCTGCACCAATTCTGTAATCAGATATTCGCGGTCTTTGCCGCCACGCGACCGAAAACTTTCAATCTGCGGCAGCGGGATGGGGACATCATGGCTGGTAAAGCTAAGTACGCGGGGTGATTTATAATTGGGCGCGTCGTGCACCAGCGTGCCCTTTTCCAATCGCAGCAATATCGTGTCCGGATCATCGGTGCGCAAAAACTGACCCTTTTCAGCCGTAACGGCAATCGACTGTCCTTTATTGCCCTGCGCGTACACAAACATGCCCGACAGTGCATTACCGTTGTTCCGGCTTTCATCGATGCGCATGGTCAAATTCTTGCCAACATTGTTGAATTCGCCGACCCGGACCTTCGCGCCAAACGCCCCTGATCGCAGTTCGAAGCGGAGTTCTTCATAGAGATAGCGCGCGCTGGGCTGCACGAATCCGACAATGGCAAAGTTGACGGCGGCAAGCGCGATTGCCAGCAGGAACGGCACGCGCAGCAGCCGAAAATAGCTCATCCCCACCGCCCGGAAAATGTCGAGTTCGGACGATGTCGCGAGTTTGCGGAACGCCAGCAATATCCCCAGCAACAGCCCGATAGGGATGCCGAGCGACAGATATTCGGGTATCAGATTGGCGAGCATGCGCCAGACCACGCTGACCGGGCCGCCCTCTGCAGCGACGAAGTCAAACAGGGTCAACATCTTGTCCAGCAGCAGCAATGATGCCGCGATTGCGAGCGTCGCCAGCAACGGCAACATCACAAGCCGGAAGATATATCGGTCGGTGGCAGTAAGAAATTTCAACTTATGGTCGCCCTGTCACCCTAATTTGGCCGCAAACTGACCCGATAGACGCTTACAGGTTCAGGGGCAATATATCGATGGTATCGTTGTGAAGTGATACCGGATTTGCTGTTCCAGGAGTTTTGAGATGCATACATATTTGGTTCTTATATCTGCCGCAGCATTGGCGCTCGTATCGGGCACCGCTGCTGCAGGCCAGGAAATAAGCAATGATTTGTCGCGCTGCGCCGCGGGCAAAGGCCCCGCTGTGCTGGTGAACGTGCAAGGCGTGAAGGAAGCGCGAGGCAATGTTCGCGTGCAATCTTATGCCGCAACGCCCGGCACTTGGCTGGCCAAAGGCCGCTGGCTGCACCGCATCGAAAGCCGCGCGAGCGCAGGAAATATGAGCTTTTGCCTGCCCGTCCCTTCCGAAGGGAAATATGGCATTGCTGTGCGCCATGACCTGAACGGAAATGGCAAAACAGACTTCACGCAGGATGGCGGCGGTTTTTCCAACAACCCCGGCGTGAGCATATTGAATTTGGGCAAGCCGTCGGTCAACAAAGTCGCATTTGACGCGGGCCCAGGCGTTACGCGGATCACCATCAACCTGAAATATATGTGAAGGTAATGATTTGGCTTTAGTCGCGCTTCTTTCGAACCCCAATTCCACCGGCAACAGGTCGTTGTTGCCGGCTGTTCGAAACTATTGCGCGAAAAATCCTGATATATTCCATTACGAAGTCGAGGAAATTGGCCAAATCGCCAAAGCGCTGGAAATGATTGCCCGCGTGAAGCCAAAGGTGCTCGTCATCAATGGCGGCGATGGCACCGTGCAGTCCGCTTTGACCGAACTGTACCATGGTGGGCATTTTGAAGGGTCGCCGCCGCCCGTCGCCGTGCTGCCCAATGGCAAGACCAACCTGATTGCGCTTGATTTGGGTGCTGAAGGTGACCCGTTGGAGGCGCTGGCGCGTATCATTGACGTGGCAAAGGGCGATCTTTCCGAACATATCGTTGTCCGCGAACTGATTGCGTTAAGCGACGGCAGCGAAGGCGCGCGTCCGGTTCTTGGCATGTTCTTGGGCGGTGCCGGTCTTGCCGAAACGATCCTATATTGCCGCCACAAAATCTATCCATTGGGATTGCCCAATGGCTTAAGCCATTTCCTGACGTTCATTGCCTTCATGTTTTCGGCCTTTGTCCGGGTGAAAGCAAGTTTCCTGCCGGAACGATCAAAGCCCGTCAGCATATCGTTTATCCGCAATGGCGAATTGCAGGGCACATTTTCGGTTCTGATCGTCACCACGCTGGAAAAGCTGTTGCTTGGCGGACAGGCCGGCAAAACCAAACAACGCGGTTTGATGAAGTTTATGGCCGTTGACCAAACGCCATGGGCGATGCTGAAAATGATCGCGGCATCATTGCGCGGCAAATTGGGGCACACGCCCACAAGCGGCGTCCATTTCCAGCAAGGCGATGTCATCCGCATCGATAGCGAACGCAGCAGCGTCGTCTTGGATGGCGAAGTGTTCGAGGCGTATCGCGGTAGCCCGATCGTGCTTCGGTCAACGCCGCCTGTGCCTTTTCTGAAACTCGCTGCTTAACAAGCGGCAACGGAAACGGCTAAGGCGCACACATGCTCTCGCTGACCCAGCTTGTGGCCGAGGAATTGGCCGTACCCGCGCAACAGGGCGCAAGCGACTTCGCTGCGCATATCGCAGCGCAATATGGCACGGCAGCCCGCGCCGTTCTGTTCTACGGATCGTGCCTGCGGTCGGAACAGCTAGAGGGCGAGATGCTCGATTTCTACCTCATCGTGTCCGATTACCAATCGGCTTATGGACGCGGTTGGCTCGCCACATGGAACCGCCGCCTGCCCCCCAATGTATTCCCGTTTCAACATGGCAATCTGGTCGCAAAGGTCGCGATTTTAAGCGAGGCGGACTTTCACCACCTCAACCGCCCGGCGGCGTCTGCGGTGTCGGTCTGGGCGCGCTTTGCCCAGCCATCGCGGCTTGTCTGGTGCGCGGATGAAGACGCACGGCAGTCTGCGGTTCTCGCGATATCCGGTGCCGCCCCGACTTTGCTGAATGCGGCGCTGGCATTTGCGGAGCGCGAAGCTGATGTGCTCGACCTTTGGCAGTCGGGTTTCCAGATGACATATGGCGCGGAGCTGCGCGCGGAACGCAAGGACCGGCCATCTTCGGTGATTTCATTCGACACCGATCGCTACGTCCGCTTTGGCCAAGCGGCATTGCAGCACATAACGATCGCACATGAAGTGCGCGGTGACAAAATAGGTATCTTGCCCGACCCCGATGGCCACATCGTTCAAGAAAAACGCCGTTGGCCGGCGTTACGTCGACGTGGAAAGTTGCTGACCGTTGCACGGCTGGCAAAGGCGGCGTTCACATATGCGGGCGGCATTGATTATCTGGCGTGGAAGATTAACCGCCACGCCGGCACGCAAATCATCGTGCGCCCTTGGCAGCGCAAATGGCCGTTAATCGCGGCGTTGTTTCTGGTGCCCAGGCTTTTGGCAAAAGGCGCCGTGCGTTAAAGCCTATTTTTGCGCGGAACGAAAAGCGCGCCGCGGTCAAATGATCCCGACTGCCTTGCCCGCGCGTTCGAAGCGGCTGAGAATGTCGGCAACCTGTTCGCTGCTATGTTCGGCACATAAAGAACAGCGCAGCAATGTCATGCCAGCGGGCGTTGCGGGCGGACGGGCGAGGTTTACATATAGGCCATTCTCAAGAAGCGCAGCCCACATCATCGCGCCCTTTTCCAAATCGGGCATAATCACCGCGATGATGGCGCTTTGCGCATCAGGCGTGCCGAGTTTGAAACCAAGATCGCGCAGGCCCTGGTGCAGATTTCTGGAGTTTTCCCACAAATGCGCGCGCTTGTTGCCATTGTGCATCAACTTGCGAATGCTCGCCGCCGAACATGCGACGACCGCTGGTGGCAATGACGCCGTGAACACATAGGGACGGCAGACAAGCCGCATGATTTCAAACTTCGGATGGTTGGACACGCAGAAACCGCCGACGGTTCCGACCGATTTGGAGAATGTGCCGATGACGAAGTCAACATCGTCGAGCACGCCCTGCTCTTCGGCCACGCCGCGGCCATTTTCGCCGATAAAGCCCATCGAATGTGCTTCGTCGACAAGGATCATCGCGCCTGCTTCTTTCGAAACGCGGATCATTTCCTTCAGCGGCGCAACATCGCCCAGCATCGAATAGACACCTTCAAGCACGACAAGCTTACCCGCATCGGCGGGTAGGCGCTTCAGCCGCTTTTCGAGGGCCTCGACGTCATTATGGCGGAAGGCGACAATTTCGGCATCGCCCATTTTGCAACCGTCATAGATCGACGCATGGCTGTCGATATCCAGAATGATATAATCGCCCTTGCCCGCAATCGTGCTGATGATGCCAAGGTTCGCCTGATAGCCCGTGGAAAAGACCATCGCATGGTCCATTCCGTAAAATTCCTTCAACGCGTCTTCGCATTCCTTGTGGCCCTGAAATGTGCCGTTCAAAACGCGGCTGCCGGTCGTGCCTGCGCCAAATTCGTCCAAAGCCTGCTTGCCCGCGGCGATGACATCATCGTCAAAGGTCATGCCCATATAATTATAGGTGCCAAGCAAGATGGTTTCCTTGCCGTTCACCACAGCAACGGTGGGCGATTTCACCTCTTCCATCACAAGGCTGAACGGGTCTTTTACGCCCGTGGCCAACAAGCCTTCACGTTGCGCAATCAGGGCATCAAATTTGGAGAATAAGTCAGTCATGCACGTCTTCCGTTAAAATCAGGCGTCCGTTTGAATCAGGCTGCGGTCAGCTTGGTCACAGCGTCAACCAATTGGCCGACATTTTCGATTTCTGCCTGTAAATTCATGCTGATGATGATGTCAAAGCTGTCTTCGACTTCAGCGACAAAATCCATGACGGTCAGGCTGTCCCATTCCAAATCACCTGCAAAAGTGGTGGTCTCGCCAACCTCAACACCTTTTTTGTTAAAAGGCTCAATCAGGCCCTTCAGGCGATCAAACATTTCACTGCGGTCGGTCATACGTAAATCCTCAAATTATGTGACGGGCAATGCGCCATATCGGCGCGCTATGGCAAGGGAATAAGGCAGTATGAGGGCAAAGCCATGCACCTACATCCACCCTTGTGCGCGATACCAGCTTGCGGTGTCTTTCAATCCCTTAGGCGTTGCGATTTCCGGCGTCCAAAGCTGGGGCGCGGGCGCAGCATCGCGATTGATTGTCCAGTCGGGGTGCGCGAGATAATTGGCGCGGTCGGGCGTCAGTTTCGCCTTTGCACCGCGAAACCCACGGTCGGCCCATCCTGCAAATTTCAGCAGAAACGCAGGCGCGTGCACCGTTATGACATCGCGCCCGACCGCAGCGCCGATGGCCTTGGCAAAACCGGCGTGGCTCCACCCGCCTGCCGTTCCGTCATCTGCCTCAAACACGCATTTCGACACATCATCCGCCGACAGCAAAGTCACCAGCAAGCGGGCAAGATCGTCGACATGAATGACGGAGACCCTTCCGCGCGGCGGCAGCAAGGCCCATCCCTTGGCGGCGATGCGGAACATATCGAACATTTCGGTGTCGCCGGGGCCGTACACACCGGGCGGACGGATGACGGTCCAGTCGAGCGATGATGTGCGCACGAGCGCTTCTGCCGTGGCCTTGCTCGCGCCGTACATCGAAAGCTCCGGATGGCGCGCAGCAAGCGAGGAGACGCAGACAAAACGTGTGATGCCAGCCGATTGGGCAGCGGCGAGGATATGGGCTGTGCCGATCACATTCCCGCTTTCAAAACCCGCCGCGTCAGGCGCGTTGACCACGCCTGCGACATGCAAGACAGCATCGGCGCCTTTGCACAATTCGTTGAGGCTTGCGGTATCATTTAAGCTGCCATGAACCCAACTAACGCCCGCTTTTTTATGCTGGTCCCGCCGCGTCAGTGCGCGCACATGCCAACCAGCGGCAATCAACCGATCCAGCGTGATCCGTCCGACAAAACCCGTCGCTCCGGTTAGCGCGACTGTTTTCACAAAAGGACCAACTGGTCGCGGTGCACAAGGACCGAGCGGGGCACGGTGCCCAAGATATCCGCCAATTCGCTCGAACGATGGCCGCAAATGCGGGCGGCATCGACGGCATCATATTCGGACAGGCCGCGCGCGACCGCAACGCCGTCATCATCACTGATGTCGATGACGTCGCCGCGTTTAAACTCACCCTCCACCGACAGGGCACCTGCAGGCAACAAGCTGCTGCCCGAGCTGAGCGCTTTGATGGCGCCAGCATCGACGCGGATGCGGCCCTTGACGGTCAGGCGCCCGCCCAACCAGCTCTTGCGCGCAGAACCCCCGTCGCGCGGTGCAAAAAAGGTCGAAGGCCCGCCTGTTTCAAGCGCGGCGAGCGGGTGATCGCGAAGTCCGGAGGCGATGACCAGTCCAATGCCAGCGCGTGCCGCAATGTCGGCGGCATCCAGCTTGGACGCCATACCGCCCGACCCCATGCCAGAGGATGAACCCTCCGCCACCATCACGCGCACGCGGCCGTCAATTTTTGCGATTGTCGGCAACAACGTCGCACCCGGCAAATGCGGCGCGCGGTCGAACAGGCCATCGACATCCGACAGCAAAATCACCCCACTGGCGCCAGCCGCCTGCGCCACGCGTGCGGCGAGCCGATCATTGTCGCCAAAGCGGATTTCTTCGGTGGCGACGCTGTCATTTTCATTGATGACGGGAACCGCCCCTGCACCCAAAAGGCGATCGAGCGTGGCCGCAATGTTCAAATAACGTCGGCGATCCTCCAGATCATCCAGCGTTACGAGCATTTGCGCCGCCGCAAGTGATTGGCCTTCCAATAACTCGGCCCAGATGCCCGACAGCACAATTTGCCCAACGGATGCCGCGGCCTGCGCATCGGCGAGGCTGCTGCGGCCGCCCTTTTCAAAACCCAAACGGCGCGCGCCCAATGCGATCGCGCCTGAGGTAACGATAACGATCCGCTGCCCGGCCTTATGCCGCGCGCTGATATCCGCAACGAGCGTTTCCAACCATTGCCGCCGGACACTCCCGTCGGGCTGCACCAGCAGCGACGATCCGACTTTGACCACCAACAGCGGGCAAGATGTCGTCAGGAATGCGGCGTTTAGATCGGCGACCATGTCCCGTCCTCGGTAATGCCATCGGCCTTTGCGCCTTCGATCCCGCTTTTGGCGGGCAACGCTTCCAAGATCCGGTCGAGCACAAGATCAACGCCCTGCCCCGTCGCACCGGAAATGGATATCACGTCCAAAGCGCCCGCTGCCTGCAATTGCTCGGCAATGTCGGCCATCAATTCGGGATCAAGCAAATCGCCCTTGTTGAGCGCGACAATCTGCGGCTTTTCATCCAATGCTGCACCATATTCGCTCAGTTCGTCACAGACGATATGCCACGCGGCGATGGGGTCATCCTGCGTCGCATCGATCAAATGAATGAGGATGCGGCAACGTTCGATATGGCCCAAAAAGCGATCGCCAATGCCTACGCCTTCGGCTGCACCGGCGATCAATCCGGGAATATCGGCCAGAACGAACTCGCGCGATTTATGGTCGACGACGCCCAATTGCGGGCGTGTCGTCGTGAACGGATAATCGCCCACCTTCGCCTTGGTATTGGACACCTGATTGATGAAGGTCGATTTGCCCGCGTTGGGCATGCCGACTAGTCCGGCGTCCGCCAGCAACTTCAGGCGCAGCCAGACATACATTTCTTCGCCCGGCCAACCGGGGCCATGCTGACGCGGCGCGCGGTTGGTTGAGCTTTTATACGATGCGTTACCGCGACCACCATCGCCGCCGCGCAGGAACACAACGCGTTGGCCGACCTCGGTCAAATCGAGCAAAAGCGAGCGTTCTTCGTCATCGGCCAGCACCTGTGTGCCCACAGGCACCTGAATGACCAAGTCATCGCCATAGGCACCGTGGCGGTCACGCCCCATGCCCTGAATACCGCGCATGGCTTTGAAATGCTGCGCATAACGGAAATCGATAAGCGTGTTCAGTCCAGCGACTGCTTCAAAGATGACATCGCCACCCTTGCCGCCATTGCCGCCGTCCGGGCCGCCATATTGGACATATTTTTCACGACGAAAGCTGACCGCTCCCGGGCCACCGGCGCCGGAACGGATAAAGATTTTTGCTTGGTCGAGAAAATGCATGTGTTGGCCTTAGACTATCAAAACGATTTCGTCATCCTGAACTCGATGCACCGATGGTGACTGCGATCCAGGATAACGGGCTAACGCCGCGTGTTATGCTGAAACAGGTTCAACATGACGAAACTACGTTACGAAAAATCAGCGCACGTGCCGCGCTTGCCTGCCAGCCGTAGCTTTAGCGAAGGTTGGTGGAGCCTAGGGGAGTCGAACCCCTGACCTCTACACTGCCAGTGTAGCGCTCTACCAGCTGAGCTAAGGCCCCATATGGCCGCCCGTGGGGCAGCCTTGGTGAGGAGCGCCACTAGCGGGCGCTCCTATATATTTCAAGTCCGAAGATTAGATGTCGTCTGGCTCGTCTTCAGTGCCAGCAACGCCGAGATCTTCGTCACCGCCAAGGTCGACGTCATTGTCCGGCGATACGTCACCGTCAACGGCATCGACGTCAATGTCGAGATCGTCATCGGCCAGATCCGAATCGTCTTTCTTCTTTTCGGCTTCTTCAAACGGCAATGGCTGCTTCGACTTCAAAACGGGCTCAGGTGTCCACTGGTTGCCGCATTCAATGCATTCAACCGGCTCGTCCTTGGTCAGGTCGTAAAAACGAACACCACATTTCGGGCAAGTGCGCTTGGTTCCCCATTCAGCCTTGATCATGGCGGGCTCAAATCCTTTTTAAACTGGCTTGGAAGGGCGATGCACATCTGTGAATCACCGTCAATTGGCGCGGCCTTTGCCACAGCGACGCGCCGCTGTCAAAAATTACTGTGGTCGTTGACTTGGCCACGCATCATCCGCAAAGCGCAAAACGTCATGCACAGCGTTCAACCCCGCCCCGCCAGTTTCCGTTCGCAAGGGCCGCTTCGCGGCACAGTGAAGGTACCCGGAGACAAATCCATCTCGCACCGGTCGCTGATGCTCAGCGCATTGGCCGTTGGCGAAAGCCAGATTTCCGGTCTGCTTGAGGGCGAAGACGTGCTGTCGACCGCCGCCGCGATGCGCGCGATGGGCGCACATATCGAACGCACGGGCGAAGGATGCTGGACCGTCCACGGCGTTGGCGTTGGCGGCCTGATGCAACCCGCAAGCGCGCTCGATATGGGCAATAGCGGCACGTCGACACGCTTGTTGATGGGTCTCCTGGCCAGCCACCGGCTCACCGCGACATTCATTGGCGATGCCAGCCTGTCGAAACGCCCGATGGGCCGCGTTATCGATCCGCTCAGCCAAATGGGCGCCGAATTCACCGCCAGCCCCGGTGGCACGTTGCCGCTGATGGTGCGCGGCTTGGTACCTGCGGTGCCGATCCGCTATCATCTGCCGGTCGCCTCTGCCCAGGTAAAAAGCGCCGTGTTGCTTGCCGGCCTGAATACACCCGGCATCACCGAAGTGATTGAACCCGTCCCCACGCGTGACCACAGCGAACGGATGTTGCGCGGCTTTGGCGCGGATTTGACGGTAGAAATCGACGCCGATGGCGTGCGCCATATTCGGCTTGTCGGCGAAGCAGAACTGAAGCCGCAGACCATCGACGTGCCCGGCGACCCTTCATCGGCGGCCTTCCCCATTGTCGCGGCGCTCATTACCCCGGGCAGCGAAGTCACCGTGACCCATGTCGGCATGAACCCGACGCGCACCGGCATTTTCAAGATGCTGGAAGCAATGGGCGCTGACCTGACTTACGCCAACGAACGCGAAGTCGGGGGCGAACCTGTCGCGGATATCACCGCGCGCCATTCGGTTTTGCGCGGCATCGAAGTGCCACCCGAAGTCGCGCCGAGCATGATAGACGAATTTCCGGTCTTCTTCGTCGCCGCGTGCATGGCGCAAGGACAGACCATCACCAGCGGCCTCGACGAGCTGCGCGTGAAAGAGTCCGACCGTTTGGCATTAATGGCGACGGGCCTGAAAGCCATTGGCGCGCAGGTCGAAGAACGCGAAGATGGCCTTGTCATTCAAGGCACAGGCGGCGAACCGCTGGAGGGCGGCGCGACCATCAACAGTGCGCTCGATCACCGCATCGCCATGAGCTTTGCCGTGGCGGGGCAGCATTGCTACCACCCCGTGACGGTCGATGATGTATCCCCCATCGCCACGAGCTTTCCGACGTTCGAGGCGATGATGCACAATCTTCAGGTTGCACATTGATTATCGCCGTTGATGGCCCAACTGCTTCGGGCAAGGGCACGTTGGCAAAGGCATTGGCCGCGCATTTTGGTCTTCCGTTTCTGGATACGGGCCTGTTGTACCGCGCGGTGGGTCGGCAGGTGCAATTACACAATGGCAATCCCGATGATCCGGCGGATGCCTTGGCTGGATGTGATTTTCCCGACAGCATTCTTGATGACGCCGCTTTGCGGACTGAAGAGGTCGGCGGTTTGGCCAGCCGCGTTTCGCTCCACCCGCAGGTGCGCGCGGCGCTCAACAAGCGTCAGGTGGATTTTGCCAATCAGCCAAGCGGAGCGTTGTTGGACGGGCGGGACATCGGCACGGTGATCGCGCCGCATGCCGATGTGAAGCTGTTTGTAACCGCCCCTGCCGAGGTGCGGGCGCAGCGGCGTTATGACGAAATGCAGCGGCACGGGATCGACGTGCGCTTTGCCGATATCCTTGCCGATATTCATGCCCGCGACGCACGCGACATGGGGCGTGCCGATGCCCCGTTAAAACCGGCGGAAGACGCGCTATTGCTTGATACCGGCGATTTGACTATAGGCGGCGCCGTTCAAGCTGCGATTGCGCTGGTGGAGTCTCGACTTCGCAAGAGCTAAGTAGCCGGAGTGTATCGATAGAACACGCCGTCACCCTGAACGTGTTTCAGGGTCCATTTCGCCTCGCTGACCCTTGGTCTAAGTTGATGGATGGATGCTGAAACAAGTTCAGCATGACGTGGTAATTTGGTTTGATATGCACTGTATTTGAACGCTTTATTGCTATTCGGGCAATAGGGCATTTCTGGTCAAAGACCGTCGGAACCAACCGACTGGCCGGACAAAAAGTACGTAAGGAAACTCTAACCTATGGCAACTTCGCCAAACCCGACCCGCGACGATTTCGCGGCACTTCTCGACGAATCATTTGGTGGCGCAGACGGTGGCTTTGAAGGCCGCGTCGTAAAGGGCACCGTAACCGCAATCGACAATGACCATGCTGTCATCGATGTGGGTCTCAAATCCGAAGGCCGCGTGGCGCTGCGTGAATTCGCTATGCCCGGCCAAAAAGCCGACCTGAAGGTTGGCGACGAAGTTGAAGTCTTCGTTGACCGCGTAGAAAATATGAACGGCGAAGCCATGCTCAGCCGTGACCGTGCCCGCCGCGAAGCTGCATGGGACGTTCTTGAAGGCGAATTCGAAGCGGGCAACCGCGTTGATGGCGTTATCTTCGGCCGCGTAAAGGGTGGTTTCACCGTTGACCTCGGCGGCGCAGTGGCATTCTTGCCCGGCAGCCAAGTCGACGTTCGCCCTGTGCGCGACGTAGCTCCTTTGATGGACATCGCGCAGCCATTCGTCATCCTGAAAATGGACCGCAAGCGTGGCAACATCGTTGTTTCGCGTCGCGCCATTTTGGAAGAGACACGCGCAGAACAGCGCACTGGCCTCATCCAGAACCTCGCTGAAGGTCAGATCATCGACGGCGTTGTCAAGAACATCACCGATTACGGTGCGTTCGTTGACTTGGGCGGCATCGATGGCCTGCTGCACGTCACCGACATCAGCTACAAGCGTATCAACCACCCAAGCGAAATCATCAACATCGGTGACACCGTTAAGGTTCAGATCGTTCGTATCAACAAGGACACACAGCGCATCAGCCTTGGCATGAAGCAGCTGGAAAGCGATCCTTGGGATGCAGCGGTTGCCAAATATCCAGTGGGTACAAAGCTCAAGGGCGCAGTCACGAACATCACCGAGTACGGTGCGTTCATCGAACTCGAAGCCGGTATCGAAGGCTTGGTCCACGTTTCGGAAATGTCATGGACAAAGAAGAACGTTCACCCTGGCAAGATCGTTTCGACAAGCCAAGAAGTCGACGTTGTCGTTCTCGACATCGACATGGAAAAGCGCCGCATTTCGCTTGGTCTCAAGCAAGCGCACGACAATCCATGGGCATCGTTCGCTGACAAGTTCCCAGTGGGTTCGACCGTTGAAGGCGAAGTCAAGAACGCGACCGAATTTGGTCTGTTCATTGGTCTCGACGGCGACGTTGACGGCATGGTCCACATGTCCGACATCGCATGGGGCATCACCGGCGAAGAAGCATTGCATCTTCACCGCAAGGGCGAAACCGTCAAGGCAATCGTCCTCGACATCGACGCCGAGAAGGAGCGCATTTCGCTTGGCATCAAGCAGCTTGAAAAGGGTGCCCCATCGGCAGCCGGCGCTGCTTCGGCAAGCGGCCTGAAGAAGGGTGCGACCACCACGGTTACTGTTCTTGAAGTACGCGATGGCGGACTTGAAGTGCAGGCCGGTGAAGATGGCGCAACTGGCTTCATCAAGCGTGCCGACCTTGGCCGTGACCGTGACGAGCAACGTCCAGACCGTTTCCAGGTTGGTCAGAAGTTCGACGCAATTATCACTGGCTTCGACCGTTCGAAGAAGCCAAACTTCTCCGTCAAGGCGCTTCAACTCGCTGAAGAGAAGCAAGCTGTTGAGCAATATGGTTCGTCGGATTCCGGCGCATCGCTTGGCGACATCTTGGGTGAAGCGCTTAAGGGCGTGAAGAAATAAGCTTCGGCTAATGCACAACCCCGATTTATCGGAACAAAAACCCGCCCTTTTCACGAAGGGCGGGTTTTTTGATGTTCTCGACAAACAACATCGGTAACGCCGTTGTAATATCGGTAAATTTCTGGCACTTCGGAACCATTACGAACGTCAGACGCTTGAGAAGCTGCCTTGCAACTTCAGTGAGCCCGATGTGAAGGAAATAAAATGATCCGTTCAGAATTGATCAAAAAGCTGGAAGCTGAAAATCCCGAGTTGAAAACGGAAGAAATCGAAAAGATTTTGGATCTGTTTTTCGACCAGATCATCCAACGTCTTGCCGACGGCGGACGTGTGGAACTGCGTGGCTTTGGCGCCTTTTCAACGCGCGACCGCAGCCCACGTAAGGGCCGCAACCCGCGCACTGGCGCAGCGGTTGATGTTCCTTCCAAGCGCGTACCGTATTTCAAACCCGGCAAGGAAGTGCGGGAACGGCTTAACAAATAAGCTTGGGCTGCAAAGCCCCTTGACCGTGCGGACGTAATGCTGTCTGCGCAATGTCATGCGGATGTGGCGGAATGGTAGACGCTACAGACTTAAAATCTGTTGTCCTTTTGGGCGTGCGGGTTCGAGTCCCGCCATCCGCACCACCTTTTTTATTAACGCGCGGCACGCGCGCCCCAGAAATTGCCACTCGGCGTAGCCTGACCTCAGTTACGCGGCGCTTGCCTGCGATAACTCAGCGCCTCTGCGATATGGATGCGGCCAACATCGTTCGACCCTGCAAGATCGGCAATCGTTCGGGCGACCCGCAAGATGCGCGTGTAACCGCGCGCGGATAACCGCATTGCCTCCGCCGCTTGTGCTAGCAATTTCTGGCCCGCGGCGTCGGGGCTGGCAAAGACAGCCAGCGCATCACCATCCAAATCCGCATTGGTGCGCAGGCCAGTCCCCGCCAGACGTGCGCTTTGCACATGGCGCGCGGCATCAACGCGCGCCGCAACCTCGGCCGATCCTTCGCTAGGCGGCGGTAGGACGAGGTCCGCCGCGCTCACCGCCTGCACCTCCACATGCAGATCGATGCGATCCAGCAACGGTCCCGATATCTTTGCCTGATAATCTGCGGCGCAGCGCGGTGCGCGGCTACAGGCCAAAGCGGCATCGCCCAAATGCCCGCACCGGCACGGGTTCATGGCCGCAACCAGCTGCACATTGGCGGGGAATGTTACATGGCTGTTCGCGCGCGCAATGCTGACTTCGCTTGTTTCCAGCGGTTGCCGCAAGCTATCGAGCACAGCGCGCTGAAATTCGGGCAGCTCATCCAGAAACAGTACGCCCAGATGTGCAAGGCTCACTTCGCCCGGCCGAATGCGCAAGCCGCCGCCAACCAACGCCGGCATGGAGGCGCTATGGTGCGGCGCGCGGAATGGCCGTGTGCGCATCAACCGCCCGCCTTCCAACGTACCGGCCACCGATGCGATCATCGACACTTCCAGCGCTTCGGCGGGCGTCAGCTCGGGCAATATACGCGGCATGCACGATGCCAAAAGCGACTTGCCCGCGCCGGGCGGCCCCACCATGCACAGATTATGACCACCCGCCGCCGCAATCTCAAGCGCGCGCTTGGCGGTTTCCTGCCCCTTCACCATTTTCATGTCGGGACCGCCTTTGCGCGGTTCGGCGATGCCGGGTTCGGGGCTCCGCAACAGCGATTGGCCCTTCAAATGATTCAGCAACCCAAGCAAATCCGGCGCGGCGATCACTTCAATCTCGCCGGCCCATGCCGCTTCGGACCCCTGCACCGCCGGACATATCAGCCCCATGCCGCGTGATGATGCGCGCAGCGCCGCGAGGAGCACTCCGGGTGACGCCGCAACGCGGCCATCCAGCCCAAGCTCCCCCACCACGACATATTGGGCCAGCGTCTCGGCATCGACCAACCCCATCGCCCCCAATAAGGCCAATGCGATGGGCAGGTCATAATGCGACCCTTCCTTGGGCAAGTCCGCAGGCGACAGGTTGATGGTGATCCGTTTGGGGGGCAGCGCAAGTCCAAGTGCGGAAATCGCGGCCCGCACGCGCTCGCGGCTTTCGGCCACGGCCTTGTCCGGCAATCCCACGACCGCGAAGCTCACCACGCCGGGTGCTATTTGACATTGTACCTCGACACTGCGCGCTTCGAGCCCGAGATAGGCAACCGTCGAGACTATCGACACCATATTGTTACCCCGCATGACCCATTATGGACCCCCGCCGCACTGGGATGAAGCTGCAGCGGAGGTCCGGTCGACCGGTCCAGCAGTCGACAAGCATCCGATGCGCGAAAAATCCTGCGCAGGGCAACCGCTGCCGGTTCGTATACGAAGCGTTGGTATATCCTATCCGTGCCGAAACCGGAATCAGTCGCGCATCTTTTTAGCCCTTTGCGGTTAAGCCTCGCGACTTTCATGGGTGGATTGATAGATACCAACCAATTGTTATGCTTTTCACAATATCGCGAGTCGCCACCCCCTTCTCTGCACTGCCCGTCAGCGCGCAACTGGAGCACTTATATGAACGCTTTGACCACACCACGCTGGCTGACTTGGGTCAGCATCCTCTTCCTGCTCTGGAATCTTATGGGCGTCGGTGCCTTTGTCAGCCAATGGACGATGACAGCCGCCGACATCGCCGCGCTGCCGCAGATTGAGCGTGATTTATGGCTATCGATGCCGGGCTGGGCGTGGGCGGCTTATGCCATCGGCGTTGGCGTCGGAACGCTTGGCGCCATCGGCCTGATCCTAAGAAAGTTTTGGGCACCGCTCGCTTTTTCATTCAGCCTGATCGCGATCATCATCCAGTTCAGCTATCCCTTCTTGATGGCCAGTGGCGCGCAAACCGACATCGCCATGCTCGCCTTCCCGATGTTCATCATCGTGATGGCGGTGGTGCAGTGGCAACTGTCGCGGCACTGGCAACGCAAGGGCTGGCTGGCCTGAATTTTTCCGAAACGGGAGGCGATGGCGCGGCTGGTCGCGTTGGCAGAAGCCTAAAAATCCACCTGCTCATAATGTTTGGGCGGGGTGATGACTTCCATCCGTTCCGACAATAATGGGCGGAAGCTTGGGCGGGACTTGAACATCGCATACCACGCCTTGGTCTGCTCATGCCCCGTCCAGTCAATTCCGCCGAGATAGTCAGCCACCGAAATTTGTGCGGCCGCAGCAAGATCGGCCATGCTCATGACCGCGCCGGACAGCCATGCACGGTGGTCAATCAGGTAATCGATATAATCGAGATGCCCGTTGGCCAGCTTCATCGCTTCACGCAATATTTTGGACTCGGGCGGTTGCCGGTCGATCAGGCGCTTTTTCATCCGTTCGTGCAGAAGCGGCTGCGTTACATCGCCATAAAATTGTTCGTCAAACCACGCCACCAGCCGGCGTGTTTCGGCGCGATATTGCGCAGTGCCTGTGATCATCGGATTCGTGGCAACGGTTTCATCGATATATTCTGAAATCGCGACCGAATCGACCAAGGTGATATTGCGTTCCGGATCGCGCATCACCGGCGTGCGGCCAGCGGGGTTCATGTGCAGAAATTCGTCCCGCTGTTCCCACGGATTTTCGCGCACAAGGCTGTACGGCACACCCTTTTCGCCCAAAAGCAGTCGTACCTTACGCGAAAACGGACACAGCGGATATTGATGGAGATGCCACATAGGTATCTGTTAGGACCGGTTAACCAAAATGTGAAGGGGTGTGCCACAAAAGCGCATAGATTAGTTGGATTTGGAAACGTCGCCCGGTTCCCGTTTGGCTTCCTTCGCCATTTCCGCGTCAATCTTGGCCTCGGCCGCCTTCACCTTGCGTTCGGTTTCGGCATATTGGCTGTCAAAATCCTTCTGACAGCCAGCCAGTGTGAGCAACAGAATGAACGCAACAAGACGCATCAATAATCCTTTTTATACCGCACATTGACGTTGGACGTTCCGCCGCTGCCGATCTGGCTTAAGATCGAAAGCGCGGGCGTCAGGCTGATTTCCAGCTGCGTTGCGGTATAGCCCCGCGCGTCGGTGACGATTTCGACATAGACATCATTGGTAATATATTGGCCAAAAGCCACCGCCATACCGCGCCCCGTGATGTCATCCGCGCCCAATATGCGCAGGCGGTCCAATCCCGTTGCCGACTGCAGCACGCCAAGCGGATTAAGTCCGCCTGGTCCGCCACGCAAATTGTTCAGCGAACCTGCCAATTGCACCGCCTGAATTGCGGACAGCTCGCCAATCGAATTGCCAAACAATATCCGCGCCATAATCTCGTCCTGCGGCAATGCCGGGGTCGAGCTGAAGCTGATGTCGGGATTTTGGCCCGTGCCCCTGATGTTGACGCGCACCGTCGTGCCGTCGACGTCACTGGCCGCGGCGACGCGGATCGACGGGTTGGCGGCAGGGCCGCCGTTGAAGGATATCCGGCCGCTTTCCAGTTCGAACGACCGACCGGCAAAGCCCAATGTGCCGCGCACCAATTCCATATCGCCCGAAATCAACGGCGCAGCGCTGGTGCCTGTTATCCGCAATTTGGCGCCCCATTCGGATTCAAGCCCCATGCCGGTGACATATAAGTTGCCGGGCGCTTCGAGCGCGATGTCGAGTTTCCAGTTGCTGGGCAGACTTGCGATTGCATCGGCATCACCCGACACACGCGGACGGCGAATGGACTGTTTGCGGCGGACACCGGTGAGCGTTGCAACCTTCGCCGCGCCCTGCCGGATGATTTTGAAACGCGTTTCGGGCAGGCGCAACTTACCGCGGATCAGTGCGGAACCATCCGGCGCATTTGATACGGTGATTTGTCCGGTTGCCGTTGTCGAGATCAGCTCGCTTCGGGCAACCCGTGCGCGGTCGAGGTCAAGGTTCAGCTGAACCGGAAAGCCTTTGGCCGAGCTAAGATTGACAATGCCCTTCCCGCTGATCGTCCCGTCGCCTGCATTTGCGCTCAGCTCGGTCACGTCCAACTGGTCGTTGGTAAACAGACCGCGGATGCGCAAATTGGTCAGCCGCGTGCCATAGACATCATTTTCGTAAATCAAGTCATTGGCGCGGACAACGCCGGTCAGTTGCGGTGTTTGAACACGGCCCGAAAAATCCGCCGCAACGCCGATATTTCCGGACAGGCTCTGATCCGCCAAAGCCGCCAGCGAAAACAGCGTATCTGCTGGGCCATTATAGCGCACGCCACCCGACAAGGGCGCGGCAAGCAATCGCTCGGTCCAACTGGCGGTTCCGGGCGGCAGCGGTGTCAGGTCAATCTGGACACGCCCCACAGCGGCACCACGCCGCCGGATAATCGCGCGCGCATTGCCGCCATCGGGCAACAATCGCGCGACCAGACTGATGTCGACAGGTTGCGAACGCGACCCCAGATTTGCGCGAACGAAGCTGCTGATTTCCAACCGTGCATCGGCGCGGGGAAACGCCGCCAAGGATGCTTGCGCCCAATCGATGCTTCCGGTGACCGTTCCGCTCAGGCCAGGAACGGGAAAGAGCGGATTTAATGCGGCTATGTCGACCTTGTCCAACCGTGATTGGAACGTCATGGTATCGCCATAGCTTCCGGCCAACCGGACCGAACCTTGCGCCAGTTTGATCGTGCTCGGCAAAATGTCATAGCTGCCGCGGCGCGGGATGATGCGGATAGGACCAGCGGTTGCGAAATCGACACTGTTCGCCCGGCCCTTGGCAGCGATACGCCAAAGCTGCGGGGTGAAATCTGCATTGGCGGCGACGCGGAAGGGCACTTCGCTACGGCCCTCTGCCAATATCTGCCCCGTCCCTGTCCCATCGCGATAATTGATTTTTGCCCGGGCGGCGGCAATCGCAACGTCGTTCAAAATGGCGTTTTCCATTTGAACATCCGCGACAATCTGCGGACTGTCATACAAAATAACGTCGGCTTTAATGATGCCGCGACCAATAAAGAGTTTTTGCGCGCCGGTGAGCTCCGCATTCAACGCAACCGCATCCACGACGGCGCGTTGGAAACTGCCTTGCGCAGAAAGGTCGATTTTACCGTCAAACCCAGCGCCTGCGCCGGTGAGCCTGCCGACAAAGGGACCCGCGGCTGCTTGCCGGATACGACCGGTAATGCCGATGCCCGAAAAATTGCCCCGTAGGATATCAATCGTGAGGGGACCATCGCCCGAAAGCACATCGGCATCACCGCTGATCGGGCCATAATCGGTCATACCCGTCAGTGCGACCGCGTAACCCCGCTGGCTTTGCGTGACGAAACCGACCACATTCGATAATCCAACGCCAAAACCCGGATTGGTCGCGGTGATGCGATATACCGGATCGTCAAAAGTCCCGGTCATCGCGACAGCCACAGGCCCATATTGGTTCGAATAGCCAAGCCCGTTAAATATTACGCGGCCACCTTCGGCAACGTACCTTCCCGTGCCGCTGTTCAGCCGGAATAGCGGCGAAACGACGGTCGCACGGGTAATCTGCAATATGCCGTTGCTGCCGTAACGAATGCCGGCATCGACAAACATCTGCCCGCCCAGAAACTTTTGCGCGCCCGCTCTGAACAATCGCGTCGAACGTGCCTTCAATGTGCCGACCAGCGCATAGCCTTTGCCAAATGTAGTTTCGATATCAACGTCGGCAACCACGTTAAACAGCCCGACCGAGCTCACTTGGAAGCCGTCGACTTTTCCGTCCAACGCGGTTGTGTAATAGCCCTTGTTGATATTGCCGACCAGCAAGGCCGTGGCGTTGATACGGTCCGAACTGATCTTCAGATTATCCGAAAGCAGCCGCCCTTTGGCGATCGCCAAATCACCGTTCAGGCGCACGTTGGTCAACAAGCCACCGGCGATCTGGTTGATGCCGCTGACACGCCGCGCACGGGCGGTAACGGGAATCAGGAAGCGGTCGGCCGCGCCTTGCGCCTCACCACTCAGCGTCACATCCTCAAAGGTCGTAAGACCGAACGCCAAACGCGTGGCGGTCGCGGAATAGGCGACATTGGGCTGGGCAAATGCCCCGTTCAGCAGTGCCTTGCCGCGCACATTTGTGCCGCTGATGTTCGATCTGATGATGCCGGGCCGAAGCAAGCGGATGTCCAGGGCAAGGTCGCGGAAACGCGCTTCGCCCAAGTCGGCAATGCCATCTGCGCGCATCTCCATCGCTGCCGAGCGCAATGTCCCGCTGATTTTCGCAGATCGTTCGGCAAAGCGTGCCGCAATGTCGATGTTCGCCACGGGCGATAATGCCCGCATCAACAGGCTGTTCGCCATGAGCTTGGCAGGCGCGGCGGTCCCCTTTGCGGTGAAGGTGCCTTCACGTGCCGTCAGCGCAATGTCCGCAACATTTTCCCTATCCACTTGCGCAGACAAAGCGCCGTCCCATTTGCGCCAGCTGCCACGGCCAGCGAGGGTCATCTGCATGGGCACGTCACGTCCCATCAGCCCGGCCACAACGCCCTTGGCCGGTGCGTCGAGGTTCAGGTCTACATCGAAACGATTGTCCTCCGGCACGGCATCCAGCTTCAGGACGATGCGATCACCGCGCAGGCTGCCCGCCGTCGCGGTGACGATTGCGCGGCGATCGGCGATCTGCACCTTGCCCGACAGCGAGGCGACTTGTTCCTCGCCCGTGATGCCTTTTGCAAAGACAATGCGGTCAATTTGCAGCTGGCCGATATTGATATCCAGATCAGGCAGCAAAGGGTCACCCCGGTCCGGCAATATGCGGAATGCCGGCATCCGCGCCACGTTGAGCGTGGGCGCACGCAGCGAAGTGATGTTTACGCCGCTGGAGAAATACGACAGCGGGTTCCAATCAAGCCGGATTTCCGGAGCACGGGCAAAGCCGCCCTTGGGATCGCGGAACTGGACATCGCGCAGGACGGTATCGCTGTAAATCGAGCCCTCAATTTTCCCGATGCGGATGTTGAGGCCATTTTCCATTTCGAACGCAGCAATCTGCCGCGCGACAAAATTTCGTCCCGATTGGGTATCCAGCCACACATAGCCGCCGGCGATCACCAGCATCAGCAATGCCATGACCGCCCCGGCCCCGATGGCAACGCGCCGCCACATTATCAAAACGCCTGTCCAATCGACACATAGACGCTGAAACGCGATTCACCCAGTCGCCGGTTCACAGGCGTTGCGAAATCCAGACGGATTGGGCCGAAATTGGTGTAAAAGCGCCCGCCAACCCCGACGCCCATGCGCCAGTCGTTGAACTTTGGAATGCTCGATTCATATGCTTGGCCCGCATCGACAAAGCCGACCACGCCGTAATTGCCAAAACGAGTGCGGCCTTCCAGCGAAAATTCATTCATGCTGCGGCCACCCACCGGATCGTTATTCGGATCTTTCGGGCCAAGCTGTTGATAGCCAAAGCCACGCACCGATCCGCCACCGCCGCCATAAAAGCGCCGCGAAGGGGCAAGGTTATCGCGTGCGATGCCGGATATCGTCCCCACCCGCGCGCGCGCGGCCACAACGATATTGTCTTTCACCGGATAATAATAAGACGCGTCAAGAATGGCCCGCGCATAAATCTGCTTGCCGGTCCCAAGCGATGTCTCTGGCGACATGCGCACATTGACGCGATAGCCTTTGGTCGGGTCCAATAGATTGTTCGACCGGTCAAAGCCGACTTGCCCGGGAAGCGCCGCGACATAAAAGGTCTGCCGGTCGCGAAGCCCGCGCGCGAAATCAAACTGGTCTTCTAATGTCGCCAATATTTCAGCGCCAATCGACCATGTGAATTTCTTTTGCCAGATGGGCGTCGATACGAACGACATCGTCCCCGCCAGACGCCCGGTATAGGCTTCAAAAGCGTCATATTTGCTGTGCAAAGCGGTCAGCGATATATCGATATTGCGGTCGCGCCGTCCGGCATTCGCCCGCGCGACGGATATGCTCGCAGCTTGTTCTTTTGTCCCCACCACGCCCGCTGCGGTCAACGATCCTTCCGGGGAAAACAGGTTGCGGTGTGTCCAGCTTGCGTCGGCACGCAAGCCCTGTCCCGTGCCATAGCCTGCGCTGCCCGCAATAGTGCGCGGCGGTGCCGCTTCCTGCCGCACAAGCAAGTCGGCATAAGGCGTTCCATCTGGCGCGCTGCCCTCACCCGGGACAGGTTCAACAGATACCGTCGACAGCAAGCCCGTGGCGATGAGCGCGGCGCGTAAATCGTCAATTTTCCGGCTGTCATACAGGTCGCCGGTCTTGAACCGCCGCAATATCGAGACATGGTCGGCGTCAAAAACCGGATTACCTTCGGTCCGCAATTGGCCGAAATAGCTGCGTGCGCCCGTTTCCACGGGCAAGCTGTAGTCGCCAATGCCCCTGTCGCTATCCAGCAAAATGTCCCGCTCGCCGACCTTTGCAAAAGGATAGCCATTTTGGGGCAACTCAACGGAAATATTCGCTTCGGCAGCCAAGATGATGTCCGCGACAATCGGATCGCCGCCTTTGGGAACAAAGCTGCGGCTGATAAGATCCGCCGGTTGAACGGCAGGCGCGGCAAAGGCGATCTGCCCGAGATAATAACGCCGCCCGGGCACAACCGTCAGGATGACGTTCAACGGCTGGCCTTCCACGACAGATGGCTGAACCGCGACACGCACTTCCGCGTCAAAAAAGCCCTGACCATTTAGGACATCCAACAGCAACTGACGGTCGGCGCGTGCACGTTGGCTGATTTCTGCGCGGTTTTCCGCCGTACCATCACCATCGTTGAGCACCGACAGGCTATCAAATCTTGCGCGCACGTCACGCCAAATGGCGGCTTCCACGGCGACACCGTCGGCGTCTTTGGCAACATCGGTTGTCTTTGTGGCATCCAGCCCATCGAACCGCACAACATAGCGCAACGCCCGCGCCTCACGTTCGGCCGCCTGCGTTGGTTCAGGCGGTGGTTCAACATCAAAGCTATCAATTGGCGGAAGCGGATCGTCCAGCGTCGGGTCTATGACGGGCGGGTCGGGCAGGGTTTCCACGGCATCGCCATCCAGCACGGCTGCGATAGCGGGATCGGCAGCGGCTTGTGCTGTCTGCTGCTGGGCCGTGCCGCCCTCTTCCTTTGCCTCTTGTTCGGCCTGCCACGCGTCGATGCTCTCCAACGGCGCGTCGTCCAGTGACGGGATGGCGGCGCCGAATTCCGCGTCGCCAATGATTGGCGTTTGCGGATCCGCGGGTGTGGGGCTCAAAAATTTCGGCGGCACAGTGGATGGCGCCTGCACGGGCACAACGGCACCGCCAGCCAGATTTTGCGCGAGCAAAGGTGCGGCAGCGCAACCAAGATACAAAAAGGCAGTTAATCGGATCAAACAGACATTCCTTCGCGCCCAACGTCCCCTTATGCATAAGGTTCCACCAAGGCACAGCAACATCCGTTACCGTGAAGAGAATAGGATGCCAATGATAAGGCATAGGGTGAACCAATTATCTGCAAGCGGGCGCAGGTCGGCCTTGAAAGCTTTCGGGCGGTGGTGCAAAGCGCCAACCAATTCACACGCTGCATGATGGAGCATTTATGCAAGGCAAGTTGGTAACGATTTTTGGCGGCAGCGGTTTTCTGGGCCGCTATGTGGCGCAGGCGCTGTTGAACGAAGGCGCGCGTATTCGTGTGGCCTGCCGCAACGTCGGTGGCGCCAATCATATCAAGCCGCTCGGCAATGTTGGTCAGGTTCAATTGATGGCCGCTGATGTACGAAAGCCCGATAGTGTGGCACGCGCCGTGAAAGACGCGGATGCGGTTATCAATCTTGTCGGCAGCTTCGATAATATGGACGCTGTGCAAAATATCGGCGCAGGCATCGTCGCGCGGGCCGCCGCCGCCGCTGGTGTCAAAGCGCTCGTGCATGTGTCGGCGATTGGCGCGGACACGCACAGCGAAGCGGTATATGGGCAGAGCAAAGCAGGTGGCGAAGCCGCCGTGCGCACAGCATTCCCATCAGCAGTCATCCTTCGGCCATCCATTGTCTTTGGCCGCGAAGACCAGTTCATCAACCGCTTTGCCGGAATGATCCGGTCGCTTCCTGTCATTCCCGTCATTGGCGCAGCCACCAAGTTCCAGCCGGTATTTGTGGGCGATGTCGCAAAGGCGATCGCAAAGGCCGTGGCCCATCAGGACGGAAGCACGCTTGAGCTGGGTGGCCCCGAAATATTCTCGATGATGGAACTAAACCGCTGGATCGCCAAAGCCATCGGCCGTGATCCCATATTTGTGGAAGTCCCCGACATCGCGGCAAAGATGCTCGCAAAGGGCACGGGTTGGTTGCCGGGCGCGCCGATCACGGAAGATCAGTATAAGATGCTGGGCAAGGACAATGTCGTGACCGGCACCGACGGGCTGGCGGCCTATGGCATCGTGCCGACGCCGCTTGATACAATTGGCGCTGACTGGTTGAACATCTATCGCCGGCATGGTCGCTTTGGAGGCGGTCAGTGAGCGATTGGCTGATCGCCGTGCTCCTCGGTATTATCGAGGGGCTTACGGAGTTTCTGCCCGTATCGTCCACCGGACATCTTATACTTGCCGGTGAACTGGTTGGATTTACCGACAACAGTTCGATCGCGTTCAAAATTGCCATCCAACTGGGCGCAATATTGGCGGTGTTGCTGGTATATTGGCAGCGTTTTTGGGCCGTCGGTATGGGGTTGTTGAAAGCACAGCCCGGTCCAATCGCGTTCACGCGCAACATTCTGCTCGGCTTTGTGCCAGCTTTGCTCATCGGCGTTATTGCGTACGACGCCATTCGCGCCGCGATGCAAACACCGGAAATTGTTGCCATCGCGCTTATCGTTGGCGGCATCATTATATTGGCGCTTGAACGGATCGTGAAAAATGTCCGCTTCCATTCGGTTGAGGACATACCGTTCGGCACGGCCTTATCCATCGGCCTCATTCAATGCACCGCGATGCTGCCCGGGGTGAGCCGGTCAGGTGCAACGATCATGGGCGGGCTGATGATGGGCGTCGAACGCAAAACGGCGGCCGAATTTTCGTTTTTCCTCGCCTTGCCAACGATGATGGCCGCGACCGTCTACGCGCTATGGAAAGATCGCGCACTTCTGAGCGCCGATGATCTCGACATGATTGCCATTGGCTTCACCGCCGCATTTGTCGTTGCCGTGATCGTGGTGAAAGCGTTCGTGGCATTGGTGGGCCGATATGGCTTCGCGCCATTTGCCTATTACCGAATCATTGTGGGTTCAGCGGCTTTGCTGTGGCTGGCCATGCGGTAAGGGCCGAAACGGTTATAAATATATGAAACAATATTGCGTGAGACCCTTATTTAGGCCCCAAATATACATCATATGACAGCTAAACTGTCCTATTATTCGGTTTTATAGGTGACATCCGCGGTTTGTCGCGGTAGGCGCGGCGCATATTCAAGGAGTGTGCGCTGTGGCCAAAGACCCGATGCTGAAATTTATCTCGAAACCGCAGGCCTATCCTGAAAAGCGGGCTGCGCAGCTTCGTGCAGAAGATTTTGCAGAAATCGCGGAACGTTATGCGTCCGACGACGCCGCGGATCAGGCGTCGCGTTGCTCGCAATGCGGCGTGCCATATTGTTCGGTGCATTGCCCGTTGCACAACCATATCCCCGATTGGCTGCGCCTGACCGCCGAAGGGCGCTTGCGTGAGGCGTATGAGCTGTCCAATCTGACCAGCACTATGCCCGAAATTTGCGGCCGCATCTGCCCGCAAGATCGCTTGTGCGAGGGCAATTGCGTCATTGAATTTTCTGGTCACGACGCCGTGACCATTGGCTCTGTCGAAAAATATATCACCGACACCGCTTGGGAACAGGGCTGGGTCGAACCCGTTGCGGTCGGAGCATCGCGCGGGCAATCGGTCGGCATCATTGGCGGCGGCCCGGGTGGCCTGACCACCGCAGAATATCTGCGCGTCGCGGGATATGACGTGCATGTCTACGACCGTTACGACCGTATGGGTGGCTTGCTAACCTATGGCATCCCCGGATTTAAGCTGGAGAAAGACATCGTCATGCGTCGCGTGAAGCGGCTTGAGGATGCGGGCATCCATTTTCACCCGAATTTCGAAGTTGGCCGTGACGCCACGCTGGACGCATTGCGCGCCAAGCATGACGCCGTGTTGATTGCGACCGGCGTGTACAAGGCGCGCGCGGTGTCGTTGCCGGGCGGCGATCTTAATGGCGTGGTGGCGGCGCTGGATTATTTGACCGCGTCCAACCGCAAGGGCTTTGGCGATGCTGTGCCCGCATTTGAAAGCGGCACGCTGAATGCCGAGGGCAAGAATGTCGTCGTCATTGGCGGCGGCGACACCGCGATGGATTGCGTTCGCACCGCCATCCGCCAAGGCGCGAAGTCGGTGAAATGCCTCTACCGCCGCGACCGCGAAAATATGCCCGGTTCGCAGCGTGAAGTTGCCAATGCCGAAGAAGAAGGCGTCGAGTTTGTGTGGCTGTCCGGCCCCAAGGGCTTTGAAGGCAATGGCAAGATCGAGCGGGTGCAGGTTTCGAAAATGCGCCTTGGTGCCCCCGACGCATCGGGTCGCCGCGCGCCGGAAAACGACCCGCAAGGTGACTTCACACTGGATGCCGACCTGGTGATTACCGCACTTGGTTTCGAAGCCGAAGACCTGCCTGTGTTGTTCGGCGCGGCTGACCTGAACGTCACCCGCTGGGGCACCATTCGTGTGGACCATAATACGCAGATGACCAATCTCGACGGTGTGTTTGCCATTGGCGACATCGTGCGCGGCGCGAGCCTTGTCGTCTGGGCGATCCGCGATGGCCGCGACGTGACGCCGCATATGCACAATTATCTGAAATCAAAAGCAAGCCGTGAAAAGGTTGCAGCATGACCATATTCTACCCCACCCCCGAACATGAACGCCTCGCCAATGAGGGCATGTATTATCCGGAATCCGAAGGCGATGCCTGCGGCGTTGGCTTGATTGCCGCGACCGATGGCAAGCCATCGCGCCGCGTGGTGGCAGCCGGGATCGAAGCGCTGAAGGCCGTTTGGCACCGTGGTGCCGTTGATGCCGACGGCAAGACGGGTGATGGCGCGGGGCTGCATATCGACTTGCCCGTCCGCTTCTTTGACGATGCCATATCGGACAGCGGCCACCGCCCGATGCCAAACCGTTTGGCGGTCGGCATGGTGTTCCTGCCGCGCACCGACCTGAGCGCACAAGAAAACTGCCGGACGATTGTTGAGGCTGAAATCATTGACGCCGGCTACACCATTTATGGCTGGCGTCAGGTGCCGGTCGACGTGTCGGTTATCGGCACAAAGGCGCAGGCAACACGGCCCGAAATCGAACAGATCATGATCGCGGGCCCAATGCCCGATGCGGTTGACGCGACCGAGTTTGAAAAGAATCTGTATCTCGTCCGCCGCCGGATTGAGAAGAAGATCATCGCCGCGCAAATTCGCGATTTCTACATCTGCTCGCTGTCGTGCCGGTCGATTGTCTACAAGGGCCTGTTCCTCGCAGAAAGCCTTTCGGTCTTTTACCCTGACCTTCAGGACGACCGTTTTGAAAGCCGCGTCGCGATTTTCCACCAGCGTTATTCGACCAATACCTTCCCCCAATGGTGGTTGGCGCAACCGTTCCGCGGTCTTGCCCATAATGGCGAAATCAACACCATCCGTGGCAACCAGAATTGGATGAAGAGCCACGAAATCAAAATGGCCAGCATCGCCTTTGGCGCGCATTCGGATGATATTAAGCCCGTCATTCCGGCAGGTTCATCGGACACTGCAGCGCTGGATGCCGTGTTCGAAACATTGGTCCGTTCGGGCAAGGAAGCACCAACGGCAAAGCTGATGCTGATCCCCGAAGCATGGCAGTCAAACCCCAATCTGCCCGCGTCGCACCGCGCAATGTATGAATATATGTCGAGCGTCATGGAGCCATGGGATGGCCCCGCTGCGCTGGCCATGACCGATGGCCATTGGGCAGTTGCAGGCGTTGACCGCAACGCCCTTCGCCCGCTGCGCTACAGCCGCACGTCGGACAATCTGCTCGTCATCGGTTCCGAAACCGGCATGGTCGTTCTTCCCGAAACAACGATATTGGAAAAGGGCCGCCTTGGCCCCGGCCAAATGATTGCGGTCAACCTCGACGAAGGCAAATTGTACCGCGATGGCGAGTTGAAAGACCGCATCTCGGCAGAGCAAGATTATGGCGCACTCGTGCGTGGTTTCCGTGCCATCACCGACTTGCCCGACGTAGGGCAGGATGATGCCCCGGCGTGGTCGCGCGCGGAACTGACCAAGCGTCAGGTCGCTGCCGGCATGACGCTTGAAGATGTCGAAATGATCCTCGCGCCGATGATCGAAGATGGCAAGGAAGCCATCGGATCGATGGGCGACGACACGCCGCTCGCTGTCATCAGCGACAAGCCGCGCCTGATCAGCCAGTTTTTCCGCCAGAATTTCAGCCAAGTGACAAACCCGCCCATCGACAGCCTGCGTGAGCGGCATGTGATGAGCCTTAAAACGCGTTTCTCGAACCTTGCCAACATATTGGAAGAAAAAAGCCAGAACGCCGACGTGCTTGTCCTCGCCAGCCCTGTGCTCACGTCGCATGACTGGCGCCGGTTAAAGTCTGCCTTTGGCGCAGCAGGCGCAGAAATTGACTGCACCTATGATATTTCCGAAGGACAAGAAGGTCTGCGCGCTGCCATCACGCGGATCCGCGAAGAAGCCGTCGCCGCGGTGCGCATGGGCAAATCCGAACTGTTCCTGACCGACGAAAATATCAGCGCCGACCGCGTGGGCATTGCCATGATCCTTGCCGCTGCCGCTGTGCACACGCATTTGGTGCGCAACGGTTTGCGCAGCTATTCGTCGATCAACGTTCGCTCTGCCGAATGTCTCGACACGCATTATTTCGCGGTGCTCATTGGCGTTGGCGCAACCACGGTAAACGCATATCTGGCCGAAGCCGCAATTGGCGACCGCCATGCGCGCGGGCTGTTGGGTGGCCTGGCCCTGACCCAAGCGGTCGAAAATTACCGCACCGCCATCAAAGAAGGGCTGTTGAAGATCATGTCCAAAATGGGCATCGCGGTCATCTCCAGCTATCGTGGCGGCTATAATTTCGAAGCGGTTGGCCTGTCGCGTGCCTTGGTCAACGACTTCTTCCCCGGAATGCCGAACAAGATTTCGGGCGAAGGCTATCATTCGCTCTATGTGAACGCGCGTGATCGCCATGAAGAGGCTTTTGACACTGCGGTGGCACGCTTGCCCGTTGGCGGCTTTTACAAGCAACGCAATGGCGGCGAAGAGCATGCCTATTCGGCGGGTCTGATGCATTTGTTGCAAAGCTCTGTCGCGAATGACAGCTATTCGACCTACACACAATTTGCCCAAGGCGTGCGCGAACTGCCGCCGATTTACTTGCGCGATTTGTTGGAATTCAACTTCGCGAAGGAACCCGTTGCGATTGATGAAGTCGAAGCGATCACCGAAATTCGCAAACGCTTTGTCACGCCGGGCATGTCGCTTGGCGCCTTGTCGCCCGAGGCGCATGAGACACTGGCCATTGCCATGAACCGGATTGGCGCAAAGGCCGTATCCGGCGAAGGTGGCGAAGACAGCAAGCGGTTCAAGCCCTATGAAAATGGCGACAATGCCAACAGCGTCATCAAACAAATCGCCAGTGGCCGTTTTGGCGTAACCGCCGAATATCTTGGCGCGTGCGAAGAAATTGAAATCAAGGTCGCACAGGGCGCAAAGCCCGGTGAAGGTGGCCAATTGCCCGGTTTCAAGGTCACCGAAATGATTGCACGTCTGCGGCATTCAACGCCGGGCGTCACGCTCATTTCACCGCCACCGCACCATGACATTTATTCGATCGAAGACCTTGCCCAGCTGATCTACGACCTGAAGCAAATCAACCCGCGCGCGCGGGTGTGCGTCAAGCTGGTGAGTGCAGCGGGCATCGGCACCATCGCCGCTGGCGTGGCGAAAGCGCATGCCGACGTCATCCTCGTTTCGGGCAATGTTGGCGGCACGGGCGCAAGCCCGCAAACCAGCATCAAATATGCAGGGACACCATGGGAAATGGGGCTGTCCGAAGCCAATCAGGTGCTGACGCTCAACGGCCTGCGGCATCGTATCAAGCTGCGCACCGATGGCGGGCTGAAAACCGGACGCGACATTGTGATTGCCGCGATCTTGGGCGCGGAAGAATTTGGCATCGGCACGCTCAGCCTTGTCGCCATGGGCTGCATCATGGTGCGCCAGTGCCATTCCAACACCTGCCCCGTCGGGGTCTGTGTTCAGGACGAAGCGTTACGCAAGAAATTCACGGGCACGCCTGAAAAGGTCATCAACCTGATGACCTTCATTGCCGAGGAAGTGCGCGAGATTCTGGCCAAGCTTGGCTATCGCAGCCTGGATGAAGTCATTGGCCGTACAGAACTTCTGCGCCAGGTTAGCCGAGGCGCGGAGCATTTGGACGATCTCGATCTCAACCCCATCCTTGCCAAGGTCGATGCGCCCGACAGCGCGCGCCGCTTCAGCATCCCGACATTCCGCAATGAAGTGCCCGACAGCCTTGATGCGCAAATGATCCATGATGCCAAGCCGGTGTTCGAACGGCGCGAGAAAATGCAGCTGACATATAATGTCCGCAACACCCACCGCGCAGTTGGCACGCGGTTCAGCTCCGAAATCACGCGCCTGTACGGGATGAAGGGCCTTTCCGAAGGACATGTCCATGTGCGTTTGCGTGGTTCGGCGGGACAATCGCTTGGCGCATTCCTGTGTCAGGGCATTACCTTGGAAGTGTTTGGCGACGCCAATGACTATGTGGGCAAGGGGCTTTCGGGCGGCACCATCATCGTGCGGCCAACGGTCAGCAGTCCGCTGACCAGTCAACAGAACAGCATCATCGGCAACACTGTGCTTTATGGCGCAACGTCGGGACGGCTGTTGGCGGCGGGACAGGCCGGCGAGCGCTTTGCCGTCCGCAACTCCGGCGCGCATGTCGTGGTCGAAGGATGCGGATCAAACGGTCTGGAATATATGACCGGCGGCATGGCGGTTATCTTGGGCAAGGTTGGCAGCAACTTTGGTGCAGGCATGACCGGCGGCATGGCATTTGTACTCGACACCGAAGGTGATTTTGCAAAAATGGCCAATCCGGACAGCATTGTCTGGCAACGGCTCGACAGCGCCTATTGGGAAGACGAGCTGAAGTCGCTGGTCGCCGCGCATGCCCAAGCCACCGACAGCGCATGGTCGCAATCATTGCTGGAAGATTGGGACCGCACGCGCGGCGAATTCTGGCAGATATGCCCGAAGGAAATGCTGACCCGCTTGAGCCAGCCGCTTTCGGACCATGAGGTGCTGGAAGCTGCGGAATAGGTGGCGCCTGACATTGCCAAAGCGCCTTGCAATCGCGTAATGCTTGGCAATGTCGTCCGCAGAACCCAAAACCCCAGCCGGTTTCCCGTCCGAGGCGGAGGCAGATGCGCGGCTGACGGCGGACCGTTTTGACATCATCGCACTGATTGCCAAAGCGGACCGACGGCGCGAGGCCGGTGACCGCCGCGCCGCCAATGCTTATTATAGTGCCGCCATTCGCACGGCGGCCGCGCGGCCATCGTCTGACCCCGCAGTTGCGACAGAAATTGCGCGCGCGCACGTCGCGGTCACATGGCTGGCGGATCTGTTCCGTCAAACATTGATCGATGGAATGCGCGCAGCAGGCTTTACCCGCGAACAGCAGCATCCACGGTTTCGCCAATCGCTCGATATGATGTTTGGCGATGTGCCGCGACCTGCGGAATATCGGCAATTTCCGCAAAAACCGATGGCACATTATTATCCCGATATGGCGCATGTCGAATTTGCCTACACAAAAGCATGGGACTGGGTGGCAAAGCTGGAGGCTGTGTTCCCCGACATGCAGCGTGAGGCGCTTTCCTTGCTGGCGCAGCATGACGGTTTCCAGCCTTATATGAAAATGGCCAACGCCCGGCCGCAGCAGGACCATCATGGCCTGTTGGAAAATGCGGACTGGAGCACGCTGCATCTGTGGCAAAATGGCGCGGCCGTGGACGAACATATCGCGCGCTGCCCGAACATTTATCGCGCCGTGATGGACCATGTGCCGCTATGTCACATTGGTCCGCGCGCGCCGTCTGTGATGCTCTCGCTTTTGCGGCCCGGCGCGAAAATCCCGCCGCATAGCGGCATGTTGAACAGCCGCTTTATCTGCCATTTACCTTTGGTCGTTCCGCCCGATTGCGGCTTTCGCGTTGGCGGCTCGACGATTGAATGGCAAGAAGGCAAAGTCATCGCCTTTGATGACAGTGTCGAGCATGAGGCGTGGAACAACAGCGCCTATGACCGGCTGGTGCTGATATTCGATATCTGGCGGCCCGAGCTTTCACAAAGCGAGCGTGATCAAATCACCGCGATGTTCGATATCGTCGACAATTACCGCTGACCAAACAGCCAATGGCCAAGTAGCCACGGGACTTGCGGAAGGGTCTGGTCAATTGCGTTCGCCCCTGCTTTAGTCCGCACACTGTTATTTGGAAGGAGAAGCCCTATGCGCAAATTGTTACTCGCTGGATCGATTTTGGCCCTTGCCGTCCCGGCGCATGCCGACGCCAATGGCGACCTTGTCACGCTGGTGAATGATGTCTGGGCGGCTTCGTTGAAGGAACAGCCGGTCTATGCCAGCGCATTGGGCGTGAATGAACATGCCTCGGAACTTGGCGACTACACGCTGGCCGCACAGGACCGCCGCGCCGCCGATGCCGCGAAGTTTCTCACCCGGCTCAATGCCATCCCATCGGATTCGCTGAATGCCGCATCAAAGGTGGAGGCGGGCATTTTACGGCGCGCGCTGAACTCTACAATCGAGGGCAACAGTTTCGGGCAACGCGCGATCAATTTCACAACCTATTCCAGCTGGCATCAGCAACTGGCCGGCATGGCCCAAAATCTGCCGTTCCGTACGAAGGCGGATTTTGAAAGCTACAATGCGCGGCTCGCCCAATATGCGCGCGTGAATGATGAAAATATCGCGGTGGCCAATGTCGCGATCAAGGGCAAATATACCCAGCCCTGCGTCACGCTAAAGGGTTTTGAAGGAACGATCAGCGGGCTGATTACGACCGACGTAAACAAGTCGCGTTTCTACGAACCATATGCGAAAAAGCGGCCTGCGGGCGTTTCCGAAGCGGACTTTGCGGGCCTTGCCAAGGCAGCCGAAGCCACGATCCGCACGGTCATTCACCCCGCGCTGAACAAACAACTCGCATGGTATACCGCAAGCTACAAGCCAGCGTGCGCCACAGCACCCGGCGTGTCGGCGCAACCGGGCGGTGCCAAATATTATGCGTTCCGGGTTCGTGAAGAAACAACGACGTCGCTGACCGCAGAGCAAATCCACCAAATTGGTCTGAACGAAGTGGCGCGCATTCGCGCCGAGATGGTCGAGGTCGCATCACAGGCGGGCTACCCAAGCCGCGAAGCGTTTATCCAACATCTGCGGACCGACCCGCAATATTATGCCAAGACGCCCGAAGAGCTGATGGAAAAGGTCGCGCGGGTGACCAAGATCATCGATGGCAAAATGCCCAGCCTGTTCGGCCGCCTGCCCCGCTTGCCCTATGGCATAAAGGAAATTCCGGCGGAAACAGCCGAAGGCACCACGACGGCTTATTATAACCAAGGTTCGCCCGAAATCGGCATCTCCGGAACCTATTTCGTCAACACGTCGAAACTGAACCAGCGCCCGTTCTGGGAAATTCCGGCCTTGTCGGTGCATGAGGGGGTCCCCGGGCATCACCACCAAATCGCATTGCAGCAAGAACTGCCTTTGTCGGACTTCCGCAAATATGGCGCATTCTTCACCGCCTTTACCGAAGGCTGGGGCCTCTACTCCGAACGGTTGGGCATCGAAATGGGCCTATATGATACCCCGGCAAAGGACATGGGACGCCTGTCCTATGAAATGTGGCGCGCATGCCGCTTGGTCGTCGACACCGGCATTCATGCCAAGGGGTGGAGCAAGCAGCAGGCGATCGATTTCATGACCGACAACAGCGCGCTGTCGGCCGCCAATATCGAAGCCGAGGTCAACCGCTACATCAGCTGGCCCGGTCAGGCGCTGGCGTATAAATTGGGCGAGCTGAAGATCCGTGAATTGCGGACCATGGCCACCAAAGAGCTTGGCCCGAAATTCAACCTTGCGGCGTTCCACGACGCGGTATTGGGTCAAGGCTCCGTCCCGCTCGACGTGTTGGAGCAGCAGATTAAGGATTGGGTCGCCGCAGAAAAAGCGAAGGTCTAGGCCCGCTTATTTGGGTTCAGGGAGCGGCTCTGCGTCGGCAGATGCCGCTTCCTTGGCATCCAGTTCGGCCTGCAACTTCGCCTCGCGTTCGGCGCGGCCCTTTTCAAATTCGGTCACGCGCGCTTCGACTTCGGCAGCCTCTGCATCAATGCCCGCCATGCGCTTGGCGCGTTCGGCGGCGATCAGGCGGCCAAAGACAATTCCGGGGTCTTGCGCTTTTTCGGCATAGGCGCGGTCAATTTCTTTCAGCCCACATCCGGTAAAGCCGCCAGCACCCGATGCCGAGCAGCTCATCGTGCCGCTGGCGCCCACATATTCGTAGGATTTAATCCGTTCGGACATCGCCTGATTGCGCGGGTCATTGGGGTCGCCGCGCAAGGATGACGGAATGCGGTACCGGTCCGCCTCCCCCATCCGCGCGCAGACGACGATTTCGGCGCCTTGGCTTTCGGGGCATTTGTCATCGCCATAGATGATCAACTGGTTGATCTTCTCGTCACCCGGCTGCGGTGCGGGGGCATTTTGTGCCGGGGCTTGCGCCGACAGCATGAGAGCCAAAGCGGCGACGGAAATATTGGCCATTGCGTTCACGGGATATTCTCCAAAAATCTATGCTCTGGCTTGAACGTCGCAGGCTGAATGCGCGATGAAGCTCAAATATGTTTCGACACTGCAATCGCGGTACGGCAACCCAAGCGGACAAGCGCGCTCATGACCGGATAGGCCAGTGCGCGCTCTGCGCCTTCGGCCAGCGCCGCGGCTTTATGTTCCAGCTCGTCCGCCTGAAAATCGGCAATCATCGCCGACAATTCGGGATCGCTGTCACCGATTTCTGCGAGCTGCTCGCTATAATGGCGGTCAATTTCGGTTTCGATCGCCACGGTGCAGGCCATTGCTGCCTCCGGGCTGATGGCGGCAGACACCGCGCCAAGGGCGAAACCTGCCGCGTTCCAAATGGGGTATAAAGCGGTTGGACGCACGCCGCGTTCGGCCATCATCTTGTCAAAGGCGCTGAGGTGCCGTTCCTCTTGCTCGGCCATATGCGCAATGCTGCGCGCGGCCGGCGTCCGGTCACCCATCACCGCAAGCTGCCCTGCGTAAATGCGTTTCGCGCCAAATTCGCCCGCTTGATTCACGCGAATCATCCGGTCGATGGCCGCTTTACGCTGCGGTGTAGTTTTCAGGGATTCTTGTTGCGCCATGTCATACCCAAGATGGCCACTGCGCCGCCCAACGACAAGAGGAAATTATAGCCCGCAAGCGAAATGCCGAACAAAGACCATGGTGCCACGTCGCAGCGGACCAATGGGGCGTTCATGATCGACTTGAGCAAATCATCCCCGCTGCCCGAAATCGTCGCGGTGCACGCGGTCAATCCTTCCCACCAGCCATATTCGACGCCAGCATGAAAGCCCGCGATGCCGCCGCTGGTCGCAATGGCCAGCGCCGCAAGCGCCACCAATGTTTTGCGAAAGGCAAGGTTGCCGACGCCAAAGGCAATAGCCGCAATCGCGACCGCGGCTAAATGCGGATAACGCTGCCACCAGCACATTTCGCAAGGGAAAAGCCCGCCAATATATTGCGAACCATATGCCCCCACGAGCAGCGCCGCCGGTAACAGGAATGCGAGCCAGTGGGCCTTGTCATATTTCGACATCATCTGCGGCATATACTCAATTCTGCGCCCTGCCCTTTACGGGCTTTGCGGCAAGCTTCATCGTTTTGGATCCAAGCCGCTGCAAGGTTTCCATCGCGTAATATAGTTGGAAATCGTCAATGCCCTTTGCCTTCAACTGCTCCGCAGTCATGGCAAAACGCGGATCGTCGATGCGGTCTTCTTCAAGGTCTTTGCTGTTGTCTTTCAATTCATTGACCAAGTGACGACGCAAATCGGATTCGCGCACGGACACGCGCTTTTTATAATCGGGATCGGTCAATTGCGGTACGCGGACATCGGGTTTTATGCCGCCTTCCTGCACCGAACGGCCCGATGGCAGATGGTAACGCGCAACGGTGAGGCGAAGGCCCGTGTCCCGCGTCAACGGCAGGACACTCTGCACCGATCCCTTGCCGAAACTGCGTTCACCCATGACCAAGCCGCGATGATGGTCTTGCAATGCGCCCGCCACAATTTCGGATGCCGATGCAGAGCCAGCGTCAACCAGAACGATGATCGGCGCGCCGCCGGTGATATCGCCCGGAACAGCGCGTTCGGCCCACCAGCGTTGGATGTCGCGTTTGTCACGGCCGCGTTCGGAAACAATCTCGCCACTCGACAGGAAAGCATCGGAAACGGAAACGGCTTCATCCAATATGCCACCGGGGTTGGACCGCAGGTCAATGATGTAGCCCAGCGGATTTCCGCCAAGAGATTTCTTTATGCCGGATACAGCAGCGACAACGTCAGCGCCGGTTTGTTCGGAGAAACCGGTAATCGAAATAACGCCAATGCGGTTTTTCACTTCCCACCGCACAGGTTTCAAATCAATGACCGCGCGCGTTACCGTCACGTCGAACGGCGCATCGCGCCCGGGCCGGAAAATGGTGAGCTTGATCGATGTGCCCGGCACACCGCGCATCGCTTCGACAGCTTCGTCAAGCGTTCCGCCAATGATCAACTTGCCGTCCAAATGCGTGATAAAATCGCCCGACTTGATACCGGCCTTGTCAGCGGGCGTGTCCTTGGTGGGGGCGATGACCTTCACCGCTTCATCCTCAAGCGTAACCGTCAGGCCAAGGCCGCCATATTCGCCATCAATCTGTGTTTGCAGCGAGCTGAAGTCGGATTTGTCGAGGAAGGCACTGTGCGGATCGAGGCTGGCCAGCATCCCCTGAATCGCGCCTTCCATCAATTGCTTGTCATCGACCTTGTCGACATAGCTTAATTTAACCTTGCGATAGACCGCGAGGAATTCCTCAAGCTCTTTGAAGCGATCGGCTTCCGCTTGTTGCTGCTGAACGCTTTGCGCGACCAGCACAGTCGCAGGGACCGACAGCGCCAAAACAATGGCGCAAGTCACGGGCAGCAAACGGTTCTTCATAGACTAATCCATTTCATCATTTCGTCGATGCTATACCTCGCCTTAACCCAGGGTGAAAGCATGATTACCACCAACACCATGCGGGCATCGACAAGAACGCCAATAGTTCATCCTAATATCGTGGCAATATCCATCACACGGCCATTTTTGCGCAGTTCAACGCCGATCTCCGGCGCGTCTGGTTTGGCCGATCCCAGCACAAAGCCTTGGCTCACCGCCTGCCCTTTTTTGACCTGCGTACTGCCCAGGTTTGTAATCAGGCTATTCCAGCCGTTGCCATGTTCAATGATAACAATCCGCCCATAGCTGCGATAACGGCCAGCAAAGGAAACCGTTCCTGCCGCTGGCGCGACCACGCGCATATTGTCGGCAAGTGCAATGCGGACACCGCGCTCCCGATAGCCGGTGGCGTTGAGTTCATTGAAACCGGACAACAGCGTGCCGCGCGCGGGCAAGATATAGGCCGTCCCCGCCGACGCAGCCTTGGTCGCGCGCCCGGGGCGGAGCATCGGTCCGTCCAGCGCCGCGAGTTCAGACGCTTTTTCGGTGCTTAGCCGCTGGATATCCATGCGCCCGACAATATCGCGTGCCCGCTCACCCTGCGCGATCGCTTGTTCAAATGCGATGGCGGCATCGGCGGATAGTGCGCCGGCCTTGCCACCGGCGGCGTTTTGCAGTCTGGCCAAATCTGTCTGGCGGCTTTTCAACCGGCTGCGCGCATCGCCCAGCGATTTCAGCGCGCGATATTCCTGCGCCCGCAATTCGCTTTGCACCGCAATGTGTTGGCGCAAGTCGCTGGTACGGCGGATGATATGAGGCTGCACGGTCGCCATGACCGCGCGCACATGCACATAATCTTCGCGCTGCCCGGGCTGCATCATCATCAGCACCGCCGGGCGGCCCGTCATCTGCTGAAGCGCGGCGTTCAGGCGCAGCACCGGTTCGCTTTCCACACCAAGCTGTGCGCGTTGAAGTTCTTGTTGGCGGCTAATGATGGCAATACGCGCGGCCGCCGCTGCTATCTGCGCTTCGGCGGCGTCGATTTCGGCAGACAGCACCGCCCTTTGCGCGACCAGCCGATCTGCGGTGCTTTAGGCATTGCTTGCCTCCTGCCGCAACAATTCGCTGCGCCGTTCAGCTCGCAGCGCTTTTTCCTGTGCATCGCGCAGGGCGTCGTGTTGCGCGCTGCTGCTGCCCGCATTTTGCGCCATCAGGCTGCTCGCAATGGCAAAGGGCGTGAGCATCAAGAGCAAAAGCATGGACCAGAACCGCATGCCCCTATCCTTCCCGATGATAGGGGTGGTTGGCAATAATCGATGTTGCGCGGAACAATTGTTCAGCCAGCATCGCGCGGGCCATCAAATGTGGCCATGTCGCTTTGCCAAACGCGATGAGCTTGTCCGCGCCAGCGCGGGCTTCGTCATCAAAACCGTCGGCAGCGCCAATCAAAAAGCGCACTTCGCGCACGCCATCGTCGCGCCAGCGTTCCAGCAAGCGGGCGAGTTCGACCGAGCCAAGCTGTTCGCCTTTTTCATCCAAGATGATGGTTTTGCAGGGGCTGTCCGAATGGGGCAGATCGCCGCCCTTATCAGGCATTTCGCTGTGCCGCGTTGGCCAGCTGATCCGTTTCAGATATCGGTCGACCAGCTCCGCTTCTGCAGAGCGGCCGATTTTGCCGCGCGCGATGATGTGCAGGCGCATCGCCATCGGCGCGGACGTTCGGGCTTATTGGGCCGGAACTTCGGGCGCGTCGCCAAATGCCCACATGCGTTCCAGATTGTAGAAGCTGCGGACTTCGGGACGGAACAGATGCACGATGACATCTTCGGCATCGATCAGCACCCAATCTGCCGATGGCAAACCTTCGATGCGGGCATGACGTCCGGCTTTCTTGATACGCTCGGCAAGTTTTTGCGCCATCGACGCCACCTGCCGCGATGAACGGCCGGATGCGACGACCATATGGTCGGCGATGTTGCTTTTGCCTTCAAGCGGGATGGTCACCACTTCCTGCGCCTGATCATCGTCGAGCGATTGCAGGATAAGCGCGTGGAGGGCGTCCGGGGTCAAAGTGGGTTCCTTGGACTTGGCGGCCAGATTGCCGGCAGTCGGAACGGATGCGGTATCGATCAAAATTGCTCCTTAAAGCACAATATTTCGGGTAACGCCGTCACGCGTTCCATGTTCCTTATATCGGTGAAACCAATATGGGTCAGCACGCCGAATTGCGGTTGCTGAACGCGGATCTGGACGAAAGCGCAAAAAGACAAGCGCTGGCGTACTCCATTTTGTCCAGTGATGAAGCTGGTCCGGACGCCGGACAAACCGTCTGAACCAGGCCATTGCGGGACCCGCAACGGCACGTGCATCATAGCCGAGTCTGGCGATAACTGCAATCGGCATCAATCGCGCAATGTCGCGCCAGTGTTTCCAGTGGTGAAATTGCAACAAATTGTCCGCGCCCATGATCCAGACAAAGCGGACTTTGGGATATCGCGCGACCAGTTTTTTCAGGGTTTCTGCGGTGTACACGGTGCCAAGGTCGCGCTCAATGGCGGTGGCCTTAATTGGTGTGCGCCGCGTCTGGTCCTTCGCCGATGCCAACCGCGCGGGCAAAGGCGCCATGCCTTTTGTGGGTTTCAATGGATTGCCCGGTGACACCAGCCACCAAAATTCGTCGAGGCACAGCGAATCCATTGCGAACAAGCTAATCGCCCGGTGGCCACCATGCGCGGGGTTGAACGATCCCCCCATGAGGCCAATGGTTTTCAAGGGCGGATTTGCCCGTTTCCGCGCACAACCCATTTATAGGTCGTAAGGCCCTCAAGCGCGACCGGGCCGCGGGCGTGCAGCCGCCCCGTCGCAATGCCAATTTCCGCGCCCAAGCCAAATTCGCCGCCATCGGCAAATTGGGTCGAGCTGTTGTGCATGACAATCGCGCTGTCGACCTGTGCCAAAAAGCGCGCTGCGGCTTCGGCATTGTTGGTGATGATCGCGTCGGTATGGTGCGATCCGTGGCGAGCGATATGATCGATCGCATCGCCCAATCCCGATACGACGCGGGCCGAGATGACGGAATCGAGATATTCGGTGTCCCAATCATCCGCATCGGCGGACACGGTGCGGGCATCCAGTTCCATCAGCACATCATCCGCGCGCACTTCGCATCCGGCATCGATCAGCGCGCCAATCAATTCGGCAGCGGCTGGATAATCCTGATCAATCAGGACCGTTTCAGTTGCCCCGCAAACGCCCGTGCGCCGCATCTTGGCATTGACGACAATCGCCTGCGCCATCGCCGGATCGGCGTCCTTATGGACATAGCTGTGGTTGATGCCATCGAGATGGGCGAGCACGGGCACGCGGGCTTCATCCTGCACCCGCGCGACCAGCGATTTGCCACCACGCGGAATGATCATGTCAATCGCACCCTGTGCGCGCAGCATCAGGCCGACCATCTCGCGGTCTTGCGTGGGGATAAGCTGCACCGCGTCGGCGGGTAATCCCGCCTGTGTGATGCCAGCCAGCATCGCGGCATATATGGCGCGGTTGCTGTGCCCCGCCTCACTACCGCCGCGCAGGATGACGGCGTTGCCCGAACGCAGCCCCAAGGCCGCGGCATCGGCCGTTACATTGGGCCGGCTTTCGTAAATGATGCCCAGCACGCCAATCGGCACGCGGATGCGCGCCATTTGCAAACCATTGGGCTGCGTGCTGCTGTCGATGATTTGCCCGACGGGGTCGGCCAGCACAGCAACCTGTTCCACCGCCGCAGCCATGGCCGTGATGCGCGCTTCGTCGAGTTTCAGGCGATCCAGCATGGCGGGTGACAGGCCAGCCTTCGTCCCTGCCGCCACGTCGATGGCATTTGCCGCGAGGATATCGGCGGATTGGTCGCGCAGAGCCTGGGCAGCATAGGTTAAGGCGCTCGCCTTCGCCGCGTCATCCGCTGCCGCCAAGTGCCGCGATGCGGCGCGCGCTTTGGTGGCAATCGATGCCATCATGGGCTGATAATCGGTCATACAATCAACCCGTAGAGAAGTGCCCGCAAAAGGGAAAGGTGCCGTTGATTTCAACGATGTCAGCGCCGTCTTTTACGCGAATCGCCGGAAAAGCTTTGATTTTGCCGCTTTTTACGCCGCGCGCTGGACATGTGCAGGCACAAACAATTCACAATTTTTGACATTTGGAAAAGGTTTTCCACAGCTCATCGTGTGACTCATTCGACTCGTCACGAGTCCGGCCTCGGCGATTCGCGCCTGCCATTTTGCTCTGCTACGCGCGCTCTACCAATTTAAAAACGGGGTGGGACGTGTCGCTAAAGACCAGAATGTCCGGGTGGAAAAACCGGATAGCTGGATGGTTTATTGACCGCGAATTTTTCATGCGGGCCAATGGCCAAGTCCGGTTCTTGAAACTGAGTGCGCAATTGCAACGCCGCGTTGCGGGCACCGTCGCGTCCGTCGTCGGCCTTTGGTTGGTCGTCACGCTTGGCATGGCCATCAATCAAGTGAGCGTCTCCGCGCAGCGCATGGCGTTGAGCGAGCAAGAGGCAAAGGTTGAATCGGCCGAAGAACGCGTCGCCAATTATCGCGGTTCGATCGATGAAGTGGCGAAGGATCTCGAGCGGCGGCAGAAAATGCTGGAAAGCCTGAGCGATCAATATCTGGGCGACGTTCCGCAAGGCAAGCCCCAAGCGCCTGCAAAGGCGAAGCCGGCGACCGAAGACCAAACCGTAAAAACCATCAGTGCCGTGGTGCCAGAGGCCGCTGGCCTTGCGCGTGTTGAAGTGCGCCAAATCCAGTTCGCCGAAAAAATGACCAAGGTTGCCTTGGCCCGCACGGCAAAGGCAGAAGCGGCCATCCGCCAGTTCGGGCTTAACCCCGATGTGCTCGCACGGCAGGCCCGCAACGCACAGGGCGGTGTGTTTGAACCCTTTTTCGGCAGCACCAAAAAAGATGTCCGCGACCCGCGCTTTTTGAAACTGGCCGCATCGCTGAGCCGGATGGACGCCATGGAGCGCGCATTGGCCGCGATCCCGACGTCGATGCCTGCCGCTGTCATGATGATGTCGAGCGGCTTTGGTTTCCGCAGCGACCCCTTCACCGGTGGGGGCGCAATGCATGCCGGTTTGGATTTCAAGGGCCCTGTTGGCACGCCCATCCTATCTGCCGCCGAAGGCCGTGTCACTTTTGCCGGCTTCAACGGCGGTTATGGCAAGACAGTTGAAATTACGCATGCCAACGGGCTATTAACGCGTTATGCTCATCTTTCCGGGTTGAATGTCGCGCGCGGCCAAATGGTGCATCGTGGCTTGCAAATCGGACGAATGGGAAGCACAGGGCGATCGACGGGCAGCCATTTGCATTTTGAGGTCCGCCTGAATGGTCGGGCGATCAACCCGAGAAAGTTTTTGGAGGCCAACCCTGATGTTCTCAAAGTACAAACAGTCGCCGGAAACCGCGCCGGCAACGCCGCAAAGGAATTATGACAACGTGCGCAATAGTTCGGGTCATACATTTTCTGTCATAGCTTCCGATGTCGAAATCGTCGGCAACCTCACCGCCCGCGTGGATCTGCACGTCGATGGCAAGGTGCAGGGCGACGTGACATGCGGCAATCTGGTGCAAGGCGAAGGCAGCATTATCGCAGGCAAGGTCATTGCCGAATCGGCGAAACTGTCCGGCCATGTCGAAGGTTCGATCGAGGCCAATGATCTGGTGATCGAATCCACCGCGCGTATCGTGGGCGATGTCGTGTACAGCAACCTGACGATTGCCCCGGGCGGTCAGATTGACGGCAAGTTCCGGCACAAATCATCGAAGGGAGCGCCAACCACCGCGCGCCCGACCGCAAATGTGGCGAAGCAAGCGGAACCGTTGATCCTTGGGGCTGAATCCAAAGTCATCTAGGTCCTGACCCTAAGCCATTTCCTACATCGGCAAGATTATTTCCTACAGCAAATGAACGCGGCCATGCTGCATGCAAAAGGGGGACGGCCGGCGCGGAAGCGCTGGTGCGTGCTTCCGGCTGATGGTGTTGGTTGATTAAGGCCCGCTTGTTCCATCAGGCTATTGCCCCCGGGCCGCCTTTGCTGGCTGTCATGCTGTCCATCGGGGGAAAGGTTCGTAAACCCCCAAAGGCTGTCCGCACGGACAGGACGGTTTCTCGCCACATCCAACCATGTTTGCGCTGTTCAGAGCTTGATGCAACAGGCCCTTTTTCAGGCTGAAGCACGCACCCTATCGCGCCGACCGTGCCAACAGGTTTCCCCGCCAGCGTTCCCGTCATCCCGACCAGCGTTCCGGACCGCCGCCTGCATGACGCGACTCGAATAACCGATATGGTTATTTGTAGGAAAGTTGTTTTTGCAACTTATAGTGTCGCTTCGTCGGACCCTTCAGCCGCTTCGGCTTTTGCGCGGCGGCGGCGGGTGAACCAGATGGCGATGAGCGCCATTTCAAACAATATGCACAAAGGAATGGCGAGCAGCAGTTGTGAGACAACATCGGGCGGCGTCAGCACCGCCGCGATAGCAAATGCGCCGACAATCGCATAGCGCCGCGCGCCGCGCAGCTGTTCCAGCGTGACAATCCCTGCGCGTTCCAACAGCATCAGCAGCACGGGCAACAGAAACGAAATGCCAAAGCCAAAAATGAACTTCATCACAAAGCTGAGATAATTGTCGACGCCCGGAAGCGCCTGTTGTTGCACGCCGCCAACATTTCCGCCGAAGCCCAACAAATATTCAAGCGCAACGGGGATCGCCATATAATAAGCCATCGATGCGCCAAGGATGAACAACACCGGCGTTGCCAGCAAAAATGGCAGAAACGCGCGCTTTTCCTTATTATACAATCCCGGCGCGACAAACCGCCACAGCTGCGTTGCAAACACGGGGAAAGAGAAGAAGCCGGCGGCGAAAAACGCGACCTTTATCTCAACAAAAAACGCTTCAAAGATCGCGGTGTAGATTAGCGTTTTTTGACCGGACTCCAGCAATGGCTGCACCAGAAATCCAAAAATAGGCCGTGCAAAATACAGGCTGATGCCAAAGGCGATGGCGAGCGCCAGAAAGCTCCAGAGCAGACGGCTGCGCAGCTCAATCAAATGATCGAGCAACGGCATTTTGCTGTCATCAATATCGTTCATGCCTTGGCTGCCGTTTCTGCAGAGGGCGGATCTATCGGCAATTCGGGCTGAGCAACCGTTGCGTCGGCAGGCGCAGCGGTATCATCACCAAGGACATCCGCGCGCGGATCGGCGGGGTGCTCACGCATAATGCGTTCGTTTTCCGCTTTCCATTTTTTCTCTAATTCTTCGATTTCCGACTGACGCACCATTTCGTCAAAGCCGGAACGGAAATGCGCCGCGACACCGCGTGCCTTGCCCACCCATTTGCCAACAACGCGCAACGCCTTTGGCAAATCCTTTGGGCCAATGACCAGCAACGCCACAAGGACGACAAGCAACAGTTCGGAAGACGCGATGTCAAACATTCAATTGGCCAATCCGGCGGGCCGTAACGACGCCAACCTTATCGGATGGCGTGTCATGGTCAGTGTGGATAATGCCCCAAGATTATTGGGTTTTATCGGTCTGCTTTTCGGCGTCGACAACGGTCGTGGTGCCGATTTGTGGGGGAGCCTTTGACGCGTCGTCGTCTTCGCTCATGCCTTTTTTGAAGCTTTTAATGCCCTTGGCAACGTCACCCATCATGTCCGAAAAACGGCCCTTGCCGAACAAGAGCAAAACCAGAATGCCGACAATCAGCCAATGCCAGATACTAAAACCGCCCATTTCAAACTCCTACCGGGGTTTGCCCCGAAAATTGCGACCGTGATCGCGCAGCTATCCCACCCTATCTAGGCGTTGTTTTCGTCAATTTCCAGTTCGCTGTCACTTTCTTCGCCCGCAAAATGCATATCGCCCATTGCGGTGTCGATCGGATCGAGCAGTCCAGCGGCTTTCAAATCGTCAATTCCCGGCAAATCCTTGCGACTGGCAAGGCCGAAATGCGACAGAAATCCGGCGGTTGTTGCGTAAATCAATGGGCGGCCGGGCACATCGCGCCGCCCTGCTGGCCGGACCCAGCCCGCCTCCATCAACACATCCAGCGTGCCTTTCGAAATCTGCACGCCGCGAATGGCCTCAATCTCCGCACGGCTGACCGGCTCATGATAGGCGATGATCGCCAATGTTTCGACCGCCGCACGGCTGAGCTTGCGGCTTTCTTCGCGTTCGCGGCGCAAAACATAGGCAAGGTCGGCCGCGGTCTGGAAATGCCAAGATTTGCCGCGCCGGACCAGTTCGATGCCCCGCCCCGCATAATGCGCCTCCAGCTGCGCCAGCGCATCGGCGATATCGACGTCGTCGCCGACATAGCCGCGTATCTGTTCAACGGTCATGGGCTGGTCACTGGCGAATAAGGTCGCCTCGACCGCGCGCACATGGGGATCGCTTTCTATCGACATGCTTTCACCCTTAACAACAATGGCGCAAATGTCGCCTCTTGCTGCAAATCGACAGCGCCGCGTTTCGCCAACTCCAGCGCGGCCACGAAACTGGATGCCAGCGCAGATTTGCGCAGCGCAGGCTCGGCATGGATGGGCAAAAACGCCTCAATAGACGTCCAATCGACCGCGCGGCCAATCATCGCCGACACCCGCTCCAGCGCTTCTTCCAGCGTCATGACTTGCCGTTTTTTCACGACATGCATCACCGGCTGCGTGCGCGCCTTTACCTGGCCATAAGCGGTGATGAGTTCGAAATAGTCGCATTCCCACGCCCGCGCCTTGACCACGCGCAAGCCTTCGGGATTGCCACGCAGAAAGATATCGCGCCCCACCCGGTCCCGGGCCATCAACCGCGCCCCGCTTTCGCGCATGGCGTTCAACCGCTCCAGCCGCAGTTGCAGGCGCAGCGCAAGCTCCTCTGGCGACGGATCAATCGTCGGGTCCTTGGGCAGCAGCAGTGCGGATTTAAGATAGGCGAGCCACGCCGCCATCACGAGATAATCCGCCGCAAGCTCCAGCTTCAGCGCGCGGGCCTCATCAATGAAGACCAGATATTGTTCGACCAAGGCGAGGATCGACAGTTGCCGCAAATCAACCTTTTGATTGCGCGCGAGTGCCAGCAACAGGTCAAGCGGACCTTCCCATCCGTCAATGTCGATAGTCAGGACATTGGGTTCGGGAACGCTCTCGGTGCGGAGCGCATCTTGCTCTTCATCAAAGAGCAATTGCCCGGTCATGCCGCGCCCGTTGCTCCACCGGTCAGCTTCGCGCTTGTGTCCGCAAGCGCGAGCAGCTGATCCCGCTTATCCAGCAAATAAGCCAGTCGGTCGGCATCAAATGCGGGGACATGCAAGGCCATAGCGCGGTCCAGCCGCGCCCGCGCCGCTGCGGTGATTTCGGGCAAAATGTCCGCAATCGCACGCATTTCGTCCAACCGGCCCCAGCAGTTGAGCGCGATGTCGCATCCCGCCTCAACACAGCGCAGCGCGCGTGTCGCCACATCGCCTTGAAGCGCGTTCATATCGAGATCATCGCTCATCAATAGGCCGTCAAAGCCGATATTTGCACGGATGATATCGTTCAGCACATAAGGCGACATGGTTGCCGTGTGCTGATCATCCCACACATCATAGACCACATGCCCGGTCATGCCCATCGCGGCGTTGTTGAGCGCGCGAAATGGCGCGAGGTCTTGTTCGAGCTCTGCCGCGCTTGCGGTGACATGCGGCAAATCATGATGGGTATCGACGCTGGCGCGGCCCTGCCCCGGCATATGTTTGACGACACCAATAACCCCGCCTTTTGCAAGACCATCCAATATCGCGCGGCCAAGCGCGGCAACGCGCATCGGTTCGCTGCCCAGCGCACGGTCACCGATGGCCGAATGCGTTTCGGGCACGCGGACATCCAGCACGGGCAAGCAATCGACGTTAATGCCGACTTCGTTGAGCGACAGCGCAATCGCTTCGGCATTGCAGCGCGCAGCCTCAATCGCGGTCATGGGTGCCAAATCGTACAGCGCATCAAACGCCCCGCCAGCGGGAAAGTCGGGCCAGACAGGCGGACGCATACGCGCGACGCGGCCGCCTTCCTGATCAATCAGGACCGGCACATCATCGCGGCCATGCAAGGCCCGCAAGCTGTCCGTCAGCGCGCGTACCTGAGCGCGATCCTCAATATTGCGTTTGAACAGGATGTAGCCCGCCGGTTCGACATCGCGAAACAGGCGTTTTTCATCATCAGTCAGGGTCAGGCCCGAAAGGCCAAATATCACGGGCTTCATAGCGCGCAAGCTAGGGCCGCCGCCGCCGCAAGGCAAGCATGGAGCAGCGGCGCTTTGGCCCAAAGCTGTGTATAATTAACGGATTGCCCCAAGGAAATCGAGCTTGCCCACAGGCACGCCCTTCATCCGCAGCAACGCATAGGCCATGCTGAGGTGGAAGAAGAAATTGGGAATGGCAAAGCCGTGGACGTAAGTGTTGCCCGTGAAGGGTATGTTACCGCTTGGCGTGGTGAGCACGACTTTCGCGTCTTCGCGGCCTTCAAAACCGTCGGGTGAGGCGGCTTCCAAAAACGCAATCGCCTTGGCCACGCGGGCCTGCACATCGGCATAGCTGGCTTCATCATCAGCCCATGGCGCATTTTCCACTTGGCCGACGCGCACAGCGACGAACTTTGCCGTATCGGTCACCATCTGAACCTGACGCGTGAGCGGTGCCATGTCGTCAATCAAGCGCGCATCAAGCAAGTCGGACAGGGGCATGCCTTGCTCCGCCGCAAAAGCGCTGCCCTTTTCGAGCATGTTGGACAGGTTTTTCAAGCCGCGGATGAAAGCGGGAATGGCGACGTCATATAATGCAGGCATGTTCTTCTCCTAAAAGCGTGCGGGCGGCATAAGTTGCAAATGGAAACTTTACAACCGCAACGCCGCTACCGAACGATCAGGCAGTTTTCGCCCGCCACCTTCAGCTTTGCGCACAATTGCTGCGCTTCGGATGAATTCGCGGTCATGGCCTGAAGCCGGAAAACCTTGCGCCCACCTTCGACATTGGTTTCAGCGATTTTGCGGTTCATTCCGGCCAAAAAGCCAAAACGTTTGTTCAGCGCAACCCAAGCCGCGTCAGCCTTGGCAGAATCGCCGAACGCGCCGAGTTGCACCATGACTGTGCTGGCCGGTGCTACCGCATTGGTTGCTGCTGGCGCCGCCACTGGCGCAGATGCCATGGCAGCAGCTGGTGCGGCGGCTGCGATTTTTGCGGCGGGAACCAATGTCGCGCCGGTTTTGGTGCCTTCGCTCGCGGCAAAGGCGGAGTCGCCCTCACCTTCAAATCTTTTGCCACCGGCGTCCTGAGGCTTGACCTTATAGGCGCCTGCGGGTGCGGCAATCAGTTGGCCATTGCCATTCGCGCCGCCGATCTGGTTACGCTGCAGCCAATAGACCGCGCCAATAATCGCTGCGAGCAAGACAAGCCCGGCAAGCAACATCACCGCGATCCTCAGCGGGGATGCACGATCATCATATTCGTAACCGTCAGCGGTTTCCAACCAGGGCAGACGATCGGGATCGTTTAGATTCAGTCCATTATTGTTGGTGTTGTTCATGCCGGTCCCCCAATTGCTACATATTGTAAGCGGCCTCGACGCCCATCAGGCGCAAACCATTGCGCAGAACTTGCCCGATATTGGTCGCCATGAAAAGCCTTGCACCCGTCAGCGCCGGGTCCTGTGCCAATATGAAGCGCTTGTCGGGTTGGTCATTGCCCAGGTTCCAATACGCATGGAACGCCGCCGCCAAGTCATTGATATAAAAGGCAATACGGTGCGGCTCGCCCGATTTGGCGGACGCTTCGACAATGCGCGGGAAGTTGGCCGCTTCGCGAATAAGGCCGATTTCAGCGTCGCCGAGCAACGCCAGTTCCGATCCGTCGACGCCCAAGCCCTCGCCCTCTGCCTTGCGAAGTGTCGAGGCGATACGCGCATGGGCATATTGCACATAAAATACCGGATTGTCCTTCGACGCTTCGACGACCTTGGCAAAGTCAAAGTCCATCTGCGCATCGGATTTGCGCGTCAGCATTGTGAAGCGGACGACATCCTTGCCGACTTCTTCAATCACATCGGCGAGCGTGACAAAGCTGCCCGACCGCTTGGACATTTTAACAGGCTCACCGCCGCGCAGCAGGCGCACCATTTGCACAAGCTTAATATCGAAATCGACCTTGCCATCGGTCAGCGCGTTGACCGCGGCCTTGATGCGCTTGACGGTACCCGCATGATCCGCGCCCCAGATGTCGATCATGGCGTCAACGCCCTGACTTTTCTGGAAATGATAGGCAAGGTCAGCGCCGAAATAGGTCCAGCTGCCGTTGGATTTCTTGATCGGCCGGTCTTGGTCATCACCAAATTGCGTCGACCGGAACAAGGGAAGCGTAACGGGCTCCCAATCTTCGATTTCCTTGCCCTTTGGCTTTTCCAATTCGCCGTCATAGACAAGGCCGCGCGCGCGCAGTTCGCGCTCGGCAATGTCCGCCTTGCCGGCTTCATGCAGCTCGGCTTCGGATGAAAACAGGTCGTGGTGGATGCCAAGCAAAGCGAGGTCAGCCTTGATCATCTCCATCATCTCGGCAACCGCAGCTTTGCGGAACAGCGCAAGCCATTCTGCCTCTGGCTGGGCGACATATTGGTCGCCAAAACGCTCGGCCAGCCGCTGACCGACCGGAATCAGATAGTCGCCGGGGTAAAGCCCTTCGGCGATTTCAATGGTCTCGCCCAATGCTTCGCGATACCGTAAATGCGCGGACCGCGCCAAAACATCGACCTGTCCACCGGCATCGTTGATATAATATTCGCGCACGACACGGTAGCCTGCGAACTCCATCAATGCCGCAAGCGCATCGCCCACCACAGCGCCGCGGCAATGCCCCATATGCATTGGCCCCGTCGGGTTGGCGGAGACATATTCGATATTCACCGATTTGCCGTCACCACGATGCGACCGCCCATAATCATCGCCAGCCTGCGCAATCGCGCGCAGTTCATCAAGCCATGCCGATGCGTCCAACCGCAGGTTCAAAAAGCCCGGCCCCGCGATTTCGACAGCCGTGACGCCAGAAACCTTTGCCAGTTCAGCCGACAAGGCTTCGGCCAATTGGCGCGGATTAAGCCCAGCGGGTTTGGCGAGCACCATCGCGGCATTGGTCGATATGTCGCCATGTGATGGATCGCGTGGCGGTTCGACCGTCACATTAGAGCGATCAATGCCCGATGGCAGGGTCTTGCTGGCAACAAGTGCGTCCAGCGCATGATCGACATGCGCTGCATATTGTTCAAAAAGGGTCATCTTCGTGCCTTGAAAAAAGCGCGTATCAACGCGTTACGTTATACCGCAGCTGATCTTCGGTCAGCTGGAACCCGATGAGCATTTCAAAGCTTGATCGGACGACCGCCGCGCGCACTTCAGGGTCCGCCATGGGGTCAAGCGCGGCATCGGGATCACCGGGCTTGCGCTTCTTGGTAATTTTTTGAACGATTTCGGCCGGCAAGCTGGCCGATGCCTTGTTGATATAGCTTCCGGCTTGCGCGCTGGCGGATGCCCGCTGCTGGCCATCGGCAAATTGCAAGGTCACTTGGCCCACGCGCTTGGCGATAACGGCGCTGTTGCCCTGCACCACGGTGGTGAAATAGGGCAAAGTCACTGTCCGGCTGCCTTGCGTATCGCTGCGCCGCGCCTGCACATCAAAACTGGCTTGTGAAAAAATCTTGTCGCCACTGTCGTTGCACGTCGGGCGGATGTTCGTAATCGATGCGACAACGTCAATTGCGCTCGCGTCCTCGCTGTCGGCCGGGTTGAACAAGGTTATGTCGCCCGTACCATCAGGAACGGCAACCGCAGGGCAGCCCGAACGTGTGACGTTCACGCCCACACCAGCACCGATATCAAGGTCGCCTTCGCGCGAACAACCGGCCAAGGTTGCTGCGACAATGCCGAAGGTCAGGACTTTGGCGGCAAATTTCATATAGGCTATCCTTGGCATAACAGTGCATGGGTTGCGGGTACGTCGCTGGCATTGGTCCTTATCCGCCCATCGCCTGACGTGCAACAGGGGAAAGGTCTTGGCGGATGCGGCCTGTTTAACTAAAGGACATTGCCGATGACTGAACAAACGATCTCCAAGAAACCCCTCACGCTGCTTCTGGCGGCACCACGCGGTTTTTGCGCTGGCGTGGACCGCGCTATCAAGATTGTTGAGCTTGCGCTCGAACAACATGGTGCGCCGGTATATGTGCGCCATGAAATTGTGCACAACCGCTTTGTCGTCGACAGTTTGAAGGCCAAGGGCGCGATATTCGTCGAGGAACTGGACGAAGTGCCCGATGGCGCGCATGTCGTATTTTCGGCGCATGGCGTCCCTAAATCCGTACCCGCCAATGCGCAGCAACGCGGCCTTGCCTATTTCGATGCCACCTGCCCTTTGGTGTCAAAGGTGCATAAGCAGGCCGAACGGCAGATGGAAGCCGGCCGGCACATCATTTTTGTGGGCCATGCAGGCCATCCCGAGGTCATCGGCACATTCGGCCAAGTCCCCGCAGGAGCGATGACATTGTTGGAAACCGCAGAGGACGCACGCAATCTTCAGCCTGCCGATGCCGACAATCTTGCTTTCCTGACGCAGACAACTTTGTCGGTCGACGATACGTCGGAAATCACATCCATTCTTGAAGCACGCTTCCCGAGCATTGTCGGTCCAAAGGGTGAGGATATTTGTTACGCGACATCAAACCGGCAAGAGGCGGTGAAGGCGATTGCGGACAAATGTGAACTCGTCATCGTTATCGGCGCGCCCAACAGTTCGAACTCGCTGCGCTTGGTCGAAGTGGCCGCGCGTTCGGGTGCGAAAGCGCATCTTGTGCAGCGCGCCGACGATATCAGCATGAACTGGTTTGACGGTGTGGACACGCTTGGCCTGACCGCAGGTGCCTCGGCGCCTGAAATATTGGTCCGCGAAATCATCGATGCGCTTGCCGCGCATTTTGACATCGATGAACAGCAGGTCACAACGGCGCAAGAAAGCATCACCTTTAAATTGCCACGCGAACTGGCCGGCGCGGCGGCTTGATTTGGCCGTTTATACGCAATTAGGGCCTGAACAGGTCGGTGCCTTTTTGGCGCGTTATGATGCCGGTGAACTGGTTTCGCTCAAGGGCATTGCCGAGGGCGTTGAGAACAGCAATTTCTTCGTCGAAACAACGCAAAGCAGGTTTATCCTGACCATTTACGAAAACCGCGTAGATCCCAAGGATCTGCCGTTTTTCTATGCCCTGCTGAAACATTTGCACGAAGCGGGCTGCAGGGTTCCGCGGTTTATGTCGGACCGCAACGGCAATTGGCTGCAGACCATAGCTGGAAAGCCGGCCTGCCTGATCGAATTTCTCAGTGGCGTATCGGTCACGCAACCATCGGCGGCACAGGCGCACTCCACCGGCGCGGCGCTTGGGCAGATGCACAAGGCGCTGGCAGATTTCACGCTGTCGCGGCCCAACAGCCTTGGCATTTCTGCATTCCGGCCGCTCGCCATGCGCTGCACTGCGCAAGGTCTGGACGCCATTTCCGAAGGCCTATCTGCACGGATATTTGCGGAATGCGATTATCTTGAGGCGCATTGGCCGACCAATCTTCCCGTGGCGGCGATCCATGCGGACCTGTTTCCAGACAATGTCCTGATGCTAGGCGACAATGTCACTGGTCTGATCGATTTCTATTTCGCCTGCTCCGAAATCCGCGCTTATGACCTTGCGGTCACGCACAGCGCATGGTCTTTTTCGGGCGATGGCAAAGTCTTTGACGCAGATGTGAGCGCGGCCATGTTGGCGGGCTACACCAAAGCCGTGCCGATGGATGCCGCAACGCGCGACGCCTTACCGATATTGCTGCGCGGTGCATGTCTGCGGTTCACATTAACGCGGTGTTACGACTGGATTAACACGCCAGCCGATGCGCTGGTCACGCGCAAAGATCCTTTGGCGTTCCTGCGGCGGCTGGAATATTACAGCGACCCCAAACAGGTTGATGCCCTATTGGCCCAATTGCCATGAAACAGATTGAAATTTTCACCGACGGCGCGTGCAAGGGCAATCCCGGGCCGGGCGGCTGGGGTGCGATCATCCGTTATGGCAAGCATGAAAAAGAAATTGCGGGCGGCGATCCGGATACCACCAACAACCGCATGGAAATGAGCGCGGTCATTCACGCGCTGAACGCCCTTGTCGAACCGTGCAGCGTCAAACTGCACACCGACAGCAAATATGTCATCGACGGCATCACAAAATGGATCTTTGGCTGGCAACGCAATGGCTGGAAAAACGCATCGAAACAACCGGTGAGCAATGCCGACCTATGGCGTGAGATGGTCGAAGCGATGGCGCGGCATCAGGTGGAATGGATTTGGGTCAAAGGGCATAATGGCCACCCCGAAAATGAACGCGCAGACCGGCTCGCCAGCGATGCAGCCGACGCTGCAGGCAACAAGGTTGCGGTAAGCTAGTTTAAAAACGCCCCGGCGCATATAGCGCGGCATGGACGCGATCGGGGGGTATTATGGCATCGTTCAGTAACGACCCCGCGAGCTGCGCTGCGGCAGGTGCCGTCTGAATGCCAAAGCCGCCCTGTCCTGCAAACCAGAAGAACGCATCATGCGCCGCATCGCGGCCAATGACCGGCAACCGGTCAGGCGCAAAGCTGCGCAATCCGGCCCATTTACGTTCAACCCTGCGGATGTCCCAGTCGACAACCTGCTGCAGCCGGTCAATGGCGAGCGCGATATCCAGCTCTTCGGGCGCGGCGTCGCATGGCGGTGTTGCGGTCTCATCATGCGGGCTCAGCCACAAACGTCCGCCCGCATCGGGCTTGAAATAGAAACTGCCATCAAGGCCAATAACGAGTGGCAGGGCGGCAGGCACATCGGGTGCAACCGCCAATTGCGCAATGGTGCGCCGATAGGGTTGAATGCCCAAGGGCGCAACGCCCGCCATCTGCGCCACATTATCGGCCCATGCCCCTGCGGCATTGACGATGATATCGGCGGTGCAGTTCAGGCTGCCGGCTTTGATATGCCACATGCCGTCACGCCACTGCGCCTGTTCCAGCCGGCTATTGCAATGCGGCTGTACGCCCTGCTTGCGCGCCTGGCGCAGATAGGCCGCGTGGAGTGCGGCGACATCAATATCCGCACAGGCTGCCTCCCATAGCCCCGTCGTCCATCCGCTGCGCAGACCGGGCACATGTCGTTCCAAATCGTTGCGATCGCGGCGTTCAATATGCACACCGCTTGAGGCGAATTCCGCCAGCATAGCATCCGCCAAAGGTTGCTGCTCTGCCGTACCAATGTGCAGCCCGCCGCGCGGAGACATCAAGGGAACGTCATGGAAATCCTTGGGCGGGTTCGCCAGAAATGGGCCCGACGCCGTTGTCAGCGGTTGAACGTCCGGGCCACCATAGCATTCAACCCAGAACGCGGCGGACCGGCCCGTGGAGTGATATCCGGGATGCGCCTCTGCCTCAATCAGGACCACCGACTGATATGCAGACAGCTGCGCGGCCAGACTTGCCCCGGCGATGCCTGCACCGATTATGGCAATGCTAAAATCGCTCATGGCCGGGGCGCGTGTTGGTCCAAAAAGGCGTCGATGCGTTTCAGGCACTGGTCGCGCACGCCATCTGCCTCACGCAGCAGTTCGTGCGCGGCCTCTTTGCCGAAAATCAGCGTTTCGGCATGTGGCAGCCTTTTGCTGTCTGCGATAACCCGCTTTGTGCTGACCAACTGATCCGCCGTCGTCGCGAGCAACAAGATGGGCGTTTGCACCGCCTCCAGCGCGCCGGGGCGTTCCAGCAAGCGGATCGACGCCATGGCGCGTTCCACCCAGTGCCAGCTTGGCGGCCCAAGCTTCACCTCAGGACGCAGCGCCCACCACGCAACCTCGTCTTCGTAACGGTCGTCATCATGCGTCAGCATTTTGCCGCGCATGCTCATCGGCGATAATGGCTTTTCACTGACTTTCCATGCGGCTTGCTTGCCCTTGCCCAATGCCACAATCAACTTGGCAACGGCATGGTTGAGCGCAAGCGGCAGGCCGCCGGTTTGAATGCCCAGCATCGGCGCGCTCAGCGCCACCGCGTCGGGATCCATCGCCTTTTCCACCAAAGCGCGCATCGCCAGTTGCCCGCCCATGCTGTGCGCGAGCACAACATGCGGCGCTGGCGTGTCGCGTTTCCATGCGTCCCAAAATGTGCCCAGATCGGCGATCCAAGTCGCGAAATCGTCGATATGGCCGACTTGGGGATCATCCAGTAACCGGCCCGAAGCACCCTGCCCGCGCCAGTCAATGGCCGTAACATGCCATCCGGCATCGGCATAATAAGCCAATGTTTCCAGATATTTTTCGTAATGATCGCCGCGCCCTGGCAAGAATAACAAGGAACCACGCGGCGGGGTCGACGCCTGCCAATCGATACGCCGGATCGGCCAACCATCGGCAGCGTGCCACATCGTTTCTGCGGCATTGGCCGGAATTGCGCGGCGGTTCATCGGTGTTTTCGGTGCGTGCATGGTTACTTTGTGGTAATCTTTCATGGTTAATGCTGTGCAGATGACCAGTGAAGCTCTCGCTTACGCAACCCTTGGCGGCTTGGCAATTGCGCTGTTGGTATCAATCTATACCGACATCAGATACCGGCTTATTTTCAACAAGATAAACATCGCGATCGCGATTGGCGCGCCATTATTCTGGCTGGCCAGCGGCGGGTTTAACCTCACCGACATCAGCGTGCACCTGCTCACAGCAGCGATTACATTCAGTGTCTTTGCGGTCGCGTTCCATTTCGGCGCGATGGCTGGCGGCGATGTGAAGCTTTTTGCCGCGTGGCAAAGGAGTTGGGCCGCGGCTATCCCGAATTGGGCGATGAATTTGCGCTCACCGCAATTGAGCTGGGTTTTTTAACCGAACGCCGTGCTGCGTTCGAAAATCTGGCGTACCGCGTCAATCTGGACTCGATCCGGGGCGTGGTCACGACCATGATTCAGACCGAAAAATATGGTACGCCATTAGCATCAGCCTTGCGCGTATTGTCTGCCGAATTCCGCAACGAGCGCATGATGCGCGCCGAAGAAAAGGCCGCACGTTTGCCCGCCATTATGACGGTGCCGTTGATCCTTTTCATTCTGCCGACGCTGTTCATCGTTATTATCGGGCCAGCCGCCTGCTCGATTGGCGACGCGTTTTCGAAACAGTGAACGGGGCGGCGTCGCGCCGTCCCCTTCAACCCAAACGCACGGTCTGTTCGATGGCACCGAAAATGCTGTGGCCCGCATCGTCGCGCACTTCGATCCGGACGACGTCCCCATCTTGCAAGAATGGCGTGGTCATTTCGCCCGTCGCGATTTTTTCGACCATGCGCACTTCGGCAAGACAGCTGTAGCCGAGCCCGCCGTCGGCGACAGGACGGCCGGGGCCGCCATCGGCATCGCGGTTGGACACGGTGCCTGAACCAATAATCGACCCTGCCCCCAAATTGCGCGTCTTTGCCAGATGCGCAATCAAGACACCAAAATCGAATGTGCAGTCATCCGACGCCACCGCCCGGCCAAATGGCGCGCCGTTCAGATCGACATTCAATGTGCGGTGCAGCTTGCCGCCCTGCCAATAGGCCCCAAGGCTGTCGGGCGTTACGAACACCGGTGACAAAGCGCTGGCGGGTTTGGACTGCACAAAGCCAAAGCCTTTTTCCAGCTCGGCAGGGATCAGATTGCGCAGCGACACATCGTTCACAAGGCCGACAAGCCTGATATGCGCCTGCGCGTCTGTCGCCTGCGTGCCCTTTGGCACATCGCCGGTGACGACAACGATCTCCGCCTCCAAATCGCAACCCCATGCTGCGTCAGCCAGCATAATGTCGTCCCGCGCGCCCATAAATTCGTCGGACCCGCCCTGATACATCAATGGATCATGCCAAAAGCTTTCGGGCAAGACCGCGCCACGCGCTTTGCGGACCAGTTCGACATGATTGACGTAAGCCGAACCGTCGGCCCACTGATATGCACGGGGCAGCGGTGCGGCGGCGTCATGTTCATGAAAGCGTTCGCGCGGAATGACGGCATGTTCCAGATCGGTCGCCAGTGCCTCAAGCCGCGGCGCAATATTGTCCCAGTCATCCAGCGCGGCCTGCAATGTCGGCGCGATATGCGCTGCGTCAGCGTACCAAGCGAGATCATTGGAAACGACAACCAGATGACCGTCACGCCCCGACTTTAATGATGCAAGTTTCATAATCGCTCTCCTGCTTTTGACCATCATGCAACGATATTACTGTTGCGGCAACCGCGCCTGTGCGTTTAGACATATGCGCATGGGATTGGGGCTCGCCAAAATGCGAATGTTTCAAGCAAGTGCCTTGGCGCTTTCCCTGTTCGTCTCCGGATCGGCGTTCAGCCAGCAACAGACGTTTAGCACCGCTGAGGCCGGGAAGAATGGCTGGGCGATGGAGCAGAACCGTTCTGCCAGCTGGTATCTTTCGCAACACCAGCGCCTCGCGACGGCGATAGCTGCGCTTCAACCGCAAAAGCCCGGTGTCGTCGATGCCTATGTCGTTTCGATTGGGCTCGACTCCGATGCCGTATTCGGACGGGAATCGGCTGAAGCGGCAAAGGTTCTGGCGCGCCGCTATGGCGCAACGGGCAAAACGCTTTTCCTCACCGCTGGGGCCGACGATGCGCCAACGGGCGCGCCGCAGGGTTCGCCATCCAATCTTGCCGTCGCACTGGCCGCGGTTGCGGGCAAAATGGATCTGAAAGAAGACGTGCTGATTTTATTCACCACCAGCCATGGCGACCCTGTGTCGGGGCTCGCCTATCGCGACGGCAACGACGGCGTCGGCATGATTGCGCCGCAGCGATTGTCCGCGCTGCTCGATGGCGTGGGCATAAAGCGCCGCATGGTTCTGATCTCCGCTTGCTATTCAGGGATATTCATTCCGTTGCTGACCAATGACCAGACCGTCATTGTGACCGCAGCATCGTCGCAACGCACATCGTTCGGCTGCGCGCCCGGCAATGACTGGACCTTTTTTGGCGACGCGTTGGTGAACAATGGCTTACGCAAGCCGCAGAAATTTGATGATGCCGTTGCCGAGGCGGTTCAGCTGATTTCCCGATGGGAAAATATGTTGCAGCTTTTGCCGTCGCGGCCACAGGTCTTTGTCGGCGAGAATGCCCATGTCTGGCTTGATGCGCTGGAACGCAAAATGCCCAAGACTGAAACCCCGAAAATGGGCCGGCCCGCAATCGCCACCGATTACGAGCGTCCTAGCGAAGCTAACCCAGCTCGATGACGCGCGCGCGTAACTGCGCCAGCATGATCTCCAGCTGCTTCGCCTCACCGCTGCCCAATATCTTCTCAAGCCCGGCCTCTAACTGCAGCGCTTCAGGCACGATTTGGTCATAGAGGCTGCGGCCCGCGGCCGTCAGGGCCAAATGGTGTGACCGCCCGTCGCTGCTGTTCGGCACGCGGCTGACGAGCGCGCGTTCCTCCAGCGTTTTGCACGCACGGTTGACCGTCACCTTGTCCATTGCTGTGGCGGCCACCAATTCGCGCTGCGTTGCGACCTCCGCCTCACCCAAAAGCGCCATCACCCGCCATTCGGGCACCTTTAGCGCAAATTTACCGCGATAGGCGCGCGCGATCAGGTCGCTGACGGCGTTTGAGGTAATCGACAATTGATAGGGCAGGAAAGCGCTGAGCTTCAGGGTCTTTTGTGGCATAAAATTCACTCTGTTGTGGCTTGCACCGCGTGTTTGTCAGTCGGGTTTCACCTGATCCGGATGGGCGGCGATGAACGCAGGCAACGCCGTCAGCGCGGCATCAATCCGCGACAATTTGGGAAACTGCACCAACGGTGTGTCCACCCGCCGCGCGTTGGCCATTTGTGGAACAAGGCAGACATCGGCAAGGTTTGGCATGTCGCCACCAAATAGCCCATCCTCGGGCGCCATATTCTCAAGCGCGGTGAACCCTTCGATAATCCAGTGCCGGTACCATGCATCAACGGCTTCCTGCGATTGCCCCATTTCATCCTTCAAATAACGCAGCACGCGCAGATTATCGATTGGGTGAATGTCGGCGGCAATAATCAACGCCTGCGCCAATGTTTTGGCCCGATCCGCAGGGTTGGATGATAGCATCGCCGGTTCGGGATATTGGGCATCAAGATAATCGATAATCGCAAGGCTTTGCGTCAGATCATGGCCATCGATCGACAGCATCGGGACAAAGCCTTGCGGGTTGCGCCCGACATAGGCCGGTGCCTTTTGTTCATTTTCCAACAGGCTTGTCGGCACGCGTGTGTACGGCACATGTTTGAGATTGAGGACGATGCGCACCCGGTAACTTGCCGAGGAACGCCAATAGTCGAACAGGGTGATCGCATTCATGACGTCACAATTAGCATGGCGTTGGTAAAAGGCAAAAGCATTGCAGTACGGCCCGCGCTTGCATATGTCTGGCGCAGCTAAAAAGGACTGAGGATGACCGACGTGAAAAAATGGATGACCGCCGCTGGATTATTGATGTTGCCCTTATCGGTGCAGGCCGCTTCGCCCATTACGGGCCGATGGGTCACGCAAAGCAAGGACGGCGTCGTGGAAGTCTATCCCTGCGGCGATAATATATGCGGCAAGCTGTCGAAATTCCTTGTGAACCCGCCAGCTGGTCCCGGCGCGAAAGACATCAACAATCCCGACAAGGCGCAGCGCAGCCGGACAATATTGGGCATGAATGTTTTGACGGGTTTCAAAGCGGCTGGCGATGAATGGAAAGGCCAGATTTACGATCCCAAATCGGGCAAAACCTATCGGTCGATTGTCTATAAAGGCAAATCGGGCAATCTGGTCGTCAAAGGCTGTATTGGCCCCTTTTGTCAGGCCCAAACATGGACACCGGCGCGTTAAATCCTAACGCAACTAAGACCGCAATTTCCAACCCGACCGCAGCAGCAGGTAACAGATAGTGCCAAGCACTATGTTCAGGCCAAGCAGCACAATCGCGCCAAAAATCACGGGACTGTCTGCGGCACCGATAAAGCCATAACGGAAACCCGATATTGCATAGAAGAACGGGTTGGCGTGGCTAATCGCCTGAAATGTCGGCGCCAGCTTATCAACCGAATAGAACGTGCCCGACAGCAACGCCGCTGGCGCAACAACGAAGTTGCTAACCACGGCCGCATGGTCAAATTTCTCCGCCCAGATCGATGTCATAACGCCGATAAGCGCAAGCATCATCGAACCCATCAGGCCAAACCACAATATCGCCCACATATGCACAGGCGTAACATGCACGCCCGGCCACAAAAGCATCGCAAGCCAGATGGTGCCGCCCACCAGAAACGCGCGCGTCACCGCAGCAAATGTCAGCGCGGCCAAAACCTCTGCATTGGACAAAGGCGGCATCAGATAATCGACAATCGTGCCCTGCATTTTACCGACCAGCAAAGAGAAGCTGGAATTGGCAAAGGCATTTTGCATCATTCCCATGATGATAAGGCCCGGTGCGATGAAATCTGCAAAAGGAACGCCCAGAACCTGTGGCTTCACGCTTCCCAAAGCCACGGTGAAAATAATCAGATATAGCAACGTCGTGATGGCCGGAGCCCATACCGTTTGCATCTGCACCTTAAAGAAGCGGCGGACTTCTTTCATATATAGGGTTTGCAGCCCAATCCAGTTTACGTTGCGGATGTGCCGTTCGCCGTCGGGCAGTTGCACAACGGGGCTCGCGTCCCTATCTGGGCCAATATCGCTTTTATGGTGGATAGTCATCGCGCAATCGACTATCGGCTTGCAGGCTTAACCGCAAGGCGCAAATGCGCCGCGACTGCGGTACGACACATTAGATATTGGGAAAGTTTCTATGTCCTGGACCGACCAGCGGATTGATCAGTTAAAAGCGCTTTGGGAAAAAGGCCTGACCGCAAGCCAGATTGCCGAAGAGCTTGGCGGTGTTAGCCGCAATGCCGTGATCGGCAAGGCCCATCGCTTGGGACTAAAATCGCGCCCGTCACCTGTGAAGGCCAACGACACCGACAAAAAAGCCGCGCCGAAAAAGCCCGCGGCTGCAGCGCCTGCAAAGGCACCTGCCCCCGCTGCACCTGTGCGCCCCCGCGCCGCTGCACCGGTTGCTGAGCCTGTCGCGCCCGTGCGCGCCGATGACGACGCAGCCGAAGCACCTGCACCGCGCGCATCGTCGATGCCACGCATTGTGTCGATCGGACCTGGCGGTTTCATGCGTCAGGGCCCCGGCGATCAGCAAGCCCCCATTCCGCCAGCACCGCCACGCCGCCTTGTCCCTGCAAAGCCAAGCCCCGAAATGGCGGACAAAACATCATTGCTGGATTTGAACGAGCGCATTTGCCGTTGGCCCTTGGGTCACCCCGGTGAAGCCGATTTCCATTTCTGCGGCGTCCCGGTAAACCCCGGTTTTCCCTACTGCGTCGAACATTGTGGCCGTGCCTATCAGGCGCAGCTTCCACGCGGTGTGCGCCGTCCTCCCCCACCAATGCCGTTCGGCGGTCCAAGGGTTCGTTAAGGCTATGGTGAGATAGAGCATGGATCATCCATTTGCGGATCTCATCGGTTTAACATTAGATCAACAAGGCGGCGGCAGCAGCACATTTTCGCTGTCGGTCGATGATCGGCATTTAAATCCGCACGGTGTTGTGCATGGCGCTGTCCTCTACGCAATGGCGGATACAGGCATGGGCGCGGCGCTTTATCCGACACTCGATGCTGGATATGCCTGCGCGACAATTGATATCTCGATCAGCTATTTCCGGCCAGTTGCGGGGGGCCAGTTGCTGTGCGAAACCGTTTTGGACAATAAGGGCCGAACCATTGCCCATTTAATCGCCCGTATCACGCAGAATGACAAGTTGGTTGCGCAGGCAAGTGGCAATTTCGCCATTATGTCCACGCCCCCGGAAAGACGCTGATCCGGTTTATTTCCACAGCCGAGTTTCGTTCGGCTGTTGCGCCGCTAACTCTCCCGCGCCTATAGCATTATTATGACCGATGACCTGTTTGGCGGGAGCGCGGCCGCCACTGCCGCATCCAATGATTATACTGCTTCTGCAATTGAAGTGCTGGAGGGGCTTGAGCCGGTTCGCCGTCGCCCGGGCATGTATATTGGCGGCATCGACGAACGCGCCTTGCACCATCTCGCGTCCGAAGTCCTCGACAACTCAATGGACGAAGCCGTCGCTGGCCATGCCAGCCGTATTGAGGTGCATTTGGGCGTCGGCAACCGGCTGACCATCACCGACAATGGCCGCGGCATTCCGGTTGATCCCCATCCGAAATTTCCGGACAAATCGGCGCTTGAGGTCATTCTGACGACCTTGCACTCCGGCGGGAAGTTCACGGACAAGGCCTATGCGACATCCGGTGGATTGCATGGCGTCGGTGTGTCTGTCGTCAACGCCCTGTCGACCGATACCGTTGTCGAAGTGGCCCGCAACAAGCAATTATATCGTCAACGCTTCGCGCAAGGCCATCCGGTCGGTAAGTTGGAAGAGCTTGGCCCCACCCCCAACCGGCGCGGAACCACCATAGCCTTCACGCCTGATCCTGAAATTTTTGGCGCGGATGCGAAATTCAAACCCGCGCGCCTGTTCAAGCTTGCCCGGTCGAAAGCCTATTTGTTCGCTGGCGTTGAAATTCGCTGGCGCTGCGACGCGGAACTGGCAAGCGCAGATGTCCCTGCCGAAGCGGTGTTCCAATTCCCCGGCGGCTTGTCCGACCATTTGCACGAACAGCTTGGCACCCGCGCCTGCGCGACCACAGAGTTTTTCTCAGGCACGCAAGATTTCCCCGATGCGCAAGGCCGCGTCGAATGGGCGATTTCGTGGCCGCTCTATTCCGACGGATCATATAGCTGGTATTGTAACACCATTCCGACGCCCGATGGCGGCACCCATGAAGCGGGCGTTCGCGCTGCGCTGACCAAGGGCTTGCGGGCCTTTGGCGAATTGATTGGCCAGAAAAAAGCGGCGCAGATTTCGGCGGAAGACATTTTCAACGAAGCCGAATTGATGTTGTCGGTGTTCATCCGCAACCCGCAATTCCAAAGCCAGACCAAAGACCGGCTGACCTCACCTGAAGCCACGCGCTTGGTGGAAAACGCCGTGCGGGACCATTTCGACCATTATCTTGCCGACAATATGGAACGCGGCAAGGCGTTGATGGGCTTCATATTGGAAAAGGTCGACGACCGCCTCCGCCGCAAGGCAGAGCGTGAGGTCAAACGCAAAACCGCGACATCAGGCCGCAAGGTGCGTCTGCCCGGAAAGCTGACCGATTGCGCATCAGATGACCCAACCGGCACCGAATTGTTCATCGTCGAAGGCGACAGCGCTGGTGGCAGCGCAAAGCAAGCGCGTGACCGCAAGACTCAGGCGATTTTGCCGATCCGGGGTAAAATCCTGAACGTAGCGTCCGCCACCGCAGACAAAATCCGCGCCAACAACGAAATCGCTGATCTTCAACTCGCGCTTGGCTGTGGCACACGCAAGGACTGCAACCCCGACAATCTGCGCTATGAACGCATCATCATCATGACCGATGCCGATGTCGATGGCGCGCATATTGCAACCTTGTTGATGACATTCTTCTTTCAGGAAATGTCCGAAATCGTGAAGGCGGGGCATCTCTTCCTCGCGCGGCCGCCTTTGTATCGCCTGACGCATGGCAGCCAAAGCGTATATGCCGCCGACGACGCGCACCGCGCCGAATTGGAAGCGACCGTGTTCAAGGGCAAGAAAGTCGATGTTGGCCGGTTCAAGGGGTTGGGTGAAATGAACCCGAACCAGTTGAAAGAAACGACGATGGACCCCGCGACCCGCTCGCTGATCCGCATTACCCTGCCGCATGAATATGAACGGCGCGCCGTGGTCAACGACCTCGTCGACCGCCTAATGGGCAAAAATCCGGAGCACCGGTTCAACTTCATTCAGGAAAATGCCGCGCAACTGGACGAAGACACGATTGACGCTTGATGCGTCACATATCCTCTATCACCAACCGTCACCCTGAACTTGGTTCAGGGTCTTAATTTTTGCAGCGAAGGCAAAAGGAAGTAAGATGCTGAAACAAGTTCAGCATGACGGTGGATGTGATCGTCAGGCCGTTAAAGCCTCAACCAAGGCCTTAACCTTTTTCTGCCGCCATTGCGGCAAGGGTGCGACCAGCCAATAGGCTTCTTCGCTTTCTTTCGCGTTATCGACCGCGCGTATTTTTCCGCTCGCCAAATCGGCTTCGGCCAAAAGCAACGGCACGGTGGCCCGGCCCAGCCCAATGGCGGCCGCGTCAATCGCAAGGCCGGCATCGGCGAGGCGAAGCGCAGCCACGCCGTCGGCCACGGGGCAATTGGGCCAGCTAATCGGTGTTTCCGCCCCGCCTTCGGGTGCAGCGACGGTCACATGCGCGCCAGCGGCGAGCTTGACGCCTTCATGCTCGCCGTGGCCAGTGGCCAGCCGGATGGCAAGATCAAGATTGGCTTCGGTAAAATCGACATCCTCGTCCGCCGCCACCAAAGTGAAGCGGGTGTCGGGGTTCGCCTTGCTGAATGCCGCTAACCGCGCGGCCAGCCATTTTGCGGTAAAATCGCGCGGCGCAGCGATGGTCAGCGAATTGGAGGATTGCCCCGCCTGCATCGCACGAACCGACTCTTCGAACTGCAAAAAGCCTGCACGCAGCGCATCAAGGCCGTTTGTCGCTTCGTCCGTGAGCTCAAGCCCCTTGGGCGTCCGGCGGAAGAGAACGACGCCCAGCATGTCTTCAAGCGCGCGGATCTGCTGGCCGACAGCCGCTGGCGTCACCGCAAGTTCGTCCGCCGCCTTGGTAAAGCTTAAATGCCGCGCCGAAGCGTCCAGCACGCGCAAACCATTAAGGGGCAGATGCGTACGCTTCATTGGATGCTCAACGCGCCGTTGCCGGGGCGACCAGCGTAAAGCGCGGGATTTCGGCGAGGAAGGTCGTGCCATCTTCGCGAATGAAACGATATTGCCCTTCCATCATGCCGCTGGGTGTCGGCAGCGGGCAGCCCGACACATAATCATGGCTTTCACCGGGTTTCAGCAACGGCTGTTCGCCGACCACGCCATCGCCATCAACATGGTTGATTGTGCCGCGACCGTCGGTGATGCGCCAATGCCGCGTCATCAATTGCACGGGTTCATCGCCGCCATTTTCGATGCGGATATGATAGGACCAAAACCAGCGGCCTTGCGCGGGAGCCGATTGTTCTTGCAGAAAATTGGGCGACACGCGGACGGTCACGCCCTCGGTCGTTGCGCTGACCGCAAAAAAGGAATCGAGGATGCTCGTCACAATCCCGCGGCCCTTAGCGCCTGATCCAGATCGTCGATCAGATCGGCGGGATCTTCCAAGCCGACATTGATGCGGATCATGCCTTCGCCCACGCCCATGGCTTCGCGGCCCTCGGGGCCCATGCCATGATGGGTGGAGGATGCGGGGTGGCACATCAGGCTGCGCGCATCGCCGATATTGTTCGAAATATCGATCAGCTGCAACGCGTTGAGCAAGGCGTGTGCCTGCTTACGGCCACCGTCGACTTCAAATGCAAAAATCGGCCCGCACGCTTTCATCTGACTCATGGCGAGCTCATGCTGCGGGTGGCTGGCAAGACCGGGATGCATGATATGCGGCACGCGGCCTTCCAGGAATTTGCCAACAAGCAGGGCGTTTTCCGACTGCCGCATCGCGCGCAGCTCCAGCGTTTCCAAACCCTTGTGCACAACCCACGCGTTGAATGGCGACAGATTGGGGCCGGTGTTCCGCTGAAACGGCAACAACACGTCATCGATCCACTGTTGCGAACCACAGACGGCACCGGCAAGCACGCGGCCCTGCCCGTCCATCAGCTTCGTTGCGCTATAGGCGACAACATCTGCGCCATAATCCATCGGCCGTTGCAGCACGCTAGTGGCAAAGGCATTGTCGACGACAGTGGTGATGCCATGTTCTTTGGCGAGGCCGCAGACATAGGCCATGTCGACAATGTCCATCGTCGGGTTGGCGGGCGTTTCAAAGAAGAACACTTTTGTGTTCGGCTGAATCGCCGCTTTCCACGCATCATTGTCGCGGCTGTCGATGGTGGTCGTGCTGATACCCCATTTGGGCAGCAACGTGTCGGTCAGCCAGCGACAGGAGCCAAAGGCAGCACGCGCGGCGACCACATGGTCACCTTGCGACAATTGGCACAGCAATGCCGTTGTCATTGCCGCCATGCCCGTGGCTTGCGCCCGGCATGCCTCGGCCCCTTCCATCAGCGCGATGCGTTCCTCCAGCATTTGCACCGTCGGGTTTTGCAACCGCGAATAGGTCATGCCGTCCTGCTCACCCGCAAAACGGGCGGCTACGGTTTCCGCATCATCATAGGTAAAGCCAGACGAGAGGAACAAAGCCTCCGACGTCTCACCATGTTCGCTACGCCATGTGCCACCACGCACTGCCTGAGTGGCAGGACGCCAATGCCGGGTGATTTCGCGATTCTGGCCAGTCGTTTTCTTCATAAGTTCGCTTTTCGGGGACTAGAGGGGTTGCGTCAATAAGGAGATGTTATGGATGTTACACCGTAGCCCTGAGCAGCGCTTGCGCAGCGCGCGCGTCCGTCGAAGGGCGCGTGTCAACGCAAAGCCGCCCTTCGACTTCTCGCCGGTGCTACGCACCGTCGGCTCAGGGCTACGGTCATTATGATAGCGCAGCCAACACGGCGTCGCCCATTTCGCTGGTGGACATCGTCCCACCAAGATCGGGCGAGCGGGCACCGGCGGCAAGTGCTTTGGCGACCGCCGCGTCAATGCGGTCGGCCATTGCCGGCAAGTTGAGCGAGTAACGCAGCATCATCGCGGCGGACAAGATTGTTGCCAGCGGGTTGGCCTTGCCCTGCCCCGCAATATCGGGCGCACTGCCGTGGATAGGCTCATACAGGCCCTTCTGATGGCTATCGAGCGAGGCGCTGGGCAACATGCCAATCGATCCGGCGCACATGCTCGCCTGATCGGACAAGATATCGCCAAACAAATTGCCGGTGACGATCACGTCAAACTGGCCAGGGTTGCGCACCAGCTGCATCGCACAATTGTCGACATACATATGGCTGAGCGCCACTTGCGGATATTCGGCGTGGGTTTCAATCACCACATCGCGCCACAGTTGCGAGGTTTCGAGTACATTGGCCTTGTCCACCGAGCATAATTTTTTGCCGCGCGCCATCGCGGTTTCAAAGCCGACGCGGGCAATGCGGCGCACTTCATCCTCATTATAGGACATGATGTCATAGCCTTCGCGCTCACCATCCGCGGTTTTGCGCATGCCCTTTTCACCGAAATATACATCGCCATTCAATTCGCGCACGATGACCATGTCGATCTGTGAGGCAACCTCGGGACGAAGCGCGCTGGCATCCGCCAGTTCGGGAAACAAGGTCGCGGGGCGCAAATTGGCGAACAAGGACAGTTCCTTGCGCAGCCCCAATATCGCCTGTTCGGGCCGCAAATGCCGTTCCAACGCATCGCAATCGGGGTCGCCCACCGCGCCAAACAATATCGCGTCAGCGCGCTTTGCAAGGCCCAGCGTTTCGGGGGGCAGCGGATGGCCGGTCGCTTTGTAAGCCGCGCCGCCGACCAGTGCTTCTTCGAAGGTCAGTCCATCAATCGCCAACGCGTCCAATACGCGACGTGCTTGGGTGATGACTTCGGGACCAATTCCGTCCCCGGGTAATAAGGCAACTAACAAGGCGGCATTCCTCAAAAGAAACCGAAGTGCTGAGCCTGTCGAAGCACGCCTGTCGATATGGCGATGCCTTTAAGCGCCCTTCGACAGGCTCAGGGCCACGGTGTTGTAATCATGCCTCCCCTGCCAAGTGCAGCGCGGTTATGCAACTGCCCTTTTCAGGCGTTCCACCAACCGTTCGCGCGCGGCCATGACATCGGCGCGACGGTCGCCCAGAACATGCGCGACCAAACGCTTGCGGTTTTGCGTCATCATCGCCACCGGCGCGCTGTCGGCGTCATGTTCTTCGGCATAGCCAAGTTCGGCCAGCAATAACGTCTCATATTGCGCAATGGCCCCCGCCCAGACCCGTGCGGCAGGCGCCAGCTCAATCGCCGACAGCAACCCGTCGCACGCGCTGTATACGCGGGGATAAGGCACGCCTTCGGCCAGCGTTGCCGCGGTCAGCGCGGTGACCCAGTCAATCGCCGCAATCGCCAGCGGCTCGCCCAACAAATGCGCGCGGCTGTGCAGGGGTTCGGGCGTCAGGCGCGCCAACTGCCCCGTTATGCGCGTGCGCCATTCGCCGGTGATGACATTGCCGGGGATCAGCACAGGCCGCAATTGCCGCCCCCGCGCGCCCTGCACATAGCCCGCGAGCATGCCGTAATCTTCGGAAAACGCACGCACGATGGCACCGGTTTCGCCGTGATTACGGACTGCACAAATGATCGCGGATGCCGTTATGTCCATAGGCCCTCATGCCAACACTGCGGCATGAGGGGAAGCTCTATCCTGCGTCGCTGTGTTCGCCGCTGATCATGAACAACGTCACGCCTGCATATTTTTCCGCGCCGGCTTCGAATAACGGATCAATTTCGAACAATTGTTCGGTCAGTTTCAAATCGTTGAGGCCAAGCAAATGAAACGCGCCCAGCTTTTTCTCACGCGGCGGCTCGCCATGTTTTTCGAGCGTTATCGCATCGATAAACAGCGCGTTGTTCTTGGAATAGAGCACGTGCGGCGCAAGCTTCATCGCCACGTTATTGTACGTGGCGGTCACACATTTTTTGAGCGCGATAGCCTCAAGCAGCAATTGGTTCGTCGTCATCTTCTTAGATTATCCAACCAACCGGCGCGCGCAAGCATAAATTGTGCAGTGCAGCATTTTCATCAATGCGCTTGCTTGGCGTGTCCGGCGATCAAATCCACCATGCGTCCAACTTGTGAGGGCGGCAGATCGTGCGCCATTTCGTCGATAATCTCCAACCGTGCGCCTTGGATGTGGCGGGCGATATCCTCGCTACCTTCTTTGGGCACAAGCGGATCAGCACCGCCATGCACCACAAGGGTGGGCACCTTAATTGTCTTGAGCCGGTCAACGCGGCTGCCATCGGCGATGATCGCCAGCAACTGCCGCCTGGTGCCGACCGGATAATAGCCCCGGTCGAACGCTTTGGCGGCCATTTCGGCGTGGGCATTTTCAGGGCGCGCCGGATCGGGGAAGGAAAACGCATTGACCAGCTCGGCTCCGAACGCGACAGCCTCCTCTCGGCTGGCGTCTGGCGGGCGCTTGACCATGAATTGGCGCTGGATATCGGCGCGCGCGCCGGGAAGCCCAGCCTTGCCGCTCGACGACATGATCGATGTCATGCTCAACGTCCGTTCGGGGTGGTTGGCAGCCATCAATTGGACGATCATCCCGCCCATCGACGCGCCGACCACATGCGCCTTGTCGATGCCCAGCGCATCCAGCAATCCAATGCCGTCTGCCGCCATGTCACCCAGCGTGTATGGAACGCGCACCGGCAGCCCTATTCGGGCCTTGAACATCGTCCAGACCAGATGGGGCGTCTTTGCCCCGTCCATCCGCTGTGACATGCCAACGTCGCGATTGTCATAATGGATGACGCGGTAGCCCTTGCTGACAAGGCCGTGAATGAACTCGTCGGGCCACGCAATCATCTGCGCACCAAGGCCCATGACGAGCAGGATGACCGGACCATCGGCTGGGCCGTTTTCCTCATAATATAAATCGATATTGTTGGCGCGGATATTTGGCATAAACTTCTCCCCTACCCGCCTTTCTAATCAGCTGCTGAACAACTGCAAGGCTACATCATCCGCCCGCATGGTAGAAATCATATACCGTCTGCGCCACGGCGGCGGACACCCCGGGTGCTTTCTGCAAATCTTCAAGGCTGGCATTGCGCACGGCGCGCGCGGTGCCGAAATGCAGCAATAAAGCCTTTTTGCGCGAGGGCCCGACGCCGGGCACTTCGTCCAGCGGGCTCACGGTTATCGCCTTGCTGCGCTTCGCACGGTGCGCGCCAATGGCGTAACGGTGCACCTCATCGCGCAGGCGTTGTAGGTAGAAAAGAACCGGCGCGTTCACGGGCAAGGTCAATTCGCGTCCGTCGGGGAAGTGAAAAACTTCGCGGCCATCACGGCCATGATGCGGACCTTTGGCAATGGCGATCAATGGCACGTCATCGACGCCGATTTCCTCCAGCGCGGCCTTCACGCTGCTCATCTGGCCCTTGCCGCCGTCAATAAGCACAAGGTCAGGCCACTGCCCGCTATCGCGGTCGGGATCATCTTCCTGCGCGCGCGCAAAGCGGCGCTGGAACACCTCACGCATCATCGCAAAATCATCGTCGGTCGCGGCCTGTTTGATGTTGAACTTGCGATACTGGCCCTTGATAAAACCTTCGGGTCCGGCAACGACCATCGCGCCAAGCGCATTGGTGCCCTGAATATGGCTATTGTCGTAAATCTCGATCCGGCGGGGCGGCTCGGGCAGTTCGAACAGGTCCGCCACCTCTTGCAGCAACTTGCCCTGCGTCGTGCTCTCCGCCAAGCGCCGGTCAAGCGCCTCTTCGGCGTTACGCGTCGCCTGTTTGACAAGGCGGACGCGGTCGCCGCGCTGCGGCACGCTGATTTCAATCTTGCGTTCGGCACGTTCGGACAATGCCTCAGCCAACAGATCCGCCTCGGTCAATTCGCGGTCGAGCAATATGTTTTTGGCGGGCGGCACATCTTCGTAAAATTGCGCAAGGAAGCTGGTGAACACTTCATCCTCGGTCATTTCCGCCACATGGGACGGGAAAAACGAACGATGCCCCCAATTTTGCCCGCCGCGGATGAAAAACGCCTGAATACCCATCACGCCATTGCGGTGCGCCAAGGCAAAGATATCCGCATCGCCAACGCCCTGCGCATTAATCGCCTGCGACCCTTGAATGAAGGTCAGCGCCTTCAACCGGTCGCGCAGCATGGCCGCACGTTCGAAATCGAGCGCTTCGGCCGCGCCCTCCATTTCCTTCGCCAGCTTTGCCTGCACCGCAGAAGATTTGCCGTCGAGGAAGGATTTGGCATCAGCGACTAGGCCATCATAAGATTGGTCATCAATCCGGCCAACGCAGGGCGCGGAGCAGCGCTTGATTTGGTACAACAGGCATGGCCGGTCGCGATTGTTGAAAAAACTGTCCGAACAGCTGCGCAACAGAAACAGCTTTTGCAACGCATTCAGCGTCTGGTTAACCGACCCCGCGCTGGCAAAGGGGCCGTAATAATGCCCCTTGTTCCGCCGTGCACCGCGATGTTTCTGGATACGCGGGAATTTATGATCCGCGCGCAGCAAGATGAAGGGAAAGCTTTTGTCGTCGCGCAGCAGCACATTATACGCCGGGCGATAGCGCTTGATCAGCTGCGCTTCCAACAACAGGGCCTCCGCCTCACTATTGGTGGTCACAATCGTCATCGAACGCGTCAGCGCGACCATTCTGCGCAGGCGATTGGGCAAGCGGTCAATCTGCACATAATTGCCGACGCGGTTTTTCAGCGCGCGCGCCTTTCCGACATATAATATTTCGCCGCGCGCGTCGTGCATCCGGTACACGCCCGGTTTCAGCGGCAAGGTCTTCAGGACATTGCGGATGGCGGCTGTGCCGGTTTCGAGATCCGGTGTGTCTGCACCACGCACCGCATAGGTCGCCTGCTCCTCGTTGAAGCGAGAAGCCGCATTGGGTTGATCGGGGCGGTCGGCTTTGGACATGTCGGGGTGATGTAGGCAACGTCGGTGCGCTACACAATGTCATTCCCGCAAAAGCAGGGCATGATTATATGTCGGAGTTGTGTCCCCGCCTGCGCGGGAACCACGAAGCTTAGTTCAGCGAAGCGATCGATTGGTCGATCAGGGCTGCGTCGGCCTTTGCATCATGATGCGCGGCGATCAGTTGCGCTGCAGCAGCGGCAGCAGCACTTGCGGCCTTGTTGCGGACATCCGCAATTGCGGCGCGCTCAGCAGCTGCGATCTTTTCTTCAGCCGCCTTCGCACGGCGTTCAATCAATGCAGTCGCATCGGTCTTTGCGCGGGCAACAATCAACTTGGCTTCGGCTTCGGCAGAGGCTTTCATCGCATCGGCATCAACGATAGCCTGCTTTGCTTTTGCTTCATATTCCGACTTAATATTTTCAGCTTCAGCGCGCAGCGCCGTTGCTTGGTCCAGCTGCTGCTTAATGCCGGCAATCTGTCCGTCCAACGCACCCGCAATCATCGCTGGCACTTTTTTCCAAAGCGCCAAAAGGATAACGACGAGCATCGCCAAAGCCACAAGCATCGTTGCGTCAAAGCCAAGAGCCGAAGGCGTGGCATGCTCTTCTGCACCGCCATGCGCGGCCTCGGTGCCTGCATGGGTTACAGGAACGGCGTCGTCTTCCAGCATATCCAGGGCCTTTTCAGCTTCCTGCAATTTGCCTGCAGGCGCAGAAACGGCACTCGCTGGTTGTGCGGCCACAGCCGCTTCATTTGATGCTGCAGGGTTAGCCATTGGTCATTACCGCCTTCACTGCTTTTGCGGCCTGTGCCGGGGTGACTTTCGCGCCCGAAACCTTGACAACGATGTCCGCCGCAGCTTCAGCAGCCACGGTTTCGATGCTTGCCATTGCCTTGGCTGTTGCTGCCGAAAGCGCGGCTTCGGCGGCGGCGAGCTTTACGACCACTTCCGCGTCGGCTTTAGCCAAACGGGCCTCCGCGTCTTTGGCGCCTTTTGTTTTCGCATCGCTTGCTTTAGCTTGGGCCGCAGCCCGCGCAGAAGCAAGTCCAGCCTCACCGCTATCACCCAGATCATCTGCTTCAGCGCGCGCGCGTTCGGCAGCAGCAAGGTCGTCCGCAATCTTACGATCACGTGCGTCCATATTCGCTTCAATTTTTGGCAACATGCCATGACCGATCGTTAAATAGATCAGGCCAAAGACAATCAGCAGCCAAAAAAACTGCGATGCATAAGTTTCAAGAATCTGGGCAATTTGGGGCATATTACGCGCTCGTCCTGTTGAGGAAATGCCCCGGCGGTTGCCGGGGCCAAACCGTCAATTAGGCGACGAAGATCAGGATCATCGCAACAACGAACGCCAACAGACCGAGAAGTTCGGCAGCCGCGAAGCCGATGAACAAACGACCCTGTTGACCGTCAGCAGCGCCAGGATTGCGCAATGCACCCTGAAGAAACGAACCGAAAACGTTACCAACACCGCCAGCGGCGAGGCCGGCACCAATTGCTGCAAGACCTGCACCGATCAATTTTGCTGCTTCTGCGTCCATGATAATAACTCCTGTCAAAAATAAATATGGGTTGTCGAAAAACTCAGTGCAAATTGACCGCGTCGTTGATGTACAACGAAGTCAAAAGTGCAAACACGTAAGCCTGGATGGCGCATACCAACAGCTCAAGAAGCGTGATGCCAATCATCAGGATGAAAGAAGGAATGCTGACCACCAGCGGAACCCAAGCAGCTTCTGCGTTGAGGCCGTTGATGACAAAGCCAGCCAGAACCTTCATCAACACGTGGCCCGCTGTCATGGCGACAAAAAGACGAAGCGCGAGGCTGAAGGGACGAATAAGGAACGAGAAAAGCTCAATCAGCGGGATAAGCCACAACAACCACCAAGGTGTGCCATGTGGAACAAACAGGCTGAAAAAGTGCAAGCCGTGCTTCCAAAAGCCAACAACCAAGACGGTCCCAAAGCTGATCACAGCAAGGACGGCGGTTATGGTAAGGTGGCTGGTAACCGTGAAAGGGTGCACGCCGGGAACGATACCAAATGGCATCATGCCCATGAAGTTCGCCATGAGGATGAACATAAACAGTGAGAAAACCAAAGGCACATATTTCTTGCCTTCGGGACCAACGCTTGAGGTCAGCATGTTATTGACGAACCCGGTTACGCCTTCGACCGCCATCTGCCAACGACCAGGAACCAGTTCGCGCTTCATTCCGCCCCACATGAACAACCACAAGGCGCCCAATACGAGGATCATGAACAACGATGAATTTGTAAAAGCGACGTCGTATCCAGCAATTTTGAGCGGCGCGAGCGGCTCAATCTGGAACTGGTGCATCGGATCGATTTTGCCGCTTTCGCCTGCCACGTTCACTACCCTGTTTTTTCCATGCCCGCGCGTTTTAGCGTGAGCATATTATACGACGCAAGCGCCCAGACTATTCCGGACGCTCCCCTGAAATCTTTATAATGTTCCTGAAGGCGACTGCGATGCCCAAAAACATGCAGACCAACAGAAGCGCAGGCGCAGTACCCAATAAGCGGTCAAACAACCACCCAACCAGTGCACCACCAGCAGGACCAGCGATCAGCTCGGTTAAAACCCTGTTCCCTTGCCGCATTCCTTTGGCTGGAACCTGATCTTTACCTGAGCGTTCTGCTTCGGCCTTCCGCGCCGCTTTCAGCTGCATGTCTAACGAATCGAGCCGAGCGTCACTTTTGCCTTTTCCATCCTGCCCGGAATTGTCCGACATCATGTGATTCCATCCTCTTTAACAAAGGGAACCGCCACAAAATCGGGGCAACCCCGCCTAGGCCTCGGCGCTTTAGGAGAGCGTCTTCGTCAAGTCAACAGCGCGTCGCCAAGAATATTACGTGGCCAAAGAAAGGGCCGAAGCATCGCTGCCTCGGCCAGTCACTGTCATTTGGGTGATGCCCTTACATATGGGTCGTCCTCAACATGTTTCAATTGCTAAAAACAGCGTGGGTCCCATTCATCGTGTCAATCGACTTGCACCCGTCGCAAAAATCACCAAAAAGGTCATTATCGCAAAAGAATAGTGCTGATGGCGGACGGCGCGGATAAAATCGAACATCATGGCACCGGCCACCGGGCGCGTCTGCGCAAGCGGCTTTTTGAACAGCAAGGCGAAGGCCTGCACGACCATGAGCTGGTGGAATATTTGCTCGCCTTGGCCATTCCGCGCCGCGACACAAAGCAAATCGCCAAGGATCTGATCGCGCGATATGGCAGCCTCTCGGCCTTGTTAACAGCCGATGCCGACAGCATCATGCGCGAAAAGTGGATGGGCGAAACGAGCGTCGCTGCCCTGAAAATCGTCCAAGTCGCGGCCTTACGTCTTTTGAGCGAACCCGTCCGCGAGATGCCGATTTTGTCATCATGGCAGGCGTTGCTGGACTATCTGCGCGCCGACATGGCGCATCTGACCATTGAGCGCGTGCGGACCTTATATCTCAACAGCAAAAATATGCTGATCCGCGATGAGATCGCGAGCGAAGGTTCCATCGATCAGGCGGCGATTTACACGCGCGAAGTTATCCGGCGCGCGATGGACTTGGGCGCTGCGGCCATCATCCTTGTCCACAACCACCCAAGCGGCGATAGCAGCCCGAGCCGGCAAGACATTGCCATGACGCGGGACATTGCGGACGCGGGCCAGAAGTTCGGGATAACCGTGCATGACCACATCATCATCGGCAAAGATGGCTTTTCCAGCATGCGGAGCGCCGGACTGATTTGATGATTTAGCGGGTGGAATTATTGCCGCGGCTACCCCATAGCCGCAAAATGACCTCCCCAGCTTCTGCAAAAAAATCCATCGGCCCGCGCGAATTGACCATCATGATGGCATCGCTGATGGCGCTTAACGCGTTGGCCATTGATGCAATGTTGCCCGCCTTTCCCGCCATGGCGCAGGGGCTGAAGGTTTCCGATCCCAACCAGATCCAATATATTATTTCGGTCTTTCTGGCCGGCACCGGCATTGGCGCATTGATCTATGGTCCGCTGTCTGACCGCTATGGCCGCAAGCCGATATTGCTGATTGCCATTATTGGCGCCGCCGTTTTTTCGCTCGCCTGTTCGATTACGCCGGACTTTGAAATGATGCTGGCGATGCGTTTCGCGCATGGTTTGCTCGCGGCTGCGATGGGCGTGCTGGTCATCTCCGTCATCCGGGACCAGTTCGAAGGCGACGCAATGGCGCGGCGGATGTCGACCATTTTCCTCATCTTCATGACCGTGCCGATCATCGCGCCAACCATCGGGCAAATGGTCCTGCTGTTTGCAGGCTGGCGGACAATATTCGACCTGATGGCGTTCATGGCCGTGGCGGCCGCGATCTGGGTATATCTGCGTTTGCCGGAAACACTTGCGCCGGAAAATATCATTCCGATTGAACCGCATGCGCTGGCAAAGGCTTGGAAAGTCGTGGTCCTTCACCGCAATGCTGCTGGATATATGATTGGCGCCGGAATCGTTCAGGGCTCTTTGTTCGGCTATCTCAACAGCTCGCAACAGATGTTCGACAAGGTGTTCCATGCAGCCGACTTTTTCACCATTGGTTTTGCTATCGTTGCCATTGGCATCGCTGTGTCCAATTTTACCAATTCGCAGATTGTGGAACGTTTTGGTGCGCGCCGCGTCTCACATACCGCGCTTTTGACCTTTATCACACTCGGCGCACTGCAAGTGCTCGCTGCGCAATTCGCGCCGAAGTCGATGCCGTTGTTTCTGTTGTTGCTGACGGGCAACATGGCGATGATTGGTTTTATCGGTTCTAACTTTTCTTCCATTGCGATGACACCCTTTGGTCATGTCGCGGGCGCGGCGTCATCGTTTCAGACGTTCGTGCGTACTGCCTTAGCGGCCTCGCTCGGTGCTATCATCGGGCAGCAGTTTGACGGCAGCGTCCTTCCTGTCACGCTTGGTTTTCTGGGTTGCGGGATCACTGCCCTGATGTTGGTTCTATGGAGTGAAAAGGGAATGCTCTTTACGCGCCCACGCACAACACAACCCATTCCGAGCGACCCGCGCAGCTAGGGTCAGGACCTAGGCAAAGAAAAGGGGCGCCGAAGCGCCCCTGCCCTTTTGCGTTATGGCGGGAACCTTAGTCCACAACTGGACCAGGGAATTCACCCATATCCGGTGCGTTGTCCGCCAGTTGGTCATGCTGCAGGTTTGAATTGCGCATGCCATAAACGAAGTACAGCACGATGGCACCGATCAGGAAGTATATGAAGAACATCAGCACGTTGTAAGGCACTGTCGTGATCAGATACAGGCATGACAAGATGCCGAGGATTGGTGTCACTGGATAGAATGGTACCGAAAAGCCCCGTTGCAGATCAGGCGCTGCACGGCGCAGATACATGACCGAGAGGCAGACGATGGCAAAGGCTGCCAATGTGCCGACCGAGGTCATGTCACCCAAAACGTTGATGTCAAAGAAGCCTGCTGCAACCGCCGTGATCGTACCCACCAACAATGTGTTGATATATGGCGTGTGGAACTTTGGATGCACCTTTGAGAAGATCTTCGGCAACAGGCCATCACGGGACATGGTGTAAAAGATACGCGTTTGGGCATACATCAGCACCAGCACGACCGAGGTCAGACCAATGATTGCGCCGACCTTGATCGTCTTTGCCAACCAAGCCCATTGCGCACCAAAGCTGTCAACAACGACCGCGACAGGATCTGACACGTTCAATGTAGCATACGGCACGAGCAAGGTCATGATTGCAGCTACCAGCATATAGATGACGGTGCAGACGACCAGCGAACCGATGATGCCAAATGGCATGTCGCGCTTAGGGTCCTTGGCTTCCTGACCAGCGGTCGAGACAGCTTCAAAACCGATATAGGCGAAGAAGACGATCGATGCGGCACGCATGATGCCGTCGACACCGAATTCACCGTCGCCGGTGTTTTCCGGGATAAACGGCGTCCAGTTCGTCGCCAACAGTTCAGGCAGGTTAGACAGAACGATATATCCGCCGACCAGAATGAATGCGGCCAGAACGCTGACTTTGATCGCAACGATGATGTTGTTGACCTTAGCCGATTCCGACACACCCACCATCAGCAACAACGCAAGCGCCATACAGATGAGGAAGGCTGGCAAGTTAAAGATTGCGGTAACCGCAACGCCATCAACCAACAAGGGCGCACCGTCACGCAGGACCGCATGTCCGGTTGGACCCGTAAATTGCGGCGGGATGACAAGGCCAAAGTCCGCCAGCAAGCTGACGACATATCCGCCCCAGCCGACTGCCACCACCGATGCGGCAAGGCCGTATTCGAGAAGCAGCAACGCGCCCATGATCCAGGCGACAAATTCGCCCAATGTGGTGTAGCTATATGTGTAGGCCGACCCGGAAACAGGCAGCGTTGACGAAAGTTCGGCATAGCACAGGCCTGCAAAAGCGCAGACCAAGCCAGCAACGACAAAGGACAGCATAACAGCAGGTCCGGCATGCAATGCAGCGGCACTACCCGTGCGAACGAAAATGCCCGCACCAATGATGCACCCAACGCCCAAAAGCAGAAGGTTCCACTTGCCCAACGAACGCTTCAGTTCGCTGCTGGCCGACTCTCTTTGTACTTGTGCGATCGTTTTGCGCGCGAACATGCGCTGCATCACGGATTGCTGCTCAATCGCCATCATAATCTCCCCGATGGATTTCGTATCGCGCGGAACCTAACCTCTAAAAGTCTCCGTGCAACTGAATTTCATCGCATAAGCATGGGACCGAGGGGTTTTCCACCAAAAATATGGACATGCAGGTGCGGAACCTCCTGATGCGAATCCATTCCGATATTGGCGAGCAACCGATATCCGGGTTCGACCAGACCCAATGCGCGCGATACTTGGCCGACAGCGCGGACGAATCCGGCTATTTCCGCGTCGCTGGCTTTGGCACTGAAATCGTCCCAGCTTACATAGGCGCCTTTGGGAATGACGAGGACATGCGTCGGTGCCTGCGGATTGATGTCGTGAAAGGCGAGTGCCCAGTCATCTTCAAAAACGGTATTGCAGAGAATTTCCCCGCGCAGGATTTTGGCAAAGATATTCTGGTCATCGTAAGGCAATGTCGGATCAATCGGCATCTTATTCTCCAGAATTGTCGCGCGCAGCCTTTTCCACCAGGCCGGATACGCCTTCCCTGCGGTCAAGTTCGGCGAGAACATCGTCAAACGCCACCCCGCCCTCGGCAAGCAAGATCATGAGGTGGAAAAGCAGGTCTGCCGCCTCAGCGGTCAGCTGGTCGGCATCACCCGACAACGCGGCAATGATCGTCTCGGTCGCTTCTTCGCCAACTTTCTGCGCTATTTTGCCGCGCCCTTTGGCGAATAATGACGCCACATAGCTGCTATCGGGCGCAGCGTTCGACCGCTGGGCGATTATGTTTTCAAGTCGAGCAAGCGTGTCGCGCATCAAATGTCCTTCTGCAGGGCGATAACCATGGCCTTGTCCTCTGCGGGTATCAACCCTTCCAAAACGCGCCAGAAACCTGTGACCGATTCCTGCCCTGCTGCGGCATAAGCGGACGCAAGGCTGGTGCGCAGTGCATCAAATAGCTGCGCTTCAAATCGGACACCCTCTGCGGTCAAACGCAGCAGCTTCTGCCGCCGGTCGACCACGCCCGTGCGCGTTTCGACCAACGCTTTTTCCGCCAAGTCGGTCAACACCCGGCCCAGCGACTGTTTGGTGATCGCAAGGATTTTGAGCAATTCGCTAATCGTCAGGTCGGGTTGGCGGGCGATGAAATACAGTGCGCGATGGTGCGCGCGGCCAAGGCCATGCTCTGCCAATCCGTCATCTATAGCCCGCGTGAGCCGCGTATAACCGAAAAACAAAAGCTCAACACCGCGCCGTACCTCATGCTCGCGCAGAAATAAGGGGGACGCCGTCGGCGCAGCAGATACAGAAGATGGGGCAGCCATATTGACGTATCTAAGCCCAGCCCATAGGACGAAGCAAGACCCTAACTGACGAGAGTAACTATGACGTCCGGCGCATTTCCATTTGAGGCAAATCCAAACCCCGTTGATATAGCGGAACGGACTGCGCGGCTGGTTGATCCCGGTTTTGGCCGTGTGTTTACAGATCATATGGTCACCATCCGCTATTCGGATGCCAAAGGCTGGCATGATGCAAAAGTCGGCGCCCGTGCGCCGCTCACGCTCGATCCGGCAACCGCTGTGCTGCATTATGCGCAGGAAATATTTGAAGGTTTAAAGGCCTATCGCCTTGCAGACGGGTCGATGGCGCTGTTCCGCCCTGAACAAAATGCCCGCCGTTTCCAGCGGTCGGCCAAGCGCCTTGCCATGCCCGAACTGCCTGAAGAGATGTTCCTTCAGGCGTGCCGCCAACTGGTTCAGGTCGACAAGGACTGGTTTCCGCCGGTCGATGGCGGGTCGATTTATTTGCGCCCCTTCATGATCGCCAGCGAAGTGTTTTTGGGCGTGAAGCCATCGGCGGAATATCTGTTCATGGTCATCGCGTCATCGGCCGGGAATTATTTTAAAAGCGGCGCACCGGCGATTTCGATTTGGGTATCGGAACAATATACCCGTGCCGCACGCGGCGGAACGGGCGCAGCAAAATGCGGCGGCAATTATGCCGCCAGCCTTGTCGCCCAATCCGAAGCCATTCGCCAGGGTTGTGACCAAGTTGTCTTTCTGGACGCCGCCGAACATCGCTGGGTCGAAGAACTTGGCGGTATGAACCTGTTTTTCCTATTCGACGACGGTTCATTGCTGACACCGCCAACCGACGGCACAATATTGGAAGGCATCACCCGCGATTCGGTTCTGACCCTTGCCCGCGCGCAAGGCCTGAACGTCCGTGAGGAGCGCTACGCGATGGATCAATGGCGCGCAGATGCCGAATCCGGACGGCTCGTTGAAGTCTTTGCTTGTGGCACTGCCGCGGTCGTGACCCCTGTTGGCACAGTAAAATCCTCTCAAGGCGCATTTACCATTGGCGCGGGCGGCGCGGGGCAAATGACCCAGCAAATCCGCACAAAACTTGTGGATATCCAACGCGGAGCGGCAGCAGACACCCATGGTTGGGTGCAACGCATCGATTAAGCTGTTGCGCTACGAGATTCGCACGATATAAGCCGCGCACATCGGCCAGATTGCTGGCTTGCTGGGGCGTCGCCAAGCGGTAAGGCAGCGGCTTTTGATGCCGCCATTCGCAGGTTCGATCCCTGCCGCCCCAGCCATTTCCTCAATCCGCGCTAATTTCGCACCTCATCCGCACATGTAAGACATTGTAAATGTTTTGGGCCTACGGCTGGTAACGCAATGTTTATCGGCATGTTTTTTTCACGGGCGCCGATATTCGGCAACTTGCTGAGGGGCGGACCAAAATATGCGGGTAGTAATTGCAGACGATGAGCCAGAAGTGGTTCATCATCTGAAAGCAATCGTCGAAGAACTTGGCCACGCTGCGGTTGGATATACCGATGGGAACGCACTTATGCGGACCTTGGTCAGCGACCCATTTGATTTGCTGATGCTCGATTGGAACATGCCCGGCAAAGATGGGCTAGAGATTCTGAAATGGATGCAAAAGACGCTGCCCAAGCAACCGCCGGTCATGATGATCACCAACCGGTCTGCGAAAAAAGACATTACCGAGGCACTTTATGCCGGAGCCGCTGATTATATCAGTAAGCCAGAAGACCGCGCGGTTATCGCCGCGCGCATCAGTGCGACATTACGCTGCGGCGCAATTGGTGGCGCGTTTGATACCGAAGCGACATATGGCAACTATCGCTTGAACCGGATTGAACAGACGGTCTTGGTAAATGGGCAGATCATTGCACTGACGGCCAAAGAGTTTGAATTGGCAGACTTTTTCTTCCGCAATGTCAACCGCACATTGTCGCGCAATTATCTCATGGAGGCGATCTGGCGGACGACCGCGGCCTTGGCCACGCGGACGTTGGACATGCATATCTCGCGCGTGCGTTCAAAGCTGCACCTGCAGCCTGAAAACGGTTTTCGCATTTCAACGGTCTTCGGGTACGGCTATCGCCTAGAAACGATCGCCAACACGCGTTAGTTTCGGCCGAACATCTAGGGTCAGGACCTAGCGCACAGCCAGATATACCAACCCTCAGTCGCTTACGGATGCTTATGCGGCTTTCTTCGCCCGCTCGGTCATTTCCTGATTCAATATGTCTGCCAACAGGAAAGCGAGTTCAAGCGATTGCGCGGCATTCAACCGTGGGTCGCAATGCGTATGGTACCGATCGGCCAGACCTTCGTCGGTCACAGCAACCGCACCGCCGGTGCATTCGGTGACATTCTGGCCCGTCATCTCGATATGGATGCCGCCGCCAAAGCTGCCTTCGGCACGGTGCACGGCAAAGAAGCCGCGGACTTCAGCCAAAATACGCTCGAACGGGCGCGTTTTATATCCGCTGGCGGATTTGACGACATTGCCATGCATCGGATCGCATGACCAGATAACAGGATGTCCCTCACGCTGGACGGTACGCACCAAAGTGGGCAATCCGCTCTCAACCTTGTCATACCCATAACGCGAGATCAGCGTGATCCGGCCTGCTTCGCGCGACGGGTTCAACCCATCCAGCATGCGTAACAGTGCGTCGGGTTCAAGGCTTGGCCCACATTTGATGCCAATGGGGTTACCGATGCCGCGCAAGAATTCGACATGCGCCGAACCGTCAAAGCGGGTGCGGTCGCCGATCCACAGAAAGTGCGCCGACGTATCGTACCAATCGCCGGTCAGGCTGTCCTGACGGGTCATTGCCTGCTCATACGGCAACAACAATGCCTCGTGGCTGGTGTAAAAGCTTGTGCTCTTAATCTGCGGGACAGTCTCTGGCGTAATGCCGCAGGCTTCCATGAACGCCAGCGCCTCGCTGATGCGGCCAGCGGTTTCTTTATACTTCTGCGCCCATGGCGACCGGCCCATATAATCATGCGTCCACGCATTGACCTGCTGCAGATTGGCGTAACCACCATTGGAAAACGCACGCAGCAGGTTGAGCGTTGATGCAGCCTGGCTATATGCGCGTATCATCCGTGCCGGGTCAGGCTCGCGGCCTTCGGCAACAAATTCAATGTCGTTGATAATGTCGCCGAAATAGCTGGGCAGCTCGACGCCATTGATCGTTTCAGTGGGTGTGGAGCGTGGCTTGGCAAACTGGCCAGCCATCCGGCCCAATTTCACGACCGGCAATTTGCCCGCAAAGGTCAGCACCACCGCCATTTGCAGAATAACGCGGAATGTATCGCGGATATTATTGGGATGAAACTCGGCAAAACTTTCGGCGCAATCGCCGCCTTGCAACAGAAACGCCTTTCCGTCGGCGACCTTGGCCAGATCCGCCGTCAGATTGCGCGCCTCGCCTGCAAAAACCAGCGGCGGATAGTTGCGCAGTGTCTCTTCGGTTGCGGCAAGTGCTGCTGCATCCTTATATTCAGGCATGTGAATGCCCGTCGCGCTTCTCCAGCTATCCGGCGTCCAAGGTGTCGCCATGCGATCTACTCCAACAATATTCATTCAAAAGACGCGCCCTTTAGGCGTAATATGTTGCGAGAAGCAAGCATTAGCCGCGAATTTACGCCGGTTTTGCAAAATGCAATCGTCATGGCGCGCTTTGCTATGCGCACTGCCAAATTCCCTGTTGGCAAAAAGGCCTAAAGGCGTCTATCAGGCCCGCTGAATCGACCCAATTGTAAGGCGAATTGCTTTTCAGCTTGGGAAGAGACGGGATTTCGACGCTATTGCGGATTAACCGCCGCAACGCAAAAAGGGCAGATTATGTCGACAGTCAAAAAGACAAAAAGCACGGCGAAAAAGCCGGCAGTAAAAAAGCAGGCGGCTGCGCCGGCAGCTTCAGTCGCAACGAAAGCTGCAGCTGGTGACCAGAATCATGGTGGCGCAGAAGGTTCGGGCGTTCGTCGCCGCGACTTCATTCACGTCGCTGCGGTCAGCTTCGCAGGCGTAGGCGCCGCAGCGGTTGCGATGCCATTGGTATCGCAGATGAGCGCAAGCGCGGACGTGCTGGCACTCGCCTCAATCGAGGTGGACGTTGCCGCTATCCAGCCAGGTCAGTCGATTAAGACCAGCTGGCGCAAACAACCGGTGTTCATCCGCAATCTGACGCCTGCAGAAGTCGAAGAAGCAAATAAGGTTGATGTGGGCTCGCTGCGCGATCCACAAACCCTTGCTGAACGCACCAAGCCCGGCAAAGAAAATTGGCTGATCACCCTTGGCGTTTGCACCCATTTGGGTTGCGTGCCGCTTGGTGCAGCATCCGGTGAAGTTAAGGGTGAATATGGCGGCTATTTCTGCCCATGCCATGGTTCGCATTATGACACCGCCGCACGTATCCGGAAGGGTCCAGCTCCGCTAAACCTTGCTGTTCCGGAATTCGCATTCATTTCTGACACAGTCGTCAAAATCGGTTGAGGAGCTAAAACGCGATGAGCTTCCCTTGGGCACAAGAATATAAACCGCAGGGTACGGTGAGCAAATGGGTCGACGAACGTCTTCCTTTGCCACGCCTTGTATATAACGCGGTCGGCGCCGGATATCCGGTACCCCGCAACCTCAATTACTTCTGGAACTTCGGCGTCCTTGCGGGCGTCGCTTTGGTTATCCAGATTGTGACCGGCATCGTGTTGGCCATGCATTATTATGCAAGTGTCGATGGCGCGTTCAACAGCGTTGAACACATCATGCGTGATGTGAACTCGGGCTGGTTTGTGCGCTATGCGCATATGAACGGCGCAAGCTTCTTCTTCATCGTGGTCTATATCCATATCTTCCGCGGTCTTTTCTATGGTTCATATAAAGCGCCACGCGAAATGATCTGGTTGCTGGGCGTCACCATCTTCTTGTTGATGATGGCGACTGCTTTCATGGGCTATGTGCTTCCATGGGGCCAAATGAGCTTCTGGGGTGCACAGGTTATCACGGGCTTCTTCTCCGCCATTCCATTGGTGGGTGAACCTCTGCGTCAGCTGCTCTTGGGAGGCTTTGCGCCAGACCAAGCCGCGCTGAACCGCTTCTTCTCGCTGCACTATTTGCTGCCATTCATCATTGCTGGTGTCATCATCTTGCACATTTGGGCATTGCACATCCCAGGGTCGTCAAACCCAACGGGCGTGAGCGTAAAGGGTGAGCAGGACACGGTTCCATTCCACCCATATTACACCGCAAAAGACGGCTTCGGCTTGGGGGTCTTCTTGATCTTCTTCGTTGCTGTCACCTTCTTTGCACCAAATATGCTTGGCCATCCGGACAACTATATTCCGGCGAACCCGCTATCGACGCCAGCGCACATCGTGCCTGAATGGTATTTCTTGCCCTTCTACGCGATTTTGAAGGCTTTCACGGTCGACTTCGGCATTCCGTTCACCGGCATCATCATCATCCCAGCTAAATTGATGGGCGTGCTTGCGATGTTCGGTTCGATCTTGCTGTTGTTCTTCCTGCCTTGGCTGGACACGTCGCCCGTGCGTTCGGGACATTATCGTCCATTGTTCCGCAAATTCTTTTGGTATGGTCTGATCCCAAGTCTCGCCATCCTGACCTATTGCGGTGGCAAACCTCCATATACCCAGTGGGTTGTACTCAGCCAGCTTGCGGCAGCGTACTATTTCGCTCACTTCTTGATCATCTTGCCGATCGTTTCGCGCATTGAACGGCCGCTTCCGCTGCCAAATTCAATCACCGAAGCTGTCACCGGCAAACCGCTTCCAGCGGCTGCGTAAACAGGGAAAGCATAATCATGGTTCGTTTAGTTGCTTTTTTGGTAGGCCTGTTTTTCAGCGGCATGCTGTTGCTCGGCCTTGGGGACACCGTCATCACCGCGATCAAGGAACCTGCCGTTCCTTCGGTTGAGGCGGAGTTCCACGAAGAGACTTTGCCCGTCTCATTTGCCCATGACGGTCCGTTGGGCAAATATGACCGCGGTCAGTTGCAGCGTGGCTTAAAGGTTTATTCCGAAGTCTGCGCCGCTTGCCACAGCTTGAAGCTGGTCTCGTTCCGCGATTTCGCGGCACTGGGTTATAGCGAAGAACAGGTCAAAGCGCTTGCAAAGGCATGGAAAACCGAAGTTCCAAGCATCAACCCTGAAACGGGTGAGCCTGCGACACGTCCGGCTATTCCTGCGGACAAAATTCCTTCGCCATTTGCGAACGAAGTTGCCGCACGTGCCGCCAACAACAACGCGCTTCCGCCAGATCTTTCGCTGATCACAAAGGCACGTGAAGGCGGCCCAGCATATGTGTATTCATTGCTGCTCGGCTATCGTGACCAAGCGGGTTACAAGAGCGAAGAAGGCAAAGAACTGCTGAAGGAATTCCCTGAAGCGGCGACACCTGCCGGCCTGCACTTCAACCCATGGTTTGCGAACTTGAACATCGCAATGGCGGCACCGATCGTTTCCGATGACCAGGTTACCTATGACGACGGTACGAAGGCTACCAAGGAACAGATGGCGCGAGACGTCTCTGCATTCCTGACTTGGGCTGCGGAACCAAAGATGGAAAACCGCAAGAGCGCCGGTTGGGCAGCCCTTGGCTTCCTCCTGGTCTTCACGGTGCTGGCTTGGATGTCCTACAAAACGATCTGGGCAGACAAGAAGCATTGATAAAAAACTGCATAGTTTTTGGAAGGGGCCGCTTTTGCGGCCCTTTCTTTTGCAATCTGGGCGTTGACGCTAGGGCCGTATAATGGCAATAGCGGCGCTCAAGACGGGCCATGGCCAGTCGCGGGTATAGCATAGTGGTAATGCACTAGCCTTCCAAGCTAGCTAGAGGGGTTCGATTCCCCTTACCCGCTCCAACTTTTCCCCAGCTTCAAATCATCCCATGCGGTTACAGTTTGCGACAAAGCATGCTTTGCCTCGACAAACTGTTGCGAAATATTCAGACTATATTCAGACTACATGCGCTGTATCTGTAGTCCCGCGGTCGATCACAAGGAGCGATTAGGATGAAGAACCTTCCAATTTATGCTGGCCTGATGGCCTTTTCGGCAATGTCAGCTTCAGCAATATATGCGGCGCCCGATGCAAGGGCAGACCAAGACGGCGACCGCGTTATCACCAAAGCAGAAGCCATGGCCGCTGCTGATGCGCGCTTTGAGATGATGGACGCCAATGATGATGGCACGCTGAATGAAGGCGACAAGGCCGCGATGTTGGCCAAGCGTTTTGCCGCAATCGACACCGACAAAAACGGTTCGGTCAGCCAAGCTGAATTCATGGCCGCACATGAAATGCGCGGGGAGCGCCGCGCGGACCGACGCGAAAAGCGCATGGAGCATCGCAAGATGGGTAAGGACCATAAGCGCGAAGGTGGCCGTGACGGACGCATGGATATAATGGCGCGTGCGGACAGCAATGGTGACAAGGCGATATCACAGCCAGAATTCCGTGCTGCCGCTGAAGCCCGTTTCGCCAAAGCCGATACCAATAAAGATGGCAGCATAACCCCGGACGAGCGCAAGGCCGGACGCAAGGGTCGCTGGAACGGACCAATGGCCCCTGCCCAACCCAACGGCGGCTAACGTCGGAGCATCGCCCTCGCCCATGGCGGTGATCTCGTACTGCGTAATCGCGCCGAGGGCGGCAATCGCGCGACAATGTCGTTTAAGATATAAAAGCTAACGGCGCCGCATGTGAACATTTGGCCCATGGGCGCGGTTGCCATGAAGGCCTGATACGGTCTAATCATCGACAATTGGTTTCCATCGGAGAGTTTTCATGCGCATCGCGCTCTATCAGCCGGACATGGCCGGCAATGTCGGGGCGGTATTACGCACGACCGCATGCTTTTGCGTCCAATGCGACATCATTGAACCTTGCGGTTTTCCCTTTTCAGAACGTGCCTTGAGGCGTGCCGGTATGGATTATGTCGCGCATGCAAAGATACAGCGCCACACCGACTGGTCAGCGTTTCTTGAAACATTGAACGGTGTGCGGTTGGTGCTGATGTCGAGCAAGGCGTCAACCGCCCTGCCCGCCTTCGCCTTTCGGCCAGATGATGTCATCCTGATGGGATCCGAAAGTACCGGCGCACCGCCCGAAGTGCATGCGCGCGCCGACGAACGCGTGTATATTCCCATGGGCGCAGGATTTCGGTCCTTGAACATTTCGGTGTCGGCTGGCATCGCGCTGGCAGAAGGTCTGCGGCAGACCCAGCAATTTCCGGAAGGTGCAGTATGACTCTGGTCCTCGACAATCGACAGCAAGCGGCGCGCAGTTGGTTCGAATCGCTGCGCGACAGCATTTGTGCGGCGTTTGAAGCCATCGAACGTGAGGCCGGATCAGACGCATCATTCGAATATATCCCTTGGGATCGCCACGACCATGACGGTTCGCCCGGCGGCGGCGGCGTGCGCGGCGTGATGAAGGGTAAGATCTTTGAAAAGGTCGGCGTAAACGTCTCGACGGTAGGCGGCAGCTTCAACCCCGAATTTGCCAAGACCATTCATGGCGCGGCCGAAGACCCGAATTTCTTCGCGACCGGGATCAGCCTCGTCGCGCATATGGCCAATCCACATGTGCCAGCGGTGCATATGAACACGCGCTATCTTGTAACGACGAAAAGCTGGTTTGGTGGCGGCGCCGATCTCAACCCGCCCATCCCCTATGAAGAAGACACGGCCGACTTCCACGCCCGCCTGCGTGCGGCATGCGCGCCTTATGGCCCCGACGTGTACGAACGCTATCGCAAATGGGCGGAGGATTATTTCTGGATCCCCCATCGCAACGTGCATCGCGGTGTTGGCGGTATTTTCTACGACCATCTGGAAAACAGCAGTGATGCCATTTTCGACCAGAATTTTGCACTGACCCGCGATGTTGGCGAAGCTTTCCTCGATATCTTCCCCAAGCTGGTGCGCCGCCGGATGAATCAGCCATTCACCGCCGAAGAAAAACAGGCGCAGCGCCGCTGGCGCGGGCTCTATGCCGAATTCAACCTTGTATATGACCGCGGCACCACCTTTGGCCTGAAAACCGGCGGGAATGTTGACGCGATTTTGATGAGCCTTCCGCCCGAAGTGGCGTGGGATTAATCCACAATGCCATATAGCCCGATTGCCGATGGCGACCTTGGTGCCATTGTAACCTCGCTGGAAATGACCAAGCGCCCGCCATTGCGCGCGCTGCCAGCTTCGGATTTGCGGCTAGAGCCATGGCACGCCCCGCATGCCGAAAAATACCGCACACTCTATCGCCGTATTGGTGAGCCATGGCTGTGGTTCTCACGCCTTGAAATGGACGACGAGACGCTGATTGCGACCATTCACGACCCCAAGGTCCGGATTTGGGCAGTGGTCGACAGGCGCGGGATTGAAGTCGGCATATTGGAACTCGATTTCAGAACCAATGGCGCATGTGAAATTGCCTTTTTCGGCCTGATCCCCGAACTTGGCGGCAAGGGCCACGGCAAATGGTTGATGGCCATGGCGCTTCAGCTGGGCTGGGCAGAGGCGGGCGTGCAACGCATGTGGGTGCATACATGCACGCTCGACGGTCCAACCGCGCTAAGCTTCTATCAAAAGGCCGGGTTCATTGCCTATCAAAGGCAATTGGAAACATTTACGGACCCACGGATCACCGGGCTCATCCCGCGAGACGCCGCCCCGCATATTCCCATTATTGGTTAGCCGTCTGTGCCCGAAGCTGACGGTTAACTGCCGTCGCAGCGATAACGTAAATAACCGCCTCAACCGCCGCGAAAAACGCGCTGACCGCAGCTTGGACGACGGGAACCCCGCCCTCGCCCGCAATTGCTTCGCATATCCCGGCGACGGCATCACCAACGATCCCGGAAACCAGGCGTATAGCGACCGCGATAAACAGCGTCAGTATCACTATGGCCCAACCGCATGTGCGCGTTGTCGCCCAAGTCTGTTTCACCGCGTCTATGATGCCAAGCGCCGGTTCTTGCGCGATGACCGCGGGGAGCACGGCAAAGCGGCCCGTGAGATAAAGTCCGGGAATGATGAACAGCAAAAACCCTGCAAATGTCGCCCAGCCGGTCAATATGGTCGCTGTGAGATATGTCGGGAACAACGCGGCGGCGATAACAAGCGCGTCGCCCACCTGCGCCAATTTGCGCCCCGAAATCAGGACGTAAAGCGCAAGGCTGCCATACATTGTGACAAGCATCGCCGGCAACAAGACCGGCCAATTCGCCTCGAAATAGCCGCTGAACGCCGCGATGACTTTGGCGGTATCGTCAAAGCTTTCAAGGATGAGCGGTGGCGCCAGATAGCCCGCGATCCAGTTCGACATGAAAATGAAAAAGCCAGCAATGGCGATAATGGCTTCACGGTGCGCCGCGAATGAAGCGCGCGCATCTTTTGCCACCGCACGATAATCAAGCTTCTTTTGCATATACACTCCCTAGCATATCGCGGGGTAGAGGCTGACATATCCGGTGGCAAGCGGCTTGCACCATGCTAAGCACCGTGCATGAAGATCGATTGCAATATTGATTGGGACGTTTCAGAAGGGCTAACCCCCTATCCCGAAGCCGTTGCCCGTATGGAAACATTGCAGGCGGCCATACGTGACGAAAACGCACGGGAACTTATCTGGCTGCTGGAACACCCGCCATTATACACAGGCGGGACGAGCGCGGATCCGGCAGAATTGCTGAGCACCGCATTTCCCGTGTACGACACCGGACGCGGCGGACGTTACACTTATCATGGGCCGGGGCAGCGGGTCGGCTATGTCATGCTCGACCTTGCCAAGCATGGCAAAGATGTCCGCTGTTATGTGCATGCGCTAGAGGGTTGGGTGATCGCCGCGCTTGGCCGTTTCGGGGTAGAGGCACGCCGCGCCGAGGGCCGTGTTGGCATATGGTGCGACACCAAAAATGGGCAGGAAGCGAAAATCGGCGCAATTGGCGTGCGCATCCGCAGATGGGTGACGATGCACGGCTTTGCAGTCAATATTGCGCCTGATTTGAATCATTTCGGTGGCATCGTTCCGTGCGGGATATCGGAATATCCGGTCACAAGCCTCGCCGACCTGGGCATTGACGCATCAATGCAGGACTTCGACGCGGCCTTGCGCGCCAGCTTCCCCGATTTTCTCATTAACCTTGCCAAAGCGAGCGGAAATTGTACGGTCGCGCCGGAATAGAGATCTGAGGACGATATGCGTTTCAATATCATAGCACCTGCCTTTGCAGCCTTACTGGCATTGTCCGCCTGTGGCGGCGGCAAAGAAGATAATCAGGTCACCGAAACGCGGATGGACAATCTCGAAAGCCTAAAAGGCACGATCAGTGACGACATGATTAACACCGACGAATCCACCGATGAGGCACCTGTTGAAGCGATGCCCGTGCGTGCCGATACCGATGCTGAAAAAGCAACGCCGGAAAAAAGCGACGAACCCAAAACCGATGGTTCAGATGAACCAAAAATTGAAGAGCCAAGCGAACCAAAGTGATCTTAAGTAGCGCCATACAACTGCCCTGCGGGGCCGTACTGAAAAACAGAATAGCAAAAGCCGCGATGACCGAGGGCTTGGCGGACACGCAAGGTGTACCGACGCCCGAATTGCAGCGCCTTTACGGTATCTGGTCTGATGGAGGCGCGGGTCTCCAGATTTCGGGCAACATCCATATTGACGCCGACCATCTGGAACGGGCTGGAAACGTCTTTTTCAGCGGACAGCCCGACGAGGCGATGATGGATGCGCTCAAATCATGGACCAAGGCCGCGACGCGCAATGGCAACCATTTTTGGGCGCAGATCAGCCATGCGGGCCGCCAGACCATGCGCGGCATCAATCCACGTCCAAAAGCGCCGTCAGCGGTCAAGCTGGGCCTGCCCGGCGGACAATTTGGAATGCCGGTTGCCTTGACCGAGGATGAAATCCTAAACCTGATTGGCCGTTTCGGCCAAGCGGCACTGTATTGCCAAAATGCCGGCTTCACAGGCGTTCAAATCCATGCAGCGCACGGCTATTTGATTTCCCAATTCCTCAGTCCGAAGTCAAACCAGCGCAACGATCGCTGGGGTGGCAGCCTCGTCAACCGCGCCCGTTTCCTGATGTTCACCGTCAACACCGTCCGGACTTTGGTTGGCCCTGCGTTCCCGATTTCGGTCAAGCTGAACAGCGCGGATTTCCAGCGCGGCGGTTTTGCTTTTGAAGACAGCCTTCAGGTGGCCCGCTGGCTTCAGGATGCGGGCGTTGATTTGATCGAGATATCGGGCGGCACGTATGAGCAGCCCAAGCTATTGGGCATCGAGGGGATGGAAGCCGAAGAGACGCAGACCGTCGCGGAAACCACACTCGCACGCGAAGCCTATTTCGTTGATTTCGCCAAAGCGATGAAGAGCGAGTTGACCATTCCATTGATGGTCACTGGCGGTTTCCGTAGCGCGTCGGCCATGGAACAGGCGCTGCGCAACAAGGCGGCGGACGTTATCGGATTGGCGCGGCCATTATGTGTCATGCCCGAGGCGCCAAAGCGCCTGCTCGGTGGCTTGGCGATGCTGCCCAAGGTTGAAAACCAGCTCAAGCTGTTGCCCGAGTGGTTATCCAGCCTACGCAAGATAAAGGCCGTGCGCGGGATTGAAGGTTTTGCGACCCAATATTGGTTTTACAGCCAGATATACGCGCTGGGACGTACCGGCCGGACGAAGCCGACCGTCACGGTCTTTGAGGCTCTACGTGAAGTAGAATCCTATCAAAGAAGCTGGCTTAAAGAGCGGCGTGCCGCGAAGGCTTAATCGCCTTCGCCGGGCTCAGCGCTGAAATATTTGTCGAACTTGCCTTCTTCGCCCTTGTGCTCGTCTGCATCTGCAGGCGGCTCGCGGCTCGAAGTAATGTTCGGCCATTCTGCGCTGTAGGTTGCGTTCAGCTCAAGCCATTGTTCCAAACCGCTTTCGGTGTCTGGCAAAATCGCTTCTGCAGGGCATTCGGGTTCGCACACGCCGCAATCGATGCACTCATTTGGGTTGATGACGAGCATATTGTCGCCTTCATAGAAGCAATCCACCGGACATACTTCAACGCAGTCCATATATTTGCAGCGGATGCAGGCATCGGTAACGACATAAGTCATTGGCGGAACTCTCCCATACAGAACGGCGGATTAGCCGTTTCATGTCCTCTGCCTATTGCGTGGCGCAGGGGGAAGTCAACGCCGGATTGCACCGATTCGCCAATTTTTTAATCGATACGTTGATAGAAAAGCTGTGCCTCTGATGCGGGACCACGCCGAACGGGGACAGAGAGCAGCTTTAAAGTCAAAACAGCATCACCCAATGGCATGGTGATGATATCGCCAATGCGAACCGCGGCGCTGCCCTTTTCGATCCGGCGGCCATTCAACCTTATATGGCCAGCCTCTGCCCAACTGAGCGCAAGCGAACGGCTTTTGGCCAATCGCAGAAAGAACAGCAGCTTGTCGATCCGCAAGGCTTGCCCGACCTTTTAGAGCTTGAGGCCCTTGAGCGCAGCCAATTGCAAGGCCAATGCCGACGGCGGCGCACTTGGTTTTGGTGCTGGCAGCGCGCGATCGGGCTTAGCCTTCGGCTTGGCCGACGCGTGCGGCTTTCGTTCTGCAGAAGCGTGCGGCCTGCGCTGTTCGGGCGGACGGGGTTTGGGCAAGCCCACCCAACGCCAATGCGTCAGCACGACGGGCGCCGCTTCTTTTGGCGCGGTTTGCTCTGGTGCGGCGGCGTCGGCGACTATGGCTTCAACTGCGGTCTCAGTTTCGGGCGCTGGTGTTGCTTCGACTGGCGCGTTTTCTTCGATCACGGGGGCTTCGTCAGCCACCGCCTCAGGTACAGCCACTGCCTCAGCGGGGCGGAAGCCGGCGTCACGCATCAGTGCTTTCAAACCGGTCTCGCTAATACCCAGCGAGGTTGCAAAGGCCATGTCCATGCCAAAGACATTGTTCTGCCCGCGCGCTTCATGCGCTTTTTTGATAACGCGTTCGGCCAAATCGATACGCACATATTCATAACCAATCCGGCGATAGCCGGCATTTCTGGCCTCCGACGGGTTCGCAAAATTCCATGTTTTCAAATGCACCGCGCTTTCGGGTGGAAGCACGGGCATGGCACGGCTGTCGCGTGCGGCAAACAAGGCTGCGCGCCATTTGGCGGCAGCGGGTTTTAACGCGGCGTGGTGATAAATATCGAGCGCGCCGAAAACGATTCCGCCCTTGCGTGCAGCGCCGCGGGCTTCCTTGGGCAGCGCGGCGATGGCGTCGGAAAGATAATGCCGACCCGCAATCCCGCCTTCATCCGCAAGACGCACGGCAAGCGCACGAACGTTGCCGTCGACATCGGCTTGCTGGGCCAAGTCGAGCAATCCGACAATCCCGCCCATCGCCTTTGCCAGCTGGCTTTCAATCCAGCTTTCCGCGCGCGTGACAATCTCGCGCAGGGCATCGCCCTCAAGTCCGGCGACTGCCTTCATTGACGTAAATGCAGGTTGAAGCAGCGTGCGGCCTTTGGTCAATGTGCCCAGAAGGTCATCCTTCCAGAAGATCGAAGGTTTACCCTCCCCATCGGCTGCGAGCGAGAATTCGCTATCCTCTGCCATAGATACGTCCTTTGCCTTTTGTCTCAAATGCGCTGCCAGATGTCGTTCTGCGGCAGCCAATAATAATTTACGGTCACCCGCTTTTGCCGCCGGGTCAACCCGAAAGGCAAATCCTTGTAAAGTCCCAATGTCCTCGCCATCGACAAGAACGCGATTATCCTGCTGGATTTCAACGGGTAACAGCCCGACATCACCAGCACCTTTGCGCAGCAACATCGATGTGCGTTTATCGACAAACCGCTGACGCAGCGCATCGTGCAACGCGTCCGATAATTTTTCTTCCAGCGCCCGCGCGCGTTCGGCCATCGCCGGGGGGTTGGCCAGCCAATCATTCCGGTGCGCGATATAGGTCCAAGTCCGCACCGCTGCGATTCGGGCGGACAGCGTATCGACATCGCCTTGGATATTATCCAGCCGTGCCAGCTCATTTGCGTAGATGCCGTGTGGAATGACGCGCTCACCCTGCCCCAGATATTGCCACAAGGATGCGACAAAGCGGCTATGATGTTCCTCACCCATTTGCCGGAAATCCGGCAAGCAGGCCACTTCCCACAACCGGGCCACATCAACAGGGTGCCGGATCAGCGATTTCACGTCGGGCATTTCGGCCAAGCGCTTGAGCACCAACAGGTCGATGACCTTGGGCGCGGGCAACAAGCCCGGACGGCCCGGTTTTTTCTCAAGATCGGCGATCAGCGTCGCGATGTCGTTAAATCTTGGCTTTGCTTCACGCCAAAATAGCCAGTCCAGCCGTGGGAAGCTGTGCCCTTCAATCGCCAGCACTTCTTCGGGGGTAAACTCGCTGCCTTCGCCCGCGAGCGTACCAAAGCTTCCGTCACGTTGGTGCCGCCCGGCCCGCCCCGCGATTTGCGCCATTTCGGCGACGGTCAACCTGCGTCTGCGCGAACCGTCGAATTTCGAGAGGCTGACAAAGGCGACATGCGCGACATCAAGGTTCAGGCCCATGCCAATCGCGTCGGTGGCCACGAGATAATCAACCTCGCCCGACTGGAACATCGCCACCTGCGCGTTGCGGGTACGCGGCGACAAGGCGCCCATGACAACCGCAGCGCCGCCGCGCATCCGGCGTAATGTTTCGGCGACCGCATACACCTGCTCAATCGAAAACGCGACGATGGCAGAGCGTTTGGGCAGCCGGGACAGCTTCTTTGCGCCGGCATAGCTTAACGTGGAAAAGCGCGGGCGGGAGATGATCTCCGCATCGGGCAGCAACGACCGGATGATCGGGCGCAGGCTTTCCGAACCCAGGATCATCGTTTCCTCACGCCCGCGGGCATGCAAGATGCGGTCTGTAAAAATGTGCCCGCGTTCGGGGTCCGCCCCCAATTGCGCTTCGTCAATCGCGACGAAGGCAAATTCACGGTGGATCGGCATGCTTTCAACGGTACAGCAATACCAGCGGGCTTGTGGCGGCTCGATCCGCTCTTCGCCCGTAATCAGCGCGACATTTTGCGCGCCCTTAATCGCCACCAGCCGGTCATAAATTTCCCGCGCCAGCAAACGCAGAGGAAAGCCGATCATCCCGCTCGAATGGGCACACATCCGCTCTACAGCGAGATGGGTCTTGCCGGTGTTCGTTGGACCTAAAATGGCCGTGAGGGCTGAACGGACTGGAGGCAAAAGTTTAGGTGGCTGTCAATTCTGCGGCGAGTTCTTTCAAGGGAACTTCGGTGTTTGCCAATTGTTCAGCGGAAGGTGACAAGCCCTCTGTAACAAAGGCACGGCCCTGCACATAATCCTTGGTAGCATTCACACAATCGAGGGCGATGACACGGCCCGATTTCAAATAGATGAGCGAAAAGCTGCGTGCGTCCACATCGCCGCGTAGCACTGTTGTGTCATAGCCAGCGCTGATGCCGACGGTTTGCAGCCTTAAGTCATATTGGTTTGACCAGAACCACGGCACCGCATGATATTCGGTCAGCGCACCCATTACGCTTTTCGCCACGGCATTGGCCATGTCATTGGCATTCTGCACCGATTCCACGCGCATGATATTGCCGCCAGCAAAGCTGTTGGCATGGGCAGCGCAGTCGCCAATGGCAAAGATATCTGGCAAGGACGTCCGGCAATAAGCGTCAACGTCAACACCAGCGCCGCCAGCGGCACCCGCCGTCAATAAAGGCGCAACCGACGGGATGATGCCAATGCCAACGATAACCATTTGCGCGGGGATGACTTCGTCATCGGCCAAACGCACGCCGGTGGCGACTTCGTCTCCTTCAATCCCCGCAATGCCGACGTTGAGACGCAGATCAACGCCATGGCTGCGATGTTCGGATTCATAAAAGCGTGACAGCGGTTCGCCAGCAACCCGCGCAAGCACGCGATCCATCGCCTCCAGCACAGTCACTTTCTTACCCATTTTGCGCAGCACCGCTGCTGCCTCAAGCCCGATATAGCCGCCGCCGACAATCACAACGTCCGCGACATCATCAAGGCCTTCGACCATGTGATCCACATCGGCCCGTGTCCTGACAACATGCACACCGCGCAGGTCGCCTCCCGTGACCGGCAATTGCCGCGGGTCGCCGCCTGTGGCCCAGATCATATGGCCATAAGAGATGACTGTGCCGTCAGAAGTCGTGACGGAATGCGCGGCAGCGTCCACCGTCTCCACCCGTTGGCTAAGCAGCATATCCACCGAACGTTCCGCCCAAAACGCAGCAGGCCGGATCATGATGCGTTCAAACGCCTTGTCGCCCGCAAAATAGTCCTTGGACAATGGTGGCCGCTCATAAGGATATTCAGGCTCGGCATTGACGATAGCGATGCTGCCTTCGAATTTTGCCTGCCGCAATGCGATGGCCGCTTGCGCACCGCCATGGCCGCCACCGACGATGAGAATATCATAATGCATCGTTAAAGATTCGCTCGTTAGGAAAATATCAAAAGTGCGGTAAGCAAAAGGTCAGCAACTGGCTAGTCCCATGCTTGCGGCACTATCAAATAAATGGCAGAGGATGGCGATGACTTTAGACTTTGCCCTCGGCGAAAATGCCGACATGATCCGCGATACCACCAAGCGCTTTGCGACGGATAAAATCGCGCCCTTGGCCACCAAAATCGATGCTGATGACTGGTTTCCGCGTGAAGAATTATGGCCAGCCATGGGTGCGCTTGGGCTTCACGGCCTGACGGTTGCGCAAGAAGATGGCGGCCTTGGCCTTGGCTATTTGGAACATGTTGTCGCCGTTGAGGAAGTCAGCCGGGCGTCTGCATCTATCGGGCTTTCTTATGGCGCGCATTCCAATCTGTGCGTCAACCAGATCGCGCGTTGGGCCTCGCCCGAGCAAAAGGCGAAATATCTGCCCAAGCTGATTTCGGGCGAACATGTCGGCAGTTTGGCGATGTCCGAAACCGGCGCCGGTTCGGACGTTGTGTCGATGAAGCTGAAGGCCGAAGCGGTTCAGGGCGGTTACATTCTGAACGGCACGAAATTCTGGATCACCAACGCGCCTTATGCAGATACGTTGGTTGTCTATGCGAAGACCGCGCCTGAGGCTGCATCGCGCGGCATCACCGCCTTTCTGATTGAGAAAGGTATGGAGGGTTTTTCGATCGGCCAGAAAATCGACAAGGTCGGGATGCGCGGGTCGCCCACGGCGGAGCTGGTGTTCAACGACTGCTTCGTATCCGAAGAACAGATGATGGGCCCGTTGCATGGCGGTGTGGGCGTGCTGATGTCGGGCCTTGATTATGAACGTGTTGTGCTCGCCGGGCTTCAGCTTGGTGTGATGCAAGCCTGCCTCGCCGTCGTCTTGCCTTATGTGCGCGAACGCAAACAGTTCGGCAAACCCATCGGCAGTTTCCAACTGATGCAGGCGAAGATTGCCGACATGTATGTCGCGCTCAATTCTGCGCGCAGCTATGTCTACAATGTCGCGCGCGCATGTGACGCCGGGCAGACCACCCGCTTTGACGCAGCAGGCGCAATATTGTTGGCCAGTGAAAACGCCGTGAAGGTGGCGGGCGAGGCCATTCAGGCATTGGGCGGCGCTGGCTATACCAAGGATTGGCCCGTCGAGCGTTATTGGCGCGATGCCAAATTGCTCGACATTGGTGCAGGAACAAATGAAATCCGCCGGATGTTGATTGGCCGGGAGCTGATCGGCGCGGCGTGAGCAAGAGATAACGCAGGAGTCAGCAGAATGAGCCGTCCGGTATTGGGTGTCATCGCGTGTAACCGCATGGTCGGCAGCGAAGTCGCCCAAGCTGTGATGAACCGCTATATCCGCGCGGCCATGATCTATGCCGATGTGGCGGCGTTAATCATCCCCTCGTTGCCCGACCTGATGACCGCCGCTGAAGTCGCGTCACGGATAGACGGCATATTGCTGACCGGTAGCCCGTCAAATGTCGCAACGCGGCTTTATGGCGACGAAGGCGGCGACGGTCCCTTTGACGACGGCCGCGATGAGATTGCGATGTCCATGGTCGACCACATGATTGACGCGCGCAAGCCAGTCTTTGGCATTTGCCGTGGTTTTCAGGAAATCAATGTCGCCTTGGGCGGAACCCTGCGCCGTGACACGAGCGCGAGCGATACGCTCATCCGTCACCATGCACCCGATGATGTCGATTTCGACGCCATGTTTGACCACCGCCACCCGGTTGAACTTGCGAACGGTGGCATGCTGTCCAATGCCTATGCCAAAGGCGCTTTGGACGTAAACTCGGTTCATTTTCAAGGTATCGGCACGCTCGCGGATGGGCTGACGGTTGAGGCGCGCGCACCCGATGGACTGATCGAGGCCTATAGCGCCCGACCCAATGGCGCCCCCTTGCTGGCGGTCCAGTGGCACCCCGAATGGGGCACCGAAAATGACGCAGATTCGCAAACCTATTTCCACCTTTTGGGAAAGGCGTTAAGGGGTAATCTGTGAACACTACCGTGACCCGTTATAACCGCTATCAAGCACGGATAGGCTTTTCGCCATAATTTCTTTTTGAGCCACGCAGAGGCGCAGAGGACGCAGAGTTTTTAACCTGCAATCGCTGCCAAACTCTGCGTTCCCTGCGCCTCTGCGTGAATTTTCAAAAAGGATAAACCCTATGCCCCGCAATTATGATATCGCCGAACTTCGCCGTTTAGACATCGCCCACCATTTGCCTGCGCAAGCCGACTGGCAGGAAATCGAAGACCTGGGCGGCAGCCGCATCATCACCCATGCTGAAGGCTGCTATATCCATGATGGCGACGGCAATCGCATATTGGACGGCATGGCTGGCCTGTGGTGCGTCAACGCTGGCTATGGCCGCGATGAGCTTGCTGAGGTTGCGCGCGAACAAATGCTTGAGCTGCCATATTATAACAGCTTCTTCAAAACCGCGAACGCGCCAGCCATCTTGCTTGCCGAAAAGATTGCGAGCCTGACAGGTGGCCGCTTGCCGCATGTATTTTTCAACAGCTCCGGTTCCGAAGCGAACGACACCATATTGCGGATGGTACGCCATTATTGGCAGGTGAAGGGCGAACATAGCCGCACCATCGTCATCAGCCGCCACAATGCCTATCATGGTTCCACCGTGGCGGGCGTCAGCATGGGCGGAATGAAGGTCATGCACGGCCAAGGGTTCCCTGCCCCCGGCGTCTTGCCGATGGCGGGTATTGAACATGTCCGCCAGCCTTATTGGTACAATGAAGGCCGCGACATGACGCCCGAAGATTTCGGCACCGCATGCGCGCAGGCCATTGAGGATAAGATTTTAGAAGTAGGCCCGGAAAATGTCGCCGCCTTCATTGGTGAGCCAGTACAGGGCGCAGGCGGCGTCATCATTCCGCCAGCCAATTACTGGCCGCAGGTTGAGGCAATCTGCCGCAAATATGGCATATTATTGGTCTGTGATGAGGTTATCTGCGGCTTTGGCCGGACGGGCAATATTTGGGGCCACGAAACCGTTGGCGTAAAGCCCGATATCATCGCCATGGCCAAGGGGCTGTCGTCGGGTTATCTGCCGATTTCCGCTGTCGCTGTAAGCGCGGAGATCGTTAAGGTCATCAAAACCGGCGGCGATTTTGTCCACGGCTACACCTATTCCGGCCACCCCGTCGCATCCGCCGTCGCCTTGCGCAATATCGAGATTATGGAGCGTGAGGGACTGTTTGAAAAAGTCCGGAACGAAACGGGCCCGTACCTTGCCGAGAAGCTGGCGACACTAAGCGACCACGCTCTGGTCGGTGAAGCCCGCTCGGTTGGCTTGCTGGGCGCGGTCGAGGTTGTGGCTGACAAGGCCACTGGCGCGCGTTTCGGCGGCGCTGAAGGCACGGCAGGTCCATTGGTACGCGATATCTGCATCCGCAACGGCCTGATGGTCCGCGGCATCAGCGATAGCATCGTGATGTGCCCGCCACTGATTATCACGCCGTCGCAGATCGACGATCTGATTGGCATCATTCGCAAGTCACTGGATGAGGCTGAGCCGAAGCTGCGCGCGATCGGGTAGGTTATTTAGTCCGTCTATTTCCGTCATGCTGAACTTGTTTCAGCATCTTACTTGCGGCGGCCGATAAGTAAGACCCTGAAACAAGTTCAGGGTGACGGGTCTGGATGATTATCGCGGCGGCCTCTTCAAGCTAGACAAACCACATCCAATGATTACCTTGACCCCATGAAATCCGAAATGCTCAAGCGCGCCCTCACGGCGGCCCTCACCCCTGCCCTGCTTCTTCAATTTGCGCCTGCACATGCGGCGGCCCCGGTTGCGGCAAAGCCCAAGCCACCTGTTCTGACGTGCACGACCACAACGCCAGAAGGTCTGTCCTATACCGTGATCAAGGCCGGTAAAGGGGAGCGCCCGAACGCTGAATCGCGCGTCATGGTCAATTATAAGGGCATGCTGACCGCTGACGGCACCGAGTTTGATTCCGGGCAAGATGCGCAGTTTCCCGTTGGCGGCGTCATTCCCGGTTTTGCGCAGGGTCTGCAATTGATGCAGGCGGGCGGCAGCTACCGTCTCTGCATCCCGTCAAAGCTTGGCTATGGCGCGGCAGGCACGGGCCCAATCCCGGCCAATGCAGATTTGGTGTTCGAAGTCGATTTGCTGTCCTTCAAAAACCCAGCGCCAAAGCCAATCATTCCAGTGGCTGAACGCATTTGTTCCCAAACCACGGCAAGCGGTCTGGGCTTTGACCTTATCAAGACTGGCGCAGGCAAAGCCGCAACCGATAGCGACATGGCGCTTGTCGACTTCACCGTTTTTGACGCCAACACCGGTGTCGTGCAGCAGCAGCGCGAATGGGAAAAAATTCCGCTGAGCCAAGCATCGCCCGTGTTCGGCGAGAGCCTGAAAATGATGCAGACAGGGTCGACCTATCGTTTCTGCATGCCAAAGGGCGCGGATTCCGGTCCCGAAAGCAACATCATCGTGACGTTATTGGATGTCCGGCCTGCGCCAACCGCTGACAATTAATGCCGGTCGCGGCGGACAGGCTTTGCGTCTAGCTTAACAGGACCACGGGGCTGTCCGCACGCCAGTGCATACTGACCTTGTCATCCCATGTGAAATCCTCTTGATCATGGCGTGACAGGTTCGGACGGCTGACGCGGATCATCTGCCCGCCCTCCAGCTGGATTTCATACAGCGTGATATCGCCAAGATAGCTCATGCCCTTAATCGTGCCGCGCGCGAGGTTGTGGCCATCGGGCGCGTCTTGGGCGGCGGCACGAACGGCTTTGCCTTCGCCGGGCACATGCAGGTAAATCTTCTCCGGACGCAGCGCCACCCAGACATCGGCGCCATGCGGTCCAGTGACACCATGATTGAGGTAAATTTTGCCAAGGCCGGGGCAATCGACGGCGGCCTTATCCGGTTCGTCCAGCGTCAACTTGCCCTCAAAAATGTTTACCGAACCCACGAAATCGGCGACGAAGCGATTGGCGGGATATTCATACAGATCAGCTGGCGGCGCGAGCTGCGCAACTTCGCCTTTGTTGATGACGGCGACACGGCTTGCCATCGACAATGCCTCATCCTGATCATGCGTGACGGTGACAAAGGTAATGCCGACCTTGTCCTGCAGGTCAGCCAATTCAAACTGCATTTGCGCGCGCAATTTGGCGTCCAGCGCCGACAAAGGCTCATCGAGCAACAGCACCTTTGGCCGCATCACCAGACTGCGCGCGAGGGCAACGCGCTGGCGCTGCCCGCCCGACATCTGGTCCGGCATCCGGTCTTCAAATCCGCCCAGTTTCACCAGCTCAAGCGCCTCGGCAACGCGGTCGCGAATCTCGCCTTTTGATACGCCGGATATGCGCAGGCCATAGCCGACATTGTCGGTGACGTTCATGTGGGGAAAAACGGCGTAGCTTTGGAACACCATGTTCACGGGCCGCTTGTTCGGCGGCACAAGGCTCATATCCTGCCCGTCGATAATGATCTGCCCCTCGGTCGGCATTTCAAAACCGGCGATCATCCGCAGCAACGTGGTTTTGCCGCAGCCGGATGGTCCCAACAGCACGAAGAATTCGCCTGCGAGAATATCCAGACTGATATTGTCGACAGCGGTCACCTTGCCAAAGCGTTTGGACACATTGCGGATTTGAATGATGGGCTGTTTGGCTTGGGTCATAAGCATGATCTCTAATGGGTTTCCGCAATGCCCTTCACGCCCTGCAGTTTGAGCGCGATGAAGGTCAGGATGACAGTAAGGAGGATGAGGATTGTCGACGCGGCATTCACCTCTGGCGTGACCGAGAAACGGACCATCGAATAAACCTTTACCGGGAAGGTAATCGTATCCGGACCGCTGGTGAAAAAGGTGATGACGAAATCATCAAGACTAAGCGTGAAAGCCAAAAGCGCGCCCGCCACCAACGCCGGCCGTATATGCGGCAGCAGCACATCGCGAAACGCCTGCCATTCCGTCGCGCCAAGGTCCTTTGCGGCCTCTTCCTCTTCCTTGTTAAAACTCGCCAGCCGCGCGCGCACAACCATTGCGACGAACGGGAAACAGAATGTGATATGCGCAATCGTGATCGCGGAAAGATTGAGCGGCCAAGGCAAATCGGTTGGCCAGTCGACTTTCGCAAAAAAGATCAGAAATGCGACGCCCAAACAAATTTCAGGAACAATAATCGGCAGGGACATAGTCCCTTCGACCAGCCCCTTGAACGGAAACCGGAACCGCCAGAGCGCGACTGCCGCAAGCGCGCCAATCACAAGGCTGACGATGGTTGCAAGCGCCGCGATGGTAAGCGAGTTGACCAACGCCTCCACCAGACTGTCGTTGTTGAGCGCTTTCTCATAATATTTGAGGGTAAAACCCTTCCACACGACATTGCGCTTACTGTCGTTAAAACTGAAGATCATCAATAGGATGAGCGGCGCGTATAGAAACAGCATGGTCAATCCGACCCAACTGCGCATCCACAGCTTTCTGGTATATTCCAACGGCGCGATGGGGGTGCGATTGAACATCATCATGCCGCCTTCACTTTGTTCGCACGCATGGATTGGAACGCGATCAGAATGAACATCGCATAGATCAGCAGGAACGAGAGCGCCGCGCCAAATGGCCAGTCATTCGCACGCTTGAATTGCCGTTCGATAACATTGGCGATCATCTGGCTGTCCGTACCGCCCATAAGGTCAGGGGTCAGATACGCCCCAAGTGCAGGGATCAATGTAATCATCACGCCCGCGACTATGCCCGGCGCGGCCAGCGGAACCACGATCTGCATGAAGGTTTTGAAATGCCCTGCGCCCAAGTCGAGGCTGGCCTCAATCAGGCTTTTGTCCAGCCGGTCGAGCGCGGAATAGAGCGGCAAGACCATGAAAGGCAGATGGACATAGACCAGCCCAAGCACGACCGCGAAATTATTGTAGAGCAACTGCACGGGCGTCCACGCCTCAAGCGGCTGCATGCCGACAATCGTACGCAGCCAACTTGCGCCTTCCCACAATCCGGCCAAGCCCTTGTTCATATATCCGTTGGTGCCCATCAGCGCCATCAACGCATAGGTGCGGATCAACAGGTTGGTCCAAAAGGGCAGCATGATGCCAAGCAGCAACCATGGCCGCCATTTTGGCGCGGCGAAGTTAATCGCCATAGCCACCGGAAAGCCGATGATGAGGCACAAGAGCGTGGTCAGCGCAGCGACCGCAAAGCTTTTCAGGAAAATCGATACATACAGCCACTCGGTCGCGCGCTTGTAATTGTCGAGCGTACCCGAGATTTCAATGTCGGCAGGCCCGGCATTCTGCCCAAAGCTGTACAGCCAGACGATGGCCATGGGCGCCACAAAAAACAGGGCGAGCCAGAATACCGGCGCCGTCACAACGGCGGCAAATGGTTTCTTCTGGCTTTTCCAGTCTTGCAGCGCCCCCGACATATCTTAGGCGGCCCGCACGCGGGTGAACGCCTCCTCATATTTTGGCTGAAGCTCTGGATTGAACTTTGCATATTCGCATTTCGCCAAAACATCTGCCGGCGGGAAAATGACCGGATTGTTCTTGTACGCATCGGGCATCAGCGCCTTTGCGGCGTCATTTGGCGTTGGGTACAAAATCGTTTCGGTAATCTTTTTGCCGGCTTCGGCATCAAGCAGATAGTTGATGAATGCGTGGGCATTTTTCGGATGCGGCGCGCCCTTGGGAATGCACAGATTGTCGGAGTTCAACTGGCTGCCCTCTTTGGGGATGACAAAGCCAATGTCGGAATCTTCGACCATCGCCTGCGCAATGTCGCCATTATATTCAAGCACCACATCGACTTCGCCCTTAAGCAACAAGTCCTGACCATTGTCTTCGTGGAAAGCTTTAATGTTCGGCTTTTGCTTGATCATCATGGCTTCGATGGCCTTCAAATCGGCATCGGTGAGGGCGTTGACTGACTTGCCCATATATTTCCCGTAAAGCCGGAACATGTCACCCGCCTCGGACAGCACCGCGATGCGGCCTTTATATTCATCGCTGTCGAACAGCACTTTCCAGCTGTCCGGCACCGCCTTCACCTTGGACTTGCGATAGCCAATGCCAAGCGCCAGCCAGGTGTAAGGCATCGAATATTTGCGTGCCGGATCATAGGGAACATCCTGATAATCTTTGGCAACATTTTTGAAATTCGGAATTTGCGCCTGATCCAGCGGCATCAGCATATCGGCCGCGGCCATACGCTCCACAAAATCGTTGGATGGGACGATAACGTCATAGCCCGGGTTTCCGGCGCGCAGCTTGGCGAACAGTTCGTCGTTGCTGGCGAACAGAGTCATGTTGACGTCTACGCCAGCGCTGTCCTTATAATCTTCCAACGTGGTTTCACCGATATAGGTGTCCCAATTGTAGAAGTTCAGCTTTGCCTCTTCGCCATTGGCAAGCTTCTTCGCTTCTTTCTCACCGCAGCCAGCAAGCGCGCCGGTCAGCGAGAAACCAACAGCGGCAACGCCCATCCCTTTTAACATGGCCCGGCGGTTGCTGCCCGCGTGTAAAAACGTCTTAAAGTCCATGATCATTCTCCAGCAGAAGCATATCGTAACATGCACATGCTGGACTATTAATCGGACTTAGAAAAGACCCTTTTTCCCACATGTTGCGGCGCAATTTTATTACGATTTAACGCAATTATTGTGCACCGCAACATATCGCTTCATTCAGCGCTTTTTTGCGTCGGCATCGACCGCAGCTTGGACCGCCTTGTAGAACGCTTCGCGTCCTGCACCCACGGTTTCGGGATCGGTCGCCTTTGGCCAATTGCTGTTGGACGCGATGATCAGCTTCCGTTTGGGATCAATGAAGATGCCCTGCCCGAAAATGCCTTGGGCGGCATAGCTGCCGTCGTCATAGGTCCACCATTGATAGCCATAGCCCCTGCCAGCCATAACGATGTCGGCTTTTTTGACTGTTGCAGATGCCAACCAGTTATCCGGCCATATGCTCTGCCCGTTTATCTTGGCACCGCCCATAACGAATACACCAAAACGGGCATAGTCACGGGTCGATGCCTGAATGCAGCAGCCGCTGATTTCATGTCCGGTTGAACCCAAAAGCCAGCTTGCGTCTTGTTCCATGCCATAAGGTGCCCAGACTTTTTCCGACAGATAATCAGACAGCTTTTTCTTGGTAGCAGAACTGACCAACACGCCGATCAGGTTGGTTTCGCCGGTCTTGTATACCCACTTCGTTCCGGCGGGCGCTTCACGCGGCAAATTGCGCATATAGCTGACGGTTACATCCATGCCCTTTTCGGGCTTGTGCAGGTTGAACAATGCGACGTCGGATTTGGGATCGGCATAATCCTCATTCCACCGCACGCCCGACGTCATCGTCAGCAGCTGCGCAATGGTCACGTCGTCATAGGCAGAACCCTTAAGGTCCGGAATATAGGCCGAGACCATGTCGTCGACGCTTTTGATATAGCCGTCCTTGATGGCCGCGCCGACAAGCGTCGAGGTGAAGGATTTGGCGACGGAGAAGCTTGTCCACTTGCCCTGTGCGTCAAAATCGAGACCGTATTTTTCAACACGGATCTTGCCATCTTGGACAATGACGAGCCCAGCGGTGCGCTGCGCCTTCATATAAGCATCAACATCCATATCAATGGTCAGCGGCTCGCCCTTGGGCATGGGATAGACCGTATCACCCGCTTTGATGATGTTCGATTTCGCCAATATCGGAATGCGGTCCAATGCGCGGAAACCGGCATCGCGTTGCTCTACGCTCCAGAACAGCACGTTAGCGTCCGTCGGCAGGTTGGCGATGAGCGCTTTCATATCCTTGTCCGCGCTGGCCCAGAAACCGCCAGCCGCAGCCGCGATCACAATAATTATACCGAATATCCATTTTTTCATCTTGCTCCCCCACTGGTCATTTTTTGAGCAACGTTCATTCCGCCGCCCCTGAATCTACCTTCGCAATACATCAGATAATGACGCGAAAGCGAAATGAATTTATCGCCACATCCATTGGGCAGCGCATCTCTTTACAATGCCCCACAGCAAAACATGACATATTGCCGATAGCAGACATTGCGAAAGCCATAGCTGCGCCTTATGTATGTAACACACGCCGGTTAAACGGCTGAAATCTGGGCGACAGCCCGTTGGAGGAGCTCTTTCGATGCGTAACCAAGTTGTAAAATCTTTGCTATTAACCGCTGCGGCCCTCTCTCTTGCAAGCTGCGGTATCAACAGCGTTCCGACCGCTGAGGAAAATGCCAAGGCAAAATGGGCGGACGTCCAGGCCGCGTTTCAAGAGCGCGCTAACCTTATTCCCAATCTGGCGAATATCGTCAAAGGCGCAGCTGCGCAGGAAAACAAAACGTTAACCGAAGTCATTGAGGCGCGCGCACGCGCGACATCGCCCAATATTCAGGTCAATCCTGATGATCTAGCCAACCCGGACAAGATGGCCGCTTTCCAGTCCGCACAAAACCAATTGTCGGGCAGCCTCTCGCGCCTGCTCGTATCGGTTGAACAATATCCGCAGTTAAAGAGCCAAGAGGGCTATCTGAAACTGCAGGATCAGCTGGAAGGTCAGGAAAACCGCGTGCGCATCACCTTGCGCGATTATAACGAGGCTGCGCGCGGGTATAACACTACCATCCGCACTTTCCCCGATATCATCGGCGCGAAGATCATTCACGGTGCGCAACCGATGGTCCCATATCAAGCCACCACGCAAGGCGCCGAAACCGCACCGACGCTTGATATGGCGCCCGCAAACTAACCCCTTGTTGGGATTACACACATGAAAAAGGCCCTTGGCCTGCTGACAGCGCTGCTTTTGGCCTTAACTGGTCAGGCAGCGCTTGCGCAAAACTTCCCGACGCTTTCGGGCCGTGTTGTCGATCAGGCAAATCTGCTCGATCCGCAGCAAGAGGCGGCGTTGAACGCCAAGTTGCAGGGGCTGGAAACGCGCACCAAGCGGCAGTTGGTGGTGGCCACATTGAGCAGCCTCGAAGGCTATGAAATATCCGATTATGGATATCGGCTTGGCCGCAAATGGGCGCTTGGACAGGATGGCAAAGGCGAGACCGAAAAAGACAATGGCGCCATCCTGATCGTGGCGCCCAATGAACGCAAAATGCGTATCGAGGTTGGCTATGGTCTTGAACCCGTCCTGACCGACGGCCTGTCATCGACCATCATTCGCAACGACATCACCCCACTTTTCAAGGCGGGCGATTTTGCCGGCGGTATTAACGCAGGCGTCGACCGCATCGTCACGCAGCTTGAGTTGCCAGCCGACGAAGCCGCCAAAATTGCGCAAGCGGCGCAGCAGCGTCAGGGCAACGACGAAGGCATACCGTTCGGCGCGATTATCTTCATCCTGTTCATGATCTTCTTTGTATTTCTGCCCATGATCCGATCGACGAACGGTGGCGGGCGCAAGCACCGGCGCGGCGGCATGGCTCCGGTCATTATCTGGGGCGGTGGCGGTGGCTTCGGCGGTGGTGGTGGCGGCTTCGGCGGCGGTGGATTTGGCGGAGGCGGCGGCAGCTTCGGCGGCGGCGGTGCTTCGGGTGGTTGGTAGAAAGTATCGTTATGGCCTTAACTAAAATTAGCCGGATGACCGAAGCCGACCACGCGTTGGTAACGGCGGCAGTTGCGGATGCCGAGCATCACACAAGCGGCGAAATCGTGACCATCGTCACCGATCTGTCCGACCATTATGAAGACATCGGCATTGCATGGGCAAGCGGCGTCGCCTTTGTGGCGCTCGCAGTCTATGCGACCTTCCCTGACGTCTACATGGGCCTCATCAACCGCCTGACCGGTGGTTGGGGCCATGAATATACCACCAACGAATATGTCGCATTGTTGTTGTCGGCGGTTGCCCTAAAATGGGTTGGAACATGGTTGATCCTGAAATGGATGCCTTTGCGCCTATTTCTAACGCCCAAAGCGACCAAATTGGCACGCGTGCGTAACCATGCGATCAGCCTGTTTAAGGTTGGCACCGAATCCAAGACCGTCGGTCGCACCGGCGTTTTGTTATATTTGTCGATGCTCGAACATCGCGCCGAAATCGTTGCGGACGAAGCCATTGCATCAAAGGTCGCGCCAGAGGTTTGGGGCGATGCCATGGTTGCGCTGCTTGACCATGTGAAGGCGGGCAACCCCGGACAGGGTGTCGCCGCCGCTGTTGCGCAAATGGGTGTTGTTTTGGCGGAGCATTTCCCCAAAGGCAGCGAAAACCCCAACGAGTTACCGGACAGGCTCATCCAGCTATGAATGCAGACGAAGACGTCGAAAACGTGATGTGGCAAGGCCGCTTCATCACGGCGAAGACACGCGGAAAATGGGAATATGTCAGTCGCGCGCGCGGTATCAAGGCCGGCGTTATCTTGGCGGTCGAAGATGACCATGTTCTGCTTGTCGAGCAATATCGCGTGCCACTTGGCGCAAATTGCATCGAGCTTCCCGCTGGTCTGATTGGCGACCATGAGGAAGGCGAGGACACGCTCACGTCGGCTGCACGCGAGCTTGAGGAAGAAACCGGCTATCGGGCAGACAGGCTTGAAATCGTCGGCGAGTTTTTCTCATCCCCCGGCATGGTGAGCGAAAGCTTTTCACTCGTGCGCGCGCATGGCCTGACAAAAATAAGTGAGGGCGGCGGTGTTGATGGCGAGAATATCATTGTGCATCGCGTCGCCCTGCCCGATTTACCCCGCTTCGTTCAATCGAAGCGCGACGAGGGCTGCGTCGTCGACGTCAAGCTGCTGATGCTGCCCGGGATGCTGTTTTAACGGAAATTATCCGCATAAGCCTGAAGCTTCAGGGTCTTGGACGGAGTGGGAATGTAGGTTGCGGCGATACCTTTTTTGTCGGCATAAGCGCGCGCGGCATCAAGCGTTGGAAAGGTTAACTGGACCTGCGATTGCGTATCGCCTGAACCTGCCCAGCCCATCAACGGGTCGGCCTTGCGCGGTTCATTCGACTGAAATTCAAGCACCCATTCGTTCGTGCGGCCACGGCCCGATTGCATGGCATTTTTGGGACACTGAAAAATACGGGCAGACATGGATATTTCCTGAAAATTACGTTCGCGGTTGCCTTGCCCGAACGGCACCGGATTCGTCAAGTGTTGCGGGGCACATCGCGCGCTTGGGCCTTTTTTGTCTTTAGGCTGGCCACACTCTCCCACGGCGCATCGGGCCAGTTATGCCGCGGATATCTGCCGCGCATTTCCTTAGCCACGTCACGCCAGCTACCGCGCCAAAACTCTGGCAGATTGCGGGTGGTCTGGATTGGACGACCAGCAGGCGACGTCAGGCTCAGCACCAACGCGATGCGCTCCGCGCCAACCGTGGGGTGGCTATCAAGGCCAAACAAGCCCTGTACGCGCAGCTCAACCGTTGGCCCGGCCTCTGCTGCATAATCGATGGCATGTGTCGTTCCTGCGGGACTGACAAAGGATGCTGGCGCGATTTGGTCAATGCGCGTGCGCTGATCCCAGCCCAGCATATTGTCGAGCGCTGTCGACAATGCCGCAGGTGAGACATCGCGCAGCCGGTTCACGCCCATCAGCAGCGGCAAAAGCCATTGCTCCGCCGCTTCCAATAATGCCTCGTCACTGACCGCCGCTATGCCTGCAAATTGTGCGCGCTCACGCTGCGCAAGCGCCGCTTTTGACCATGGCAGCGCGCCCACACCCATTTCGCGCACTGCAGCCATGAGGGCACGCGCCACGGCCGTCTGGTCGGGTTTTTCCACGCGACCTTCGCTCAAGACGATCGCACCAAACCGCCGCTGCGCGCGCGCATCCACACGGTCGATGCTTTTATCGTAAGACAGGGCTTCTTCCTGCGTTATCCGGTGGGCAAAATGGCCGAGTATCTCGGCTTCCGTCAGTGGCGCAGCGGACAATATGCGCGCGCCCGATGCAGCGCCTTGAACATCGGCCACCGCGAGCCATTCTTCGCGTGCGAGAAGCGATGCGGTGTCCAACTGCAACCCGCGTCCCATCGCGCTAATCCACTTTTCGCCTTTGCTATCGCGGCACTTGGCAATGCGATCGGGATAGGCAGTGGCAATGAGACCGCCGATGCTAAGCGGTTCTTGTCCGCCAGCGCCGCTGCGGCACATCCGCGATATGCGCTGTGCCAGCTTGCGTGCGGCATCCGCCTTGGGGCTGCGTTCGCCCACAAAGCGTTCAAATCGCGTTTCGATATTCTCGCCTTGCCCGCCAAGCCCGCGTTCCTGCAGCAGCAGGGCGAGCATCGCCGCATCCTCGCTTTGTCCGCTCCTGGACGCTTCAACGACCATATGTGCGAGTGGCGGCGGTAATGGAAGGTCCGCAAGCTGAACGCCATGCGGCGTAATATGGCCCGCCGCATCGAGCGCGTTGATGGACAGCAAAAGCTTGCGCGCTTGCTGAAGCGCGGGTGCTGGCGGGCCGTCAAGCCAGCGCAACTTGGCGGGATCATTCTCTCCCCACCGTGCACAGTCGAGCAACAACGGCGCGAGGTCGCTTTCCAATATTTCGGGCGGGTCAAATGGGGGAAGTCCGCCATTGCCTGCTTCCTGCCACAGCCGATAGGCAACGCCCGCTTGCTGCCGCGCGGCACGCCCTGCCCGCTGCGTTACCGCAGACAGGCTCGCGCGCTCGGTCACCAGCCGCGTAACGCCCGCGGCTTGGTCGAACCGCGCGCGCCGCGCAAAGCCACTGTCGATGACGATGCGAACGCCATCAATGGTCAGGCTGGTCTCGGCGATGTTGGTCGCAAAAATGATTTTCCGACGTTGCTGCGCGTCACGGCGCACCACGAGCCTTTGCGCCGCCGGGTCAATTTGGCCATGCAATTTATGCACAACGATATCCGCGCCCACAGCACCAAGGCTTTCAACGGCGCGGTCAATTTCGCGCACGCCCGGTAAGAAAACCAGAATATCGCCCTCTTCTTCGGATAGCGCCTGCCGGACCGCGCGCACGATATCGGTTTCGATGGCTTGTTCGGCGCGCCGGCCGAAATATTGGAAATCCAGCGGCCATCTTTTGCCGTCGCTCTCGACCACCGGCGCATCGCGCATCAACTGCGAGAATCTGGAGCCATCCAAGGTTGCCGACATGGCAAGCAAACGCAGATCGGGCCGGAATGCCGCTTGCGCCTCAAGTGCCAGCGCAAGGCCAAAGTCGCTGTCGATGCTGCGTTCATGGACTTCGTCAAACAAGACCGCGGAAACGCCGACAAGCTCCGGGTCGCTGATGATGCGGTTGCGGAAAATGCCCTCGGTCATGACCAATATACGGCTATTGGGGCCTTGTTTGCTATCCAGCCGTGTCGTGTAGCCAACCCGTCCTCCGACGGCTTCGCCCAGCCCCTCCGCAATGCGCTCTGCCGCCATACGCGCGGCAAGACGGCGTGGGGACAGCAGCAAAATCTGGCCATCGCAATAAGGTTCGTCCAACAATGCAGGGGCAACCATCGTGGTCTTACCCGCACCTGGCGGGGCAATCAGGACGGCATTGGGTGATGCACGCAACGATGCCAGCAGATCTGGCATCACGGCCATGACGGGCAGCATATGGTCCGATGTCTTTTCAGCCATGATGGTTTGCGGCTGTCATCATGAATTGCGCCTGTGCCCGTGCTGCGTCGGCACTGACCGTGCGATCAATATGCGCGTGCTATGGCGAATTCGACCGCCTCAGTCAGCGCAGATTTGGCTTCACCATTGGGGAAATGCGCAATCGCATCGATTGCGCGTTGGCCATAATGCCGCGCGCGATCCAGCGTGTCGTCAATCGCATTATGCGCCTGCAGCAACGTGCGCGCATGTTGCAGATCTGCATCCGAAATCCGGTTGCCAAGCATCGCGTCGCGCCAGAATTTCTGTTCATCGGCATTGCCACGGATATGGGCCAGAATGACGGGCAATGTGACCTTGCCGTCGCGGAAATCGTCGCCGCTGTCTTTGCCCATGGTTGCGCCATCGGACACATAATCAATGGCATCGTCGACCAATTGAAATGCGATCCCCAGATTGCGGCCATAAGCGTCCAGCGACATTTCTTGCGCGTCGCCGCTCTCCGCCACGACCGCCGCAATCCGGCAGGCCGCTGCGAACAAGGCCGCAGTTTTCGATCCAATGATTTCGAGATATTTCTCTTCAGTCGTCGAAATCTGCCGCTGAGCAGTCAATTGATTGACCTCACCCTCTGCGATGACAGCAGACGCGTTCGACAAGATTTTGAGCACCTTAAGCGATCCATCCTCGACCATCAGTTCAAATGAGCGGCTGAACAGGAAGTCACCGACCAATACTGCGGCAGGGTTGCCGAAAATGAGGTTTGCGGCGGTTTTTCCACGGCGCATATCGCTGCCGTCGACGACGTCATCGTGCAGCAAGGTTGCGGTGTGAATAAACTCGACGGCTGCCGCCAGCTTGTGATGACGGTCACCGGGATAATCGAGAAGCTGCGCGCAGGCCAATGTCAGCATCGGGCGCATCCGCTTCCCGCCGCCAGCAATCAGATGCCCGGCCAGTTCGGGAATAAGCGGGATTTCGGACTGCATACGGTCCAAAATGACCGCGTTCACCTTGTTCATTCCGGGCGCGACCAGCTTGAACATGGGGTCCAAAGATGGCGCACGATTGCCGCCGATTTTATGTATGGTTGCAGTCATAATCGTTTCGCTGTGACGACAGCCGCGCCGCAAGGCAAGTGCAAATGGCGTATTTCCTCTTGTCCGTTGCAGTCAATATCGGCACAGGATGCAGTCATGGACGATCAAGAAACCCTCACCCGTTTTCGTGAAAGCATCGACAATATCGATGCCGCGCTCGTATTCATGCTGGCTGAGCGGTTTAAAATAACGCAGGCGGTGGGCGAGTTTAAGGCAAAGTCTGCGCTACCGCCCGCCGACCCTGCCCGCGAAGAACGGCAGATTGAACGGCTTCGCCAACTGGCCCGCGATGCGAAGCTTGATCCCGATTTTACCGAAAAATTCCTACGTTTCATCATTGATGAAGTCATCCGCCACCATCAGCAGATCCGCGACGCCAGCTGATTAGCTGATCGCTTTGGGCAACCTGAGGCGCACGAGCAACCCGCCCAAGTCTTCGCTTTCTTCAAGCCGGACGGTCCCGCCGTAAATTTCAACAACATCGCGAACAATCGCCAAGCCAAGCCCCGTGCCCGGCTTACCGGTGTCTAGACGCGCACCGCGGTCGAACAAGCGCTCACGCTCGGGTTCGGGTATACCTTTACCGTCGTCCTCAATAAGCATTTCGACAAAATCGCCTGCGTCCTCGACCGTCACAAACACGCTGCCGCCGCCATATTTGGCTGCATTTTCGATCAAGTTGCCCAACATTTCATCGAGATCCTGTCGCTCGACACGGGCGGAAATTTCCTTGTCGCCCGCCATGTCGAGCCGGACGTGGGAATATAGGCGGCTGACGGCACGTTCGACGGACTCAAGGCTGTCCCATATTTGTGCGCGGCTATGGCTATGCCCGCGCCGTCCCACGGCACGCGCACGCGCCAAATGGTGGTCCACCTGACGCCGCATCGTCTTGGCTTCGCGAATGATGGTGTCGGCGAGGTCAGGTGATTGCGCCGTGGCGCTGTTCATGATGACCGTGAGCGGCGTCTTGAGCGCATGCGCCAAATTCCCGGCATGACGCCGCGATTCTTCGGCCTGCTGCTCATTATGGTCCAGCAAGGCATTCAGTTCATTGACCATAGGCATGACTTCGTCAGGCAAAGCGTCGGTAACGCGGCTTTCGCGGCCACTGCGCATCTGCGCAATCGCTTTGCGCACCGCACGTAGCGGCCATAGGCCATAAAATGTCTGTAGCGCGGCCAAGATAATGAGACCAAGACCGACCAAAAGAAAACTCGTTACCAGAACGGACCGTAGTTCGATAATCTGCCGGTCAAGGCTATCACGGCTTTGCGCGACCATGAAGGTCCACGCGATGTCGGAATCGGGGAGCTTGATCGCGCGTTCGGCAATGCGCAGCGGTTCGTCGGTAAATTCGTTGCTGTTCCGGAAATGAACGGCTTGGTCGTTATGATTGGCCGGCGCGCGCAATGCGCGGTCCCATAATGACCGGGATGGAAACGGCATCGCGCCCTTCCCGGTAATTTGCCAATACAGGCCGCTATTGGGTTCCAGAAAGCGCTGGTCGCCCAACGGGCGGTTCATCCGGATTTCACCATCGGGACCGATTTCCGCAGAAGCAATCATCGCGGTCAGAACATATTCCAGCTGATTGTCGAAATTCTGCTCGACCGAATTGACCAAAACGCGGTCAAGCGCGGCGCCGCCACCGATCAACAATATCGTAATCCACGCCGCAGCGGTCAGAATCATCCGGCGGGTAAGCGAACCCGTGCTCTGAAACTGGCTTCGCCACGTCGGTGCTTGATTGGCCGTTTTCATGGCGACCGGCGGGTTCAGCTGACCGGTTCCTCAAGGCTATAGCCAAGGCCACGGATCGTCGAGATCACATCTTGGCCAAGCTTTTTGCGGATGCGCGTTACGAACACCTCAATCGTGTTGGAATCGCGATCAAAATCCTGATCATAAATATGCTCGATCAGCTCGGTCCGCGAAACAACCTTGCCCTTGTGGTGCATCAGGTAGGACAGCAGTTTATATTCCTGCGCGGTCAGCTTCACGGGTTGCCCAGCCAGCGTGACGCGGCCAGAGCGTGTATCAAGGCGAACCTCGCCAACGGTCAGCTCGGACGAAGCATTGCCCGATGCGCGGCGGATGAGCGCACGAAGACGCGCAATCAGCTCTTCGGTCTGGAATGGCTTGGCCAGATAATCATCGGCACCCGCGTCAAGGCCAGCCACTTTGTCGGACCAGCTATCACGCGCCGTCAGAACCAGAACGGGGAATTTACGGCCTTCCTTGCGCCAGCGATCGAGAACGGTGAGGCCGTCAATTTCAGGCAGGCCAAGGTCAAGAATGACCGCATCGTAATTTTCGGTCGAGCCCATATAATGGCCGTCTTCGCCGTCGGTGGACAAATCAACCGCATATCCAGCCCCTTCAAGGGTGGACTTTAATTGCTTGCCCAATGTGGGTTCGTCTTCGACGATCAAGATGCGCATGCTGTCCCCTTTTATTGTCAATATTTGTATCGGAACATGGCTAGCAGATTCACGTGTAGCCACAAAATCCATTCAGCGTTGCCGCAGAACGTTGCCGGTCTTTCCATCGACATCGACGAAGATCACGCGGTCCTTGTTGATGAACTTCAACCGGTACACCTGCGCGCTTGGATCATATTCAGGACCCAGATACTGCATCCCGCGCATACGCGGCACGACGCTTGCCTCGATCTCGCGCAGCGATTTTACTTTTCCGGCCGCCATATCCTGACGCGCATCATCCTGCTCACCGCGACGCGCATCGGCGGGAAAGGCCGTCAGCAACGCAATTGCGGACAGCCCTGCAAAAATTGAAGTTCGGTTCAACATTCGTGCGCACTACCCCCATGGCATTGAACGTAAAATGAATGGGCCGATCATCACAACCGGCCCGATAAGATTATTTCACCATTTCAAAGGTGAATGAAAGCGTTGCCCCTACACTTAGCTCTCCCGGCGCAATGGGTGTCGACTTTTCAGACGCATCCATCGCGCGCATGACCATGGGCCGTGGATAGCCACCGCCTTGGCTGTCGGTTTCTTCAACGCGCAATACGCGGACATCATTGTAGCCGGCCTTTCGTGCAAGGTTTGGTGCGCGGTTCATTGCCGTTGCCCAAACCTTGTCACGGGCAGCTGCGCGAAACGCACTGTCATCATCAATGCTGAATGTCGGACCATTGAAGCTTGTCGCCCCATCGACTGCGAGCGCATCCAGAAACGCGCCCAGTTTCTTCAAGTCGCGCAGTTTCGACGTCACCATGTTCGATGCCTGATAGCCTTTGAAAATTTGCTGCCCATCGCGATAGTCAAATTGCTGGTTGAGGCTGATCTGCGTGGTTTGGATATCGCGTTCGGCAATGCCCAATTTCTTCAGCCGCGCAAAGACCGACGCCATTTGCACATTATTCGCCCGAACCGCCTCGGTCGCCGTTGGCGCCATATTTTGGACACCCGTTGAGAAGGTCGCGACATCTGGCTTGGCGTCTACAGATTCGGTGATCGTCAGGTCAATGACGGGGTTTGCGGCGGTTATATTGACCTGCGTCGCCATCGCTTCGCCCGACGCCAACCCTGTGGTTGCCAGCAATGCGGCAAAAATAATTTTACGCATAAGATGCTCCTGTGTGTTGCCACCCACTTATATCGCGGTTTGGCGTGCCCAATCGATATAGGCTTGGCGAAGCTGAACGGTTGCCGAACCGGGCGTTCCATCGCCGATGGTTTTCCCGTTTATTTCAACCACGGGCATCACAAAGCCTGATGCCGACGAAACAAATGCTTCCGCCGCTTGTTCCGCCTCGGCGACCGAAAACGCCCGCTCTTCGATCCTATGCGCGACCAATGGCAAAACAGCGGCACGGGTAATGCCGTGCAGTATTTCGCGGTTCAGCGGGTGCGTCACCAGCACGCCATCATGCGTAATGATATGCGCGTTTTGCGCGGTCCCCTCTGTCACGACGCCGCCACGTTCCATCCACGCGTCGTCGACCCCACGGGCAATAGCTTCGTTTTTCATCAGCGACGCATATAGCAATTGCGTGGTTTTGATATCGGCCCTGCCCCAGCGCAGATCGGGCAAGGTCACCACACGAATCCCGCACTTTGCCAATGGCGTGTCTGCCAATGCACGGCTTTGGCTAAAGGCCAGAACGGTCGGGGTTGTGCCTTCGGGTGGGAAGACAAAATCGCGGTCAGTCGGCGCACCGCGCGTGACTTGCCAATAGATCATGCCTTCCTCGACAGCATTGCGCGCGACAAGTTCGCGGCAAATTGTGAGCCATGACGCCGCATCAGGCGCGCCTTTAATGCGCAGTTCGCCAAGCGATCGGGCCAGCCGCTGCGCATGGCCGTCAAAATCCACAAGCTTGCCGCCCAGCACCGAGACGACTTCATAGACCGAGTCAGAAAACAAAAAGCCCCGGTCAAATACCGATACTTTGCCGTCGATTTCGGGAACATATTCCCCGTTGAGATAAATAGTGCGCATATGACGTCTGTGCTGGATGCGCCGCTAATCGTCAACATCGACATTGTCATTCCCGTTGCGACCCCCTATCCGCCAGCGCATATGTCCCAACCCCCAATCTTCGCATTCGAAAATCTCGCGCTACAGCAAGGTGGCGGCTGGCTGTTTCAGGATATTGACCTGTTTATTGGCGCACGTGATCGCCTTGCGCTGATTGGTCGCAATGGCGCGGGCAAAACAACGTTGATGAAATTGGTCGCTGGCTCGGTCGAGGCGGACAAAGGCACGCGCGTTGTCGTTCCCGGCACAAATATCGTCATGCTGGAACAAGACCCCGACGTGACATCGTTCGAACGGCTCGTCGACTTTGCCATTCATGGCGAAAAAGGCCCGCCTGAATATGCGGTGCGCGCCATTGCGGACCAGTTGGGCATCAATCTGGACCGCGAAGCCAAAACCGCAAGTGGCGGTGAGAAACGGCGTGCTGCGATTTGCCGCGCGCTTGCAAGCGAACCCGATTTGCTGTTGCTGGACGAGCCGACCAACCATTTGGACCTCGCCGCGATTGAATGGCTGGAGGATTGGTTGACGCGGTATCGCGGCGCCTTCATGGTCATCAGCCATGACCGGACGTTTTTAACGCGTCTGACGCGGCAGACATTCTGGCTGGACCGTGGCCTGTTGCGCCGCAATGAGATTGGCTTTGGCGGCTATGATGCGTGGACCGAGCGGGTCTATGCCGAAGATGCGCGCAATGCGGACCGGCTGGATGCCAAGCTGAAGATCGAGGCGCATTGGCTTGAGCGCGGCGTCACTGCGCGGCGTAAGCGCAATCAGGGGCGGCTCGCAAAGCTTTGGGAAATGCGCGCCGCACGCGCCGCAATGATCGGTCCACAAGGCACGGCCAAACTTGCCGCCGCAAGCGACGATAGCAAAACCAAAACCGTCATCAGCGCAGAAGGCATCGGCAAGAGCTTTGGCGACCGGACGATCATCAAAGATTTCACGCTGCGTATCCAGCGCGGCGACCGCATCGGCATCGTCGGCGCAAACGGCACCGGCAAAACGACCTTAATCCGTATCCTGACCGGTGAAACACAACCCGACAGCGGCAGCATCACGCTATCGCCAACGCTGACCGGCATCGTCATCGACCAGCAGCGCAAATTGCTGACCCCTGAAAAGCGCGTGCGCGATGTGCTCGCCGATGGCAGCGACTGGATTGATGTGCGCGGTGTGCGCAAACATGTTCAGGGATATCTGAAAGAGTTTCTGTTCGACCCGGCATTGATTGAGGCGCGGATCGGCTCATTATCGGGTGGCGAACAATCGCGCATTTTGTTGGCGCGCGAATTCGCGCGTGAGGCCAATTTGCTGGTGCTGGACGAACCCACAAACGACCTCGATCTTGAAACGCTGGATCTGCTGCAGGAAGTCATTGCGGATTATGATGGCACCGTGCTGATCGTCAGCCACGACCGTGATTTCCTTGACCGAACGGTGACGCTCACTCTGGGCCTCGATGGATCAGGGCATGTCGATATCATAGCGGGCGGTTATGCCGATTGGGAAGCCAAGCGGGACAAGCGCGACAAACCCGCAGCGAAAAAGGCGGAGAAAGCCCCCCCGCGACCAGAGGTAAGCAGCGACACCGCGCCCGCCAAGCGGGTTAAGCTGACCTACAAAGACCAGCGCGACTATGATCTGCTGCCCAGCCGCATTGCCGAGATCGATGCCGAGGTTGCGGCCGCAGAAAAGGAAATGGGTGAACCGACGCTCTACACAAAAAACCCGACGCGATTTGCCGAACTGACGGCCAAGACCGAAAAACTGCGCACCGAAAAGGACGCGGCGGAGGAGCGTTGGTTAGAGTTGGCCATGATGGTTGAGGAAGCGGCGACCTAACCCGCTATGCGGTAGAAGGTCACAAGCCGGTCGAGCGCAATTTTAAACACGAGCTTTCCAGACCGCACTGGCCATGACATTTCGCGTTCTGCCGCAGGCATGCTCTCGCCCACGCAGATAACCCGCCACGCAATGTCCGACAGGTCAGGGCCAAGCGCGAACAAGGCGTCGTCGAAACGCGCCTTTGCGCTCATCATCCGCTCGGTCCGGTTTAAGCCAGACGGTGCCGCGCGTTTTTGGCGGCTGATCGGAATATTTTCCCACGACATGGTGACATGCGGGCCAAGCGCCGCCGATTCATAATCGCGGCGCAAGGTTTCCCCCGCCAACATCTGACGGTCCGACAAGTGGCCACGCGCATGCAACCATGAAAGCGGCGATTCCGCGAGATTCACGGTCACCGTGCGGCGGACTTTCGCATTTCGCGGCACTGGCCCGCTTTCGCGCAACCCGCGCTCGGCCAATAGCCGTGGATCGGGTAGGTTACGATTTGCATGGGACTTTGAGGGCATATTTATTCTCCGCTTAATCAGCGAATCACCCTTGCCATGTGGTAAATATTGTAGGAAAGAAAAAACCTATTTGGTGATGGAGTATTTTATGCAAAGCCGAATTCGCGATGTGCGCAGGGCCAAGGGGATGACGCTTGCCGATGTGGCGGAACGGTGCAAACCCGCAACGACGGCGCAGACCATTGGACGGTTGGAGACCGGTACGCGGGTGCTGTCACTGATTTGGATTAACCGCATTGCAGACGCCTTGGGCGTCGAATCGAGCGATTTGGTGGCCCTGCCCGATCAGCAATATTTGCCTGTGGCCGCCATCTTAAGCGAGGACGGCACACATGCGCCGACCAAGGAAGAGCGCATCATGGTACCTAACGTGGGCGGAACGATGGTCGGCCTGCGTATTGCCGCGGCAACGGGCGAATATCGCCGCGGTGACGAATTATGGCTTGAGCAGATTCAGCCTGACGCTTTTGGATCGGCGCTCAATCTCGACGTTTTAGTTCCGCGCCCCGGTGGCCGTTTCCTCTTTGGCCGATTGTTGGGCCGCGAGGCGGGCAAGCTGCATTTGCTGCCGCTGGAAGCAGGAGCGAGGCAACAAGTCGTGACAGACCCGGCGTGGATTGCGAAAGCCGTACGGCTCATACGCAAGCTGTAGCGTGCTTGGTGCGGATATCACGTCGAACGTGCAGGCATTCTCCTGGAAAGAGAATGCCCGCCAGTTAGCCGACTTTTTCCGGACGGTGTCCGGACGTCAGGATTAAGATTCAAAACCTTCGATGATGCGCTCGGCCTTTGAACCGGCTTCATCGGTTGGCACAAAGCTGTGCGAGCCGACCTTTAGCCAGATGAGGATTGGCGCAGCCTGGTAAATCGACGAATATGTGCCGACGACAATACCGAACGCCATCGCAGCGCTGAACCCGAAAATAACGTCTGGCCCGAACAGCACCAGAATGATCAACGGCAGCGAGATCGACACGCTGGTCATAACGGTGCGCGACAATGTCTCGTTCACCGAAAGGTTCAAGAGCGATGCCATTTCCATCTTGCGGAATTTCATCAGGTTTTCGCGAATACGGTCATAGACAACCACGGTATCGTTCAACGAATAACCGATGATCGTCAGCAGAGCCGCGATGATGTTCAGGTCAAACTCCCAACCCGTCAGCGCGAACAGGCCGAAGGTAAGCGTCACGTCGTGAACAAGCGACCAGATGGCGCCCACGCCGAACTGCCATTCAAACCGGAACCAGATGTAAATCGATACGCCAGCCATCGCCGCGAGCAGCGCGAGGATACCCTTGCTGAACAATTCCTCTGACACCTTACCAGATACCGAATCCACGCCGTCAATGCGGACGTCGGGATGGCCCGCTTTCAAGGTTTCGGTAATCTTTGTCGCCATGGCGTTGGCAAGCTCAGGATTCTTGTCTGCGCCTTCCGGCAATTTCATGCGGATCGAGACCTGATTTTCTGCGCCAAAACGCTGAATGGTCGGATCGCCATAGCCGAGCTTAGCAACGGTCTCACGCAATTCAGTAACGGGTGCGGCCGCGCTTTGCGTGAATGTCGCGCGGATCATTTGGCCGCCGATAAAATCGACACCAAAGTTCAGGCCCTTTGCGGCCACCAAGCCAACCGACGCAACCATGAGCAACAGGCTGATGCCAAAGGCCCAGCTGCGCCATTTCAGAAAATCGATATTTGTATCGTCAGGAACGAGTTTGAGCAGTTTCATGTCTATATCCTCAAATCGTCAGGTCATGGGGACGCGTGCGCTTCACCCAGCGTGAAACCCACATGCGCGTGATGGTAACTGCGGTGAAAACCGATGTGACGATCCCGATCATCAATACCACGGCGAAACCACGAATGGGTCCGGAGCCAAAGATGAACAGCAATACCGCCGCAATCACGTTGGTGCTGTTCGCGTCAAAAATGGCGCGACTGGCTTCTTTATAGCCAAATTCAATCGCCTGCACGACACGGCGGCCACGTTTCAATTCTTCGCGGATACGTTCGTTGATCAGCACGTTTGCGTCAACCGCGGCACCAATGGTCAGGACGAAGCCGGCAATGCCCGGCAGGGTCAGCGTTGCGTTGGCAAATGCCATAACGCCAAGGATCATGGCGACGTTGATGACCAACGCGAAGTTGGCATACATGCCGAAGCGGCCATAAACGAGGAACATCAGCACCAGAATTGCAGTGGTCCCGATGACCGCAGCCAAAATACCGCGGCGAATGGAGTCGGCGCCCAAATCCGGGCCAACCGAGCGTTCCTCAACAATCTTCAGATCAACCGGCAATGCACCCGACCGAAGCGAGATGGACAGCGCGTTCGCACTTTCGGTCGTGAAGCTTCCGGAAATCTGCGAGACACCTCCGAAAATGGGTTCGCGAATTTGTGGTGCCGAAATCACCTGTCCGTCCAACACGATGGCGAACAGCTTGTTGACATTCTGCTGCGTCATACGGGCAAATTTCTGCCCACCTTCGCTATCGAACTGAATGGTGACCGCAGGCTCATTTGTTTGCGAGTCGAATGTCGGGTCTGCCTTCACCAGCTTGTCGCCGGAAATGCCGCCCAACCGGCGCACGGCAATGTACGGCAGACCGGAGGGGTTATCGGGATAGGGCAGAACTTGGCTGCCAACGCGGGCCTTGCCCTGCGCGGTTTGATCTGGATCGGCTTGTTCGTCGACAAGTTTGAATTCAAGCTTGGCCGTCTTACCAATCAATGCCTTCAGCGCCTCTGGATCATCCAGTCCGGGGACCTGAACGACGATGCGGTTTTCACCCTGACGGATAATCGTAGGCTCAAGCGTGCCTAAGGCGTTAATGCGGCGATCGATAACATCCTTGGCGGTGTCCATCGCTTGGTCGAGCGCTGTTTCATCGCCTGTGCCCGCTGGCGTCAGGATCATGCGGTTGCCGTCGTTCACGCCGATATTCCAGTCGCGGCTGCCGGTCGCATTGCTGGTCAGCGGCAACAACGCCTCGCGGGCTGCGTCGACTTGAGCGGGACTATCGACCGTAAAGCTCAATTGCCCGTTGGTACGCGACACATCCGAAATCGCAATCCGCGGATCGGCGCGGCGCATTGCCGTTCTGACGCTATCTTCCAACGCTTCCAAGCGCGTTTCGGCAAGCTGCGAGGTGTCCGCCTCAAGCAGAATGTGGCTACCACCGGCAAGGTCGAGACCAAGGTTGATGGTCGGCGTCGGCACAAATTGCGCGATCTGCGCCCTGATGTGGGTGGGCAACACGCTTGGTATGGCAAAAAGCACACCCAGAATAATCAGGGTGTTGAGCATCCATACGCGCCAACGGGGAAAATCAAGCATAGGCTGGGTCCGAACGAACTGGGAAAACGGAATTTGGGGTCGACAGAACGTCTGTTCAACCCCAGCGATTAATCGTTAGCGGCTTTGGCGCCGCGCGGCTGCACATTGGCGATGGTGGATTTAACCGCCTTCACCCGTACATTTGGCGCGATTTCGACTTCGACATAGTCATCGGCAACTTTCGTTACCTTACCCATCAGGCCGCCTGCAGTGACGACTTCGTCATTTTTCTGCACCGCGTTGATTTTCGCCTCATGCTCCTTGGCGCGCTTTTGCTGCGGGCGAATGAGAAACATGTAGAAAACGACGAAGATCAAAAGCAGTGGGAACAGCTGCACAAAAAATGCCGAACCGCCCGCGCCACCAGCTGCAGCGCTCAAGATAACAAACTCCATCGGAAACCTCACATTTTAAAAAAAGCGCCCAATGCAGGCGCGGTCCTGAACAATCGGGCGCGATTATCACCTGCACCCAGCTGACGCAACGTCAAAGCGTCCAAACCGCGCTTGCTTTTAGGAAACCAGCGCCATATAGGCGCGCTTCCACTGGCCTCGGCGAGGTCTTTGGCGGTCGGGACGTAGCGCAGCCTGGTAGCGCATCACACTGGGGGTGTGGGGGTCGCAGGTTCGAATCCTGTCGTCCCGACCAATTATTCCAAAAATTTTCTTCAAATATGCCCGCAACGCGCCAGCGCTGCGGCTTTGCGTTTTTCACTTTCCTGCAAATAACCATATTGGTTATTATTGTTGCGAAAGTGAGGACTCGATGACAATGGAACATATTGACGAGTTGATTGATGATTTGATTGCCCGTGAAGGCGATTATGTACATCATCCGGCGGACAGAGGCGGCCCGACCCGTTGGGGCATTACCGAGGCGGTGGCGCGTCGGCACGGCTATCATGAAAAGATGACCCAGCTGCCCCGGACCGAAGCCGCAGCCATTTACAAACGCATATATTGGCATGCCCCCGGCTTTGCCGATGTCGCCGCAATTGCGCCAATTTGGCGGCGGAATTGTTCGATACCGGCGTCAATATGGGCACCGGAACGGCAACGGGCTTTCTGCAACGCGCGTTGAACGCATTGAACCGGAATGGGCGCGACTATGCGGATATTGCGGTGGATCGCAAAATGGGTGCGGCAACTTTGTCGGCGCTGTCTGCCTTTTTCGACACACGTGGACGCTCTGCAGAAAATGTTCTGCTGAAGGCAATGGATGCGCTGCAGGGTGCCCATTATGTCCGGTTGGCCGAGGCGAGACCATCACAGGAAGCCTTTCTGTGTGGCTGGCTATCGAACCGTATTGGATAAATCAAAAAGTATTTCATTATGGCATTTGTTGACGGATTAATTGGGCCCATTGCCAGCATCATCGACAAAATCATTCCCGATCCGAAGGCGCGCGATACCGCCAAGCTTGAACTGCTTAAATTACAGGGCAGTCAGGAGCTCGAGAATATAAGGACACAGCTGTCGGGTATCTTGGCCGAAGCGCAATCGGCGGCCCCATGGACAAGCAGAGCGCGGCCAAGCTTTTTATACGTCATGTATGCCATGCTGCTGTGGGCTATTCCGATGGGGGTGATTTCCGCCATCCAGCCCGAAACCGCGGCGAACATTGCGGCGGGCATGAATGCCTATCTCAACGGCCTGCCAGAGCCATTATATGCGCTATTTGGTACAGGCTATCTTGGTTACACCGTCGCGCGCCAATGCGGCATTTCGCGAGGCACGGAAAAATAGTTGCGTATGACGGCCTTCATCCGTTACGCCTTATTACCCACTCGTAATGCATGGGACTGAGGAGAACCAATATGAAGAAAGTTGTCGCAACTGTTGCCGCTCTCGCGTTCACAATTTCGCTCGCTGCATGCGGCGAAGCTGGCGAAAAGGCAGCTGAAGAAACCGCAGAAGCAGCCGAAGCTACGGGCGAAGCTGTTGAAGCTGGCGCAGAAAATGCCATGACTGCTGCTGAAGGTGCAGCCGACGCCACTGCAGAAGCAGCAGGCGAAGCTGCCGACGCAACCGCTGATGCCGCTGACAATGCAATGAAGGAAGAAGAAGACAAGTAAGAGTCTTTTTCCCGAATACACATGAAGCCCGCCCTGCCCGGTGCAGCGGCGGGCTTTTTTGTGTCAATTCACCTTATGCAAAGTCGGGAAATAATGACGCCCGCGTTCTTGCGGGATCTAAACCATAATGCCGCGCCAGCGCGTCGCTGGCGAATTGTTCAAACCGCATCGTCGGTTTGAGATCACGACCTTCATATAATTGCGATGCCTTGAGCCCCGGCCAATCCGCGACAATATTGCCGCCATTCGCGAGCGCGCCACCAAATAACATAGCCGCGGACGCCGTTCCGTGATCCGTGCCGCCAGTCCCGTTGAACGCCACGGTCCGGCCAAATTCCGTAGCGACCATTACCAAAGTATTCTGCCACTCACTGCCAAGGGAATCGCGGAGGGATCCAATGAGCGCATCAACTTGCCTGAGCGCGCCGTTCAGCCGCCCTTTTTGCTGAAAATGGGTATCCCAGCCGTTGGTTTCCAACATCACCACACGGGCACCATTGGGGCCCTGCATCAGCCCCGCCGTCATCTGCCCCAGCGCAGCGCCGCCCTTCAGCGCCTGATCCGCAGGTGCACCAGCCATGGCCTCAGTCGCTTGAGCGCCACTCCACAAAGCCGAAAGCTGGGCATCCTCAGCATATAGATTGGTCAAGCGCGACATAAGGTCTGAATTGGCGTCGGGCATGCGCGAAGGGGCGTAGCTGTTCGCGGCTATCGGCCCACGCAAAGCGAGCGGCACCGACGGCGCAACCGCCAGTCCTTTGGCATCATCACGCGGCAACAGTGTCAATAACCGCCCAAGCCAACCGTCATCGCGGCCATAAGGGCGGCCTGCCCCTGATTCCAATATATTTTGCGCATCAAAATGTGACCGCTCACGATAAGACGACGCCATGGCGTGCACAAAACTGGCTTGTTTCAGCGCAAACAGTTTCGCACTTTCTGTCATCGCCGGATGCAGCGAGAACATATCGTCAAGCTTGGTCCCCGTTACAGCGTCCGCCGCAAAATCCCCCCGCGCGCGCAGGAAATCGGGATCACCCGTCGGGGCCAAAGCAGCCAATCCATCAGCCGCCCCGCGCTGGATGATGAACACAAATTTCTTGTTGGTGCCAGGTGCGGCCCAGCCAGCCCCCGGAAATGCCGCAACACCCAGACCCAAAGCACCGGAGGTGACAAAAGAGCGTCGGTTCAGCATGGCACTATCTCCGCAAAAATTCAGGGGACAACAACAACAGCGCAAGCCCTTGAGACGGGCTCTCGGCGCGCGCGATGCTTTCGGTTGTCATCGCGCTGAGCTGATCAGATAGGATGCGCGGCGCCAGGATGCGGGCATCCACACGGTTGGCGCTGCGTTCGGCCAATCGGCTGGCAATCTCCACCCGCCGCATCAGCGCCGCACCGCCCGCCCAGTTTTCTGTCGTGTCGCTAAATCCGGCGGGGGACCCCGGTTTCCAGATAGGCTGCCCCAGTTGCGCGAGCATATTTACGCCTTGCCTGCTGTTGGGCAGTTCCCGGACATTCAATGCGCGCAGCGAAGAGATGACCCAATCCCATGGCGATTTGAACTTGGCTTGCTGCGGCAGCCACATTTCGGGAGAGTCGATCAATGTGCGGTAGAGTTGACGCAAGTCGCCACCGCTTTCCAGAAAGCTTTTCTCCAGCCGCGCAACCAATGCTGGCGGCGGCACGTCAGCCGCAAAATGTTGCGCCAGCTTTGTCGCAATATGTTTGGCCGTGGCAGGGTGCGCGGCGATATCGGACAATATGGCGCGCGCTTGGTTCCCACCCTGCTGGCTGTAGCGCCGGCCAATGACAACGCGATCGCCGGGCTCATGAATGGGGGCAAAAAACTGGCTATCGCCGTCCTTTCCATTCTGCGCCATGAAACGCTGGATTGGTCCCTTCGCCATCCCGCCAACAGTATATCCCGTCAGCGCGCGGGCAAATTCGGTGACATCTTTTTGGTCGTAAACCGTGCGCACGCCCAGCGTGTGCAGTTCCAAAATCTCCCGTGCCAGATTTTCATTCAGACCCAGCGTCTTATTCCGTCTGGCAGCCACACGCGTCGCAAGCGGGCTATTGGGGCCGATGGATTGCGCCTGATCCAGATAGAGCAGCATCGCCGGATGCGTGACCGCAGCGTAAAGCAAATCAGAGAATGTCCCCATGATATGCGGCCGGATAGCGGTAAATTCATAGTCGCCCGCGAGGGCCAGCACCGGAAGCTTGTCGATCGACACTGCAAAATGATTGGACCAAAAATGCACCAGTCGCTCAGCGAAATCGGTATCGCTGCTGATCGCGGCATCCAGTCGGGCATCGGCGGCAGCGACATATTGAAGGCGCAGCGTATTGACGACTTTCTCGATTTTGGCAGGGTCAATCTGCGGCATGTCGTCAGCAGCCATGGCGGCCGCGGCGTCCTTTCGCGCGGCGCGGACATCCTTGCGGTCAATCTGATATTCGCGAAAGCCGGCCGCAATCTCTGCGCGACTTGGCTGGCTTGCCATAGCTGGAAAGGACGGTTCATATGACCTGATCTGCGATTTCAACCAGTCAGCTGGGTTCACCGGCGCGTTTCCGGATGGTCGCGCGCCAAGACCAAAGCGGTTCATCGCTATCGCCGCATCTATCATCCAGTTCTCTCCAGAACAGTGACTGTTGTATCACGAAGATAGGCTTAACGGCATTATGCGCAATGGGCAAATTGTATGGAATTGTCGCAATGCCCGAATGCATCGCAGATGCCATCATTCTTAGCGGCGCTCATCAACCCTTATTGCGAACAGTTGCATCGCAAACGGCGTCGACATACAGTCTGAAAAAGCACGTTCGGGCGGGGGGGTATTGCGGGTGTCAGTCACACATGAAAATATGGGCCACGCCATAAGCACAAAACCGCGCTGGTGGTTGATCCTGATTGGATTGGCGATCGTTCTGGCAGGCGCGTTTCTCGCCCAAAGCGTTCGAACGGCAGATGGCACGATCGTTCGCGATATAAGGTTTAAAGGCACCAATGGGACAGCCATGAGCGCTTTGCTCTACGTCCCCAAAAACGCCACGCCAGCGACACCAGCGCCAGGCATTCTAGCCGTCCACGGCTACATTAACGCGCGCGAGACGCAGGACGGTTTTGCGATTGAATTTGCGCGCAGGGGCTATGTTGTTTTGTCCCTTGATCAGACCGGCCATGGCTACAGTCAGGGGCCTGCATTCTCAAATGGCTTTGGCGGCCCTGATGGTTTGAAATATTTGCGGTCTTTGCCAATGGTCGATGTGCGCCAAATCGGGCTGGAAGGACACAGCATGGGCGGCTGGACGGTGCTTGCTGCGGCCGCGGCCATGCCCAACGATTATACGTCGATGGTTCTGGAGGGGTCATCCACCGGCGCGCCTTTCGCGCAGGAAGGATCGCCCAATTGGCCGCGCAATGCTGCGGTGGTGTTCAGCCGCTATGACGAGTTTTCGAACTTGATGTGGGGCGTTGCCCGTGCGCAGGATGTTGCAACAAGCAGCAAGCTGCAAACATTGTTTGGCACGAAGGTGCCTGTTGTCGAAAACCGTTTATATGGCAGCGTTGCGGACGGGACCGCGCGCAAGCTTTATCAGCCGGCAACAACCCATCCGGGTGACCATGCGTCCACGGCAGCCATTGGACACGCGATTGATTGGTTTGGAACCACGCTGATCGGTGGCACACCCAGGCCGGCAAGCGATCAAATTTGGTACTGGAAAGAATTTGGCACGGGCATTGGCCTTGTCGGTTTTGTGATGATCATGCTCGGCGCGTTTGATGCGCTGGTCCGATTGCCCCTATTCGCGTCGGTGAAGGGCACGCCGGTCCCTGCCGCGGCAGAACGCGATGGCGCGTGGTGGAAAGGCTTCGCGTTAAGCACCGTGCTTCCTGCTATGTTATTCTTTCCGACGTTCATTGCCGCCTATCTTCTGCTTCCGGCATCGCAATGGCTGCCGCAGGCGGTCACCACGCAAATTACACTTTGGGCTGTGACCAGCGCTGGCGTGAGCCTGTTGATCGGTCGCATGATGGGACGTCCCATTGCCGCGCAACAATCCAACTGGTTTAAGTCCATTTTACTGGCTCTGGCGACCGTCGCGGCTGGCTATGCCGCACTCTTGCTTGTCGATATGCTGTTCCTGACCGATTTTCGGCTTTGGGTCGTCGCGGTCAAGCTTCCCAGCGCCAGCCAGTGGGGGATCGCCGCGATCTACGTCGTGCCGCTTACCCTCGCCTTTCTGGTGACAAGCCAATCACTGGCCAATGCCACAGTGCGCAGCGACAGCGCCGGGCGGCGCTATCTGGCGGCAATATGCACGCTCACGACGGGTTTCATTGTCTTGTTGGGCGTCATTTACGGCCTGCTGTTCATGACCGGATCACTGATTACCGCATTTGATCCACTCAGTACCGTCATTGCGATTCAGTTCGTGCCCGTGCTGATTGCCATCGCCATCATTGCGACATTCACGTGGCAACGCACGGGCAGCTATCGTTCAGGCGGGCTGATCGCCGGAATTTTGGTGACGCTGTACGCCGTTGCGGGAACAGCGACGCAAATCTGATCTGGTGCACACCGGCTGATTACAATCGCACGGTAGGCAGCCAAAGAATAAAGCTAAATATGGTGCACCCAACTGGATTCGAACCAGTGGCCCCCAGATTAGGAATCTGATGCTCTATCCTGCTGAGCTATGGGTGCTACGTCGCAAGCCATAGCTGTGTGCTATCGGGTGGTCAATTTTTAGCAGAAGGCGGCACGACTGGAAAAAGCAGCGGGGCAACCCGGACGCCTTCCTCCATCAGTGCCTTGGCTTCATCGGCGCTGGTTTCGCCATGGATGATGCGATCTGCTTCTTCGCCATAATGGATCGCGCGGGCGGTTTCGGCAAACTGGCCGCCGACCCATTGCGATTGTTTCAGCATCTCGGTTTGCGCAACGGCAAGCTTTTGCACGAACTCAACAACCGCAGGGGGCAGTGCGTCGGTTTTCGCAGGTTCAGCTGCGGCCGTTGGCGCTGCTACATCCGCGATAGGAACAGGCACGCTGCGTTGATTGCCCTTTTTGGGGACATGCGGCACGGACAGCGCCTTTTGCACGGTCATGTCATTACACACCGGGCAGGCCAGCAACCCCGACGATTGCTGCTTGGAATAATCTTCGGATGACGCAAACCAGCCTTCGAAACGATGTCCGTTGCTGCAATTCAGGTCAAACGCGATCATTATGCCCCACGCGGCCCTAACAATGCGTCGAGCTTCCCTTGATTTTCCAAGGCGCGCAAATCATCAGAGCCACCTATTGGTGTATCATTGATCAGGATCTGCGGCACGGTCCGCGCACCGGGCACGCGCGCCAGCATTTCGTCACGCTTTGCGCCACCCATGGTGATGTCATATTCGGTATATGGGACGCCCTTACTGTCGAGCAATTGCTTGGCACGGACGCAATAAGGGCATGCGAATTTGGTGTAGATTTCAACTTTTGCGGTCATGAATCTGAAATGGTGTCCAGCCGCCATCAAGTCAAGCATTGCGCGCAGTTACTTTTGCTCCGCGCTTTCTCCGCGCAGGGCACGTGCCCAGCAGAACAGCTGAATCCATGACGCACCGTTGCGTTTCAAAACCGATATACAACCATCGCTCGTCGCACCGGTGGTCAAGACATCGTCGATCAGAATGATGCGGCTGCCCTTTAATCGGTCACGCCATTTGGGATGCACGGAAAATGCCTGCCCAACGGCCTTTCGGCGGCCCTTGGCATTTAGACCACGCATGCTCGGCGTGCGTTTGTGGCGGACGAGTATGTCAGGGACAAAGGCGATGCCGCTTTGCGCAGAGGGCGCGCGGCCGATCAATGCAGACTGATTGAAGCTGCGCGACCACATGCGCGTCCAATGCAAAGGAACGGGCGTAATGATGATATTTTCTCGATCCTCTGGCAGATGGCGAGCCAGCTGCTGCGCAATCACGCGGGCCAATCCGATCTTTCCGCTATATTTTAACCGCAGTGCGACTTTGGCAGACAGGTCGTCATATTTCCCCGCGGCGCGAATGCCGTCATGCTTGGGCGGTTTGGCCAGACATGCCGCGCAATAGCTATCCGCACCTCGGTCATATTCAAATGGCGTGGCACATCCATGGCACCATGGTGGGGCAAGAAACTGCAACTGTTGCCAGCAATCAACGCAAAATGGTCCGCCAGCGGGCGTTATCGTGCCGCAACATGGGCAGCGTTCGGGCAGCGCCCAATTGAGCGCCGCACGGAAAATGTGGCGGGTGATGGCCATGAAGACTTGTCGGATAAAGCCAGTGTCTGCACAAGGCCGAAATGACCAGTGAGACCAACCCGCCTGAAATATTTGACCGCCAGCGCCGCCGCGCGCTGCGTGAGCGTGCATCACGGCGTCAGGGTGAACAATTTCTGTGGACCCATATTGCGCAGGATCTTGGCGAACGCCTGACCTTTGTGACCCGCGTGTTTGAACATGCGTTGATCATTGGACCGATTGCAGAATGGCAAAAGGACATTCTGCCGGCGGACATGCATTGCACGCATATGCCGTTGATATCGTGGGGCGGCGCTGAAGACACACAGAACGGATTTGAAGAGGACCGCCTGCCCTTTGCGCCTGCGTCGTTCGATCTCGTTATCTCGGCTGGCACGTTGGACAGCGTCAACGATCTGCCCGGCGCGCTCATCCAAATTCGGCGGATACTCAAACCGGACGGCTTGTTCCTGGGCCATATGTTTGGCGCAGGGACGCTGGCCACATTGAAATCGATGTTTCTGGAATCTGACGCCGATCAGGTTCGGCCACATATGCACCCGCAAATTGATTTACGCAGCGCGGCCGATTTGATCGTGCGCGCCGGATTTGCCTTGCCCGTTGCGGATCAGGATGTGACTGAGGTTCGGTATAGCAACTGGCGCGGCATAGTGTCCGATGTGCGCGATGCCGGGATAGGCAATGCTTTGGCAGGACCGCGCGCATATCTCGGCAAGAACGCGATCAATCGGCTGGACCGGATTTTTGCGGCACGCGCAGACGCCCATGGCAAAGTGCCGGAATATTTCACGCATCTGTTCCTGAGCGGTTGGGCGCCGTCTGAAAACCAACCCCGTCCAGCCAAAAGGGGAAGCGCGCAAGTTTCGCTTGCGGACATTTTGTCCAAAAATCCCGAAGACTAGGGTCAGGACCTATTAAATGCGTTTAAGCCGTTCAACGAGCGGGTAATCAGCAGGCGGCATCGGCAGCGCAGCCATGTCGTTTGGATGCACCCATGCAATTTCAGACGCAAAATGCGGCGTGGGCGTGCCTTCCCACGTCACGCACCTGTACAATAACAGCAGCAAATGTCGGTCGCCCAATGGCTCGCTTGCAAAGGTTTCGGGTATAAGGTCTTGGGGGTTTACGGAGATCCCAAGCTCTTCAAACAGCTCCCGCGCAAGCGCAGCTTCGGGCGTTTCACCCGCTTCGACCTTGCCACCCGGGAACTCCCACAACCCACCCATAGAGGCATGGTCCGGACGCTTTTGCAGCAGAATTGCACCACTCTCGTTGGTTAATGCCGCCGCAACTACGAACAATGTTTTTGGATTTTTTTCCATAGTCTCATCATGTTGCAAGCATTTATTAACGCTTGTGTGGGATTTTCCGGATGCCCGCAACCAAGGATCGAAGGGGGACCAATAAAATGTTGGAACTCATTCGACGCATTCAAAAATGCGACCAAGGGGCGACGGCAGTGGAATATGGTTTGATCGTGACGTTGATCATTATCGCAATGATTCCTTCTCTCGGGAACGTTGCAAACGGAATACAGGATGTTTTGAATAAAGTGTCCAACGAATTATCGACGTCTTAGATTTAATGTACACATTAACGAATTAGTAAACATTGATGATTTATCACACTGATGACGGTTAATATTTACAAAACCGCCCGGGTGAATAAAAGAATAACAGGAGAATAAAGATGAAATTTATCAAAAAAATCTTCAAGAATGAAAACGGCGCGACTGCAATTGAATATGGCTTGATCGCGGCTTTGATTGCCGTGGCTTCAATGGCTGCAATCAATACAATCGGGTAGGACATCAACACCGCATTTACCAAGGTAGCCACCCAGTTGCCGAATACGTAAGTTAAAGCTAGCTTTCAGGCGCCGAGCCCGAACAACTAAAAAAGGGTGGGGACTTCGCGGTTCCCGCCCTTTTTATTTAATATGTGACAATCTTCACCTTCTGCCCCGGACGCAACGCTGCGTTGAAGGTCAGCCCATTCAGCGCAAGAAACCGTTCGGTCTGCAGCGAGGGGTACGCCATGCGCGTTGCCAGCGACACCACAGTGTCTGTGCGCCCCACCGTCACCACGCGTAATGTGCGCGGCTTCACTTCTGCGGCTTGCGCATTGTTCAACCGCGACATGCTTTCAAACATGCCGTCAAACGGGCGCGCATTGGCGGCGGTAATGGTCACAAAATGAAATGCGGTTCCGGGGGACCATTCATAGGCATAGACAGACACGGCGCGCTGCCCCTGCTGCGTATTGACGACGCTGCGGGCGTAAAATGCCGGGATGCCGTTCACCGTTGTCCTGCGGATATCGCGGACTGGAATGGTCATGTTTTTGCCGGCAACAGATTTAAACGCATTGCTGACATACGCATCACGATTGCCGTCGAACGCCGCTGCGGTGAACATCGCCTTTCCCGCATTGCCGTTTATGGAGACGGCTTCATTTCCATTTTGCATGCCAAAACCGGTTGGCGCGGTGAACCGCATTTTTAATTGCGGATGGATGAATGCCTGCCCCTCAATGACGCCCTGCTCCGGATCGTCACCATAGAGCATGCCGTCAATGGCGGCGAAGTGCGCATCGGCGTTGCGTACATTGCTGGCCGGATAGGATTTTGACCGCGTGGCCGCACGGACAACACGCCGCGCGGGATCGGGGTGCGTACTGGCCCATTCGGGCACCGCATTGTCACCAAGGCCAGCGACCCGTGAATCAAGGCTCGCCTGCAATGCCAGCGCGTTCAGCATCGATGATAATGCGCTTGGGTCATAGCCGGCCTTACTCAGATAGCGGATGCCGAAGTCATCAGCCTCTTCTTCCTGTGTGCGCGAATATTTCAGACTGAAAACTTGTGCCAGCGGACCCGCATATTGCTTAAGCCCAGCGCCGACAGCGCCAAGCCATCCAGCGGAATCGCCAAGCACTGAACCCAAAATCGTGCCGCCTATGCCCAATATGTTGGCAAATGTGGCGTTGCTTTGGCGCTTTTCGCTGTGGCGCGCGGCGGTGTGTCCGACTTCATGCCCCAATACGCCCGCCATCTCTGCCTCGCTATTGCACAGGGCAACCAGTTGGCGTGTGATGTAAACATAGCCGCCGGGAAGCGCGAAAGCGTTGTTCACGGACGAATTCAGCAAGGTGACGTTAAAATCATCCTGCGAATTGCCAAGGCCGGATTGCGCCGCAATGTTTTTGCCAACGCGCACAACATAGGCCGTCTGCGGGCTCTGCATCGGACCGCCAAATTCTTTCAGAATTTCGGTATGATATTTCGCGCCCTCTGCCTTTTCCTGGGCGGTGAATGCGCGCGGCGCGGCGGGCTGCTTCGTTTTTGCATCTGCCGGAAGACTGCCAAATATTGCCGTCAATCCAAGGATTGCAACGCCAGTAGCCAAAACAATTTTCGAATTGCGCATCCATGTCCTCCTAAAGTCAGGAAAACCTAATTTATCACATTATCTTGTGCACCGACGTAAATTCCTGTGTCGCTGCAAACCGTGCAACACCTAAATAGGCTTACGCACCCATCGCTAAGAACTTTGCCCGGCGTTGCTGCAAAAGCTCTTTCGACGAAAAGGCAGAGAGCGCCGCAATTTCCTCATCAATCGCCTTCCCAAGCGATGCAGCCGCAAGCGCATGGTCGCGATGCGCACCGCCTATGGGTTCCTTGACGATTCGGTCGATAATCCGAAGCGCTTTCAAATCATCAGCCGTCATCTTCATGGCCTGCGCAGCATCCGCCGCCTTGTCGCCTGTCCGCCAAAGGATCGACGCGCATCCTTCGGGCGAAATGACGGAATATACGGCATATTCAAACATCAAGACGCGGTCCGCAGCCGCAAGCGCAACCGCGCCGCCCGAACCGCCCTCACCCACGATGCAGGCAACCATCGGCACGCCAAGCACGAGGCATTTTTCTGTGGAGCGGGCGATGGCTTCGGCCTGTCCGCGCTCTTCGGCCTGAATGCCTGGAAACGCACCCGATGTATCGACGAGGCTAACCACCGGAATACCGAACCGGTCGGCCAGTTCCATCAGCCTTATGGCTTTGCGATAGCCTTCTGGCTTGCCCATACCGAAATTATGGCGAATACGGCTTTGCGTATCGTCACCCTTTTCATGGCCAATGACCATGACGCGCCGGCCGTTGAGTCGGGCGAGCCCGCCGATAATGGCCTGATCATCGCCAAAGGCGCGGTCGCCGGCCAAGGGCATGAAATCTTCAAAAATCGACGCGATGAAATCTTTGAAATGCGGCCGTTCAGGATGGCGCGCGACCTGCGTTTTCTGCCACGCGGTCAGGTTCGCGTACGTGTCCTTAAGCTGCTTGTCCGCTTTGGCGCGCAGCTTGCCAATTTCGGCGCTGACATCGACGTCGCTTTCCCGCGCTGCATCCTGCAGTTCAATAATACGTGCTTCCAAAGCGGCGACAGGTTTTTCGAATTCAAGATATACCATCATGATTGTCGGTTAGAGCCTGTCGCGCCACGGGTCAACGTGCGCATTGCCAGCGGGTGCCTGCGGTTGACCAATTCCACCAAACGGCTGCTGTCCACATGCGTGTAAATTTGCGTGGTGGCGATATCGACATGGCCCAACATCGCCTGAAGCGCCCGCAGGTTCGCGCCGCCCGCCAAAAGATGCGTTGCAAAGGCATGCCGCAGCACATGGGGGCTGACCTTGGCGGGATCTAAACCGGATTGGGCGGCCAGCGCCTTGATAATCTGAAACAGGCGAATGCGGCTGATATGCCCGGCGCGCGACGGAAACAAAAAGCGCGATTTTTCCGGAACGAAGGCAAGCCATGTCCCAACCGCCTGCCGCGCACGATTGGAAATGGGCACCATCCGTTCCTTCGCGCCCTTACCCTTGACGATGATGAACGGCTTATCCGACACGATCGCACTGCGCGGCAGCGCAACCAACTCGGTCGCACGCAAACCGGACCCGTAGAGCAACTCAATCAAGGCAGAGAGCCGATAGTCGGTGGACGCAGGCGCGGGCTGCGCAAGCTTCGCCTCGATTGCGGCGAACAAAAGATCGACCTCTGTTGTATCCAGAATTTTCGGCAGCGCGCGCACTTGCGACGGCTTGGGCAAAGCGGCGGACGGGTTATCATCGCGAAAACCCTCCTCATGCAAAAAGCCGAAAAAGCGCCGGAGCACCGATGATTTGCGCGCGACTGAACTGTTGGCAAGGTCGCGCCAATGGCTTGAAAGCGTCACCAACATATCGGCATCGGCATTGCCAAGCTTTCCACCGATCAGGCTGGACGCGGCAAGCAAGTCGCTCGCATAAGCCGCGCTGGTATTGGCAGCAACGCCCTGCTCAGCCGCCATCATTTCGATGAAGCGTGCTATCAAATCGCGGTCTGTCGCGCTCATATCCGTCGATCAGGCGCCGCTGCCTTGATTATCACCCAAGGGTGACCGCTTCGGCCGCAATCATGCGCGCTTCCGCCTCAAGCCCCACCTGACGCAGCGAACGCACGATATAGTACAAATGATGCGCCGGCACCGAAGCCCATGACGGGGCCTGCATGCCCGCAACCGCCATCAGCGCGACCGTGCCTTGCTCACCGCGACTTGCTGCGGCCGTAATCGCTTTTGACCAAGCCGTTTGCCGCGCAATATTTACCTTCAGATCGCCAGCGAAATCAGTGCGTGCGCCGGATTCAACGCGGCCAAGCCCGGCAAGTCCGGCCAGCAAAAGCGCGGACTTATGACCATCATCGCTGTCGTCATTGCCGTAAAATTCATCGAGATCGCTATAATCCGCCAGAGTGATGCGGCCGGGTGCGCCCAAGGTGACAAGTGCCCAACCCAGCGAACCGCCCGAAACGATATTGCTCCATCGCGCCGCCGAACGATCGAGCCCTGCGGTCAGCATCGATGCAATCAATCCATCGGCCTGCCCGGCATGGTCTGAACTTGGGGTTATAAGCGCTGCCGCGCGCGCCGTCATAACGAGCGCCGCCAGATAGTCCGCGCCCGTCCGCTCTGCGCCCCAAATGGACGCCATTGCCGAAACTTTTCCGGAATCGTCTGATGCGGTATATGCATTGCCCAGATTTTCAGCCTGCGTTTTCATCGCATCAGGGGCATCGGGATCGTCAAGAACCTGCGCATAAAGATCGACCATATCGCGGTTGGAAAATACGCCAAGCGCTGCGGCACCGGGTGCATATTTGGCGCGTATGGCAGGTGCAAACATCGGCAATTGCGCACGCCATCCATCAATCTGACGGCCGCTCTTGCTGAACAACTGCTCGGGTGGCTCAAGACCAACGGCTGCAGACAAACCAAAGCGCCATGGGTTCATCCCCTCAACGCCATCCCATTCGATTTTAACCGACCGGCGGCCATTAATGCCTGCACCCACGGCCTTTTCGGTTAAGAGATAATCAACGCCCCGAACCCAGCCCTGATAGCGTCCCTGATTGATGAACCCCGTTGCGCTGCCTTGTTCGCCAGCGAGCGAAGCACAAATAGCGCGCGACATTTTCCAGCGCCCGCTGTTCACAAGGCGAACGCCGCCTTCGGTCAAAGGACAGATGCCCGCCAGATCGCCATTGGCGAGATAGGTCTGCATCGCGACCTCATGAAGCCGTTTGGTGTAGTTGCCAGCGTCGACTTGTTGAACAAGCCCACGTGCGACAACCGAATCCCCCATGAGCAGCAACAGCCACGCCCGTTCTGCGGTCCAGTCGGCGCCGTTTACGCCGTTTGGCGTGTTGGTCCGGCTGGCGAGCAGCCGCCGTGCCATGATCGTGCCCCAACGCGACGCGATTGGCCCCGATGTGCGTTCGACCACCTGTTTCAGGAAAGCGCCATTGGTCACGCCAAACGATGCCGCCGGAAATCCACCCGATGTTTCGGAGATGATACCAATCGCATTGAGCGAACGGCGCGCGGCAGGCGGAACGTCATACCGAACGACCATTTCCTGTGCGTCTTCTTCATCCTCTTCTGCGTCGTCAGCCGCAGCGTCCGCGCTGACGTCACCCGATGCCGGATTGGCCGGTGATGTTCCGGCCTTAGTGGTTGACGGTGTTGAAGGCGAAGGACGCGCGGGATTATTCGGCGCTGACGGCGCGGGGTCGCCAAAGCCTTCGGGCAGAAGTGACTCCGGACCCTGCTGCCCCAATGCGGGCAACGCAAATGCGAGGACGACAGCGGCTGCCGCCAAAAGGCCGCCTTTTGTTATTTTATCAGTCAATGACGCGAACCTGTTTCAAATGTTTGGGGCTGCACTGCAATTTCTCGTATCTGCATGGTTGTTCACCGCCTAAATATGCAAGCCAGAGTAGCAAGCCAAATGCCACTGCCGCAACAATTAGAAAGCGCAAAAACCGGTTTTTACGTCCGCCGCTCTTGAACCATTGTGTAATATACTGCTTTTCCACAATTTTCCGGATAAGTGGCAAATTACTTTCGGGTTGGGGATAGCCGATATATAGGCGGTGTCGCAATGCCCGGAAACGATGAACAAAAAATCGGCAACGACCGAACAGTAACTGACCCGGTAATAGACCGGCCAGTCGTTCTTGTCGGGATGATGGGTGTGGGCAAAAGCAGCATTGGAAAGCGCCTCGCTGCGCGGTTAAATGTGCCTTTTGCTGATGCTGACGATGAAATTGAACGTGCCGCGGGACTTTCCATTTCCGAAATATTCGAAAAGTTCGGCGAAGGCTATTTTCGCGATGGCGAGCGACGGGTTATTGCGCGGCTTGTCGAGGGTGCGCCAAAGATTATCGCCACAGGCGGCGGCGCGTTCGTCAATGCGGACACCCGCGCACTGATATTGGAACGTGCGATATCGATTTGGCTGGACGCGGACGTAAAAGTACTGGCCGACCGCGTTGGTCGGCGCAGCCACCGGCCTTTGCTAAAGGATAAGGACCCTATTGAAGTCCTGACGGAACTTGGCAAGATTCGAAACCCGCTATATGCGACGGCCAATATCCATATTCGCAGCGATACATCGCCGCATATGCGGACCGTTGAAAATATCCTGAAGGCCCTTGCCCAATGACCGTCATTTCCGTCGACCTGACCAATGCACCTTATGACATTCATGTCCGTGCGGGCTTAATGGCACAGGCGCCGGAATATCTGCTTCCTTATGCGCGCGACAACCGGTTGTTGGTGGTCACAGACGAAAATGTTGCCCGCGCTGTCTGGCCCGCGCTTGAAGGCGCACTCTCCGCCGCGGGCGTGAAAACCGCGGTGTATATTTTGCCTGCGGGCGAAGCTGGCAAAAGCTGGGGCGAGCTGGAAAAGCTAACCGACTGGATGCTCGCACAGCATGTGGAACGTAGCGACCATGTCATCGCGTTAGGCGGCGGCGTTGTCGGCGACATCACGGGTTTCGCAACGCATATCGTAAAGCGCGGCTGTTCGTTCGTGCAAATCCCGACGACCTTGCTGGCACAAGTGGACAGCAGCGTCGGCGGCAAGACCGCAATCAACAGCGCGGCAGGCAAAAACCTTGTCGGCGCATTTCATCAACCTGCATTGGTGCTGATCGACCCTGAATTGTTATCGTCTCTTCCACCACGCCAATTGGCGGCGGGTTTTGCCGAAGTGGTCAAATATGGCCTGATCGATGATCCCGATTTCTTTCAATTTTGCGAAGACAATCTGGACAGTTTCTTTGCCGGTGACCCGGCAATTCGCGCGCAGGCGATCATAACATCGGTGCAATCCAAAGCACGCATCGTCGCCGCTGACGAGACCGAACGCACGGGCACGCGGGCGTTGTTGAACCTGGGCCATACCTTTGGCCATGCGTTGGAAGCCGACACAGGCTTTTCGGACAGACTGTTCCATGGCGAAGCCGTCGCAGCGGGGATGGCGCTGGCGTTTCGCTATTCCGTCCGGCTTGGCCTATGCGCCGCAGAGGATGCCCGGCGCATATCGCAGCTGCTGAAAGCCGCGGGCTTGCCCACCACGCTTTCAGATGCTGGCGTTACCGCGAACGGTGCAATGCTGGTGGATTATATGCGGCATGACAAAAAGATGAGCGGTGGCACTTTGCCCTTCTTACTGGCGCGAGGCATAGGCCAAACCTTCCTGTCCAAGGACGTTGTACTGGATGACGTCGCGGCCTTCCTCGACGACGAAGCTCAATCCTGAGCGATCAGGAAATCATCCGAATTATCACCGCCAAAGCTATGCTGTTTACCAGCGTGCAAATCACCGCTGGAGAACTGCGCCTTTAGCCGGCTTCGGTCGCGGCGGCGGAATTCAGCGATGATTTCATGAATAGCCTCGCGGTCGGTTCCGAAGAACTTAAGCGCATCAACCGACATGCGGATCGACGATTCAAACAGCTCGCGGATGATACTGATTCCATCATCTTCCATCAATGCCAGCGCCTGTTGCCTGTCATTTGCGCGGACAAACAGCTTGGTGCGTGGAAATGTCTCACGAACGGGCATCAATGACTCTGCGGTCATGTGCCGGTCGTCGATGCAGAAGAATATCGCTTGCGCGTCCTCGCCCCCTGCCCGCTGCAACAAATCAACGCGGGTCCCATCGCCGTAGAAGACTTTGACACCAAATTCGCCGCTTGTGTCGATTGTCCGTGGGTTGATATCGATGAGCGTGACCGACCGGCCTGCGGCCTGCATAATCTGCGACACTTGTTGCCCGAACCGGCCATGGCCAACGATGATGACATTGGCTTGCGAAGCCAACGCAGGGTCATCAAGCGGGGCTGCACCTTTGGGCTTATGCGCCGCCAACTTGCCAGCAATAATCATCAGGAAAGGCGTCGACGCCATTGACAGCGTGACAACCGCGCCAAATAGGCTCGCAGCCTCCGGCTCAATCAACAATGCCTGTTGCGCCGCCGTGAACAACACAAATGCGAATTCGCCGCCCTGGCTCAACAGCATGGCCATGATGATGGAAGGCTTGCTCTTCAATCCAAAGAACCGGCCAAGCGCAAAGATGATGGCAATTTTGACGGCGACCAATGCCAGCGCAAGCCCCGCAACAAACAACGGCTGCGCGATAATGACGTCGACATCCAGCAACATGCCGACCGCAAGGAAAAACAGACCGAGCAGGATTGACCGAAACGGATCAATATCCGCCTCAAGCTCATGCCGGTACGGCGATTCTGCGAGCATGACGCCTGCAACAAACGCCCCCAATGCAGGCGATACGCCAATCGACTGCATGACCGCCGCGCTAACGCAAACCGTGAACAGCCCTGTGACGATGAACAATTCACGTTCGGAAATCTTGCCGACGAGCCGCAACAATGGCGACAGCAAATAGCGCCCGGCGAGCACCAAGCCCAATATGGCGAGGATAGCATATAGAACCAGCCGCCAGCCCGTAATGGCGCCATCGTCTGCCGGTGCACGCGACAACGCCGCTACAATCGTCAGCAATGGGACAATCGAAATGTCCTGAAACAACAGGATGGAGAAGCTTTTTTCGCCATAGTCGGTTTTCATGCGGCCACGCGATTGCAGCAGCGGCAGCACCTGCGCAGTGGATGATAAGGCAAGCGGGAGGCCAAGCACCAACGCCGCTTCCCAGCTGAAGGTCGGCATGGCGAGTTGAATGATCGCAAACATGCCAAGACCGCAGAGCGTCACCTGCAGCGGACCAAATAACAAAATATCCCTGCGCAACAGCCACAATCGGCTAGGCGATAGTTCCAACCCGACGAGGAAAAGCAGCAATATGATGCCGATTTCCGAATAGGCCAATATCGTCTCAGGCGCGCCAATCAGGCCAAGTCCGTCCGGACCGATGGCGATACCGGCAACCAGATACCCAAGCACAGCTCCAAGCCCCAGACGGCGGAAAATGAGCACGGCAACCAGCGCTGCGCCCAGCAACACAACCCCGCCGAGCATCACGTCCGCAACAAGATTATGCGGCGCATCCTCCATCAGCTTTTCTCTTTGATGTTCTGCGCCGCAGCCAGAACCGCATCATAGGGCAGCAAGATGGCCGCATGCCGTGACGGATAATCACTGGCCGCCGAAAGCAGATCGAGTTCAGGCCAAATGGCGGGCATCGCGCCCTCGCGCCGTAATGCTTGGGCAATGCCATCGCGCAGGTCATTAAGCATCGATAGGCTCAACCCGTCGGCGTTCTGCCGCAAAATGGCAGCCGAGGCCTGACCCAAGGCGCAGGCGTTTGCGCGCAGGGCCAGCCCGCATATATGCCCGCTTGCGTCGGTCATGACATCTGCCTGCATCCGGCTTCCGCAAACCGGAGATCGGACCTCTGCCGAACCGTCGGGATTTTCAAGGCGGTCATTCGCGACCAATGCGGTCGCGAGGCGAAGTATATCGCGATTGTAGAGAGCGGAACCGCTCACTCGTTTGTTCCCGCGGCTTCGTCGTCGGCCCCGCGGTTCTCCCGAACGAAATCAGACATGGCTGTCCCGCTTGCGTTCAGCAGCGGATAGGTGCGTGATTGTGTCATCCATTCAGGGCGTTCCTCATCCGCGCCAAAGAACATGCCATAACCCATGACGAGCAAAAGGAATATCAGCGTCGCCATCATCAGCCCCTTCAACATTCCAAAGCCAAAGCCCAAAACCCGGTCAAATGGCCCCAAAAGCGATTTGCGTGATCGCGCGCCAAGCGATTTTGCGATCCATCTACCAAGTGCATAGATGACGATGCCAATAGACAGAAACGCCACAATAGCCGCGCTTGTTTCCGAACCAATGGTTTCCGCCAGTGCAGACGTGGCAGGGGCATGCAGCACGCGGACTGCAGCGATAACCAATATCCATGCAATCATCGACAGCGTCTCTTGCACAAAACCGCGCAATAAGCCGAAAACGGCTCCGCTGCCGATTAGGAAAAATACAATGATATCAAATGCGGTCATGTGAAGCTGCTGCCCAATCTATAATCCGTCGCACCTCGTCCGCAGTGCGCTAATATCGCCATTCAAGCCGCTACGCCGCTTGATTTCTGTCGCATATGACATGGCCTAAAAACGGATTTAGTGACGTCCCAGCATATGGTCAACGAGATTGGCCAGCGTGCGGAACTCTTGCGTGGAAATTCCCGACTGTCCCTTCACCGATGGCGGTACAAGTGCCCGGCTAAAGCCAAGCTTGGCCGATTCCTTCAAGCGCAATGCGCCATGCGCGACGGGGCGAATCTCGCCCGACAAAGCGACTTCCCCAAACAGGACAGCATCCGACGGCAAGGGCCGCTCGGCCAATGCGGATACCAGCGCCGCCGCGACCGCAAGGTCCGCCGCAGGGTCCGAAATGCGATAGCCACCCGCGATGTTCAGATATACTTCAGCAGTCGAAAAGCTAAGGCCACAACGCGCCTCCAACACCGCCAATATCATGGCGAGCCGTCCGCTGTCCCATCCGACCACCGCGCGGCGCGGCGTCGCACCGCTGGATAGGCGCACGGTAAGCGCCTGAATTTCAACGAGCACTGGCCGCGTCCCTTCCAACGCCGGAAACACCGTTGCGCCAGTCACTTGCTCTGCACGGTCGGTCAGGAACAAGGCGCTTGGGTTACCAACCTCGGTCAGGCCCTCTTCCGCCATGGCGAAAACGCCAATCTCATCGGTGCCGCCAAAGCGGTTCTTCGATGCGCGCAATATGCGATATTGATGGCTTCGCTCACCTTCAAACGCCAGCACCGTATCGACCATATGTTCAAGCACGCGTGGTCCGGCAATCGTTCCGTCTTTGGTGACATGGCCAACCAGCATCAATGCAGAGCCGCGCTCTTTGGCAAAACGGATCAGCTCTTGTGCCGATGCCCGCACTTGGCTGACGGTGCCCGGGGCGCCTTCAATCAAATCGCTGTGCATCGTCTGAATCGAGTCGATCACCAGCAAGGCGGGCGGCGCGCCCTTCCCCATGGTGGTCAATATGTCGCGGACCGAGGTTGCCGCCGCCAATTGCACGGGCGCATCGCCCAGCCCAAGCCGCCGTGCGCGCAAACGCACTTGGTCGACCGCCTCTTCGCCCGAAATATACGCAACGCTCAGCCCACGCCGCGCCAGATTGGCCGCCGCCTGCAACAGCAAAGTAGACTTACCAATGCCCGGATCACCGCCCAGCAACGTCGCTGACCCCGGCACAAGGCCACCACCCAACGCGCGGTCGAACTCAGCGATGCCGGTCGAGGCGCGATCAGGTAGTTTGATGTCGGTGTTCAGCCCCGACAGTTCCACCGAACGCCCGCCCGAATGCAAATGATGCTTCAGTTCAAAGACTGTCGCGCTCGCTTCTTCCGCCAGCGTATTCCATTCGCCGCAGTCGTCACATTGCCCCTGCCAACGGTTCGCTTCTGAACCGCATGCCTGACATACATATTTGCGCTTTGCCTTTGCCATAAGCAGAAACTATCAGAACATATCAAGAACTCAAGCCGTAAAAAGCACGCATCGGTGCTTGCGCACGACCGTTGGCGCTGTCACACCATAGGCATGCGTGAAAAAGAACTTCGGCTGGCGCTCATTTGTTATGGCGGGGTAAGCCTTGCCATCTACATGCATGGCGTCACGCGCGAGATTTGGCATATGGTCCGCGCCAGCCGCGCATTCCATGACGCAGCGCCCGCCGCCCAGGGCAGCGAGTCCGTCTATCACGACCTCCTTGCCGAAATGTCGCAGGTCAGCGGGACGAAGCTGCGCGTGCTCACGGATATTATCGCCGGTTCAAGTGCAGGCGGCATTAACGGCATATTTCTGTCCCAAGCGATTGTCACAGGGCAGTCGCTGGAGCCGCTGACCGACATGTGGCTTGAAATGGCGGATGTGGACGTCTTGCTTGACCCCGATGCCCGCCCGCTGTCGCGCTTCTCCAAATTTTGGGCAACACCGATTGCGTGGATGATATTGCGGCGGCGCGGCGGCACTGTTGAACGGACGGTTGCGAAGGAAGCACAGGAAGAGGTGGCAACCAAGCTGTCGCGTTTCGTTCGTGCCCGCTGGTTCGCGCCACCCTTTGGTGGCAATGTCTTTTCCAAGCTATTGTTGGATGCGTTGAAGGCCATGGAGGCGAGTAAAGCCGGATCACCGCTTTTGCCCATCAACCAACCGCTCGACCTGTTTGTGACGGTCACCGATTTTAACGGGCATGATCAAATCTTGCGCCTGAACAGCCCGCCCGAGGTGACGGAGTCTGAGCACCGGATCACCGTGGACTTTTCGACACGCGGGCGGACGGGCCTTGCCGATATGGCCGAACTCATCTTTGCGGCACGGGCGACCGCCAGCTTCCCGGGGGCCTTTCCGCCCTTTTCGGTGCGGGAACTTGACCGATTACTTGCGCGCGAGAATGTGCCGTGGCTGGGGCGGAACGCATTTCTAAAACGTATATTGCCGCAACAATTTGCCGCCAATGCAGCGGAAGACACAATGCTGATTGACGGTTCCGTGCTCGCCAATGCCCCGTTTAATCAAGCGATTGCCGCCCTGCGCAACCGCCCCGCGCGCCGCGAAGTCGACCGACGCTTTGTCTATATTGACCCAAAGCCCGGCCGCCCAAGTTTCCGCTTCGGTCGGCGCAACGCAGACGGCAGCGCCGACAACCCGCGCAAACCGCCCGGCTTTTTCGCAACGATATTTGGCGCGACATCAAACATCCCGCGGGAGCAACCGATCCGCGATAGCTTGGAAAAAATCACCGGCCGGTCGGAACGGATCGAACGGATGCGACAGGTGATCGACAGCCTACGGGACGAAGTCGAAACCACCGTGGAGGCACTGCTGGGCAAGACCTGGTTCCTGAGCCAGCCGACTGCCGTCCGTATGCAGAAATGGCGCCAATCTGCGCAGGAAAAGGCGATACTTGCCGCTGGCTTCAGCTATCGGGCTTATGGCCATCTCAAGCTTGCGGGCGTCGTCGACGATATTGTGGCGACCGCGCGTCGCAGCCTGCCGGATGCAAATAACGGGTTTTTCCGGGACTTGAGAGCCGCCTTGTGGGCCGAAATCAGGACACGGGGATTGGACAGCATGCCGCATGACAGCGGCAAACAAGCCACCAGACAGTCCATCGCCTTTTTTGGCACGCACGATCTACGGTTCAGAATTCGCCGGCTCCGCTTCCTTGCACGGCATCTGACGGAAGAGGTCGAAAATGTCATCGACGTACCCGAAAAGGACATCACGCAGATCCGTGACGCCATTTATCGCTGTCTGGCGATGTATCTGGATCTGGAAACAGCCGAATTCCTCGGCGCCGATTTTGCCATGGCCGCAAAGACAGGCGTCACCAACCCGGCCGGGCTCATGAACCATTTGGCATCACAGCGCGACCTCGTCCAAACCGACCTGCGCGTGGATGCGATATTGTGCGCCGCGCTCCTGGCACTGCCGGTTGAGGCGCGGCGGGCCATGCTGCTCGGCTATCTGGGTTATGCGCTGTACGATATCGCGACCTTGCCATTGTTGCAGGACGAAGGGTTCGACGAATTTGACCCCGTCAAAGTGGACCGCATTTCACCCGAAGATTGCAACTCCATCCGCCAAGGTGGCGCAGCCGCCACGTTAAAGGGCATAGAATTCAACAATTTCGGCGCTTTTTTCAGCCGGTCCTATCGCGAGAATGATTATCTGTGGGGGCGGTTGCACGGGGCAGAACGGCTCATCGACATTTTGGTGTCGTCCCTTCCCGCCGGTCATGACTTCGCCGAAAGCAGGGTGCGGGCTTACAAAAGGCTCGCCTTCCAAGCGATATTGGATGAGGAGCAGGATCGGCTGAAATATGTCCAGCCCCTTATCGCGTCATTGCGGAACGAGATTGATCAGATCGAAACCTGACCGATCACTTCACCACATCGCAATCAAGGCGCAATGCCGTCCCAAATCCCTTTGAGCTTATCAAAGAAGCCCGTCGACTGCGGACATTCCTCACCGGTTTCGGTTTCGCGGAACTCACGCAATATTTCTTTCTGGCGCGCTGACAGCTTGGACGGCGTTTCAACATCGATTTGAATGACCATGTCGCCACGTCCGCGTCCTTGCAGGACGGGCATCCCTGCCCCACGTTGGCGCAGCTGTTTGCCCGACTGAATGCCCTCTGGAACGATGATGAGGTGTTCAGCACCATCGAGGCCCGGAATACGGATTTCGCCGCCCAGCGCGGCTGTGGTAAAGCTTACGGGCACACGGCAGAACAATGTCGTGCCGTCGCGCTCAAACACCTTGTGCCGCGACAGATGGATGAAGATGTACAGGTCACCGGCGGCCGCGCCATAAGGCCCAGCTTCGCCCTTGCCCGCAACCCGAATGCGGGTGCCTTCATCGACGCCAGGCGGAATATTTACGGATATGGTCTTGCGTTCGTCCTTGCGGCCTTCGCCCGCACAGACACGGCATGGGTCTTCGATAACCTCACCCCGGCCATGACAGGTCGGGCATGTCCGTTCGACCACGAAGAAACCTTGCTGCGCACGCACCTTGCCGTGACCGGCACACAGGTTGCAACGGCGCTTGCCCGAACCCGGGGTTGCGCCTGTCCCGTCACAGGTGCCGCAAGCCGTCGCCACGTCGATGGTGATTTCGGCATCCTTGCCGTGGAAGGCTTCGTCGAGTGAAATCTCGAGGTCATAGCGTAAGTCTGCGCCGCGTGCGGGGCCGCGCTGGCGTCCACCAAAGGCATCGCCGAAAAAGCTTTCGAATATGTCGGAAAAGTCACCAAAGCCACCGCCGCCCTGGCCGCCGCCACCCATGCCGCCATTTTCAAACGCGGCTTTGCCAAGACGGTCGTAAGCCGAGCGTTTTTGGGGATCTTTTAGGACATCATAGGCCTGGCTGACCGCTTTAAATCTGGCTTCGGATTTGTCGCAGCCGGGATTGCGGTCGGGATGGCATTCCATCGCGATCCGGCGATAGGCGGACTTCAGCGTCTTTTCGTCCGCTGTCCGCTCGACTTCCAACAATTCGTAATAATCGATGTCAAGATTCATGACTGACTACCCCCCCCCGGCTTCCTGACCGTCGCTGCATTACGCTGGCGACGGTCGGGAATTTTCAACATCAGTCTTTCTTGTCGTCTTCGACTTCGGAGAATTCTGCATCGACAACATTGTCGTCGGCAGGGGCTTCTTCGGTCGCAGCGCCCGGCGATGCCGCGGCTTGCTCTTCCTTGTAGATGGCTTCACCAAGCTTCATCGCGATTTGCGCCAAGGCAGTTGCCTTTTCCTTCATCGCTTCTGCATCACCACCTTCGATGGCGGTCTTGGTTTCCGCAACAGCCGCTTCGATTTCGCCCTTCAGCGCAGCGTCAATCTTGTCGCCATGCTCAGACAACTGCTTTTCGGTCGTGTGCACAAGGCTTTCGGCATTGTTCTTGGCTTCAGCAGCTTCACGACGTTTCTTGTCTTCTTCAGCGAAGGCTTCGGCATCACGAACCATCTGATCAATGTCGGCGTGGGACAAACCGCCCGACGCTTGGATCTTGATCTGCTGTTCCTTGCCCGTGCCTTTGTCCTTTGCAGTTACGCTGACGAGGCCGTTGGCATCAATGTCGAACGTCACTTCAACCTGCGGCACGCCGCGCGGTGCGGGTGGAATTCCAACAAGGTCAAAATTGCCGAGCAGCTTGTTATCCGCCGCCATTTCACGCTCGCCCTGGAATACGCGGATGGTAACCGCATTCTGGTTATCTTCCGCAGTCGAGTAAACTTGGCTCTTCTTCGTTGGGATCGTCGTGTTACGGTCGATCATGCGGGTGAACACACCGCCCAATGTCTCGATGCCGAGCGACAGCGGTGTTACGTCAAGTAACAACACGTCCTTAACGTCGCCCTGCAACACGCCTGCCTGAATAGCTGCGCCCATGGCAACAACTTCGTCAGGGTTCACACCAGTGTGCGGTTCCTTGCCGAAGAACGCCTTAACAACGTCACGTACCTTTGGCATGCGGGTCATGCCGCCAACCATGACGACTTCGTCAATGGCATCCGCCTTCAGACCAGCGTCAGCCAAAGCCTTTTTGCAAGGCTCCAGCGTGCGCTTGATGAGGTCATCGACCAGCTTTTCAAGGTCAGCACGGGTGATCGTCTTCACAAGGTGCTTTGGACCATTTTGGTCAGCGGTGATGAACGGCAAGTTGACTTCAGTCGTCTGTGTCGATGACAGTTCAATCTTCGCCTTTTCAGCCGCTTCTTTCAAACGCTGAAGCGCGAGCTTGTCCTTGGTCAGGTCAATACCTTCGGCCTTGTTGAAATCGGCTGCCAAATGCTCAACGAGCACGCTGTCGAAATCTTCACCGCCCAAGAACGTGTCACCATTGGTCGACTTCACCTCAAACACGCCGTCGCCGACTTCGAGGATCGAGATGTCGAATGTACCGCCACCAAGGTCATAGACCGCGATGGTTTTGTTCTCATCCTTGTCCATGCCGTATGCGAGTGCAGCAGCGGTTGGCTCGTTGATGATACGCAGAACTTCAAGACCCGCAATCTGGCCAGCATCCTTAGTCGCCTGACGCTGGGCGTCGTTGAAATAAGCCGGAACCGTGATAACGGCCTGCGTTACAGTTTCACCCAAATAGGCTTCTGCCGTTTCCTTCATTTTTTGAAGGATGAACGCGGAAATCTGCGATGGCGAATATTCTTCGCCGCCTGCCTTAACCCATGCATCGCCGGTCTTACCCTTGACGATGCTGTAGGGGACGAGGCCCATGTCCTTCTTGGTCATTGGGTCGTCAAAGCGGCGGCCGATAAGGCGCTTCACCGCGTAAATTGTGCTTTCCGGATTGGTGACGGCCTGACGCTTTGCCGGTTGTCCGATCAGACGCTCACCGTCCTTAGCAAAGGCCACGATTGATGGCGTCGTACGTGCGCCTTCCGCATTTTCGATGACCTTGGGCTTGCCGCCGTCCATTACCGCAACGCAGCTGTTTGTCGTGCCCAAGTCGATACCAATAACTTTAGCCATAAAAACTTTACCCCGAAATTTTAAAATTGAACGCTTACTGGCCACTTACGGTCCGGCCCTATCAGGCACCGGTGTTTTCCCGTAATGCAACCTTGTAGCGGCGATATAGGTGCCAAATCTCTTGGCACAAGACTTCGGCAACCCTAGATAGGGAAAAAGTAGTCACAGTCCCGGCTTTGAACAGCAAAGCCAATGCCGAAATGAGGATCATATGAACCGACGGATATTCACAGTTGCAGCCGCAGCAAGTGCACTATTGCTGGGCTCGTGCGGCCCGACCCCGCAGCTAAAGGTCAAAGAGGCCGTCCTCACGCTATCGCCAGTCGACAGCAATCCGTCAGCATTTCACTTCAACGTCTATGGCGGCCCCGAAGATGTCTATTTGCTGCGCGTCAGTTCGCCGTCCGCCATCCGCGTTGAAATGCACGATGTGACTGTGGATCCAAAAACGGGGGCAGTGTCCATGGTGCCCCTGCAACGCGTCCGCATTCCCGCAGACGAAACCGTCGCCTTCAAAAAAGGTGGCAAGCATGTGATGATGTGGGGCGTCAACCTCATCCCCCGCCGGCTTGGCGTTATCGAAGCTGAATTTCTGTTCTCCAACAATGCCCGCATATTGGTGAAAACCCGCGTGCAGGAAGTCGACGGCACTGACCCGGACGAGAAAAAGGCAATCGACGGCTAGGGCATACCCTTTTCCAATGTTTAGGTGCCAAGGTTACAGGCGCGCCCGCAATATGATGGTATATTAAGCTTGTGAAGGCAGCAGTCCGAGCCGCGCGCGCAGCGACCAGCGGACGAGCATGAGTATGGCAACAATGCCCAGCCCGCTCGCCAAGCCGACCCAGATGCCAACGCCGTTCCACCCTTGCGAAAATGCCAACCACGCACCAACGCCAATGCCGACCACCCAATAGCCAAAGGCCGCGAACAACATTGGCACGCTGGTGTCATGTAATCCCCGCAGCATGCCCGCGCCGACGACTTGCGCGCCATCAACAATCTGGAACAAAGCGGCGATGGCAAGGAAGCTGACGGCGAGCCGCACAACCTCTGCATTGACCACGGCGTCGCGATCAATGAACAGCGCAATCAGTAATTCGGGCGACAGCCACATCAACACGGCCATAGCCGCCATGAACCCGGCTCCCATGACGAAGCTGGTCCAACCTGCACGGCGGATCAGCGAAGGGTCGCGTCGGCCATAACCAATGCCCACACGCACCGTCGCGGCCTGCGCAAGGCCCATAGGTACCATGAATGTGACGCTTGCGACCTGAAGCGCAATCGCATGCGCTGCGACCGAGGCAGTGTCGATTAACCCCATGAGCATGACAGCAACGCCAAACACGCCACCTTCCAAACCCATCGTCACGCCAATCGGCAGGCCCAGTTTCCAAAGCGCGCGAAAACGCGGCCAATCGCTGCGCCACCAACGCCCAAAAAGATGATATCGCCGGAATTTGGGATGATAGGTGATCACCGCAACCATACCCAAAAACATGAACATATTGGCAAGAATACTGCCGATGCCTGCGCCAACCAGTCCCAAAGGCGGCAGGCCAAGCTTCCCAAAAATCAGGACATAGTTGAATGCCGCGTTGGCAAAAACGCCCATGATTCCCATCACGAGCGACCACATTGGCTGCTCTAATGCCGACAGGAAATTACGTGCGATAATCAACCACAAAAATGGCAGGATCGACCACATATAGGCCCGCACATAGCTTTGGGCTTTAGACGCAAGCTCGGCTTGCTGGCCAAGCGTAAGCAACACCGTCTCCGCCTGCCACAGGACCAACCAGATCGGAATCATGATCGCAACCGCGACCCACAATCCTTGCCGGAATGTGCGGCGGATATCGCGCACCGAATGGGCCTTTGCGCCGCGCTCGCTCGCCATCATCGGCGCTGTCGCGGTGACGAGACCCATGCAGAAAATGGCCGCCGTCATACACAGGTTGAACCCCAGCGATGCCGCTGCCAACTCGGTTGGCCCCAGCCACCCCACCATCACCACATCGGTCGCGCCAATCAATGACATCGACAAGTTGGTTAAGATCAACGGCCAGGCAAGCGACAATGTCGCGCGAAATTCATCGCGCCAAGGGGACTGACGGTCCAAAGGGAATGCCGCTGTGGTCATAGGACGCGCTGGATAGCGGAGCGCGTTAGGTTAGACCACCCCCGGTGTGATGGTCATGATAGGACAGGCGTTACTCCGCCGCTTTAGCCACCCCAACCAATGCAGGGCGCAGCAAGCGATCCTTGATCATATAGCCCGCCTGCATCTCGGCCACGATGGTGCCCGGTTCAGCATCTGCACTTGGGATTTCAACCATCGCCTGATGCTGGTTCGGGTCAAGTGGCATGCCCATTGCGGCGATGCGGGTGATGCCGTTTTTGGCAAAGACGCTGTCGAGTTCGCGGCCAGTGGCTTCAAGGCCAATGACGAGCGGCTTCATCGACTCGCTCTCGCGCATTTCGGCGGGGATAGCTTCCAACGCACGGGCCAAATTGTCTGACACGGACAGGACGTCGCGGGCAAAGCCGGTTGCGGCATACGCGCGCGCATCTTGCGCTTCCTTTTCCATGCGGCGGCGCACATTTTGGGTTTCGGCCTGCGCATACAGGACTTCTTGCTGTGCCGTGGCAAGCGCGTCTTCAAGCGCGGCAATTTTGGCGTCGGCGGCGTCGGTCGCTTCTGAAGCGTCATCCTTCATATGCTCTGGCACGCCTTCCAATTCCTTTTCTGCTGCTGCATCTGCGGATTGAGTGTTCTTGTCCGTCATAACCTAATTAACCCATGATTGTTGCGGCACTTATGCCGCCTGTTGCTTTGCGCATATAGAAACCAATTCGGTTTCATCAAGCCGTGCGTTACTTTATTAAGCGGCTGAGCGCCTGTGCAGTGAAATCGACCATTGGGACGATGCGGGCATAATTGAGCCGTGTCGGGCCAATGACGCCCACGACACCAACCACCTTGCCACCCGCCTCGCGATAAGGCGCAGCGATGACTGAGGAGCCCGACAGCGAGAACAGATTATTCTCCGAACCAATGAAGATCCGCGTCGACTGCGCATCGCGGGCACTGTCGACCAACCGCGCAATTTCTTCCTTGCTTTCCAATTCGTCGAGCAACTGACGCACCCGGTCAAGGTCCGCCGCTGCAGCCTCGTCAATCAGGTTCGATTGACCGCGTACAATAAGCACGGGCCGGTCATTGGCATCGAGCGACCAGATCGCCAGCCCATCGCGCACGAGCTTCTGGCTTGCCGCATCAAGCTCCGCCTGCTCCGCCCGAATTTCGCGATCAAGATGCTCCAACGCCTCTGACAAGGTCAAACCCGACAATCGGGCGGAGATATAATTGGACGCCTCAACCAACGCAGAATCGGAAACAGCAGGGTCAATCGCAACCAACCGGTTTTCGACGCTGTTGTCGGACCCGACCATGATGGCCAAAACTTGGGTCGGCGACAGACGCGCAAAGTTGAATGCCTTCAACACCGCATCGCGTTTGGGGACGAGCACGATTCCGGCACAGGCCGATAGCCCCGACAGCACCGAAGTCGCCGCCGCCAACGCTCCTTCAATTGGCCCATCGCCCATGATTTGCGATTCAATTGCACGGCGTTCTTCCATCGACGGTTCAGCCGACTGCATCATGCCGTCGACAAAAAGACGAAGCCCGCTTTCGGTGGGCACACGGCCAGCGCTGGTGTGCGGAGAGGCAAGCAATCCTGCTTCTTCCAAATCCTGCATCACATTGCGAATGGAGGCCGGCGACAAATTCAGGCCCGCAAATTTGGAGAGCGTTCGCGACCCCACGGGCGCGCCATTGTCCAAATAGCTTTCAACCACCATCCGGAAGATGACGCGCGTGCGATCGTTCAGTTCATTGATTGGAATTTGGCTCACGGTTGCTGGTTTAGCGCAGCGCGCTTGCAAAGCAAGCGGGGCAAGCTATTGCATCCTTCAACCCATTATCAGGAGACTATCATGCGTCCATCAGGCCGAGCGCCAGACGAAATGCGCGCCATTTCGATTGAAACCCATTTCACCAAGCATGCAGAGGGCAGCTGCCTCATCTGCTTTGGCGACACCCGCGTGCTTGTCACCGCAAGCGTCGAGGATCGCCTTCCACCATGGTTGCGTGGCAAGGGTGAAGGTTGGGTAACGGCGGAATATTCCATGCTACCACGCGCGACGCACACCCGCAGCCAGCGTGAAGCGGCGAAGGGCAAGCAGTCAGGCAGAACACAAGAAATTCAACGTCTTATTGGCCGTTCTTTACGCGCTGTCGTAGATATGAAGAAGCTGGGTGAGCATCAGATCACGATCGATTGTGACGTGTTGCAAGCCGACGGCGGAACACGCACCGCAGCGATCTCTGGCGCATGGGTCGCCTTGCGGCTTGCGGTCGACGGCCTGCTTGCCTCGGGCGCGATTAAGGAAGACCCGATCAGCGGCCGCGTCGCGGCCATCAGCTGCGGCATCGTCAACGGAACGCCCGTGCTTGACCTCGACTATATCGAAGATTCGAGCGCTGACGCGGATGCGAACTTTGTCCTCATTGAAGGCGGACAAATCGCAGAAGTACAAGCGACCGCCGAAGGTGCGACTTATGATGAGGAGAGCCTGCTGCGCTTGCTCCGTCTGGCACGCATGGGCACCGACCGGATCTTTGCGGTGCAAGCTGAAGCTGTAAAGTAACCGCTTTTGGCGAGTTAAACGTCAAGGGCTCAAGGCAAGAATATATGACCCATCGCAAATTGCAGCCCGGCAAGCTTGTCATCGCCAGCCACAATGCGGGCAAGGTGCGTGAAATCCGCGCCTTGCTGGCGCCCTTCGGTATCGAACCGGTTTCGGCGGGTGAGCTTGGCTTACCCGAGCCCGAAGAGACCGGCACGACCTTTGCCGAAAATGCGCTGCTGAAGGCACATGCCTCCGCCCAAGGATCGGGCCTGCCCGCCTTGGCAGATGACAGCGGCCTTTGCGTCGCGGCGCTTGGTGGCGCGCCCGGAGTGTACACCGCAGACTGGGCGGAAAAGCAGCGGTTCGAAGGCGGGCCGGGACGCGACTGGTACATGGCGATGGGTAAAGTCGAAGGCAAATTGGCCGAGCTTGGTCCAGATACCGACCGAAGCGCATATTTCATCTGCACCCTCGCGCTTGCATGGCCCGACGGTCATGAAGAACTGTTCGAAGGCCGCGTAAAGGGCAGCCTGACATGGCCTCCGCGCGGTACGTTGGGCTTTGGCTACGATCCGGTGTTCGTGCCAACCGACCGCACGCACACTTTTGCGGAATTGGACCCGGCGGAGAAGCATGCCATGAGCCATCGGGCAGATGCGTTCCGCAAATTGGTTGAGGCCGTTTTTTGAGCATGCCGCTCGCCCTCTATATCCACTGGCCCTTTTGCGTTTCCAAATGCCCTTATTGTGATTTCAACAGCCATGTGCGGGAAAGCGTAGACCAAGACGCATGGTGCGCCGCATTGTTGGCGGACATGGCCTACGAAGCAGCGTTGACACCTGACCGCAAGCTAAGTTCCATTTTCTTCGGCGGCGGCACGCCATCGTTGATGCCGCCGTCAACGGTCGCCGCGTTGATTGACGCTGCTGCGCAACATTGGGGCTTTGCCGACAATATCGAGATTACACTTGAGGCAAACCCGTCCTCGGTTGAGGCATCCCGCTTCGCCGATTTGGCCAAAGCGGGGGTCAACCGCGTGTCGCTTGGCCTTCAGTCTCTCGATGACGCCGCCTTGGCCTTTTTGGGGCGTGCGCATTCGGTTGCGGAAAGCCTTGATGCCCTCGCAGTCGCGCAGCAACATTTCGGCCGCGTCAATATTGACCTGATTTATGCACGGCCCGAACAAACAGCCGCACAATGGGAGGCTGAGCTTCGGCGCGCATTGTCCTTCGGCACCGATCATATGTCGCTATATCAGTTGACGATTGAGGCGGGTACACGTTTCGAAACGCTGGTTCGCACGGGACATTTCACCCCCGCCGACGATGACGATGCGGCGACGCTCTATGAAATGACGCAGGACATGACGCGCGCGACGGGCATGGCGGCCTATGAGATTAGCAACCATGCGCGGGTGGGACATGAAAGCCGGCATAATTTGAGTTACTGGCGCTATGATGATTATATCGGCATTGGCCCCGGCGCACATGGACGGCGTCTGAAGTATGCGACACAACGCTATAAAAAACCAGAGAATTTTCTGTCTGCAGTGGACCGCAACGCGCATGGCATCAGCACCGAAGATCATCTCGATCCCGCAAGCCGTGCAACCGAAAGCTTGCTCATGGGACTGCGGCTGAGCGAGGGCATCAGCCTTGACCGCCTGTCATCCCGCACGGGTATTGCGCCAGACCAGATGCTGGATTTCACGGCTGTCGACAAGATCGCCCGCCTTGGCCTCATCAACCGCAACGGCGACCGCATCACGGTCACGCCGCAAGGCATGCCGTTGCTTGATGCGATCCTTCCGCAAATAGTAGCGGTTGAGGCGGATGCGGCCACCTGATAGCATGACGGCATAATGTCACTGCTCGCCGAATATCTGACGTTCCTGACCGACAATCGCCGGATGTCGCCGCATAGTGTCCGCGCCTATCACGCCACGGCAGACCGGCTTACCGGTTTTCTGCAATTGCATTGGGGGACGACAGTCGACCGCACAACACTGATGAAAATTTCCGCCGCTGATATGCGCGCCTTTTTGGCGGACCGGCGTGGCGATGGGCTTACCAACCGGTCCACCGCGCGTGAATTGTCCGCTGCGCGTCATTTTTTGCGCTTTGCACTGGGCGACAACGTGACCCTGCCCGCCATGAAGGGCCCGCGCGTGCAACGCAGCCTGCCGCGCCCCGTGAACCCCGACGATGTTCTCGCACTCGCGGATGACGTCGCAGAAAGCGCGAACGATGGCTGGGTTGGCGCACGTGACTGGGCCTTGCTTCTCCTGCTGTACGGCAGCGGCCTGCGGGTTAGCGAAGCGACGGGGCTGCTCGGCGATATCTTGCCGCTTGGCACGACACTGCGCGTCACCGGCAAGCGAAACAAGACGCGCATTGTGCCGCTGCTCGATCAAGTCCGCACCGCTATTCAGGAATATATTGCGCTGTGCCCTTATCCGATGGCTGCAGACCAGCCGTTGTTTCGTGGCGCCCGCGGTGGGCCATTGGCACCCGCACTGGTGCGCCGCGCGGTGCAAGGCGCCCGAATGCGGCTTGGCCTATCGGAACGCACGACGCCGCATGCCTTGCGCCACAGCTTTGCAACGCATTTGCTTGCGGGTGGTGCAGATCTGCGCAGTCTTCAGGAGCTGCTCGGCCATAGCAGCCTATCATCAACGCAAATCTATACCGCCGTCGATACGGCTATGCTTCTGGATGAATATCAGAACGCGCATCCACGGGCTTAGGCGCAGGCGTCGCGCTGGGCTTCCAGCGCGCCAGACGCCAGACATAGGACCCCAAAATGCCGACCATGATGACCGTCGACAAAGGCCCAAGCCATTTTTCGATATCGTCAAATTGTGAGCCCAAGAAATATCCACCGGAGGCGAGAGCAGCGCTCCACCCCGCCGTTCCAATCGTGGAAAAAACCAGAAAACGGCGCAGCGACATACCGAACAAACCAGCGGGAATCGAAATCAAAGAACGCAGCGTCGGCAACATGCGCGCCACGAGCACGATGATTGGCCCATGCTTGCGAAACAGCCCATGCCCGCGTTCGATCTCTGCCCAGTCAAGCGTGAGCCAACGGCTATAGCGGTCGATAAAAACATGCATCCGCGCTTCGCCAAACTTGATGGCCAACCAATACCACAGCCAGTTGCCCAGCATGGCGCCTGCGGTTCCGGCTGCGATCGTGCCCCAAAGGCTCATCGTCCCACGCGACGCGGACACACCCGCCACGGTCATAATGACCTCTGACGGGACGGGCGGAAAAACGGTCTCCAGCAGCATCAGCAGGGCGACGCCCCAATAATGCCCCCATTCGACGAGCCTTATAATCCAGTCTTCCATTAACCCCTGCCGGCAATCCTGCGTTCAATGGCATCAAGTATTTTCGCGGCGGTATCGGTGCCATTGAACCGGTCGATCGCGACGATACCGGTTGGCGAGGTCACGTTGATTTCCGTAAGCCATTTTCCGCCAATGACATCAATGCCGACGAATATCAGACCAAGTTCCTTCAAACGCGGCCCCATCGCAGCGCAAATTTCTTGCTCCTCCCGGGTCAACAACGTCGCTTCGGCACTGCCGCCTACCGCAAGGTTCGACCGGAATTCGCCTTCACCCGGACGGCGGTTGATGGCCCCTGTGACTTCGCCGTCTATAAGAACGATGCGCTTATCGCCCTTCGCAACGTCGGGCAGGAATGGCTGCACCATATGCGGTTCGGGCCATGTCGAATTGAACACCTCAAACAGCGCGCCGACATTGCTGCCATCGGCTTCAATCCGGAAAATGGCCTTGCCGCCATTGCCATGGAGAGGCTTTACGACAATCGCGCCATGTTCCTTTTGAAACGCGCGCACTTCATCGAGTGAACGCGTAATCAGCGTCGGTGGCATGAACTTGCGATAGTCGAGCACCATGACCTTTTCCGGCGCGTTGCGCACGCTGGCCGGGTTGTTAACCACCAACGTCTCATGCTCGATGCGTTCAAGCAAATGGGTGGCGGTGATATAACCTACGTGAAATGGCGGGTCCTGCCGCATCAGCACGACGTCGATGTCAGAGCCCAAATCAATACGCTGTGGCGCGCCGAACCGATAATGTGCGCCCTCCACGCGTTGGAGGTCATGCACGGGATGTGCGAGCGCGGTGAGCCGGTCGTTGGCGTCGAGCGTCAATGACATCACATCATAATGCCAAATATCATAGCCGCGCGATTGGCCAGCCAGCATCAGCGCAAAGCTGGAGTCGCCATGAATATTGATGCCGTCCATCGGGTCCATCTGGACCGCCATTTGTATTGCCATTTGCTTGTCCTTATCCGTGCCAGACGTTTGGCAGATGGTTCGGCCAACGCCATGGCGCAACCATAATCACGTCTATCTGCATATTTTCGCATTCTTTTCCATATTTCGGGAGCAGAATTTCGGCCGCAGCTGCAACGCGGCGTAATCTGTAGGCGTCAATCGCGGTGGCGAGATCACGCACATTTGCGCGCGCTTTTACTTCGACGAACGCAATGGTTTTGCCACGCCGCGCGATCAAGTCGACTTCGCCGCGTGGCGTTTTCACACGCGTGGCAACGACCCGCCAACCCTTTAACCGCAAAAACCAGGCGGCGATATTTTCGCCGCGCCGCCCCAATTTTTCTGCAGCAAGCCTGTTCACTGCGACTTCAGTTGCGTAGCGCGCGCATAAACGTCGCTGCGTTCCAACCCGAAACGCTTGGCAATGACGCCAGCGGCCTTGGCGGCGGGCATGGTATCCAGTGCTTCGCGCAATGCTGCGTCCACATCGCCTGTATCATAGGCAACGTCATCCGCCGGCGGACCGATGATGAGGACGATTTCACCCTTTGGCTCTTGCGCAGCATAACGCGCGGCAAGTTCGGATGCGGTGCCCGTTACAACCTCTTCAAATTTCTTGGTCAGTTCCCGCGCAACGGCGACTTCACGGTCGCCATAGGTCTCCGCGATGGCGGAAAGCGACGCAGCAAGACGCGGCCCAGCCTCGTAAAAAACCAACGTCGCCTTTACCTGCCCCAGCTCCGTCAACGTTTCGATACGCGCCTTGGCTTTATTGGGAAGAAAGCCGGCGAACAAAAATCGATCCGTGGGCAAACCGCAAATCGATAAAGCCGCCGTAACCGCGCTTGCACCGGGGATCGTATATACCGGAACGCCTGCCTCGCGTGCGCTGCGCACCAGCTTGTAACCGGGGTCTGAAATCAACGGCGTGCCTGCGTCCGATACCAGCGCAACAACTGCGCCGTGCGCCGCGGCCACGAGAGACTCGCGCTCTGCCTCGCCACTATGGTCGTTATATCGCCGCATCTTTTTCTTCAGGCCAAGATGGTGCAACAATTTACCGGTTACCCGGCTGTCTTCTACAGCCACAATTTCTGCGGCTTCCAGCAGATCAATCGCCCGTTGTGACATATCTGCAAGGTTGCCGATTGGTGTCGCAACGACATATAAGCCCGATTCGAACATCATCTGATTTATATGCTTCTACCCAAGGGAAAATTCATGAGCGCATCCAATGCAGCAAGCGGCGCAACGCCGCAAGCTTTAGCAGGACAGATCAAAAAGCTGCTGGTTTTGGCTTCGGTTGTTTTGCTCGCGGCCTGCGCCACCGCCCCGCGTGGGGGCAAAGGGCCGCCAGCTGTGGTGTCCGAGGACGCGTTGGACGGCATGCACCGCGTGGCGTTGCTTTTGCCGGTGACGGGTCCAGACGGCGACGTTGGCCAATCCATCGCCAACGCGACCGCGCTTGCACTGTCCGACACCAAAGCAACCAACATCCGCATGATCACCTATGACACCAGCACCGGCGTCGCAGCAGCGGCAAAACGCGCGGTCGCCGATGGAAACAAGGTCATATTGGGCCCGTTGCGTGGCGACGATGTTGTTGAGGCCGCCGCAGTCGCGCGCACCGCAGCTGTGCCCATCATCAGCTTTTCCAACGATGTCGGCGTTGCCGGGCAAAATGTATTCTTGCTTGGCCATTTGCCCAATCAATCCATCGACCGCGTGGTCCGCTACGCCCGTTCGCAAGGCTATAACCGCATTGCAGGCGTCGTTGCGACCAATGTATATGGCCAGCGTGCGCAATCGAACCTAACCTCTGCAGTGCGCAGCGCTGGCGGAACGCTTGTTGCCATTGAAGAATCCGACGGAACGGCAGCGTCTGCCGATGCAGCAGCGCGCCGGTTGGCGCAATTGGGTCAGATTGATGCCGTCCTGATTGCCGATAGCGGCCGTGCCGGCGTTGTATTGGTGCCGGCGCTTCGCCGGAACGGCATGCGCAATGCAAAAATTCTCGGCACCGATTTGTGGAATATTGATGGTTCATTGGCGGGTAGCCCGGCCATGTATGGCGGTTGGTTTGCGAGCGTCTCCGACACGCTATATACCCAATATGCCGCCAAATATCGGGCACGCTTTGGCAAGGCCCCCCTGCGCCTCTCAAGCCTTGGCTATGATTCGGTGCTTTTGATCGCGCGGGTGGCGCGTGACTGGCGTCCGGGCACGAAATTCCCCGTTGCGCAGCTTACCGATCCGCAAGGCTTCATCGGCGTTGATGGCGCATTCCGCTTCATGCCCAATGGCCTCACCGAGCGTATGCTTGAGGTGCAGGAAATTCAGTCGGGCAAGTTCGTGACAATCAGCCCCGCACCGACGCAATTTGTAAAGTAACGCGGCGGATTAAGCGCGACGGCTTGTCCGGCGAACGCAAGTTAGTGGCGGCAATGCTCATTATGAACATGGCCGCCGCCCATTTTGCGGGCTTTCTCAATTTTCTTGAGCACCATCTGACGCTTTAGACGCGACAGGTGGTCAATGAACAAGATCCCTTCGAGATGGTCCATCTCGTGCTGCAGACATGTCGCCATTAGGCCGGTCATTGTCTCTTCATGGACTTTGCCATCAAGGTCCTGCCAGCGTGCACGGATTTGCGCGGGGCGTTCGACCTCTGCATATTGGTCAGGCACCGAAAGGCAGCCTTCATTATACAGGCTGTGTTCGTTCGACGGGTCCAATATTTCCGGATTCACAAACACGCGCGGATTACGAACGGGCTCGTCGCCCTCGCCTTCCTCTTCCTGCAAATCGATAACCAACAGGCGCTTGGGCACCCCGACCTGAATAGCGGCCAGCCCGATACCAGGCGCGGCGTACATCGTTTCGGTCATGTCATCGACGAGCGTTTTCAAATCCGCATCAAATGTCTCGACCGGCGTCGAAATGGTTTTCAGCCGCGGATCGGGCACTTCAAGAATAGGTAATATGGCCATGGGTCGCAAATAGGGACGGTCGTACGATAAATCAACCGACTGGACGTCTGGCGCGCAATGCTTGCGCCAAAGTGCCATCGTCCAGATAATCAAGCTCACCGCCAACGGGCACGCCATGCGCCAACTGGGTCAAGCGTATCGGAAATTGTTCAAGCCGTTCCGCGAGATAATGCGCGGTTGTCTGCCCCTCCAGCGTGGCGTTCATGGCTAGCACGACTTCGTCGACACCGCCTGCGGCAACGCGGGCAACCAAGCCTTCGATGTTCAAATCCTCCGGCCGAACGCCATCCAATGCAGATAACCGGCCACCCAGCACATGATATTTTCCGGGAAATAGCCGCGAACGATCCAGCGCCCACAAATCCGATACGTCTTCGACAACACAGATCGAACGGATGTCGCGGCGCGGATCAACGCAAATGCCGCAGGGGTTGCCGGTATCGATATTCCCGCACGTGCTGCAGACGACCAGCCGTTGCTCGACCAGCTCCAGCGCACGCAAAAGCGGCAACAACACGCTTTCACGCTTTTTCATAAGGTGCAGCACAACCCGCCGTGCCGAGCGTGGACCAAGTCCGGGCAATTTCGACAATGCCTGTGCCAATGCGTCTATTTCTTGCGATGCCATGCAGTGGGTCTTAGGGGGCTTTCGAACAAAGGAAAAGTGACGATGCGTCTTGCCTTCATGGGAACACCCGAATTTGCCGTGCCAGCGCTCGACGCGCTGGTTGCCGCTGGGCATGATGTGGTTGCCGTATATTCGCAGCCACCTCGCCCCGCCAACCGTGGTAAAATGCTTACCCCGTCCGCCGTGCAACAGCGTGCCGAGGAACTGGGTTTGCATATACGCTCGCCGCTGTCCCTGCGACAGGACGATGCAGCAGCGGAATTCGCAGCGCTTGACCTCGACGCCGCAATTGTCGCGGCATATGGCCTTATCCTGCCCAAATTGATCTTGGACGCGCCGCGGCATGGTTGCCTGAATATTCACGGATCGCTGCTGCCACGCTGGCGCGGTGCTGCGCCGGTTCAGCGTGCTATTTTGGCGGGCGACGCCACAACAGGCGTCATGGTCATGCAAATGGAGGCAGGCCTCGATACCGGCCCAGTACGAGCGACAACCGAAATCGAAATCGGGCACAAGACCACGGGCATTCTCACGAGTGAGTTGGCCGAGCTTGGCGCAGAATTAATGGTGCGGGTATTATCGGACCTCGACGCACATCCTGCCGTGCCGCAACCGGATGATGGCGTGACCTATGCCGCCAAAATCGACAAGGCAGAAACCAAATTGGATTTTTCAATGTCCGCCGAAGTGGTCGAACGACAGATACGCGCATTCAACCCCACGCCGGGTGCATGGTTCGAATTTGAAGGTGATCGATATCGTGTGCTTGCCGCCGACATCGTTGCTGGCACCAGCACAGCCGGCACAATTTCGGACGACCAACTGACTATCGCATGCGGTGTTGATGCAATCCGTCCCACAATCATCCAACGCGCAGGTAAACCCGCAATGCCAACCGCAGACTTGCTGCGTGGCAAGGCAATCCCGGCGGGCACCATTCTGCGATGACTCGCTTTGCCCTCACCATCGAATTTGACGGCGGCCCCTATATGGGCTGGCAATGGCAAGACCATGGCCCTTCGGTCCAAGGCGCCATCGAAGAGGCCATATTCAAAACCACAGGCGAAAAGACATTGGTCTATAGCGCCGGCCGCACCGATGCAGGCGTCCACGCATTGGGCATGCGCGCGCATGTCGATGTCGAAAAAGGACTTTCAGCGTTTCGATTGATGGAAGCCATCAACGCCCATTTGCGGCCGCACCCCATCGCGATATTGCATTGCGAGGAAGTCGCCCACGACTGGCACGCGCGTTACAGCTGCATTGGCCGGTCCTACCAATATCGCATCCTCAATCGCCGCGCCTCGCTCACTTTGGAAAAGGGCCGCGTGTGGCGCGTTGGTCCGCAGCTTGATGCCGACGCAATGCACGCAGCGGCGCAAATTTTGGTGGGCGTGCATGATTTCACGACCTTCCGGTCGACTGCATGCCAATCGGCAAGCCCCGTCAAGTCGCTCGAACGGTTGAACGTCCGCCGCGAAGGACAGCATGTGATCGTCGAAGCTGCGGCCTTATCGTTCCTGCATCACCAAGTGCGGTCGATGGTCGGTTGCCTTGTGGCGGTTGGGCTTGGCCGCTGGACTGCCGACGATTTGCAAGCTGCGCTGGACGCGGCAGACCGCTCGGCCTTGGCGGAAAATGCGCCGCCCGAAGGCCTGTATTTTGTGCGGGCAATCTACCCTTAAGCAAACAGGCGCGGGTTACAATAATCGTCCTTGTGCGCGTTCTTTGTCTAGCAAGGCCTGTTTGCGCTCCAGGCCATATGCAAAGCCGCCAAGAGAACCGTCACTTCGGATAACCCGGTGGCAGGGGATGAGGACAGCGACGTTATTCGCGCCATTGGCACTTCCCGCAGCACGCACGGCATTGGGGCTGCCCACCGCAGCGGCGATATCTGTATATGTCCGTGTTTCACCGGCCGGAATGCGCTTCAGTTCGTTCCAGACAGCCTGTTGAAATGCCGTGCCGCCCACATCCAGTGGCAAGTCCGGCATGTGTGCAGGGTTCTCGATCGCTGCAATGGCGCCCGTTATCAGTTGCTCGAGCGCACTGCCCCCGGCGATGATATCTGCGTTTGGAAACCTGCGTTGCAGTGCAGCTTCGTCTTCATCGAATGACAGGCGGCAGATGCCTTTACCGGTCGCGGCAAGCAGCATCTTACCCAGCGCGGTATCAACCACCGCCCAACGGATTGTTACCCCTGCCCCGCCATTTTTCCACGCGCTTGGCGTCATGCCCAAATGTCCCTTTGCTATCCAGTTTAGCCGTCACATGCGCGGAACAACGCCAAAGTCCGCTCCCGCGCCAGATCGGCGCTTTCTTCATGATAGTCTTTCCGCCGATCCGAATTGAACCCATGATTGGCGTCGTACACAAATATCTGCGCGGTGGGGTGCGCCTTGTCGATAAGTGCCTCTACACCCTCCATCGGGATGCCTTGGTCATATCTGCCAAAATGCGCGATTGTGGCGCATTTGGGTGTCTTATCCGCATATAATGTCGGTACGAGACTGCCATAATAGCAGCTGGCAGCCGCAAGATCATCGCTGGTGCCAGCAAGTGCCCAAGCCACCGACCCGCCATAGCAATAGCCCGTGATGAAAACGGGGCCTTTACTCTTCAACGCATCAATGCAGACCTGCGCGTCATCCAACGACTGTGCAAAGGGATGCAGATCGCGAGCCAATTCCACCGCGCGGTGATAATCGGGGCCGGTATAGGCGGCTTCAAAACCGGGATGCTCGCGATCAAAAATAGCCGGTGACAACACTTCATACCCATCTGCGGCATATTCGTCGCACAGCTCGCGGATATGGTCCGTCACGCCAAAGATTTCCTGCACGAGCACAAGGCCACCGCGCCGCTCACCACTTGGCAAGGCATGGTAGACGGCAATTTCCGCGCCGTCCGACATTGTCATCCGAATCATTTCACCCATCTCGGTCTCCTCTCATGCCGCATTTCAAGTGTTTTCGATTGCCGTGCAACGCCAGTTTGCACCACCAGAACAAGTTTATGGCCGCAACAATATGCAATGAACTTAATTCCCAATCTTGCATCGCAGCAAAAGCCCTGCTAGGCGCGCGGCGACGCTAGAGACAGGGCAACCTTTCGGCTGGTTCAGCAAATACATCAGTTGTACATTTAAGGACTTCAACGCGTGGATAATTCCGGCGGCACAAGCGCTAATATTCAAGCCAGTCTATCTGGCCGTTACGCGACGGCATTGTTCGAGTTGGCGCGTGACGCCAACTCCATCAACGCCGTTGAAAAAAGCCTTACGTCGGTCGCGAAAGCTGTGAACGAATCGGCAGACCTTAAGTCGCTGACCACCAACCCTGTGTTGACACGGACAGACGCGAAAAAAGCGATCGCTGCTGTTGCCAAGGCAATGAAGCTGGATGTTTTGACTACCAAGACCTTGGGCGTGCTTGCCGACAACCGCCGGCTCAGCGAAACCGCATCAGTCGCACGGGCATTTTCGTCGCTTGCTGCAGCCCATCGCGGCGAAGTCACCGCCGAAGTTACTTCAGCGCACGCACTGAGCGCTGCGCAGATGAAGACGCTTTCCGCAAATCTTAAGGCACGCGTCGGCAGCGACGTGGCCATCCAGACCAAAGTCGATCCATCCATATTGGGAGGGCTGACTGTCCGTATCGGCAGCCAGATGATCGACACTTCTATTAAAACCCGTTTGAACACCCTCGCTAACGCGATGAAAGGCTAAGTAGCAAAATGGATATCCGCGCCGCAGAAATTTCCAAAGTCATTAAGGACCAGATCGCCAATTTCGGCACCGAAGCACAGGTTTCGGAAGTCGGTAGCGTTCTGTCAGTTGGTGACGGTATCGCCCGTATTCACGGCCTCGACAATGTTCAGGCTGGTGAAATGGTCGAATTCGCTAACGGCATTCAGGGCATGGCCTTGAACCTTGAAGCGGACAATGTCGGTGTCGTTATTTTCGGAACCGACAGTGAAATTCGCGAAGGTGACGTTGTAAAGCGTACCGGTACGATCGTTGACGTTCCTGTCGGCAAGGAATTGCTTGGCCGCGTTGTTGACGGCCTTGGCAACCCAATTGATGGCAAGGGCCCGCTCAAGACCACACAGCGCAGCCGCGTTGAAGTCAAAGCGCCAGGCATCATCCCGCGCCAATCGGTTTCGGAACCCGTTCAGACTGGCCTTAAGGCGCTCGACGCCCTCGTTCCTGTTGGTCGTGGCCAGCGCGAATTGATCATTGGTGACCGTCAGACCGGTAAAACCGCTGTCGCCATCGACACTTTCATCAACCAGAAGGAAGTGAACAAGGGCACGGACGAATCGAAGAAGCTTTACTGCATCTACGTTGCCGTTGGTCAGAAGCGTTCGACCGTTGCGCAAATCGTTCGTGCATTGGAAGAACAAGGCGCGATGGAATATTCGATCGTCGTTGCTGCAACCGCTTCGGAGCCTGCACCGCTTCAGTACCTCGCGCCTTACACCGGCGTTGCGATGGGTGAATATTTCCGCGACAACGGCATGCACGCCGTCATCGTTTATGACGATTTGTCGAAGCAGGCTGTTGCCTATCGCCAGATGTCGCTTCTTCTGCGTCGTCCTCCAGGCCGTGAAGCCTATCCAGGCGACGTTTTCTATCTCCACAGCCGCTTGCTTGAGCGCGCTGCAAAGATGTCCGACGCCAATGGCGGTGGTTCGTTGACGGCATTGCCGATCATTGAAACACAGGCTGGTGACGTTTCGGCATACATTCCAACCAACGTGATTTCGATCACCGACGGTCAGATCTTCCTTGAAACCGACCTGTTCTTCCAGGGTATCCGCCCTGCGATTAACGTTGGTCTGTCGGTTAGCCGCGTTGGTTCGGCTGCACAGACAAAGGCGATGAAGAAGGTATCGGGCTCGATTAAGCTTGAGCTTGCACAATATCGCGAAATGGCTGCGTTCGCGCAGTTCGGTTCGGACCTCGACGCGTCGACGCAAAAGCTGCTGAACCGCGGTGCGCGCCTGACCGAGCTGTTGAAGCAGAAGCAATTCTCGCCACTGCCTTTCGAAGAGCAGACCGCGTCAATCTTCGCCGGTACAAATGGTTACCTCGACGGCATCCCAGTCGCCGACGTGACCCGCTATGAAGAAGCCATGTTGGCTGACCTTCGTGCCAACCATGCTGGCATCCTGAAGACCATTCGCGACAGCCGCGACTTCAGCGACGACAGCAAGAAGGCGCTGATGGCCGCTCTCGAAAAGTTCACGAAGAATTTCGCTTAACAATCACCCGTCATGCTGAACTTGTTTCAGCATCTTAATTAAGACCCTGAAACAAGTTCAGGGTGACGGCAAAGGGAAGAATAGATGGCGTCTCTTAAGGCCCTCAAAATGCGGATCAACTCGGTCAAGTCGACCCAGAAGATCACCAAGGCGATGAAAATGGTCGCTGCTGCGAAACTGCGTCGGGCAACCGAAGCAGCCGAAGCATCACGCCCATATGCCGAACGATTGGAAGCGGTCGTATCAAGCATCGCGTCGAAGGTAACGGTCGGTCCACAATCGCCAAAGTTGCTTGCTGGTTCAGGCAACAGCGACGTGCATCTGTTCGTTGTCGCCACCAGCGACAAGGGCCTTGCTGGCGCATTCAACACCAATATCGTCCGTCTTGCCCGCCGTCAGGCAGAAGCATTGAAGGCCGAAGGCAAGACCGTTAAATTCTATACCATCGGAAAGAAAGGCCGCGATCAGCTCAGCCGGACGTTCCGTGGCGATATCATCCACAGCATTGAACCAGGCGATTTGGGCAAGCTCACTTACGCTGATGTGCAAGCATGGGGTGAAGATTTGACCGCACGTTTTGAAGCGGGCGAATTTGACGTCGCGCATCTGTTTTTCAGCAAGTTCGAAAACGTCCTTACGCAAACGCCAACGCAAATTCAGCTGATGCCCGTCGCTGTTACCGCCGGTGAAGGCGATGCCGTCGGCGTTTCTGCAACGGTTGAATATGAGCCAGATGAGGAAGAAATCCTCGCTGACTTGCTGCCACGCAATGTTGCCGTTCAGCTACTTCGCGCAAACCGCGAAAATGCTGCGTCCGAGCAAGGTTCAAAAATGACCGCGATGGACAACGCAACGCGCAATGCGGGCGACATGATCAACAAGCTGACTATTCAATATAACCGCACGCGTCAGGCGGCGATTACCACTGAACTTATCGAAATTATCGCAGGCGCAGAAGCGCTTTAACGACATCCAAAGGCAAGGAAGAAGCAAATGGCAACCGCCCCGAAGAAGACCGTCGCTCCAAAAAAGGCCGCAGCACCCGCCGCAGCCGCTAAAAAAGCGCCTGTGAAAAAAGCTGCTGCAACCAAGGCTCCCGCTCCAAAGGCTGGCGCTGGCCAAACCGCGATTAACGTCGCCGGTGCAACGGGCCGCATTTCACAGGTTATCGGCGCTGTTGTCGACGTAACCTTCACTGGCCAGCTGCCTGCCATTTTGTCGGCACTTGAAACCGACAATAACGGCAACCGCCTCGTCCTTGAAGTTGCACAGCATCTTGGCGAAAACACCGTTCGCACGATCGCAATGGACGCGACCGAAGGTTTGACCCGCGGTCAGCCCGTGCGTGACACCGGTGCGCAGATTTCGGTTCCAGTTGGCCCAATGACCCTTGGCCGCATCATGAACGTTATCGGCGAGCCAATCGACGAGCGTGGCCCTGTTGGCGCTGCAAAGTCGAACCCAATCCACGCAGAAGCGCCTTTGTTCACCGACCAGTCGACCGAAGCTGAAATTCTCGTCACCGGTATTAAGGTTATCGACCTTCTCGCGCCTTATGCAAAGGGCGGCAAAATTGGTCTGTTCGGCGGTGCCGGCGTTGGTAAGACCGTTCTTATTCAGGAACTGATCAACAACATCGCAAAGGGCCATGGCGGCGTTTCGGTGTTTGCTGGCGTGGGTGAGCGTACCCGCGAAGGTAACGATCTGTACCATGAATTCCTCGACGCAGGCGTTATCGCCAAGGACGCCGATGGCAACCCAACCCCAGAAGGTTCAAAGGTTGCGCTGGTGTTCGGCCAGATGAACGAGCCTCCCGGTGCGCGTGCACGTGTTGCTTTGTCGGGTCTGACCATGGCGGAATATTTCCGCGATGAAGAAGGCCAGGACGTTCTGTTCTTCGTCGACAACATCTTCCGCTTCACGCAGGCCGGTTCCGAAGTGTCCGCACTTCTTGGCCGTATTCCTTCGGCTGTGGGCTATCAGCCAACTTTGGCAACCGACATGGGCCAGTTGCAAGAGCGTATTACGTCGACAACCAAGGGTTCGATTACCTCGGTTCAGGCCATTTACGTTCCTGCAGATGACTTGACCGACCCTGCACCAGCAACGTCGTTCGCCCACTTGGACGCGACGACCACGTTGAACCGTGCAATTTCGGAATTGGGTATCTACCCAGCAGTTGACCCGCTTGACTCGGTCAGCCGCGTTTTGACACCAGCCGTTGTTGGCCAAGAGCATTATGATACGGCACGCCGCGTTCAGGAAACGCTGCAGAAGTACAAATCGCTTCAGGACATCATCGCGATTTTGGGCATGGACGAATTGTCGGAAGACGACAAATTGACTGTTACCCGTGCGCGTAAGATCCAGCGCTTCTTGTCGCAGCCTTTCCATGTTGCTGAAGTCTTCACCGGCATTTCCGGTAAGTTCGTTCAGGTCGAAGACACGGTTAAGTCGTTCAAGGCAGTCGTCGACGGCGAATATGACCATCTTCCAGAAGCAGCCTTCTACATGGTTGGCGGCATCGAAGATGCCGTTGCCAAGGCTGCCAAGCTTGCGGCGGAGGCGGCGTAAGCCATTATGGCACTTCGTTTCGAACTCGTAACACCTGAAAAGCTCTACCGCTCGGACGACGTCTATATGGTCGTCGTTCCGGGTAGTGAGGGCGATTTCGGTGTGCTTGAGGGCCACAGCCCAATGATGAGCACGCTGCGTAACGATGCCGCGCTTGAGATTTACGCGACGCAGGGTGCGACGCCTGAGCGCCTCATCATCGCTGGCGGCTTTGCAGAAGTGAATGAGAACGGCCTGACCGTTCTGGCGGAGCGCGTCGAGGCTTAAGCCTCACGCGTTACGTCTCAGGGTGCTTCGTCGCCCCAGATGCGCGCCATTTCAATATAACCATAGCGCCCTTCGGTTTCGAAGCGGCAATAGCCCTTTTCACATTCTTCGATAAGCCCGACCACACCGGGTTCAACGCGCCATGATATATGTGCGCTGGCCTCGGGCGCATCACGCAATGCGCCAATTTCCTTACCGATGACAATCGCAGCCCGTTTCGGGCTCAACAAGCGGACATGAAACCATCCCTGCTCACCATCGGGGTCTTGAACCTTGCGCCATACGCTGTGCACCGCCACGACCTTCACGGGCAGGTTTTCGCGTTTATACACCCATGTAACGGGGAATTCAGTGCTGGGGCCCGTACGCATGCGCGCCTCTGGCTTCGAAATTGAGGCCCAATAAGGCGGCTTTTGTTGGGCCTGCCCGGCAGCAGACGCGGCACCAAAAAGCACAAGCGCCAATGCACCGCAACGCACGATCGAATTGTGTTGATTAACCATAATTTTTACCACCAGCTTCATTCTATACCGTAAGCGCGGCGCGCAGCGCAACCATCCTGTCTTGACCTTCTGATATATTCGGCTTTAGTCACTGCCATGCCCGAACTTAGCCGTATTGAACGTCCATCTGTCCGCGTCACCCGCACGCTTCTTCCTGCTGTCGAAAAGCGCATGGCGGAACTGTTCGATGCGCGTTTCAATGCTGATGACACTCCCCTCACCCGTGATGCGCTTGTCGCAGCCATGGCGGACTGCGACGTGCTCGTGCCGACTGTCACGGACACCATTGATGCCAGCATCATCGCCGCTGCCCCGCCGCGCCTGAAACTGATTGCGAGCTATGGCGCCGGGGTTAATCACATCGATCTGGCCGCAGCAAAGGCCAAGGGCATCATGGTGACGAACACGCCCGGCGTGTTTACGGACGATACCGCTGACCTGACGATGGCGCTCATTTTGAACGTCCCCCGCCGGCTTGGCGAAGGACACCGTGCCATGCGCAATGGTGAATGGAGCGGCTGGAGCCCGACCGGCATGCTGGGGCACCGCATTGGTGGCAAGACGCTTGGCATCATTGGTCTTGGCCGTATCGGGGAGGCCGTAGCCATGCGCGCCAAGGCATTTGGCATGAATATCATTTACAACAAACGCAGCCGTTTGCCCGCCAGCGTTGAGGATGAACTGGGCGTCACGTTCGAACCCGACATCGACCGGCTGGTGGCCCGTTCGGACATCATCACGCTGCACTGCCCGCTAACGGCAGACACAGATAAAATCATCAACGCCGATCGCATCGCGCACATGAAACCCAACGCCTATGTCATCAACAGCTCACGCGGTGAATTGATCGATGAAGACGCATTGATCGAGGCGCTGCAAAGTGGTCGTATTGCGGGCGCAGGGCTTGATGTGTACACGCATGAACCTGCCGTAGACTCACGGTTCCTCAGCATACCCAACGCGGTGCTACTCCCGCATTTGGGCAGTGCGACAGTCGAGGGACGCGAAGCATCGGGCGAGCGCGTGATTACAAATATCCGCGTATGGGCCGACGGCCACCGACCGCCCGATCAGGTGCTTGAGGGCTGGCAATAAGCAATTTTCTTTCGATTGCGGTAAGTTAGCCGTAATTTTGTGCCTTGAGGCTTTGTTACGCCGCGCCTAGAGACGTGGCAAATAAGCGGGCGGGGGAAATTATGATCCAGAAATTTGTGCAGTCAGCGCTGGTTTTAAGCGCAGCCATGTCAGCGCCAGCGATGGCACAGACCGGCATGGTCGCTATCCCTGAAACCAATAGCGGCGATAGCGCGTGGATTTTGACCGCATCGGCACTCGTGCTGATGATGACGCTTCCTGGCCTTGCGCTTTTTTACGGCGGATTGGTCCGCGCCAAAAACTTCTTATCGGTCCTCGTTCAATGCGGCGCGATTGCCGCTATTGCCTCGGTCATCTGGATTGTCATTGGCTACAGCCTCGCCTTTTCCGTGGGCGGCAACGGCTTCATTGGCTCGCTTGAAAATGTCATGTTCAATGGCTTGCTCGATTCTGTCCGTGAGGGGCAGACAACCGGCGAGCTTGCCTTTGCGCTGTTCCAGATGACATTTGCCATCATCACCCCTGCCCTGATCGTCGGTGCATGGGTTGAACGCGCCCGCTTTGGCTGGGTGGTGGCGTTCAGCGCCTTATGGTCGCTGTTGATTTATGTTCCCGTGACCCGCTGGGTTTGGGGCAGCGGCTTTCTGGCCGACCAGGGCGTCATCGATTTCGCCGGCGGCATTGTTGTGCACACCACGGCTGGTATTTCAGCGCTGGTTGTTGCGCTCATGCTTGGAAAGCGCATTGGCTTTCCCAGAACGCTTATGCTCCCGCATAGCCCCGCACTCACGGTAGCCGGTGCCGGCCTGCTCTGGGTCGGCTGGTTTGGTTTCAACGGCGGATCGGCTTTGGCCGCAAATGACGCTGCCGCCAGCGCGATTATCAACACCCATGTCGGGGCTTCAGTGGCAGCGATTGTCTGGTTGATGATTGAACGTATCAAGGTCGGCAAAGCCACCGCAGTCGGCTTTGCAACGGGTGCAGTCGCTGGCCTTGCGACGATCACACCGGCAGCAGGGGTGATCGGCCCCGGCGGCGCAATAATTCTCGGCATATTGGCAGGCGTCGTCTGCTTCTGGTTTGTTGGCCTTGTCAAAGGCACGCTGAAAATCGATGACTCGCTCGACGTTTTTGCCGTCCACGGTATCGGCGGGATACTTGGTTCCGTCCTGCTGGCGGTCTTTGCAAGTGAGGCGCTTGGCGGCGCTGGCTATGCCGAAGGTGCGGGAATGGCATCGCAATTGTGGGTTCAGGTGACGGCCGTGGCCATCGTCGGCGCCTATTCCGCCGTGGTGACCCTCATCATCGGCTATCTGGTGTCGATGGTCGTACCGATGCGTGTCAGCGAAGATCAGGAGCGCGATGGGCTTGATATTTCAAGCCACGGCGAACGCGCTTGGGATTTGGATTAAGCCGCCGCTGACTTGGCCTAATGCATCAGCGCATATGGGCTGACCGGCTTCGGCAACGTAATGCTACATAGCCCTTGATCGCGTTGCTACGCGACCAAGGGCAATTTCTTGTAAATGTAAACTTAGGGTCAATCGCCCGTCAGGATGCGGTCCATCAACTGCTGCACAGTTGGGACGAAACCGTTCGAATAGAACGGATCCTTACCGAACAGATAAGCGCTGTGCCCTGCGAACATCAGGTTTTCGTCGATAGGCGCGCCGTGCGCAATATTCTGCAATGCCTTTTGAATGCAGAAGCTGCGCGGATCAGCGAGACGACCCGTCGAATTATTGTCATGGTCTTTCCACGACGAAAATCCGCAATGCGACAGACAGCCCATGCAGTCCTTCTGATCCTTGCGAATGACTTCGCCCGACGGCGGCGTCACAAAGACCAAGGTGCTGTCTGGCGTCTTCAAGGCGACAGTAAACCCGCGTGCATCCCATTCGCGTGCCTTCATCAGGTCCGCAGGCTTCACCCAGAAATTCTTGCCCTTCACGCCGACATCCAGCTGCGCGGTGTGGTCCGCATCGGCGGCCTGCACATAGGCAATCTGGCGTTCTGAACGGGCCTGCAACTCAAGCAGGAACGGATTGATGACCGCGCTTGAATAGAAACCTGTTGGCGAAAACTGATGCAACAGCACGCCGTCTTCAGGAATTTTCGTTAGCGCGTCTTTCCAACCCTGTGGAATGGGGCTTTCTTGCGTCAGCAATGGCCGCGTACCGAGTTGGAATGCGATTTGCCCAAGCTCTGGATTATCAATCCAGTTGTTCCAGTCGCGCAAGAACCACACGCCGCCCGCCATGACGATGGGCACGTCGTCCGAAATGCCTTCGGCGCGCATGACATCACGCAGCGCCTTTACGCGCGGATAGGGATCCTCGGGGCTGCGCGGATCTTCCGCGTTGGAAAGCCCGTTATGGCCACCGGCCAACCATGGATCTTCGTAAACCACTGCGCCCAACCATTCGGGCACCTTGTGATAGGCGCGTTTCCACAATGCACGGAATGCACGCGCGGAGCTGACGATAGGCAGATAATATACGCCATATTGCGCCGCAATTTCGGAAAGCTTGTAAGGCATGCCCGCGCCGCATGTGACGCCAGTGACCATCCCCTTGGTCGCTTCCAATATGCCGTGCAAAATGCGCTGCGATCCGCCCATTTCCCAAAGCACGTTGATATTGATGGCGCCTTTGCCATTGGCCATTTCATGCGCCAGGCGAACCTGCGCGATGCCGCCACGGATGCCGTATTCCACCAGCTCTTCATGGCGTTCTGCGCGTGTTTTCCCGTGGAAAACCTGCGGGATCATCTCGCCATTTTCATCATAGCTGTCGGCATTCACCGCTGACACAGTGCCAATGCCACCGGCGGCAGCCCATGCGCCAGAACTTGCGTGATTGGTAGCGGCAACGCCCTTGCCACCTTCGACCAAAGGCCAAACTTCGCGGCCACCATAGATAATGGGCTTCAGACCCTTGAACACAACCACAACCCCTAAATATTTATCTCAAAAGCGCCGTTCAGCGCGCTTCCCTGATGGCGCGCTATCGCAATTATCTAGCTTTGTCGCGCAAAATCGGCACGTTTCATGGCGGAACCATATAGCTGCCGATATCGCGCAAACATTGTCTCCTCATCATATAGTGCGCAGGCCAGATTGCGGTTGGCGCTGCCCAGTTTTTCCCGAAGTCCGGCATCATTTGCCAGCTCGCTAATGGCTTGCGCCAAAGATGCCTCATCGGTGCGCGGGATGATGAACGGACGGTTTTCGCGTGCGACGATATTTTTTACGTCGCCAACGTCGGTAGATACCACCGGAAGGGCGCTCGTCATCGCCTCCAATAGTGAGATTGGATATTGCTCGCTATCCGACGACAACGCAAAAATATCGAACAGGCGAATATAGCGCGCCGGGTCACGTAAGAAGCCGGGCATCATCATACGGTCTGATATGCCAAGCCGCTCTGCCTCTGCCGTGATGGCATCACGCTCTGGCCCATCGCCCACAATCGCGAGCCGGACATTTGGCCCTGCCGCCGCAACCGCGCGCACAAGCCGCGGAAGATTTTTGCCGGTACGCAGCCCTGCGATCGTGCCGACCACAATCTCTCCATTGCGTTTCTGAAAACCTGGAAAAGATCCGCGCTGCGGCCGCCGGTTAAAATGTTCGGTATCGATGCCATTGGGGAAACGACAAATCTTGTCCAGCGGCTGATGCCATATGGTTCGGGCGATATGCTCAAGCGTTTTCGAAGGAACGACCAGCGCATTGCAACGCTGCAAGGCAATCGTGCGAAACCAGTTGCGCCGCTTTTTCAGCCGGTCGATTTCGTCATCGTTGAACCCGTCTTCATGGTGGATCAATGGCGGCAAGTTCATGCTGCGCGTAAACAATGTATGCGCCATCACCCCATCCATCGCACCCCAATTATATGTCAAAACGAGATGGAATTTTTTCATATATTGGGCGAGCTGACGATAGCGGCCAATGGCGGGCATCCCTTTCAGCGAGGGCGCCGCATCTTTCGGGAACGTGACCTTCACGCGCCGGTCAATCGCGTCGGCCGCGCCAAAGGCATCATCAACCGCCGATAAAACGCTATGTTCGGCCTGATCGCCAAAATGGTTCATAAGGCGAACCGTGCGCGATTCCTGACCGCCAAGGTTAAAGCTGCTGTGCAAATGGAGGATGCGGACCGCCGCCATACTTGCCTTTCCTTCTCGCACCGCCCAGATGCTTTGAATGATTATCGAACCTGTGCACTCTCCCTACCGTCCTGATCCACAAATCGCCAGTCTGGGCGAAAAAATTGGTGATCCCGTGCGCGCGGCAAACTTTCCCGAGACGACATTGCGTTTTCGCAACGACCGTTGGGCGGCAACTGTTGGGCTGGATGGATATGACGACGCGGCGTGGATCCGCCATTTCGGGCGTTTTGAACCGCTCCCCGATAATATGCCCGAGCCTTTGGCGCTTAGGTATCATGGCCACCAGTTCCGCGTGTACAATCCGGAGATTGGCGATGGACGGGGATTTCTGTTCGCGCAGCTGCGTGACGGCTATGACCGGCTGCTTGACCTTGGGACTAAAGGTTCTGGCACCACCCCGTACAGCCGGCGCGGCGACGGAAGGCTGACCCTGAAAGGTGGTGTGCGTGAGATATTGGCCACCGAAATGCTGGAGGCGCTTGGGGTCAACACCTCCAAAACATTCTCGCTGATTGAAACCGGCGAAGAATTGATCCGCGGGGATGAGCCCTCGCCCACCAGATCCGCCGTCATGGTGCGGCTCAGCCATAGCCATATACGCTTCGGGACGTTCCAACGCATCGCGGCGGAGGGCAATGAAGCGCTGATGCACAAGCTCATCCATTATTGCCTCGAACATCTCTACTGCGCCGAGGTTTCCGACAACCCCGCGGCACAGTTGTTGGGGCTCGCGGTCGATCGCGTGGCCGACCTTGCCGGGTCGTACATGGTCGCAGGCTTCGTCCACGGCGTGCTCAACACCGACAATATTAACATCACGGGCGAAAGCTTTGACTATGGCCCGTGGCGTTTCACCGAAAAATGGGACCCAAGCTTTACGGCAGCCTATTTCGACCAATCCGGACTTTATGCGTTCGGCCGACAAGCCGAAGCATTGCATTGGAACCTTGGGCAACTCGCGGTTGCATTGCGATTGGTGTCGGACGCACCGCCGCTGATTGCCGCACTAGAACGCTTTCCCGACCTGTATCAACAATCGGTCATTCGCCGGTTTTTATGGCGACTGGGCGTTGTGTCGAAGGGCGCAGACGAGGATAAGCGCCTTGTCGAAGCCGCCGAACGCGCGATGGTCCGCGATCAAATCCCCATCGCCGCATTTTTCCACGGCTACAGAGGTGGAAAGACAGGCGCATTCGCAACGAAGGGGCCAGACCAAGCCGCATTTGAAGACATCTTGCGCGGTTATGCGCCAGTGAATGCATCGGACGATTATTGGGCAAGCAACCCCGTCTGCGCGATGTTGATCGATGAGGTCGAGATGATTTGGGACGCCATTGCCCAAAAGGATGACTGGCAGCCTTTATATCGAAAACTGGCGCATATTCAGGACTTAGGCCAAGCTCTAAAACATAACGGCCAATAGCCGATGGTAACTGCGTTGGTCTCGCGCGCGAAACGGGTAAGCTGCGGCGACGAGCCAAGGTACCGCTTAAAAATCGGCACCGATAAAGTTCTTCTAACCCATGGCCAACTAATCCTGTTTTGAAGCTTGGACGGCGGCCGTCCATTTTGGCGCCATGGAAAAAGCACGAGTCTATTTGGTGGGCGCTGGCCCCGGTGACCCCGACCTGCTGACGGTGAAGGCTGCGCGGTTGATCGCGTCGGCCGACGTCGTTGTGCATGATGGCCTTGTCGACGCCGCGATTATGGCGCTTATTAGCCCGTCCGCACGCCTGATTTCAGTCGCAAAAAGCCGGTCGCGCCATTCAGTCCCGCAGGATGGCATTAACGACATTCTGGTGCGTGAGGCGCAGGTTGGCCGGATCGTTGTCCGGTTAAAGGGTGGCGATCCGTTTATTTTTGGACGCGGTGGCGAAGAAGCCGAAGCCTGCCGTGATGCAGGAATAGATGTTGAGGTTGTACCCGGCATCTCTGCGGCCATGGGCGGCGCTGCGGCCACTATGCTGCCACTCACGCACCGCGATGCCTCCAGCGCCGTCACCTTCGTCGCTGGCCAGTGCAAGGGCCTGACCGACCAGAATTGGGCTGGCCTTGCCGGTAAGGGTCGCACGCTGGTCATTTACATGGGCGTTGCGACCGCAGCGGATATTACCGAAAAGCTGATTTCCGACGGCTTGTCGCCCGATACACCCGTTGCGGTGCTCGAACGCGCGACGCGGCCCGATGCGCGCGCGATGCAAACGATCCTCACCGATTTGGGCGACATGATTAAACGTGAAGACGTCCAATCGCCTGCGATCATCGTTGTCGGCGACGTTGTCCTCAAATCCGATGCCGAAAACCGGCTCAAACATTTTGCCAAACAGGCGGAGAAAATTGCGTGAAGTTACTTACTGGAAATGAATTGCGCTCTGGCGCTGTGACCTGGTGGACGGGCAGCGGCTGGTCGCTCCATGTTGAAGATGCGGTTGATGTCGGTGAACATGGCGAAGCCGTGCTGCATGCCGAGGAAGGCGCACGCCGTGTGAACGCGCCCTACATCATCGACGCGGTTGCAACACCCCAAGGCCCCCGCCCCGCGCATATCAAGGACAGGGTCCGTGCGCTTGGGCCAACGGTGCGGCCAGACCTTACATTAAAACCCGCTGACCCAGCGGCAGGCGACTGGATAATCTGATATGTATAAATATGACCATTTCGACCAATCGATCGTCGATGCGCGCGTTGCCGAATTTCGTGATCAGGTAAACCGGCGTATCGCGGGTGAGATTACGGAAGACCAGTTCAAGCCATTGCGGCTGATGAACGGTCTGTATCTGCAACTGCACGCCTATATGCTGCGCGTTGCCATCCCCTATGGCACGCTCGACAGCCGGCAGATGCGGATGCTTGCGCATATCGCGCGCAAATATGACCGCGATTATGGCCATTTCACAACGCGCCAGAATATCCAATATAACTGGATCAAGCTTGAGGAATGCCCGGATTTACTCGCAGAACTGGCAACGGTTGAAATGCATGCCATTCAAACGAGCGGCAATTGCATTCGCAACATTTCGTCGGACCAATATGCAGGGGCGGCGGCGGATGAAGTGGCTGATCCGCGTCCATGGGCAGAATTGCTGCGCCAATGGTCCACATTCCATCCAGAATTCAGCTATTTGCCGCGCAAGTTCAAGATTGCGGTCATCGCATCCCCCGAAGATCGTGCCGCCATGCGCTTGCATGACATCGGGCTAGAGCTTGTGCGTCATAACGGCGAATTGGGTGCGCGCGTATTCGTAGGTGGCGGCATGGGCCGTACACCAATGATTGCGCCAGAGATCAATCCGTTCGTTAAAGCCGACGACCTGCTGAGCTACATCGAAGCCTGCTTGCGCGTGTACAATCGCTACGGCCGCCGCGACAATATCTACAAGGCGCGTATCAAGATACTCGTCCACGAAATTGGCGCAGACGAATATCGCCGTCAGGTTGCGGAAGAATTCGCCCATGTCAAAACGCTGGGCATCGATCCGCCATTGGCAGAGCTGGAACGCATCAGCGCCTTCTTTGCACCGCCTGCATTTGATGCAGCAGACGTAGAACCCGATCGCAGCGACCCCGATTTCGCGGTTTGGCTCGATCAGAATGTGAAGCCACACAAACAAGCGGGTTACGCAATCGTTAACATCAGCCTGAAGCCCATTGGCGGTATTCCGGGTGATGCCACATCGGCGCAAATCGATGTGATGGCTGACCTTGCCGAGCAATATGGCTTTGACGAATTGCGCGTCACCCATGCACAGAACATCGTCCTGCCACATGTGGCCAAACGGGATCTGCACGCGGTGTGGCAAGCATTGCGCGAAGCCGATTTGGCAAATGCCAATCTTGACCTGATCAGCGATATCATCGCCTGCCCCGGTCTCGATTATTGCAGCCTTGCCAACGCCCGTTCGATCCCCGTCGCACAGAAAATTGCGACGCGCTTTGCCGATATGGACCGGCAACGCGATTTGGGCGAGCTGAAGCTTAAAATCTCCGGCTGCATCAATGCCTGCGGACATCACCATGCGGGTCATATCGGCATATTGGGTGTCGACCGGAAGGGTGTTGAAAATTATCAGCTGACCTTCGGCGGCTCTGGCGCGGAAGACGTTAGCATCGGGAAAATCATTGGCCCCGGCTTTGATGAAGACGGCGTTGTCGACGCGGTCGAGAAAGCTACCGAAGTCTACAAGACGCTGCGTGAAGGCGATGAACGTTTCATCGACACATATCGCCGTGTCGGCCTCGAACCATTTAAGGAGGCGATCTATGGTTGAGTTTCGCTATCGCACCGATGAAGTCACTGAACAGCCATCGGTTACGCTCGATGCCTTTTTGGACCAGTCGAACGCAACCGCAGTCCGGCTGGAACCCGATGATGATGCACGCGCACTGATCCCGTTTCTGGATCGGCTCACGCTTATCGAAGTTGCCTTCCCAAAATATCGTGACGGGCGCGGCTACAGTTCCGCGCGCATCTTGCGTGAAGCGGGTTACACCGGCGAACTGCGCGCACAAGGCGATGTTCTGGTCGACCAAATTGCGTTCATGCGGCGCTGTGGCTTTGACAGCTTTGCACCCGAAGCGTCGTTAAATCCCGAAGCCATCGCGCGCGCGCTTTCGACCTATGACCAATTTTACCAAAAGGCCGCGGACGCCGCGGTTCCGGTTTGGAAGCTACGGCATGGGTGAACAGGTTCGCATCGCCGACCGTATCAACACCGCACCACGTTATACTGAGGTGGACGCCGTTCGCCTCAACAACATGTTCCGTGGGCGCGATACCGTCGAGATGCTGACCGTCTTGCTGCTTGAAAATATGTTGGGTGATGCGGCGATAGTCTCCAGCTTCGGGGCAGAGAGCGCTGTTTTGCTGCATCTGATTGCCAGCATTGATCCCGCCACGCCTACATTGTTCCTCGACACTGGGAAGCATTTTCCCGAGACGATTACCTATCGCGAGGAACTGCGCTATATCCTTGGCCTATTGGACCTGCGCATCATCGCCCCCGACCCTGCGCATCTGGCGCAAAAGGATGGGACTGGCCTGCGCTGGTCTTATGATCCCGATGGCTGCTGCGAAATCCGCAAAGTCCTTCCGCTAAAGGCTGCGCTTGCGGGCTTTGATGCCCAGTTTACGGGCCGAAAAGCCTTTCAGTCCGCAACCCGCAAGGCGCTGCCACGGTTCGAAATCGAGGAAGGCCGCTTGAAGGTCAACCCGCTTGCCGATTGGGACAAGGCCAAGATCGAAGCCTATATGGCCGAGCACGCACTGCCTGTGCACCCTCTGGTCGCGCAGGGCTATCCGTCGATTGGCTGCTCACCCTGCACCACGAAGGTTGCGCCAGGCGAAGACCCGCGCTCGGGTCGCTGGAAGGGCTGGGACAAGGTTGAGTGCGGAATTCATGCGGCCGTCACGCCGCTGGATGACAGCGCAAACGACCCGATCTTTTAACCGGCGCGCGCATTTAATCCTTCTGGAAAAAATAGGCCTGAATGTCCGCTGCAATACGCGCGGGACGAAGTGTTTCAGCGTCGATGCAGCACCAGCTTGATTTAACCTCAGCCAACACGTCTTCACCGCGCTTGATGACCGTTTCGTAAAACGACCGAGCACCCTGCACCTTTTCAAGAACCACGGACGCGATAACGACATCATCAAGAAACGCCGGCTTCCGGTAGGTGATCTCGTGCTTCAATGCGACCCACAGATATTTGGCAGCAGCCTAAGGCGGGGCAAGCTTGTTCCAATGCGCCAGCACTGCATCCTGCGCCCAGTTCAAATAGCGCGCGTTATTAACGTGCCCCATGAAATCGATGTCTGAAGGCAGTACGCCGATACGGTGAAGATGCAGGTGAGCGGTTGTCATAAGGCTTTCATCATAAACGTTAAGAGAGGGTGCTACCGCCCTATTGCGGCAAAACCATGAATAGATGCTGGCTATTACGGACAATGCGAAAGATTTTAAATTTCTGCGAACACCGCTTGGTTCTGACATGAACTTGCAACACCCGTTCCGCGATCCCACATGACGCATATGGACCGCCCGAAACGAAAAAGCTGGAGCGATTTGCCTGCCTATCGCTGGTCGATGGTCATTTTGGGTTGGGCGCTGATCATTACGGCGCCAGTTATCAGCTGGCTTCCAGGTCCAGGCGGTCTGGCGCAGTTTATCATCGGGCTTGGCGTGGTTCTCAAACATTCGCTTTGGGCCAAGAAGCGATATTCGCGGCTTTCAAAGATCCATCCGGAATATGCGCGCTGGGCCAATTGGGCACTGCGGCGCAACAAGGTCAAAGGCCGCCCGCCCTTTCCCGACGTCAAACGCGATATCCTGTACCTGTTCCGTCGCGACGACGTCGACATGAAAATGCCCTGACCTGTGTTGACTTTTAGCCTTTCGGACCGTATCGGCCACTGCAACAGAAGCGGTCGCTGCGCAGATTCGGCGGCCCTTTTCATTTCAAGACGCAAAAAATTTAAGGATTACAGTCATGAAGCGCACTTTTCAGCCGAGCAATCTCGTGCGTGCCCGTCGCCACGGTTTTCGTCTCCGTATGTCGACCGCCGCTGGCCGCAACATCCTGAACGCACGTCGCGCACGCGGCCGCAAGAAACTCTCGGCTTAATCCCCGAGCAGGCGGACCGCGAAATGCGCGGTTACAGCGTCATCAAAAAAAGGTCAGACTTTCTGGCCGCCAACCGGGGGAAGCGATATGCAACTCCCGGTTTTGTTTTGCTGGTTCGCGACAGACAGGACGACAATCCTGCAATCCGGCTAGGCATCACCATCACCAAAAAAGTCGGTAACGCCGTTATCCGCAACCGCATGCGCCGCCGCTTCCGCGCGCTGGCGCAGGAAATGCTCGCCGATAAAGGCAAGGCAGGCGCGGATCATATTCTAATCGGTCGCGACAGCGGCATCGAACGCGATTTCGACGCCTTGCGGGCGGATATGGTCAAGGCGTTGGGGAAACTATGCGCATGATTGCAAAGCTGCTCATCTTATGCGCACGCGCGTGGCAAATTGGGCCGTCGCGCATTTTACCGCCGACCTGCCGGTACAGCCCCAGCTGCTCGGCCTATGCAATAACGGCACTTCAAAAACATGGCGCAATTAAGGGTGGCTGGCTGGCCCTCAAACGGCTATTGCGCTGCCAACCTTGGGGTGGGCATGGATATGATCCAGTGCCATGACGCCCAATTGATTGATTAACGGGGATTTACACGTGGACGATAAACGCAACCTGATTTTTGCAGTCTTGCTGACAGGCCTTATCCTGTTCGGATGGCCTTATGTCGCCAGCTATTTCTTTCCAACCCCCGCCCCTGTGACCAGCAGCGCCACGACCGCAGCCAGCCCAGCTGGCGCGGCAACGTCGGATGTGCATGTCGAGGCAGCACCTGCAAAAGCACAGGCTGTTCCGCTGAGCAGCGCGCTTCAGTCAACAGCCCGCATCTTGGTGGAAACGCCAAAGTTGAAGGGTTCGGTCAATCTTGAAGGCGCAAAAATTGACGACCTGTTGTTGCTTACCCACCGCACCGCACTCGCCAAGGATTCGGCTCCAGTGCGCCTGTTCGCACCATCGGGCACAAAAGATGCCTATTTTGCGCGCTTTGGCTGGGCTGGCACTGGCGTAACGGTTCCTGATGATAAAACCGTCTGGACGCCAAGCGGCAATAAGCTGACTCCAACAACGCCCGTGACATTAAGCTGGACCAACACCCTTAATCAGAAGTTTGATATCGCACTGTCGATTGACGAAAACTACATGATTACCGCAAAGCAGACCTTCACCAATGGCGGCACTACCCCAGTTGAGATCGCAAATTTTGCGTTGCTGAGCCGCACCGGGAAGCCAGCCGACGCGACATCTGGTGGATCCATATTCACGCATATCCACATTGGTCCAATGGGCGTTTTTGACGAAAAGCCCAATTATGATTGGGGCTATGTCGACGTAGAAGAAAACAAAGGCGAAACATCCTTCACCAGCACGGGTGGATGGCTTGGCTTCACCGACAAATATTGGCTCGGTGCACTTATCCCTGACCAAAAAACGCCCGTATCGGCCAAGTTCCGTGCCAGCGGCGATGTCTATCAGGCGCAAGTCATTCCAACACGCTATACCAGCGTCGCGCCAGGTGCGTCCCTTAACAGCGGCTCGCGCCTGTTCGCCGGTGCCAAGGAGATGGCCGTTCTTGACGCCTATGCAAAGAATCTGGGCATTCCATATCTCGACTACGCCATAGATTGGGGCTGGTTCTGGTTCATCGCCATTCCGTTCTTCTGGATCCTGCATTGGCTGTTCGGCCTTTTCGGAAACTTTGGTTTGGCCATTATTGGTCTAACGATCATCGTTCGTGGCTTCATGTACCCCGTGGCGCAGAAGCAATTTGCGTCGATGGCGCAAATGCGTGCGGTTCAGCCTAAGCTGAAGGCGCTGCAAGAGCGTTGGAAGGATGACAAGCCACGCCTGCAGCAGGAAATGATGAAGCTGTACAAGGATGAAAAGGTAAACCCGCTGGCGGGCTGCCTGCCTATCTTGCTGCAGATTCCTATCTTCTTCGCGCTGTACAAGATTCTGCTGCTGTCGATCGAAATGCGTCACCAGCCGTTCGTGCTGTGGCTGAAGGATTTGTCGGCACCGGATCCGTTGACACCGATCAACCTGTTTGGACTGCTGCCCTTTGACCCGCCATCGTTCATTGCCATTGGCATTTTGCCAATATTGCTTGGCGTAACAATGTGGCTGATGCAGCGCCTGAATCCGCAACCTATGGACGAAGTGCAAAAGCAGGTATTTGCCGTGATGCCATGGTTCCTGATGTTCATCATGGCGCCGTTTGCCGCCGGACTTCAGCTGTATTGGGTCATGTCGAACATCGTGTCGATTGCGCAGCAAAAGTGGCTCTATTCACGCCACCCGGTGTTGCGGGAGCAGATGGCGCGTGATGCGCAAGAAAAAGCGGCAGCGAAAGCCAAGGCAAAAACGTGAGCGCCGATGTCATTGCGGGAATAGCAGAACCGAACCGGATATTTTCCGGTCCGGTTACGTTCCTGAAATCAGCGCCGAAGCTGGAATTTCTGCCGGACCCAACGGTCCCAGAAATTGCCTTTGCGGGTCGGTCGAACGTTGGCAAGTCCAGCCTGATTAATGCGTTGGTGAACCGCAACAACCTTGCGCGCGCGTCCAACACGCCGGGCCGCACGCAAGAGCTGAACTTTTTCGATGTTGGTGAGCCGGCACTGTTCCGCATCGTCGACATGCCGGGCTATGGCTATGCCAAAGCCCCCATCAAGACGGTTCAGCAATGGCGTTACCTGATTAACGACTATCTGCGTGGCCGCGCGGTGTTAAAGCGTGTGTTTGTGCTGATCGACAGCCGCCATGGCATTAAAGAAGTCGACCATGAAATCATGAAAATGCTCGACGCGGCTGCGATCAGCTACCGGATTGTGCTGACCAAGACCGACAAGATCAAAGCGTCTGAGCGCGAAGCGGTTGAGGCGGACACCATGGCAAAACTGCGCAAGCATGTCGCAGCCTATCCCGAACTTTCGGTGACATCGGCGGAAAAGCGCGGGGGCATTGATGAATTGCGCGCGGCTGTGTTGGAAGCCGTCGCTTCTTAGGGTCAGGACCTATGAAACTGATTATCGGAAACAAAGTCTATTCAAGCTGGTCGCTACGCGGCTGGCTTGCAGCCAAGCAATCGGGGCTGCATTTTGACGAAATCATTGTTCCGCTGTTCGCCGACGGCTGGGAAGAGCGCAAACGCGAAGACGACCTTGCGCCATCATCGGGCAAGGTGCCGACCTTGTGGGATGGAGAGGCGGTGATCTGGGACAGCCTTGCGATCATCGATTATCTCGCGGACAAGGTGGGGCGGGATCGCTTTTGGCCCAAGGACGAAGTCGCGCGCGGCATGGCGCGGTCCATGACGGCGGAAATGCATGCGGGCTATACCGCCCTGCGCCGGGAATTCCCGATGAATACGCGCAAGACCTTTCACGACGTCACGATATCCGAAGAGACCCGGAAAGACGCAGTGCGCATATTGCAAACATGGGCCGAAGCCCGCTCGCGCTTTGGCAAAGACGGGCCATATTTGTTTGGCACATTCAGTGCAGCGGACATCATGTTCGCACCTGTCGTGACGCGTTTTGTGACCTATGGCTTCACCCTGCCCGGTTTCGCCGAAAGCTATGCAGAAACGATTATGGCGCATCCGTGGATGGAAGAATGGTACGCTGCCGCCGCAGAGGAACCATGGACGATCCAGCGGATTGAGGACGCGGTTACGTAACGCAATTTGAAGCACACTCATGCGTCATCCTGAACTTGTTTCAGGATGACGTGCGACGTGGCTTGTTATCCTGAAACAAGTTCAGGATGACGATAGTTCATGCATTGTGGAGCACGTCCTAAAACCGACTTCCGTCTTTTCTCCGAAATCCGGTTCCGTTGAACAAGTGCATGTCAATGTCCGGATAATGACAATCGGATGCCGCCGGGCGGCCTATCGCGATAAAAACGCAGTCTTGGTCGCTTTCGTTGATCAGCACATGCCCATTTTCAACGCCTTTTGGGAATGCAGCAACATCGCCGGGACGCATGGTGTGACGACCGTCATTCTCGACGAGTATGGCTTCGCCGGAAAGCATGATGACCATTTCATCTTCATCTTCGTGCCAGTGTCTTTGCGACGACCATGCGCCCGGTTTCAAGACCACATGACTGGCACCGAACTCGGTCAAGCCGGAGGGCGGTGCAAGTCGACGATACAATCTGCCTGACACTGCGCTTGCATAGGCTGCGGGATATCCCGTTGCGTTGGTTTGCGGAATGGCTTCAATATCTACCTTCGGCATCGCGATCCCCTAGCCGCATTGTGCGCGATGCAGCAGCTTCTGGTCAGCCAGAACAAGCGCCATCATCGCCTCGACCACTGGCGTGCCGCGGATGCCCACACACGGGTCGTGGCGGCCCTTTGTGACGATGTCGGTCGCATCGCCGTCGCGGGTGACAGTTTCCACGGGCGTGAGGATTGAGGAGGTCGGCTTAAACGCGACCCGCACCAGCACCGGCTGTCCTGTGGAGATACCACCCGCAATTCCGCCTGCATTATTGGCGAGGAATTCGGGATGGTTCGATCCTTCCGAAGAGGGCCGCATCCGGTCGGCATTTTCTTCACCACGCAAACGCGCTGCGCCAAAGCCTGCGCCGATTTCGACGCCTTTAACAGCGTTGATGCTCATCATCGCTGACGCCAATTCGCTGTCGAGTTTCGCATATAATGGTGCGCCCCAACCGGGTGGTACGCCGGTGGCGACGCATTCAATGACGGCGCCGAGCGATGATCCCGCCTTGCGCGCCTCATCCACCAATTTCTCCCACCGGCCGGCAGCGGCTTCGTCCGGGCAGAAAAAGGGGTTTTTGTCGATCTGGGCAGCCTCAAAATTATTGCGGTCGATGGCGTCGCCGCCGATTTCTGCAACATAAGCGATGATTTTGACGTCAGGCATGACCGCCCTTGCCACCGCGCCAGCGGCCACACGTGCAGCGGTTTCACGCGCGCTTGAACGTCCGCCACCGCGATAATCGCGAAAGCCATATTTTGCGTCATAACTATAATCGGCATGACCGGGGCGATAGGCCTTGGCCACGTCAGAATAATCTTTGGACCGCTGGTCAACATTTTCGATCATCAGCGAAATGGGTGTTCCCGTGGTCCGCCCTTCAAACACGCCTGACAAAATCCGCACCGCATCTGGCTCTTGCCGCTGCGTTGTGAAGCGCGAAGTCCCGGGACGACGCTTGTCCAAAAATGGCTGAATGTCCGCTTCGGACAAGGCAAGTCCGGGAGGGCAACCATCGACCACTGCGCCAAGCGCAGGACCGTGGGACTCTCCCCAAGTCGTGAAGCGAAAAACGCGTCCGAAAGTATTAAAGCTCATCTGCTGATTCCGACTTCTTCATATGGACCGAACGATAGTGCACCAACCCGTTGCGATGCCCCGCGATCATTTTGTGATGTCGATATCAGGAGCATCCTCCTGCTTCATGCCGACGGTGTGGTAACCCGCATCGACATGGTGAATTTCGCCGGTAACACCAGCGCCCAGATCGGACAGGAAATACAACGACGACGCACCAACGTCATCAATGGTCACATTGCGGCGCAGCGGCGTGTTCAGTTCATTCCATTTCAGGATATAACGGAAATCACCAATGCCCGACGCCGCGAGCGTCTTGATCGGTCCAGCCGATATCGCGTTCACGCGAATACCCTGTGGCCCGACATCATTCGCCAGATATTTAACCGACGTTTCCAATGCCGCCTTGGCCACGCCCATGACGTTGTAATGCGGCATGACCTTTTCTGCGCCATAATAGCTAAGCGTCAGCATCGATCCGCCACCTTCACCGGTTTCGGGATCAAGTGGCTTCATCATCGCGGCAGCGCGCTTGGCAACGGCGGTAAAGCTGTAGACGCTGATGTTCATCGTCATCAGGAAGTCGTCCAAGCCTACGTCGAAATATTTGCCGCGCAGTGCTTCTTTGTTGGTGAAACCGATCGCGTGCACCACAAAATCAATATTGGGCCATTTGGCCGCCAGCGTGTCAAAGGCGCGGTCGAGATTGTTCATATCGGCAACGTCGCAATCGATAAGAAAGTCACAACCGAGTTGTTCCGCCAATGGCCGAACGCGCTTTTCCATGACTTCGCCCTGATAGCTGAACGCCAATTCCGCGCCTTCGGCATGCAAACGCTTCGCAATGCCCCACGCTAGAGACTTGTCATTGGCGAGCCCCATAATCAGCCCGCGTTTGCCCGCCATCAATCCCGTCATAAAATCCTCATTCGTCAGGTGAATTTTGTTGCCGCTGCTTTAGTCCATTTTCATGGGCGTTGGCCAGTGCCGCGTTTAATTGCGCTCCTGTCACCAATCCGAGCCCAATAAGATAGAAGAAAATGAGTGCGACCATGACACCCGCAAGGCTGCCATATGTCAGGTCATAATTGCTGACGCTCGACAGGAAAACCGGCAAAAGCGCCGTGAGGCCAAGCCACCACATGCTTACCAAGGCTGGCCCTGGCCATTTGGGAAATGCGGATGACCGATATTTGGTCGGGGTTAGCCCCACAAAAATGACATAGATTGCGACAAATAATGTAATGAATGGAATGATACGCCCCCACGCGAAATAGCCAGAAACCATCTGCGCGGTGGGAATGTATCGGTAGACCAGATCCTCAACCGCGGTCACCACAACCTGCGCCGAAAAAGCGACCATCGCCAGGACAACCGAAGCGATGATCGCGCCGAGCGAACCCAATCGATAATGCCAGAACGCACGGCTGGGTGCCGCCCCATATGACCGATAGAGCACGTCGCGAAAGGTTTCGATCAGGCTGGCCGCTGTCCAAAGGCTGACGGCAGCGCTTAGCCATAGCAATGGCCCCGAACGCGCGGTCATGGCGGACTCGATGGGTTCTTTAAGCGCGGCTCCGACACTGGGCGGGACAGTCACGAAAAACGCTTCAATCAAGGCTAGGCCGGATTCGGTTTGTCCAACTGCGCCAGCGATGGCAGCGGCCACAACGCAGAATGCGAAAAGCGACACCAACGACAGATATGCGAAATTGCCCGCGTGAATGAAGCCGTCGCTATACACACCGACGGCGACACGCTTGGTCACTTCCACAACCTGACCCGTCAGCCCAAGGTGCGCGAACCATGTCGCTTCGCTTTCATCGGCATGTGCCGTAGCAGGAAGATGTGCCCGTGCCTCCGGTGACAGAGGCGAAATTTCAGACACCAAGATTTTCCCGGACATTATTGTCCGACAGGACACCCGCCAGACGTGCCAGTTCCGCGGGGTCTGGTGGCAAATGAATCATCAGCGTGACCAACTGGTCACCGCGTCCACCCGATTTGGTTGTGAAGCCCCGGCCCTTTATCCGCAGAACAGCACCGGAATTGGTACGCGGGGGGACGGTGAGCATGACTGCACCATCGACGGTCGGAACCCTCACCTTGCCGCCATCGACCGCTTCTTTGATCGAGATCGGCAGGTCAATCCGGATATGGTCGCCATCGCGCGCCAAATCGGGGTGCTTACCAAGCTTCAGCGTGACCATGGCATCACCATTGCCGCCCGGCCCAGGCTGACCACGCCCCGGAATGCGGATCTGCTGTCCGGCAACTAGGCCAGCAGGCAGCTTGAACTCAACGGTCTTGCCATCGCCCAGCGTAATGCGCTGCGGCGCGAGCGTTGCCGCATCCGTGAAGGACACCAAATGTTCATACGCAATATTCGCGCCCTTGGGTGGCGGCGCTTGCTGTGGACGAGGGCCAGCACCGGGACGGGCACCACCGCCGCCAAACAAGCCATCAAAAATATCGCCAAGGTCAATGCCGCCGCTGCCAAAGTCGAAATTGCCACCGCCCGGTCCGCCTTGGCTATATCCGCCGCCGCCAAAGGGGTTGCCACCGGCGAAGCGGGGTTGGCCGTTTTCGTCTATTTCGCCGCGGTCAAATTGCCCGCGCTTTTTGGGGTCCGATAACAAATCATACGCCTGCGTAATCTCGCTAAAGCGCTCCGAAGCTTTCGGATTGTCCTTGTTCTTGTCGGGATGCAATTCCTTCGCAAGCTTACGATAAGCGGATTTAATCGCTTTCTCGTCCGCGCCTTTGGAAACGCCTAATATCGAATAAGGATCAGCCATTCTTGTCCCTGTTTACCCTGCTTATCCGTCTTACATTGGTATTACAGTGCCCCAAGTCAACTCGGAAGCAGGGCGCTCGCGTGTTTTTTGCCGGTAATCTGGCGTAGCAGAAGATATAGCAGCAGGCCAATCGGCCCCGCCATCAACGTGAAGAAGAGTATCGGGACTTGAAGCCAGCGCGCAATCTGGTGCTGGTCTGCATTTCGCGCAATCCAGATGCCGACAAACAAATCGAACGCCAAATAATGGATCCAGCCGATCGTTGCGCCGCCCGGCGAGTCAAACAACGCCATAACCCCGGCTAAGGTCGTGAAGTCGGCAGGCGGCCGGCCTACGGGACCGCCATCGGAGATAAGTCCAGCCATCAACGGGATGATAAGACCGGCATATAGGCAGGCGAGCAACACCGTTCCTGCGAAAAATATATAAGGCACGACCCGTTCGCGCTTCGGACTGAGCGCCAAAACCACCCAAGCGAGCAGCGCCCAGGCATTTGCGACACCGAATATCATTTCCCAGTTCATTTTGTTTTCTAGCCCCTTTTAACCCGCACCAGTCTAGCCTATCGGTGGGCTATGGAAAGACCTGATCCTTTTAGCCTGTTCGACGATTGGTTTGCCGAAGCGCGGACCAGCGAAATCAACGACTCCAACGCAATGGCTTTGGCGACCACGGGCGCAGATGGGCAACCTTCGGTCCGCATGGTGCTGTTGAAAGGCCATGGACCCGACCTTGGCGACCATGGTGGATTTGTTTTTTATACGAATTTTGAAAGCCGCAAGGCGATGCAATTGTCCGACAATGCGCAGGTGGCGCTGCTGTTTCACTGGAAATCGTTGCGGCGGCAAATCCGGATTGAGGGTGCAGCGAACCCCGTCGACGATGCAACCGCAGACGCCTATTTCGCCACCCGCTCGCGCAATTCGCAGCTGGGCGCATGGGCTTCGGACCAGTCGCGCCCATTGGCAGACCGCGCGACATTTGAAACACGTTTTGCTGAGGTAGAAGCCCGCTTTGAAGGGCAAGATGTTCCGCGCCCGCCGCATTGGTCGGGTTGGATGGTCAGCCCGCACCGCATCGAATTCTGGCAAGACCGCGAATTCCGCCTGCACGAACGCTGGGTATATGAACGCGACGGCGACGGCTGGACGACGGGCATGTTGTACCCATGAAGCGCCGCACATGAGCCTTGGGCATAGCCACCATCACGATACGCATGGTGAACTGACCAAACGTGCGGCCATCGCCAGCGTGTCGATGGCGCTGTTCTTGCTTGCGCTTAAGGTGTTTGCGGCGGCGGAGACAGGGTCCGTTGCGCTGCTTGGGTCATTAGCGGACACTGGCTTTGATGTTCTTGCCTCGCTGCTCACGCTGTTCAGCGTCCGTTACGCCGCGATGCCCGCCGATGACGACCACCGTTTCGGCCATGGCAAGGCGGAGGCATTGTCCGCTTTGGTGCAGGTTGTGCTCGTCATACTGTCGGCCATTCTGATTGCATGGCGCGCGATTGTGCGGCTTGGTACCCAGGAACCGACGTTCCATCCGGAATATGGCATTGGGGTCTCGCTCATTGCGATTGTGGCAACGCTCGGGCTGCTTGCCTATCAACGTCATGTTGTCCGCAAAACCGGTTCGGTCGCGATTCAAGCGGATCATGTGCATTATCAAAGCGACCTGTTGCTCAACATTGCCGTTATTGTCGCAATCGTCCTTGATACGATGCTGGGTGTGCGCGGTGCAGACCCATTGTTCGGTATCGCGATTGCAGCGTGGCTGTTGTGGGGCGCTTACAAGGCGGCGCGTCTGGCGTTGGACCAATTGCTGGATCGCGAATGGCCGCAGGAAAAGCGCCAGCGCTTCATCGAAGTTGCGATGCGCCACCCTGAACTGCGCGGCATTCACGACATGCGCACCCGTTCAAGCGGCGCACATGACTTTTGCCAGTTTCACGTTTGGGTCGACCCCGACATGACCGTCGCGACAGCGCACCATATCATGGACGAAGTCGAACAAGCGTTGATGGATGAATTCCCCGGCGTCGAAGTGCTGATCCACCCCGACCCCGAAGGCCACAAAGACGAAATGGGCTATATCCCATCCGAAACCATCGAACATCACGAGCATATGCATGACTGACTTGCCATATTATCACGTAGACGCCTTTGCCGATCGGCCGTTCACGGGCAATCAGGCAGCCGTCATGCCGCTTACGCACTGGTTGGATGACGCCGTGCTTCAGGCGATTGGTGAGGAAAACAACTTCGCCGAAACGGCATTCTATGTGCCCGACGAAACCGGCGCTGCCGATTATGAATTGCGCTGGTTCACGCCAGAGGTTGAAATCCGCCTGTGCGGCCATGCGACACTTGCGAGCGGGCATATCGTCTTGAGCGAAAACCCTGCGCTTGACCGGGTGACGTTCCGGACGCGCAAAGCGGGCATATTGGAAGTGCGGCGCGAAGGTGATGGTTATGCCGTCGCATTGCCGGCAATCCCGACGGAGCCGGTTAATAACCCCGAAATGATGCAGGCCATGGGCGGCAACCCCCTGTCGATGCGCAGCAACCCCGACAGCTATAATATGTTCGTTTATGCCACGGCGGCAGAAATTTTGGCACTGAAGCCGGATATGAAGACGCTTGCGGCACTTGGCGATGACAGCTTCACCGCCACAGCGCGCGGGCAAGACACCGACATTGTCAGCCGCGTCTTTGTTCCGGGTGCAGGCGTTGATGAAGACAGCGTTACCGGCAGTGCACATGCCGTCCTGACGCCTTATTGGGCTGCCGAGCTGGGCCGTGACAATTTTACTGCCTATCAGGCATCGGCGCGCGGCGGTTATCTTGGCTGTCGTCTGGATGGTGAACGTGTGTGGTTGTCAGGCCATTGCTTTACGGTAGTAAAGGGAATGTTCAGCTTGGGCTGACCATCACAGTCATTCCATTGTTCAAAGGATTATTCATGCGTAAATCATTGGCCATACTGGCTGCACTCGTCCTGTCCCCTGTTGCGATGGCTCAGGACGCGCCTCCGCCGCCACCGGCCGGTGGTGTGCCGCAGCCCGAGCAAATCTTCGCTTTTCTCGATGCAAATAAAGACGGCTTCATCGCTAAGGACGAAGCACAGGGACCATTGGTCCAGTATTTCGGGATGATCGATACCGATAAGGACGACAAGATTTCGATGGCTGAACTGAAAACTGCCTTGGAAGCAATGCGTCCGCCCGAGCCTACGCAAGGCTAGACCTAAGGCAAATAATTTTATCCTAAAATATTAGGATAAAACGCGCGGGCGGCCATCGGGCTTCCCGCGCGTTTTTAATATCAGGCTACAGTCGCCTTGCGGATGACGCCTGGATTCGCAGGTGGTTCGCCCTTTGGCAAAGCATCGATATGTTCCATGCCGCTCGCGACTTGGCCCCAGACCGTATACTGACGGTCAAGGAAGGTCGCATCGTCAAAGCAGATGAAGAACTGGCTGTTGGCCGTGTTCGGATCATTGGTACGCGCCATGGAGCATACGCCGCGCACATGCGGTTCAGCGTTGAATTCCTGCGCCAGATTTGGCTTGGACGAACCGCCCATGCCTGTGCCGTTCGGGCAACCGCCCTGCGCCATGAATCCGGGAATCACGCGGTGGAACTTCACACCGTCGTAAAAACCTTCGCCAGCCAGTTCTTTAATACGGGCAACATGGTTTGGTGCCAGATCAGGGCGAAGTTTGATAACAACGTCGCCGCTGTCGAGCGAAAGGGTAAGCGTTTCATCGGCCATATATATAATCCTTTAGGCTGGGGAAATGTTGACGGTGCCCTAGGGGATGCATTGCGCGCGTGCAAAGCCAAAATCATTGCAATTTAACGCTGCACGCTTAGGAGGGGCGCAATTACAACGTCCAGGCACAAAATTACGAATGGGAGGCCCGCACATGACAAGCGATATCGCCGACCCATTGACCATCGACACTGAAATTTTGGAGACGCTGGACGAAGACAACCGTCTGACCCGCGACTATGTCGACCGCGTGCTCGACGCCATGGAAGCCGGCGACGCCCAAGAAGTCTACCGGCTTGTTGAACCGCTCCACGAAGCCGACATTGCCGACCTTCTCGAGCTAACGCCGTCTGAACGGCGCGGCGACCTTGCCATCAGCATGGGCGAGCTGATGAGCGCCGAAGTGCTGGCCGAGGTCAATGACTATGTCCGCGAGGATATCATTGACGCCTTGCCCGCAGCGCAAGTTGCCGGGCTTGCCGGACAGTTAGACACCGATGACGCGGTCGCGATCATCGAGGATATGGAGGAAGAGGACCAGCAGGCCGTTCTTGCCGAGCTGGACCCCGAAGACCGCGCCGTCATCGAAGACGCGCTGTCCTATCCCGAAGAATCCGCTGGCCGTATCATGCAGCGCGAGCTTGTGGCGGTGCCAGAGCATATGACCGTGGGTCAGCTGATCGACTATCTGCGCGACCATCATGAGCTGACGACTGAGTTCTGGGAAGTGTTTGTCGTCGACCCGCAGCATAAGCCCGTGGGTACGTGCAAGCTCAGCTGGATCATGCGCAGCCAGCGCAAGGTTCCTGTCAGCGACATTATGAAGCACGAACAGACGCTGATTCCAGTTGATATGGATCAGGAAGAAGTCGCGCTTCGGTTCCAGAAATACGCGCTTATTTCTGCCGCTGTTGTCGATGGCGCAGGACGGCTCGTCGGCGTCATCACGGCCGATGACATCGTGCACATCATTCAGGAAGAAGCGGACGAGGATATCTTGCGGCTGTCTGGTGCCGGTGAAGGTGACATTAACGAGCCTATTTCCGATAGTTATAAAGCACGCGTGCGTTGGTTGATTGCCAATTTGGGCACCGCGATGGTGGCCAGCTTCATCATTGCGCAATTTGGTGCAGCGATTGAAACCATGGTCGCATTGGCTGTGCTTATGCCGATTGTTGCCTCCATTGGCGGTAACGCCGGCACGCAGACGCTTGCGGTGACGGTGCGTGCGTTGGCAACCAATCAACTTACGCAATCGAACACAATGCGGTCGATCTGGCGCGAGATTCGCGTCGCCCTGCTCATTGGCGCAACGATTGCGGTTATCGCTGGCTTCGGGGCGGGCATCATATTTGGCGATCAGTTGCTGGGCGGCGTTATTGCGGTGGCGATATTGTGCAATATCGCGCTGGCCGGTCTGTCGGGTGTTGCCATACCGGTTCTGCTTGATCGCTTGGATCAGGACCCTGCTGTATCAAGTTCGATATTCGTAACCATGATTACGGATTCCATGGGCTTCCTGATTTTCTTGGGGCTTGCGGTCTTCAGCGGTCTTGTCGGTTAACACTGCAGTTACCAAATAACCCCCATGGCTCTTAACATGACCAAAATCGCGTTCGGCGCGGAAAACCCGAAGCATTTGCGCGAGCGTCTCGCGGCTTATGCGCAGGATGGTGAAGTGCGCCTGACCACGCGTTATTTGCCCAAGCGCGTTGACGAAATGGCGGGTGGCTCGCTGTTTTGGATTCACACGCATACCATCATCGGCCGAAGCCCGATTTTGGGCTTTATGGAAAATGGTGCCGGTCGCCATTGGATCCGGCTTCAACCGCGCTTAATCGCGGTGCGTTCAACGCCAAAAAGGGCGCATCAGGGATGGCGCTATCTTGAGGAAGCGAACACGCCGCCGGATCTCGATTCTGTCGAAACCGATGGCCGTGACGAAATGTCCCCAAAGATGCTGGGCGAACTTATGAAGATGGGGCTGGTTTAAGCCGCTTCGCGTTTCGCCAACACCTTGTTGATGACATCTGCAAACGTCTCGGCGCTTTGTGCACCCGGAACCATGAATTTTTGGTCAAAGATGATCGCGGGGACGCCGGTGATATTCTGGTCCATCCAACAGGCCATTTCCGCACGCACGCTGTCGGTCAGCGCCGCGTCGGCGATCCATGCTGCCGCCACTGCGCGGTCCATCCCCTGCGCCTCGGCAATGTCGCACAAGACTTCGGTGTCGCTCACATCGCGGCGGTCCTGAAAATAGGCCTTGAACAAAGCCATTTTCAGATTCGTTTGTGCTTTCCATCCACGTTCGCTCCCAAAAATCGTCAGCAGCTTATGCGCATTGAACGTATTGTAGATGCGCATGCCTTCGCCATAGTTGAACGCAAAACCCAAGCTATCGCCAATATCGCTCAGCCGTTGCCGGTTGGCGCGGCTCTGTTCGGGTGTGCTGCCATATTTGCGGGCAATATGTTCGGCGGTGTCTTCGCCCTCAGGGGGCATATTCGGGTTGAGTTGAAACGGGTGCCAATGCGTTTCAACAGCAAGATCGCGGCCCACCAGCGTCAGCGCTTTTTCCACCTGCTTTAAACCGATGATGCACCACGGGCACACGACATCGGAGACAATATCAATGCGCAGCGGAATGGTGGTGCCGGTCATTGGGACACCCAATATTTCAAAAGGCTATGCGCAATCGCAAAAGGCGGCGGTGCATTGAAACGGCGGTCCGAAGCACCTTCCAGCGCAGCACGGGCTTCTTCCTTCGTGACCCACATGGCGTCTTCTATTTCGGTGGTGTCGAGGACCAGCGCATCGCCTTGCGCATCGGCGATACATGCCATCATCAGTTGCGATCCGCCAAATGGCCATGGTTGGCTGGTGACATAGCGCACCGCGCCGCAGGTGACGCCGGCCTCTTCATGAATTTCACGACGGACCGCTTCCTCCATGCTTTCGCCGGGCTCCAAAAAGCCAGCGAGCGCTGAGTAATTTCCGGGCGGGAAGCGTGACTGCCGCCCCACCAGCGCTTTGCCTTCATATTCGGCAAGCATGATGACCACAGGGTCCGTGCGCGGGAAATGTTCCTTTGCGCAATTGCCGCATTTGCGGCCCCATCCTGCACGAAACAGCACTGTAGCGTGCCCGCAACGTCCACAAAAGCGATGGTTATTGTGCCATTCAATCAGGCTGCGCGCGGTGCCGTAAATTGCGGCATCTTCGGCAGGCAGCATGGACAGGGCACGCCAGATAGCGGGCGAACGAAATGCGTCTCCGGTCGCCTCAACAACGGCGACAAAATGCGGCTTATCATCGGACAGGCCAAGTAAGATGAGTTCTTCCGAACCATCCAATTCTGCCATTGAATGCCAATGCAAGCCGCCTGCGTCGCTAACGCGGGGGTCAAGGCCATCGAGGCCCAAAACCCGCGCACGCCAATCAGCCAGCAAAACGCCATAGGCTTCTGCATCATTGCGTACGCGGTCAGCGCGATCGAGCGGAGAGCCCGTAAACCCTGGCGACATCATCGGATCAGGCTGGCTGGCCAAGGTCCTTCAGGACCCATTTTGCGAAATTCTCGTGGAACGGATAGGCGTTGCTTGGCATATATTGCGCCATGCAAACCGCGCGCAACTTGCGCTTCGGGTCGACGAAAGCAACGGTACCGGCAGCACCACCCCAGCCGTAAACACCTTCGTTCGCGCCCTTGCCAACGCGTCCGCCCGCGCCAAAGCCTGCGCCGTCCGCATACGTACCGTCGGTTGATACGGCAGGGGGCAACAGATCGGACATTGCGAGGGCGGCGGTTTTTGGCGACATAATCCGCACGCCGTCCAGCTCACCATAATTGGCAAGCATGTTGAGGAAGCGGTCATAATCGCGCGCCGAACAGACCATGCCTGCACCACCAAAGGCAAAGGCGGGCTTGTCGAGATAGATGCTCGTCGCCGCGGGATCGATTGGGAACAGGACGCCGTTCACGGGCGCATAGTTTGAAACCAGTCGCGGCGTTTCCGACTTTGGCACTTGGAAATAGCTGCTGTTCATTTTCAGCGGCTCAAAAATGCGGGTCTTGAGGAAAGCCTCAAAATCCATACCGCTGGCGACTTCAATCACGCGGCCTAACAAATCGAGCGAGATGGAATAGCTCCATTTGGTTCCGGGCTCTGCAACCAAAGGCAATTTGGCAAGCCGTTCCGAAAATGTCTTCAGATCGGGGGTCGGCGTGCTGGTTGGCTGGCCTGGAATAGGAAAGCGGCTGACGATGCCCGGCGTAATGCCGTTGTCCAGATAGGCCTGCAGCAACGGCCCCTTGGTGATGATGGAATATCCAAGACCCGCCGTATGCGTCAACAAGTGGCGAACCGTAATCTGGTTCTTGGCCGGAACCGCATCCATGCTTTTTTCAGGATCGGTCAACACCGTCATATTGGCGAATTCAGGCAGAAATTCGGAGATCGGTTGGTCGAGCTTCATCTTGCCTTCGCCAACCAAAATCATCGCGGCCATACCGGTGATGGGCTTCGTCATCGAATAGACGCGCCATAATGTGTCGATATTGACAGGCGTTTTCTCGCCCAGTCCTTGCGTACCAACGGCAATGACGTCTGGCAGACCAGACGCACGGCCAATCGTTGCCAAAACGCCGGGAAGCTTGCCAGATGAAACGTAGCTTTCAAATTCGGCTTTAATCGTCGGGTATTTTTCGGCAGCCTGCGCCCAAGCCATGCCGGGCAAGAACGCACCAACGGCGCCGGCACCTGCCAGTCGCCCGCCCCATGCGAGTAATCTGCGCCGACCCAACATGATCTGGCCTGTTGCTTGTACGTCCATCATCTCTCTCCTGCGTTCAAAACCGCCTCAGTCACTTTTCTGAATAGGGTCGGCAGACCAGCCTTGTCGAGCGATTTTAGCGGCCACCATTCGCCCTCACCGGGGCCGTCAGCGTCCGCTGGCCATGACGTAACGGCAATGTTCACGGTCAGGGAAAAATGCGTGAATATATGCGCAACCTGCGCTGGCAATTTTTGCCAATTGGCTGCCGCAGGTGGGATTGCGTCACCGTCGATGCGCGCTGTCCATCCGTCATCGGGCAATGCCCGCATGCCCGCAAGCAAGCCGCGATCATCCCGGCGCAGCAGCCAGACATGATTGTCGCGTTCAATCCAATACACATGCCCCGACCGATGCGGTTTCGCGCTTTTCGGCAATTTTGCGGGATAGATTTCGGGGTTGCCTGCACGAAAGGCAGCACATGCGGATTGGATGGGGCAGATCAGGCACGACGGCGATCGTACGGAGCAAATACCCGCCCCCAGATCCATCATCGCCTGCGCGAAATCGCCTGCCCTCAGTTCTGGCGAGATGCTATCGGTAGCCGCGCGAATATGTGGCTTTGCCTGCGGCAGCGGCGTTGATATCGCAAATAGCCGCGACACCACCCGCTCGACATTGGCGTCGACCACCACCGCGCGCCGCCCAAATGCAATCGCCGCAATCGCCGCCGCTGTGTAGGGGCCTATGCCGGGCAGCTTTAGCAAATCTGCTTCATAGGAAGGCAATTGCCCCTGATATTCGGAAACCACCACGCGCGCGCATTTTAACAGATTGCGGGCACGGGCATAATAACCAAGCCCGGCCCATGCGGCCATAACATCAGCATCATCGGCCGCAGCCAGGGCCGCAAAATTGGGCCACGTCTGCGTGAATGTGCGGAAATAGGCACCGACGGCGGCGACCGTGGTCTGCTGCAACATGATTTCCGACAACCAGACATGATATGGGTCGGCGAAACCCTGCCCCGGCAATTTTCGCCATGGCAAGGTTCGGGCATGAACATCATAATGCGCCAGCAGACGCTCGGCGATATCCCCAGAATTCTGGTCAGTCTGTTGGACGGCAGGCATGTAAAATGGCATGGATTAGGTGATGGATAAAGGCAAGCCACCAACAGCGCCAAAGGGCCCGAAAAAGCCGGTAACGCCCAAGACGTTTCAGCGTCCGCGCGGCGGCGAAGCCAAAGCGGTGTCCGCACTGATGCCTGAAATTGGCCGGGCTGCGTTCCGACGCTTTGGCTTTGTGCAAAGTTCGGTCGTTAGCCGCTGGGACGAAATTGTCGGCGCGCGCTACGCCGCTGTGTCTGCGCCAGAGGCGATCCGTTTTCCCATTGGCAAAAAATCCGATGGCACGCTTGAGCTGACCGTTGAAGGCGCGCATGCCACGATGATCCAGCATGTGCTTCCCGAGATTATCGACCGGGTGAACCGCTTCTTCGGCTATGGCGCGGTCGCGCGGGTTAAAGTCCGTCAAGGGCCCGTTGCAAAGCCACCCGCACGGCAACCGATAGCGCCGCCTTCGCTAAAGCCTATACCGATGGAACTGGGCGAATCTCTGCGCGAAATCGGTGATCCCGAACTGTTTGCCGTGCTCGAAAGTCTTGCAAAAAGCCTTGCCAAAGGCAGCGAGTGATTCCAGATGCACGTCATGGTTTCAATGGCTAAGGCTATATTGATGTTGCGTGCAAAAAAGTCCCTGTTTTTCATCTTGTTGGGCGCTGCGTCGCTTTCTGCGACTCTGGCCGCGGCCCCTGCCCCAAGCAAATGGCTTTCCACCGTTACGGTGACAGATAAAGGCGCGCATGTTTTGGGTAATCCGGCAGCCCCAAATAAGGTTGTCGAATATCTTAGCTACACCTGCGGCCATTGTGCCGATTTCGAATTGAAAGAAGCGCCCGCATTCAAGGCGCAGTCGGTTGCAACCGGCAAAGCCAGCTTCGAAGTGCGCAATATGGTTTTGAACTCGGTTGACTTGACCGCCGCCATGCTTGCGCGTTGCGGTGGCAAGGGCAAATTCTTTGGTAATCAGCGGCATTTGTTCGCAACTCAGTCGATCTGGTTGGGCAAGACCAAAAATATAAGCCCTGAAATACAGGCAAAGCTTAAATCCGCAGATTATGCTGGTTTCATGATTGGCGCTTTTGACGCACTCGGGCTTGGACCAATCATGCAACAGCGCGGCATCACGCCAGCGCAGGCGAAAGTCTGCCTCGCGGACAAGGCGGCACTGAATGCGATCATCGATATGACGGAGGCCGGAGCCGCGCTGGGCGTGCGTGGTACGCCGTCATTCATGGTCAGCGGCGTCTTGCAAGACCACATCCATAATGCGGCCGAACTGAAAGCCGTATTAAAGTAACTCGACATCCCAAATTGAAGGATATCCCATGCGTATCAAGACACTCATTTCGACAACACTAGCGGTTTTGGCACTCGCAGCCTGTAGCGGCGGTGACACAGCCGGCGCGCCGAAAGGCGAACCGATCGCTAAGATAGCAGCGCCCGCCGATACGGCATGGGTCGATGTCGTCAGCAAAACCGAATTTGGCGGCTATAAAATGGGCAATCCGGATGCGCCGTTGAAGCTGGTCGAATATGGCGCAATCACATGCCCCGGCTGCGCGCAATTCGCTGTGCAGGCATCAGAAGAGCTGCACGAAATCGTCAACAGCGGCCGCGTATCGATGGAATTTCGGCCATTTCTGGTGCATGGCATTCAAGACGTTCCCGGCTTCCTGCTGGCACAATGCAGCGGTCCTGAGGCATTTTTCCCACTGACCGATCAGCTGTATGCCGAACAGCCAAGCTGGCTGGGCAAAATCAGCACGGTGACGGAGGCAGATCAGCAAGCCATGCAGAAAATGTCGCCAGAGCAAATTGCAACCTTGCTGGGCACGAAAATGGGCCTGATCGAATTCGTAAAGTCGCGTGGCATTAGCGAAGACCAAGCCAAAGCATGTCTGTCGGACAAAGCCGCCATCGATGCCCTGATCAAGACCACAGAGCGTGGTACAAAAGATGACGGCGTGAGTGGAACGCCGTTCTTCATGCTCAACGGGGCAAAGCTGGACGCCAGTTCGTGGAACCAGGTGAAGACCAAGCTGATTGAGGCTGGCGCGCGCTAAGCATGGCTGAGGGGGGCACTGACATAGCCTCATTCGCGAAAGGGGCGGCCCGTTGCGGATAAAGAAGCTGAAACTTGTTGGCTTCAAAAGCTTTGTCGAGCCCGCCGAACTGCGGATCGAAAACGGCCTGACGGGTATCGTCGGGCCGAACGGTTGTGGCAAATCCAACCTGCTGGAAGCGATCCGTTGGGTCATGGGCGAAAGCAGCGCGAAATCGATGCGCGGCGCGGGCATGGAAGATGTGATCTTTGCGGGTACAGCGTCCCGCCCGCCCCGTGACTTTGCCGAAGTCACTATATTGGCCGAACGTACCGATGATGGCAACGCGGCAATTGACGGCGATCAGGAACTGGAAGTTACCCGGCGGATTGAACGCGGCGCTGGATCGGCCTATCGCTCGAACGGCAGGGACGTGCGCGCCAAAGACGTCGCCCTCATCTTCGCCGACGCCGCCACAGGCGCACATTCGCCTGCCCTCGTCAGTCAGGGCAGGATTGGCGCGATCATATCTGCAAAGCCACAGGAACGGCGGCAGATGCTGGAGGAAGCGGCTGGCATCTCCGGATTGCACGTGCGGCGTAAAGACGCCGAACAAAAACTGCGCGCAGCAGAAAGCAACCTTGCACGGCTGGCAACGATCCTTGCCGATATGGATGCCCGCGCGGGGCAATTGCGACGGCAGGCAAAACAGGCCGAACGCTACCGCACCTTGTCAAAAGATATATTGCAGGCCGAAGCCCGGCTTATTTTCGTGCGTTGGCGCGAAGCCAAAGCTGCGGCTGATGCTGCGCGTGCGGAGGCCAATGCCGCGACTGCGGCCGTAGACAGCGCCGCCGCCACGCAGCGCGCTTTAACCGAGCGGCAACAGGAAGCCGTAACCCAATTGGCAAACGCCCGCGCCGTTGCGATGGCAGCACGCGATGCCGCGAATGACGTTTCCAACAAACTCGTCCAACTAACGGGTGAGCAGGAACGGATATTGCAGCGGCAGTCGGATTTGTCTGCGCAAGCGTCCCGCATGGCCGAAGATGGCGCGCGTGAGGGCAAATTAACCCATGACGCAGCTGACGCGCTCGCGCATCTTCAGAGCGAAAGCGTGGCTTTAGCTGAACAGATCAAGGCGCAGGAAGAAGAGCGCCCCGCCCTGTTGCGCGCGGCCGAAAATTTCGAACGTAAGGCGCGCGAAAGCGAAATTGCCTTGGCAAAGGCAGCCGCCGAGCAAGCCAGAGCCGACGCCGAATTGCGCGTGGCCGACGCCGCCGTTGCTGCGGCAACCATGCGTGCCGAACGGGCAGCGGGCGCCGTTGCGCGCATGGCCAGCGAGCGTGATGCCTTGGGCAATGAGGGCGCATGTGAGTCTGCCAAAAAATCGGCAGAAGCCAGCGTTGCCAACTTACAAAAGCATTTGCAGGCAAACACCGAAGCCAGCGAAGCGGCAGAAACGCGCAGGACCGAATTGATCGCGGCACGCGAGGGCGCGCAGGCAAACCTAGCCAGTGCCAAAGCAGAGCTCGCGGGTTTGCTGACCGAGCAAAATGCGCTCGAACGGTCGCTTGCCAAAGGGGACGGCGACAAGGCGATTAACCGTATCAACGTTCGGCCGGGCTACGAACGCGCATTGGCCGCTGCGCTGGGTGATGATGCCGATGCCACAATTGGTGGGGATGCCGGACGCCGTTGGCTGGGCGGGACGCCCGCGATGGACGCTTTGGCCGACAATGCCCTGATCCATTATGTCGATGCGCCTCAGGAATTGGCTGCACGCCTTTCCCATGTGCGGGTTGTCGAACAAGATAATGGCGCAGCACTGACACCGGGTGAGCGCGTTGTGACGCTTTCCGGGCAATTGCGCCGCTGGGATGGTTTCGCCACCGATGGCGACGGCGCAACGACCGCTGAGCTGCTGGTCCGCGCAAACCGACTGGCCGAGCTAAATGCACTTATTCCGCCCGCGGAAGCGGCGTTGGCTGAACAGGCCGAGGCGCTTGCGCAGATGACGGATGCTATCGGCGCCGCGCAGGATGCTGTTCGGGCGGCGGCGGCGGCGCGCGCCGAAACCGAAGGGCAATTGCGGCAGGCTCTGCGTGCAGTGGACCAGGCCGAAGATGCGCTGGCCCGGCTTAAATCTGCAAAGGCCGCGTTGCTCGAGCGTCTGGCAGCCAGCGAACAAGAGCTTGCCGAAGCAAAGTCCGAACAAAGCACCGCAGAAGCCGCCCGTGCCGCGTTGCCAGATGGCACGCATCATTCGGACCTCGTGCAAAAGCTCGTCATCGCGAACGAAGCTGCGCGCGAACTGCTTGCCCGCAATCAGGCGGATTTGTCGTCACTTGAACAGCGCATTGCACAAATTCGCGAACGACGTGCCGTCGCGCTTGCCGAAATCCGGGGGTGGCAAGAACGCGCTGGCGAGGCGGAACGCCGGATCGCCGACATGAACAAACGCAGCGCAGATATTGCGGCCGAGCAGGAAGCGATGGAAGGGCGGCCCGATATTCTGGCACGCGAGATCGCAAGTCTGCGCGAGGACAAAGAACAGCTGGCCGAAAAGCTGAATGGCCTTCAAGTCACAGAAAGTGCGTGCGAAAAAACGCTTCGAGAACTGGAAAACGAACTCGCGACCGCTGCAGAGGCGCTCTCCGTTGCCCGCGAGGCACGTGCCGGCGCAGAAGCACGCGCGGAAAATCAGGAACATCGCCGCGTCGAAATGGGGCGGATATCGGGCGAGCGTTTCGAATGCCCGCCGCCAGTGCTTCCCGAAAAGCTCGGCTTCGATGAACATGCAATGGAAGATGCGTCGGTGGAGTCCGCACGGCTTGACCGGCTGCAGAATGAGCGGGAGCGTATTGGGCCGGTAAACTTAATCGCTGCTGATGAACTCGCGGAGCTTGAGGCGCAACAAGGTACGGGCGCGGCAGAAAGCGAAGAACTGACGCTCGCCATTAACCGCCTGCGCGGTTCCATCGGCAGCTTAAATCGCGAAGGCAGAGCGCGCTTGCTGGCGGCGTTTGAGGCAGTCGATGGACATTTCCGCCGGCTCTTCGCAACGCTGTTCAACGGTGGCCAGGCACATCTGGCATTGATCGACAGCGAAGACCCACTTGAGGCAGGGCTTGAGATATTCGCGCAACCACCGGGCAAAAAGCTGCAGTCGCTGACACTTTTGTCGGGCGGAGAGCAGGCACTGACGGCGGTCGCGCTCATCTTTGGATTGTTCCTTACAAACCCAGCGCCGATATGCGTCCTTGATGAAGTTGACGCCCCGCTGGACGATGCGAACATCGAACGCTTCTGCGATTTGTTGGAAGCGATGACGCGCGAAACCGACACACGCTACCTGATTGTCACGCACAATGCCGTCACCATGAGCAGAATGCACCGTCTATTTGGCGTCACAATGGTCGAACAAGGCATCAGCCGGTTGGTATCGGTTGACCTTGGTGGTGCGGAACAATTACTGGCTGCGGAATGACTTTACATGGCCCCATCACAAACAGCTTTATTTCGCAGCGCCTTCGGCTGAATTACGTCGATTGGGGCAATCCCGATGCGCCGCCGTTGCTTTTGGTCCATGGCGGTCGCGACCATGCGCGCAGCTGGGACTGGGTGGCCGAAGAGCTGCGCCACGATTGGCACATTATCGCACCCGATCTACGCGGCCATGGCGACAGCGCATGGTCACCCGACGGCAATTACGAAATGTCTGCCTTTGTCTATGATCTGGCGCAGCTGATTCACCAACTGAACCTTGCCCCCGTCAGTATCATTGCGCATTCAATGGGCGGCAATATTGCCACGCGTTATGCCGGGCTCTATCCCGAAAATGTCCGCAAGATGGTGAATATTGAGGGGCTTGGCCTTTCCCCCAAAATGCAGGCGGAACGCGACGCGATTGGCATACAAAATCGTTTCCGGCAGTGGATTGACGATAAGCGCAATGCGGCTGGCCGTACCCCGAAACGCTATCCCAATATTGAAGCAGCCTATGAGCGGATGAAGGCGGAAAACAGCTATTTGACCGACGAACAGGCGCGCCATCTGACGGTGCACGGCATCAGCCGGAACGAGGATGGCAGCTGGAGCTGGAAGTTCGACAATTACCTCAACATCTGGGCAATATTCGATATGCCACGCGAAGATTTGCTCGCAATCTGGCAGTCGATCACCTGCCCGATGTTGATGATGTATGGTGCCGACAGTTGGGCATCAAACCCCGAAAAAGATGGCCGCATCGCCCATTTCCCAACGGCAAAAGTCGTCGAATATGAAAATGCTGGCCATTGGTTGCATCATGACCAGTTTGACCGCTTCATGGCCAACGTAAAAGCGTTCCTTTAATCGAACATCGCGCGCAACGCGGATATGGTGTCCGCCTCTTCCGCCGGCTTGTCCCTGCGTAAACGCGATATCCGCGGGAACCGCATGGCCACGCCTGATTTGTGCCGCTTAGATTCGTGCACCGCGTCAAATGCGACCTCAAGCACCAGCGATTTTTCCACTTCGCGGACCGGGCCGAAACGGGCGACGGTGTTATTGCGGACAAAGCGGTCGAGCCATTTCAGTTCGTCATCGCTGAACCCTGAATAGGCCTTTCCAACCGGCAACAAATTGCCATCGTCGGTCCAGCAGCCAAATGTGTAATCGGAATAATATGAGGAGCGTTTTCCGCTCCCCCGCTGCGCATACATCATCACGCAGTCGGCGACGAGCGGCTCGCGTTTCCATTTGTACCAAAGCCCAACTTTACGCCCCGCCAGATAAGGCGAATCGCGCCGCTTAAGCATCACGCCCTCAATCGCCGCCTCACGCGCAGCGGCACGGATCTCGGCCAGATGCTCAAAATCGCGCGCCTCAATAACCGCGGATACATCAAACCGCACGGGGTCAAGATTGGCCGTAAACAGTTCAAGCCGGTCGCGCCGCGCGGTCCATGGCTGGCCGCGCAGATCCTCCGCACCGTCGAACAATATGTCGTACAGGCGGACAAACACAGGGTACTCCGCCTGCATGGCTGCCGTGACATTCTTGCGGCCCAGCCGTTGCTGCAACGCATTGAAGCTGGCAGCCTCGCCGCCTTGCACGTCGCCGCGTACCAGCAATTCGCCGTCGACCACGCCGACGCCATTGAACGCCGCCGCTATTTCGGGGAACGCCCCCGTAACCTCGTCACCGCCGCGGCTGAACAACCGCGTTTCGCCGCCGGTCGACGCAATCTGGATACGGATGCCGTCCCATTTCCATTCGGCGACAAATTCATCAAGATTTACGCTGCCATCCTCAAGCGGGTGGGCGAGCATGAAGGGGCGAAAAAACGCGCTGTCGGCGGGATCGGGCCGTTCGGTCCGCCCTTCGCCCCATGCAAAAAGCTCAGCATATGGCGGGCGAAGCGCGTGCCAAACCTCCTCGACATCATCGACCGAAACGCCAAAGGCTTGGCCGAAAGCGGTCTTGGCAAGACGCGCAGATATGCCCACCCGCATGCCGCCCGTTGCAAGCTTCAGCAGCGCATAACGGCCATTTGCATCCAGCCGATCCATCAATTCCGCCAACACCGCCGGAGCGCGCGCCCGGCTAGTGCTGTTCAACAGATCGATGACTTCGGACACGGTGGGTGCGGCATCGCCGCTGCTGTTGTCTGGCCACATCAGCGCGACAGTTTCGGCGGTATCGCCAACATAATCGCGGCTCATGCGAAACAGCATGGGGTCGAAACGTTCCTCTGCCATCGCGCGAATGGCCGCCGATTTGACGGTGGCAATGTTCAGCGTCCCGGCAAGTGCCGCCAAAGCCCAGCCGCGATCGGGGTCCGGTGTTATACGCAGATAATCGGCGATCAGGCGGATCTTCAAATCGCGCGACCGCGTGTAGATCAAACCATCGATGAGCGCGGCAAAAGCTTGCATCAGGCTTCGTCCTCATCTTCGCGGCCAACCAGATCAAGCGCGCGCGCCTTTAACTGGTGCAGTTCGCACCACCGACCCAGCGCATCGGTGCGGCCATGGGTAATCCAGGTTTCGGAAGGACGCAGTTCAAGCAGCGTATCGGTCAACTCGGTCCAGTCGGCATGGTCCGAAATGACCAAAGGCAGTTCGACATTGCGCTGTCGTGCGCGCTGCCGCACCCGCATCCACCCCGATGCCATGGCGGTTATGGGCTCCGGCAGGCGCTGTGCCCAACGGTCATTCATCGCAGACGGCGGCGCAATGACAATCGCGCCTCTCAATTCCGCTTTGGCAAGGCCCGTTGCCATGATCAGTTCGCCCAGCGGCACATTGTGCGCGGCGTATAGGTCGCACATTTTCTGCATCGCGCCATGGATATAAATCGGGGCGTCGTAACCCGCCCTACGCAGTTCAGCGATGACCCTCTGCGCCTTACCGAGCGCATAAGCGCCCACAACAATGCAGCCATCGACATTAGCTTCGCGGGCGGCGAGCAATTTGGCGATCTCGTCCTCAATCGGAGGATGCGTGAATACGGGAAGGCCAAAGGTTGCTTCGGTAATCAAAACATCGCAGGCAACGGGTTCAAACGGGGTGCATGTCGGGTCAAAGCGCCGCTTATAATCGCCGGTCACCACAACCCGCTCGCCAGCATGTTCAAGCAATATCTGCGCCGAGCCAAGCACATGGCCGGCGGGGTGAAAGCTTATCTTAACACCGCCATGTTCGAAGCCCTCGCCATAAGGCACCGGCGTGCCCATTTCGGTTCCATATCGCAGCGCCATAATCGCCAACGTTTCAGGCGTCGCCCACACCGCGCCATGACCGCTGCGTGCATGGTCCGCATGGCCATGGGTGACAAGCGCACGCGCGGCAGGGCGCGACGGATCAATCCACATATCTGCAGGCTTCACATAGATGCCATGCGCATGCGGCTCTATCCAATGTTGGGCGGCGGTTCGGGAGATGTCGGCTGTCCTTTTCTGGATCAGAATATGGGCAGTGACAGGCGTGATGTAAACCGCATGTATCAGCGAAAGTTCACAGCCGCAGCCCGCGCACGCCGCAACTTCGTCGCGGATCTCATGCAAGCCCGCGAAACTATCGATGCCCGTCAGATGGCGTCGACGTAAAACAGCAAACAGGTTTCGGGATGCGCGTGGGGTAGTTGCAGCCCGCCGTGCATCAGCGCGGCACCGCTCAACGTCGCGCCGTCCTGATTTAGCCCAAGCTTCTCGATTGCCGATAGCCTCTTAATGGCTTGCCAGATTGTCGGCCAGATCAGCTTTACCAGATAATTTCGGTCCGGGTCCAAGCCAGCAAACCGCACACGTTCAGGCAAAACCTGCGGATCGCTCAAGACGTAAGCGACCGAATACAAAGCCTCGGAACGGTCACGCGCGACCACGCCGGTTGCCATTATCTGCGGTGCCGTATCGATCCTGACCAAGTCGCCATCATGCAGCAACGCACGGTGGCGCTTATGCAAGGCGATGGCAGACTTTAGCGTGTCGAGGTCGCCCGGCCGTTCGGTCAACAGGTTGAGTTCAAGCCCCATATGCCCGATCAATGCGGTCGCAGCGCGCATGTCCATCGACAGCCTACGTCCACTCACATGGCATCGCGCAGGACCCACATGACATCCCATCACTTCGGGCGGCAGGAAGAAGCTCGCGCCGCGTTGGATATATTGCCGGTCAAGCGCATCATTGCTGTCGGAGGTCCAGACCCGGTCACTATGCGCCAGCACCCCCATATCGGCGCGTGCGCCGCCCGATGAACAGCTTTCAATTTCGACATCGGGATGCGCGGCGCGCACGCGATCCAGCAGCGCGTAGAGCGCGGTTACCTGTGCGAATGCCTTCGCACTGCCGGATGCACCCCCCGGATGGCTCAGGTCGCGGTTCATATCCCATTTGATGTAGCGTATATCGTGATCGCGCAGCACCGCATCGATGGCGTGGAATATATAGTCCGCAACCTCGGTCCGGCTGATGTCCAGCGCAAGTTGCGACCGGAACGGCACGTGATCTACGCCCTCCACACCCAGCACCCAATCGGGATGTGCGCGATATAGTTCGCTGTCGGGGTTGACCATTTCGGGTTCGAACCAAAGTCCGAATTCCATGCCTAACGCCGTCACATGATCAACCAAGGGCTTTAGGCCGTCGGGGTACACATCGGCGGACACAGTCCAATCACCAAGCCCGGCGCGGTCATGCCGCCTGCCCCCGAACCATCCGTCATCCAGAACAAAGCGTTCGACGCCAATGTCCGCGGCGCGCGTGGCCAGTTCTTTCAGTTTCTCGACATCATGGTCGAAATACACCGCTTCCCACGTGTTATAATGCACAGGTCGCGGCTTGGCGCGCATCGCGGGTCGCAGCAATTTTGTACGGACATGTGCATGGAATTTGCGGCTAAGCGCGCTGAAACCATCGCCACTATATGCAGCAACAATTTCGGGGCTCGCGAAGGTTTCACCCGGTGCCAGACGAACCTCGCCGGGCAACAGCAGCGCACCAAGGCTGGTCAACACGCGTCCATCGGTGAGCGTGTCCACACGCAGGCGATGGTTCCCGCTCCATGCCAAATGAAAGCCATAAGCTTCGCCCGCAGTTTCGTTCGTGCCGGGCGTTGCCAATAGCAATGCGGGATAGCTGAAATGCGAGGTGCGGCCGCTGCGGTTTTCCCGCAGATATGTTCCCGCGCTGCGCTTCACCCGATCTTGCGTAAATTCCTGAGTCCAGCGGCCGGTAAATCCGACAATCTCGGTCATGTGCTCAGGCACAGGCAGGCAGGCCGTCATCACTTCAGTCACATCAAGCGCCGTCGCGCCATAATTGGTCAAATCCGTGCGGATACGCAGAACGCCCGTGGCAGGATCAAAAGCAATGTCATATGCGAGGCCAAGCCGCGTGCGTTCATCACGGCATAGGATTGTCGCGCCATGCGGCCTGCTTTCGACTTTGCCGACGTCAAAACGGCTGCACCAATCCTTGCCCTCGCGATGGGCAGCAAAGCCTTGCATCATCGGGTGGCCCAGACCGGGCTCCATTGCGAAGGAAAGCGGCAGCGCAACATCTGCGACACCGTGCATAGCCTGCCGAAAAAACAGGCCTTCCATCTGCGCCGCATCGACATTTTCGGGCAACGCCGCGCCCCAATAGATAACAGACGGCGGCGCGCCCTTGGCACAGGCCAATATCAATGTCGTGTCCGGGGCATCAAATCGCAAATGGTCCAACTCATGCTCCCCAGAAATTCCGTTGGCCGTCGCGACCCATTTGTTACTTTGTGTTTTGTATATAGCCGTTTAACCAGCATATTATCAAAAAAGCAAAAGCACAGCTTTGCAACGAAAATCATCGGGGGGCGGATGTTCGAGACAACCAACAGCGCGGCGCAAATCGGCATATTTGTTTCGCTCACCATGCTCATCGCCATCCTGACGTACTGGAAAGTACACGGCAAGGGTGCCGAGCGGGCGCAGGACGCAGGTTCCACCAAAGAGGTGTTCCTTGCAGGCGGCGGGCTTACCTGGCTGTTTGTCGCAGGTTCGATTACGCTCACCAACCTGTCGACCGAACAGCTGGTCGGCATGAACGGCAACCAGATGCTGCTGCTGGCGTGGTGGGAGATTTCGGGTTTCGTTGGCCTGTTGATCTTGGCCTATGTTTTTGTGCCGATTTATTACCGCAACAATTGCACCACGGTGACAGAATTGCTGGAACGCCGGTACAAGGGCGGCAGCATACGCACGGTAATTTCGGCGCTGTTTCTGCTTGGCAATATCCTGATCTACCTTCCCGCCGCGCTCTATTCGGGCAGTCTGTTCTTGAAATCGATGTTCGGCGTCGATTGGTCGCTGATCTGGTTTGCCGCACCGATGGCGATTATCGCTGCCATCTACACCATCACCGGCGGCTTACGCGCAGTTGCGGTTATGGACACCTATTCCGGCATCGGCGTGCTGGCGATTGCGTTTTTGGTGGTCATATTGGCGCTCGCTGCGGTCGGTTTTGACCTGTCCACTGTGCCTGCCGAACGCACATCGATGATTGGCAGCATCGATTCCCCCATCCCGTTCCACACATTGTTCACCGGTATGATTTTCATCCAGATATTCTATTGGTCGACCAATCAGAATATCACCCAAAAAGCGATGACCGCACCGACCGTCAAAGAAGCGCAAAAGGGCGTGCTCGCCGCGGCCGCCGTCCGTATCCTCATCATCCCCGCCATCGTCGTCATTCCGGGCGTCGTCGCCTATAAGCTGTTCGGCAGCTTGGGCGATGCGGCCTATGGAAAGCTTGTGGCGCATGTATTGCCCGGTTGGATGTCGGGCGCGTTTGCCGCCATGATGATGGCCGCCGTTATCGCGCACACCAGCGCCATATTGAACAGTTCGGTGGCGTTATACGCGGTCGATTTTCACGACAAATTCATCCGCCCAGTTGCCAACCACTGGCGGCTTGCGGCGATTGTGTCGGTCATTCTGACCATCACGTCGGTCTTGCTGGTTCCGGTCTATGAAAATGCAAAAAGCATCATCAACCTGTTGCAGCAGCTCAACGGTTTGTCGTCGATGCCGATCCTGTCGGCATTCATTACCGGGCTGCTGTTCCGGAATATGGATGCGCGGGCCGCGATTGCCGGATTGGGTTGGGGCGTTGCGCTTTATGCGTTCCACAATTTCATTTTGTACGTGCCCGACACGCTTTATGCTGGCGAAACATTTTACCAGCATATGGGAATCGGCTGGCTGCATTATATCGACGTCATGGCGATTGTCCTTGTGACCTGTGTGTTGACCGCATTGACGGTGAACCGCATCATCTTTGGCAATCGGGCCGTGTTTATCTGGAGCAAGGAAGGACGCCGGCTTTCGGCGATTGAGGCATGAGCGAATATATCATTGTTATCGACGAAGGCACGACATCGACCCGCGCCGTTCTGTTTGCCGCCGACGGCACTGCCGTGGATAGCTGCCAGCGCCCGCTGACCCAGCATTATCCGGCACCTGGCCTGGTGGAGCATGATGCCGAGGAAATCTGGAAACTGACGCTGGAATGCGCGCAGACCGTCATTGCCAAAGCAGGAGGCGCAGACCGCATTGCGAGCATTGGTATCACCAACCAACGCGAGACCATTGTGTTCTGGGACAAGCGAACGGGCAAGCCGCTTGCCCCTGCGATTGTATGGCAGGACCGCCGCACCGCAGACATATGCGCGGCACTGAAGGAACAGGGCGAAGAACCCGTTGTTCAGGCCAAAACCGGCCTGTTGCTCGATCCCTATTTCTCTGGCTCCAAAATCGGCTGGGCCTTGGAAAACTGGCCACAGCTAAAGGATGCCGGCGCGCATCTCGCGGTTGGCACGGTCGAAAGCTATCTTGTATTTCGCCTGACGGGCGGCGGCCATATCACCGATGCAACCAACGCATCGCGCACAGCGTTGATGGCGATTGGCAGCGGTGGATGGGACGACGGACTTACCGACCTGTTCGGCGTACCGCGCGACATATTGCCCGAAATAACCGATTGTGCAGGCGATCTTGGCACGACGTTGCCGGAACATTTTGGCGGACCAATCCGCATTGCCGGTATGGCGGGGGACCAGCAAGCCGCCACCATCGGCCAAGGCTGCTTCGCCGTTGGCCAGACCAAGGCAACATTTGGCACGGGCGCATTTGTGCTGACGCAAACGGGCACGACATTGCGCCAGTCGCGCAACCGTCTGCTGTCGACGATCTTATATCAATTGGGTGGTGAGCGGCATTACGCGCTGGAAGGATCGGTATTTGTCGCAGGCAGCCTCGTCCAGTGGCTGCGCGATGATCTGGGGCTTATTGCGCATGCTGCAGACACAGAATCACTGGCGCGCAGCGTTCCCGACAATGGCGGCGTATATCTTGTCCCCGCATTGTCGGGCCTTGGCGCGCCGCATTGGCGTCCCGATGCGCGGGCTAGCATCAGCGGGCTCAGTTTCTCGGCGACCAAGGCGCATGTCGCCCGCGCCGCGCTGGAGGCGATGGCCCACCAGACCCATGACCTGAAAACAGCATTTGCTGCGGACGGTGCCGATTGGGCGGAATTGCGCATTGATGGCGGCATGGTTGCCAATGACTGGATGGCACAAGACCTCGCCGACATGCTCGCCATAGATGTCGAACGTCCGGCCTTTGTCGAAACAACGGCACTTGGCGCCGCAATGCTCGCTGCTGTTGGATGCGGAATATACAAATCACTTGAGGATGCCGCGGTCATGCGCGGCGGCGTGCAGCGCTTTATACCCAATATGGAAAAGCATGCACGCGACGCGCGGCTGGCCGGTTGGTCAAACGCCCTTGTGCGTGTCCTTCAATAGTCCAAGTCCCAGTTCACAACATCTTAACCATCTTACTGCAATGTACAGCCGCCCATGTGGCGAACGACATCGACAGGACCAAGAGATGGATAATTTGCGCGGATTTGAACCGTTTGGATCAGACCTTGATGCTGATTTACCCGCTTATACCCTCTTTGAGGACGAAGACGCAGCAATAGAGCCGCCACCATTCATATCTCGCGACGAACGCCGGATGCAGGTTCGCGCGTTAAATTTTTGGACGTCGCAGCTCCACGACAAAAATTTCCCAAGCATCGAAGAACTCGATCCATCGGCCATCGAAGATTTCCGCGACTACAGCGTTCTTCTCGATTTTACCTCGGGCATCGAAAATCCGTCCATTGACTATCTTGGCGATAAATTGCGCGCCGAATGCGGTTTAAGCGCGGACGTCACGTATCTGGATGAAGTTCCCCGAAACTCTCTGCTGTCGCGCATTACCGACCATTATCTTCAAATCATTGCCAACCACGCGCCCATCGGCTTCGAAACCGAGTTTGTGAACGATCGCGGCAATGTCCTCATGTACCGCGGCATTTTGCTGCCCTATTCGACGGATGATGACACGATCGATTTCATTTACGGCGTCATCAACTGGAAAGAAACCGCGCCTGCAGACATTAGCGGGCCGTTGCAGATTGAAGTTGAACACGCGCGCGCAGCGTTGCCGCCGCGGCAGGAACACGTCCCTCTATGGGCAGACGGCCCGATGGCGGGGCAGCTGGATGACGCAGCGCCGTGTGATGACGTACAAAGCGATGAACCCTATCCGCTGCAGACGATAGCAGCTGATGAAAATGCAAGCCTTGCCGACTGGCTGGATACCGCACGGCAATGTGTAGAACAGGCGCGCGATGCAGATCTTCGGACGCGCGATGCCTTGTATCAGGCGATTGGACGCGCATACGACTTTGCCTTGATTGCCGCCAATCACCCTGCCGATTATGGCGAACTGCTTCATGATGCCGGCCTGAAAGCACAGGAACGCGCACCATTTACGCCCATCGTTAAGCTGGTTTTTGGTGCAGGTTATGACAAAACCCGCTTAACCGAATTTGCCACAGCGCTCCAATTTGCGCAGCGCAATGCCGTTCCGATAGGAACGTTCGCGACGATCCTCGCTGGCTTTGACGGCGGCTTGAAAGCCATTGTCGCCGCCGAACGTCGCGCCAAGAAAATCGCTGCAGGCGTCGAACCAGCCACCGCGGCAACCGACGACCCACGTGCGCGTTTGCGCTCGGCACGTAAGCGCGACCTCCGCGAATTTGCAGGCGCAGGCGACGAATTTGTTTTGCTTGTTGCCCGCCGCGATGCCGATGGCAGCGTTGCGATTGTCGGATCAGTTCAAGGCGACGCCGCGCTCACCGAAAAGGCATTGCGCAAAGCCGACGTCTGACTTGTTTCGCAGGGCATTAATGCTTAACGCGTTGGTCAGATGACTGACGCCCTTGCCCTCGCCTACGCCCAACGCCTGATTTCCTGCGAAAGCGTGACACCAGCGCAGGGCGCCGTATTTGACGCGCTAGAGGACATGCTGAAGCCTATGGGCTTTCGCGTTGACCGTTTTGTATCGGGCACGGGCGATGACAATCCAGCGCATGGTGCGCCCGTCGAAAATCTGTTTGCCATTCGCGAATCCGGAGGGCGTCACTTCGCCTTTGCCGGGCATCTTGATGTCGTGCCGCCGGGCGCTGGCTGGGCAAGCGACCCTTTCGTTCCCCAGATAAAGGGCGATTTGCTTCACGGTCGCGGCGCAGTCGATATGAAGGGCAGCATCGCCGCATTCGTCGCGGCATTGCACGAGATCCCCGCTGACGCAGGGACAATCAGCCTGATCATTACGGGTGATGAAGAAGGGCCAGCGATTTACGGCACCCGTGCCTTAATCGATCATATGCAAGCACTCGGCACGATCCCCGATGCCTGCCTTGTCGGCGAACCCACCAGCGTGAACCGGCTTGGCGACATGATGAAAATCGGTCGCCGTGGTTCGGTTAACATGTGGATTTCGGTTGCCGGAACGCAGGGCCATGTCGCCTATCCGCATTTGGCCGATAACCCCATTCCAAAGCTCGTGGCGATATTGTCGGAGATCGAAGCGATTACGCTCGATGCGGGCACCGACTGGTTTCAGCCAAGCAATATTGAAATCACGGACCTGGCTGTCGGCAACAAAGCGACCAACGTCATTCCGGCAAAGGCAGAAGCCAGATTGTCGATCCGGTTCAACGACCTGCAAAGCGGCGAGGCGCTTGTTGCGTGGATGCAAGAGCTTGTCGAAAAGGGCGGCGGCAACCTGACCGCCATGATTTCGGGCGAAGCGTTCCTGACCCCGCCGGGCGAACTGTCGGCGGCCATTTCTGAGGCTGTTGAGGGCGTTATGGGCATAAAACCCGAACCATCGACCACGGGCGGAACTTCCGATGCGCGGTTCCTGACGAAAATCTGTCCCGTCGTTGAATTCGGGCTGTGCAACGCAACAATGCATAAGTTGGACGAAGCGGTGGCCATTGCGGACCTCACCGCGCTCACGGAAATCTACCGTCGCGTCGCGATCCGGATACTTGGCAGCTAGGGTCAGGACCTAGCTTTTCAGCATGATATACAGCGCGCCTGCCCCGCCATGCCGGGGGTGCGCGTTACGGACCACAGAGATACTCCGCGCGTGTCGTGACGCCGCTAGCCAATCGCGCACAACGGCTGCAATCGCGCCCCTGCCCTGACCACTCGCGCGATCATGCGCGCGTTGCTTGCCAGTGACCAAAAGGACGACCTTCATCCTTTGCGCTATCGCCTGTTCAAGTGCGCCGTCGAGCCGCGCATAGGCACCCGACAATGACGCGTCGTGCAAATCCACGCTGACATCGGGCATGATGCTACCGCGCGTGATCCGTCGGTCCCAATGACCATCCAGATTGTGCGGAACAGGCGCAATCTTGCTTTGTTTTGCGGCAACAATCTTCGCAGCTTCGGTGCGTACCGGCTTCGGCTTTGCAGTTAGATGCTTGGCCAAAAGCGCTTTGTCCGACGCAGCCGCAACCACGGGCTGCGGCTTTGGTTTGGTTACATGTATTGGGCTGACCGTGGAGATAACTTTCCCCCACAGTGCCTTTTCATTGCTGTCCAAATGCCGCGCCATGGCGAATTTATAGCCCGAGCCGGGTGACTGCCGCCTTGGGTAAGAAAATCAGCGCCGCGCCGCGTGCTGCCATACCGCCAGCGATGGCACGTGCCCGGTCACCTGCCCCCCAAAATGTATCAATCCGGTTTGCGCCCTTGATCGCGCCGCCGGTGTCTTGCGCCACCCAAATGCCGTTCGGTTCGGCACGGTCCATCGACAGCCACAATGGCGCACCCAGCGGGATAAACTTGACGTCGACCGCGACGCTTGCTTCGCCCACGACAGGATAGCCCATTGCTCCAAGCGGCCCAGCGCCCGTCAGTTCGCGGAAAAACACAAAGCTTTTATTTTCCTGCATGACTTTGCGGCCATCTTCAGGATTGGCACGCAAATAGGCGACAATGCCCTGCATCGAACCATCGGTGATGAGGCCGCGATCCTTCATCAACCGGCCAATGCCGGTGTAGCCACGCCCGTTTTGGCTTTCATAGCCAATACGCATCACACCGCCATCGGGCAGCCTGAGCCGTCCGGACCCCTGAATTTGCAGGAAGAAGAATTCGATGGGATCATTGGCATATGCGATTTCAAGGCCGCGGCCTGCCAAAGAGCCATTTTCAATCGCGGCGCGATCATCATATTGCACCAACTTGGTGCCGTTGACTTTGCCGCGGATATTCTTGCCCTTTAAATCATCGGAAAACAGCCCAAGGTCGACATCAATCAGGTCAGATGGCCGTTTGTAGACCGGCACTTCACAACTCGCCTGCCGCGTGCGGCAACCGGCAATCTCGGGTTCATAATAGCCTGTGGCGAACGCTTTGCCGTTACCGACTTGCACCGCGTCCATATACGCCGCGAAGAAGGATATCGCGTCACCCGTCCATGTTTTTACAGCGTCGCAGGCGGGAACCCAATCGGCACCTTGCGTAAGGCCGCTGCTGTCAGTGCGCCGAACAAGGCCGGGACAGCTGGTGCGAAAACTATCCATGGCAAGCTGTGCCTTGCGGGCATCGACCTGCAGCGATCCAATTTCTGGACCACGCACGACGCCTAAGCTCGCCGCCGTCGAACCGTCGCCTGTTTGCACGGGCGCAGCAAACGTTGCCGCAGGCGTAGATGGAATGGGCTTGGCTGCCTTTTCAGGCAAACCGGCGTCAGGCGATGGACGTGATGCGCCCGTTGATGCGGTCGGCACGCCATTTGGGATGATGCCGCCCGAACAAGCAGACAGGGTAAGAGCGGATAAGCCTAGGGCAAAAAGGGCGCGTTTCATCGCCCGGGTGAATCAGACCGAGTCGGTTTCGTCAAGCTTCCAGTTGCGGCCGCCTGACTTAACATCGCGCATGAACGTCCAAATATCATGCGTTTCAACAGCGTCGGTCATCGAACCGCCGATGATATTGCCTTCGGCATCCTTCACCATCGCGGCGATGTCGGCATCAAACCGAACGGTAACACGCGCCATTGGATGGTCGTAGCTGGCATCGACAACACGCACTTCGTCGATCCGCACCAATCGGTTCGCCAATGTCTCTCCGCGCGCTTCGCGACCATCAATGGCCTCGGCAAAGCTATCAAACACATCATCGTCGCACAGGAAACGCAGCGCTTCCTTGTCACCACGCCAATAGGCCTCAAGCACCATTTTGTAGGCGGTTTTGGATCCTTCTACGAACAGCCCGAGGTCAAAGCTCCGGTCCGCATTGGCAATTGCCTTGATGCCGCTTTGTGCAGCCATATCGACATTTGAGATTTCGTTCGCAGGAATGGCCGCTGCGGCATCAGTGCCTGCCGCAGGCTGACGCAGCATAGGCTGGGCTGTCGTTTCAATCGGACGACGCGCAACGGGTTCCTGTTCGTGGCCCGTGCGTTTACCAAGCACCGAATAAAGCCGAAGGCCGAGGAACGCTGCAACAAGAGCAAGCAATACAATAGTGAACGTCACAACGCCTCCATGCGCCAAATAAGTCCGGCATAAAATTTAGATGGTATGGAATATCTCCCATCCAGCTCCGCCTCAATACCATATAAGCACTAATGTTGCGGGTTCAAAGGGCTTTACCCAAAGAAAAGTGCGGCTTGCCGCATGTGCAACAATCATTGCCCTTTGCCGGTCACCCTGCTAGGCGCGACGGCCATGAGGGGGCGCGATTTGGCGTCTATGACAATCAATAGGAAAGCACGACATCACATGGCTGACGAAGCAGGCACCATCGTTTCCGAAAATGTAAAAGCCAATGGCGCAGATACCGCACCTGCGGTGGGTATGTTGAACCAGTATATCAAGGACTTGTCGGTAGAAAACCCGAATGCTCCGCACAGCTTTAACTGGGAAGTGACCCCGCAAATCGACGTCCAGGTGAACATTCTGGCCAATGCCATCACCGATGAAGTGCACGAAATCACCTTGAAACTCGCGGTCAAAGCCGAAAGCGAAAATGGCGTCCATTTCTCGGTCGAGCTCGAGTACGGCACGCTATTTGGTCTGCGCAATGTCAGCGACGAGCAAGCGCACCCGTTCCTTTTCGGTGAAGCACCGCGTTTGATGTTCCCGTTTGCACGCCGGATTGTCGCCGATGCCGTTCGCGACGCAGGCTATCCACCGCTCGTTCTCGAACCGATCGATTTCAACGCATTGTATATCCAGCAGATCACGCAAGCACAGCAGATGGCAGAAACGCAGCCTGCAGGCGAAGCCTGAAGCCGTAGGCACCAGGTGAACATATGAGCCTGGTTCGAAACAGCATTACCATTGGGGGGCTGACTTTGGTTAGCCGCGTGCTTGGTCTTGTGCGCGATATGTTGATGGCGCGCTATGTCGGTGCAGGCCTTGCGTCCGACGCGTTTCTGATTGCATGGCGACTGCCGAACCTGTTTCGTGCATTGTTCGCCGAAGGCGCATTCGCGGCGGTTTTTGTACCTCTGTTCAACAAAAAAATGACCGAGGCGGAACGCGAAAAGGCACAATCGGGCCTCACCGCCGCGCGCACATTCGCGAGCCAAGTGCTTTCGGTGCTGTTTCCATTTCTGGTACTGTTCACGGGCATCATGATGCTGGCGGCGGGTCCGGTTGTCTGGGCGATGACCGGCGGCTTCCCCGATGGCGGGCCGGAGAAATTTGCGCTCGCACGCCATCTCACGATTATCACTTTTCCCTATCTCGCGCTCATCTCGTTGGTGTCACTGCTTGGCGGGATATTGAATTCGCTGAACCGTTTCTGGGTTAATGCCGCCGCGCCGATATTGCTGAATATCTGCATGATTATCGCGCTGATTTTCTTCCGTGGTGACAGCGAAGTTGAAACGGCGGTCACGCAGGCGATAGCGGTCACCGTATCCGGCGCGCTCCAATTGCTTTGGCTCATGTGGGCATGCCACCGCGCGGGGGCCAGCCTGAAGCTTGCGTTGCCACGTCTAACGCCCGACGTAAAATTGATGCTCGCATTGATTGCGCCAGCCGCGATTGGCCAAGGCGCCATTCAATTCAACCTTCTTATCTCAACCTCGCTCGCGGCGCGGTTCTTGCCAGAAGGGTCGGTGTCTTGGCTCTATTATGCAGACCGTTTAAATCAGCTGCCATTGGGATTGATTGGCATCGCAATTGGTACCGCGATCCTGCCTGCGCTTTCGCGGCAAATCGCCGGTGCCGATAGCAAGGCAGCGTCCGACACGCAAAATCGCGCCGTCGAACTAGCGTTGTTCTTTGCGATGCCCGCAACGGCGGCTCTGATCGTTTCGGCGATACCAATCGTCCATGGCATATTTGAACATGGCGCATTCACAGCAGCCGACACGCGGGGGACCGCCGCTGTCCTGATGGCTTTTTCCGCCGGCGTACCGGCTTATGTCCTTATCAAGGTGCTGACACCCGGATTTTACGCGCGCAGCGACACCAAAACGCCGCTGCGGTTGGCTTTGTGGTCGATGTTGGTGAACCTTATCGGTAACCTCATTCTTATTTGGCCGCTCGCACATATCGGCGTTGGCGTTGCGACTGGGATATCGGCCTGGGTCAATGTCGCCTTGCTGTGGTTCACCTTGCGCAAACGCGGGCATATCGCGGTCGATGCGCGGCTCAAGCAAAAGGCGTGGCGCATTGTTCTGGCTGCAGCATTGATGGGTGTCGCGCTGTTTTTCGGCAATGAAATCATTGAAGACCAATTGGGCACGGGATTGTGGCGACGCATCGCTGTGCTGTCGGTCCTCGTCAGCGCTGGCGGCGCTGTATATGCGCTGGCCATATTGCTTTTTGGCGCTTACCGAATTCAAGAATTGAAATCCCTGTTCCGCCGGCGTGCAGCCTCGCCTGCGGCCAATATAAGCGAGTAATCATCATGCGCGTCGTTTCTGGCATTCAACCCACCGGCAATCTGCATTTGGGCAATTATCTGGGTGCGATCCGCAACTGGGTGAAAATGCAGGATGAAATGGAATGCCTTTACTTCCTTGCCGATTTGCACGCGATTTCGATGCCGCATGTTCCGGCCGAATTGACGGCGAACACGCGCGAAATGGCCGCGGCCTTGCTCGCGTGCGGATTGGACACCGACAAGGCGATATTGTTCAACCAAGCGCAGGTCCCTGCCCATGCGGAGCTACAGTGGTTGCTCACCGGCACCGCGCGCATGGGTTGGCTGAACCGCATGACGCAGTTCAAGGACAAGTCGGGCAAGAACCGCGAAGGCGCCAGCATTGCGCTGTTCACCTACCCCGTGCTTCAGGCTGCCGACGTCTTATTGTATCAGGCGACGCATGTTCCGGTCGGCGAAGACCAAAAGCAGCATTTGGAACTGGCGCGCGACATTGCCCAGAAGTTCAACACGGATTTCGGCAACGGCACCGATATCTTCACCTTGCCCGATCCCATCATTCCCAAAGAAACCGCGCGCATCATGTCCCTGCGCGACGGCAGTTCGAAAATGTCAAAGTCGGATCCAAGCGATATGAGCCGGATTAACCTGATAGACGATGCCGACACCATCCTGAGCAAAATCAAGAAGGCCAAGACGGATCCTGAGCCGCTTCCGTCGGAACCTGCGGGCCTTGAAGGCCGTCCCGAAGCGAAAAATCTTGTCGGCATTTACGCCGCCTTTGCCGATGAGACTGTCGAGGCGACACTATCGCGTTTCGGCGATCAGGGCTTTGGCGCATTTAAACCGGCATTGGCCGAAATCGTCATTGAACATCTGCGTCCCATTTCCGAACGCTTCGCTGTTCTGAAGGATGATCACGAGCAAATAGACGCTGCGCTTGCCAAGGGGGCAGCGAAAGCGCGTGAGCTTGGCGGACCAACGTTGAAGGCAGCTTATGCCGCGCTGGGTCTGCTGCGCTAAATTGTGCGCTAGTGCCGTTCAACCACAGTTCAGCGAAACTATTGTAACGTAATGGCGTTGTATTATTGAAGGCGCTCGGTCGCTGCTTAGGGGATTTGAAATGATGAAGAAGGTCGCAACTTTTCTTGCTCCGATAGCAATGCTGGCACTTGGTGCCTGTGCAACGCCGTTTAACGCGGATGTCTCGCGTTTTCAGGAATTGCCCGCACCGCAAGGCCAGACCTTTGTTATCCGCGCGGCCAACCCGGACAATGCAGGCGGCATTGAATTTGGCCAATATGCGGCTTTGGTTGCAAGCGAGCTTCAGGAAATCGGTTATGTGCCCGCGTCGGGCGCAAATGCCGATATGACCGTCTCGCTCGATTATGCGGTCGATCAGGGCAAGGAACGCAACATCGTTCGCCAAGATCCGTTTTATGACCCTTATTGGGGCTTTGGCAGCTTTTACCGGCCCTATGTCGTGCGCACCCGTCGCGGCGCGCGTTACGTCGTCGGCTATTATGATCCATTTTTGTATAGCGGCTTCAACCGCCCCTATGAAATCGACAGCTTCACAGTATTCACGGCCAATCTCGATATGAAGATTGACCGTAATGGCGATGGCAAGCGCTTGTTTGAAGGCAAGGCGGAAGCCAAGTCGCGGTCAAACAAGCTGCCTTATCTGGTGCCAAATCTGGTTGAGGCGATGTTTACAGGATTCCCCGGCAATGGCGGCGAAACAGTCCGTATCTCGGTTGCGCCAGAGGAAAAGCGCTAACCCGCTCAACTAAGCACTTCGCGAAATCGGCGAAGCTTGGAGATCAGACCCCGCAACTCAGCTCGGTTTGGCCATAGGCCGTGCCCTCACCGCGGGTGCTGGATATGCCGGCGTAAAGTTCAGTTGCCCTGAATATGCCATCGGGCCCAATGTTAAACCCATTGTCGCGGAAAACGGTAATGACCTTAGCTGGCGGGTCCGCGAAATATAGCGATTGCGATTCATAATGCTGGCCAAGCGCCGTGAGCGACAATCCATCAAATGAACGGCGCAGGCGCGCATAGCTGCTTTTGCCTTCGACCTTGGCATAGGCTTTTTCGCGTGCAGCCTCGTTAGCATATTCTTTCGCTTCCAATGCTTGCCATTGCGCCCGAAGCCGCGCGCCAATTTTGGTAAATTCCGCGCCAATCTCACCACTGAAGGCGCATGTTTGCGGATTGAAGCCAATGGCAATCGGTTTTCCGCCCAAGCGCGCCAATATGGATTTTCCATCGGCCAGATAGCCGTAGCGATTATCCGGAAGCTTCACCTCAATGAAGTCGTCGGCGGTAAGGCCAACAAGTTTCAGCGTGGTATCTGCGCGCGCACGATCAATAAGCGCGCTATCCGACGCCGTCGTCGCCCACACATCAACGGGCATATCAACAACCCATGATTGATCGTTCAGCAAGGTGACAAGCTCGGGTGGCTTCGACGGTGAAAGATTGACCATCGCGATGAAGCCATTGCCGTCGCTCAATGCAATCCAACCATCGCCGGGCGGTGAACCCGGCTGAACAACGCCTGTCACTTGCGATCCGCGCGGCAGCTTGCCCAATATCACGCTTTCGGCCGTGCTCGGCTTGTCGCGAATATTCGCCTCGGTCATTGTGAAGAAAATTTCGGCCGCGGCCGTCGCGCTTGTGCTCTGATCGACAGCAGGTGTTACCGAACCGTTCTGCATGTCATCAAGGACGAACAGCCAGAAGTATAAACCAACGAAAATCAGCAGAATAATCAGCGCCGCGACAGGCATCACCCGTGAACGTTTGGGGGCAGCCCGGGACACAGGTCGCGCTTTCAGCGAAGCGCCGCAATGTGCACAAAATAGCGCGCGAACCGCATTTGCCGACCCGCATGACGCACAAGATTGTCCCATCGCATCCCTTCCGATTCCCTATAAGTGGATAGGCTCTGGAAAGGATGTTGAAAAGGGGTGGATTACGCTTCGAGCTGACGGAGCAGCGCGCGGACATCATTGTCCATGTCGCTGTCCTGCTGACGCAAGCCTTCGACCAAGCGCACGGCGTGAATTACCGTCGAATGGTCACGTCCGCCAAATTTGCGTCCGATTTCCGGATAGCTACGCGGTGTCATGACCTTGGCGAGATACATGGCGACCTGACGCGGGCGGACAACGGCGCGCGCTCGGCGCTTCGATGACATTTCGCTCCGGTCGATGCGATAATATTCGCATACCGCACGTTGAATTTCGTCGATGGTGATACGGCGGCGGCAAGCGCTCAAAATATCTTTCAGCTGCTCTTCCGCCAAGGTCCGGGTCACTGGCTTGCCGGTCAGCTGGGCATATGCCAGCAGCTTGTTCAGGCCACCTTCGAGTTCGCGGACATTGCGGCTGATGGTGCGGGCCAGAAATTCGATCACATCTTCACCAACTTGCGCTTCGGGCATGTTGGCAAGGCGTTGTTCGAGAATCAGGCGGCGCAGTTCCAGGTCCGCTGGTTGAATGTCCGCGACCAGACCCATCGACAGACGCGACAGGATGCGCTGATCCACGCCGTCAAGCGCTTGCGGTGCGCGGTCGGCAGCAACGACGAGGCGTTTGCCGGCACCGATGATGGCGTCGATGGTGTGGAGGAACTCTTCCTGCGTCGATACCTTGCCAATGATGAACTGAATATCGTCAATCAACAGCACATCGACGGCACGCAAGCGCGCCTTGAATTCCATGACTTCCTTGCGCCGCATCGCGGTCACAAATTCCATCATGAATTTTTCTGCAGACATATAAATGATCTGCGCGTCGGGGTTCACTTCGGCATAAGCGTGACCGATGGCATGCATCAGGTGGGTTTTACCCTGACCCGTTGCCGCTTGAAGATAAAGGGGATTGAACAGCGGCTTGTCTTTCGACGCCACGCGTTCTGCAGCACTGAGCGCGAGAACATTGGTTTGGCCTTTAACGAAATTCGCAAACGTCATGCGCGGATCAAGTGCCGAACGTGGCGGCAGAGCATCATTCGCTTCTTGCGCAACAATGCGTTCGGCGTTTGTCGACGCACGGAGCAATTCGACGCGTGGTGCACCGGGGCGTGTGCGGATCTTAAGCTGCTTCACGCTTTTATTGGTGCTCGACCAAGCCAAACGCAGGCGATCGGCATAATGATCCGACACCCAACTTGCCGAAAAATCGGAGGGCAAAAGAAGTTCGAGCGTACCCGTCAGGTCACAAAAATCACCAAGGGTGATGGAGCGAATCCATTGGCCATATATTTGCGCGCCCAAATCGCGACGCAAGCCAGATGAGATTGTCTGCCAATCACCATCAAAACGGGATTTCAACGTCAGGCCGGCATTTTCGCCATGTGATTGATCTAATGTCATATGCGATACTGATTTATCTTCGGCCAACGTGCCTGCCCCCAATTTTCCACCCCATCCAGACCAACACAACCGCGCGCTATCTGCCCACATGCGAAGCGCACAGACAGTCACTATGCATTTGTTGCCAAATGCAGCAGTCGCGATGTCTTATTCTCCATGTGAGGCACTGCCCGACTGTCGTCATGCATTGCTGGAAACAGTTTCTTAGACCGCTCGAAACGAGTCGATCAAGTGCAGCGCTGCAAAAAAAATGAAATAAATGGCATTGACTCGGCAACAGCCAAGCAAATGCGTCAATTAATTTTTAAGCACTTAATTTTGCTCACTTTTTTGCAAAAACCCCTGTGAATATCTTCCGAATCGCGGGAAATCCGTCGCCTTTGGCTTTGTGACAGTGGGCAATAAAAAACCCGCCGGGAAAACGGCGGGTTTCAAATTTTAAGGCTGGACCAGCCAGCCTATAAAACATGGGTTAAGCGAGACCGCCAACCGCCTTTGTGAGGCGACCAAATTTGCGCGATGCTGTGTTCTTATGCAGAACGCCCTTGGATACGCCACGCGCCAATTCAGGCTGTGCAGCAGCGAGTGCAGCAGCGGCTGCCGACTTGTCACCGAGTTCAATCGCCGACTCTACCTTTTTGATGAAGGTACGGATGCGGCTGACGCGTGCGCCATTAACTTCGGTGCGACGCGCATTGCGACGGATACGCTTTTTTGCTTGCGGCGTATTGGCCATTTTTATCCTCGAATTTCGATATTTGCGGAGACGTCTTTATGAAACACGTCCGTTGAAGGAGCGGCCCTTAACCCTGCCCAACAGATTCGTCAACCTCGAAATACCGCACTATCGCTGACATTTCGCGCAGTAAAAGGTCGAGCGCCCCGAATCAACGCGCCGTTGAACAGGCGCGCCGCAACCGCAGTCCTGCCCTTCGCGGCCATAGACGCGCCAATCCTTGGCAAAGTAGCCAAGTTCTCCGTCGGGTGCAGCAAAGTCACGCAAGGTCGATCCGCCAGCCGCGATCGCCGCCGTCAGCACCTCTTTAATCGCCACAACAAGGCGCACTAGCCTAGGCTTGCTAATTGAGCTGGCTGGCGCCCGCGGGTCAATGCCGGCCATGTGCAGCGCCTCACACACATAGATATTGCCTAAGCCTGCGACGATATTCTGGTTGAGCAGCATGGCTTTAATAGGGGCCTTGCGGTCGTGCAGCGCATCGCGCAGCACAGTTGCATCAAATGCCGGCGACAAAGGCTCCGGCCCCATTTTTTCAAAAAAGCGATAGCTGTCCAATTTGGCCGAATCGATAATATCGAGCGAACCAAAGCGGCGGTGGTCATTCAACGCGACAACCCGACCGCTGGCTGTTTCCAGAATGAAATGGTCATGCTTTTCGATTTCCGCAGGATCCACACGCCATCGTCCGGACATGCCCAAATGGAATATCAGCGTATCCTCACGATCGGTATGCATAAGGCCATATTTGGCGCGCCGCCCGAGCGTTTCGATTCGCGCGCCCGTCAACCGCTGACGCAGATCGACCGGGATGGGCCAGCGCAAGTCCGCACGGCGCGGTTCAGCCCGCACGATAATCTCGCCTTCAAGCACCGAACGCAGGCCGGCGACTGTGGTTTCCACTTCAGGTAATTCTGGCATATCGTTTTGCACCCAGGGTCAGGACCTATTGAATGCACCGTCGCGGCGTCAAAATGGCAAAGATATCGAAGTAAAATGTCCGCCGCAGGCAGTTATTCTGCCTGCAAGGGCATTTTGCTTTGAGATCGAAGCCATTTTGGCGTCCTTCGGATTTGACCCATATTGTCCATTGCTGCGTTGGCAAGCTTGGACTTAGAACCACTAAGTCCGGCGCTTGCCGCCTTGCACTAAACAATATGGCCTCAAACCGCGATGGTGCATTTAATAGGTCCTGACCCTAACAGCCTTTGCGGCTGGCGCAACAATCGGCTAGAGGCTGCAGAATGAATGATACGGTATCCTTTGGCTATGAACAGGTTAGCCCTGAAGAAAAGACAAAACGCGTAGGCGGCGTCTTTTCCAATGTCGCGCGCAAATATGACATCATGAATGATGCGATGTCCGGCGGCATGCATCGCCTTTGGAAAGACACCTTTGTGCGCCGTGTGAAACCGCGCGAGGGCGAAGATATCCTCGATATGGCGGGCGGAACGGGCGACATCGCGTTCCGCATGGAAAAATCAGGCGCGCAGGTCACGGTATCCGACATCAATGAAGACATGTTGGACGTCGGTATGGAGCGCGCGATGAAGCGCGGGATCGACAGCCTGATCTGGTCCCCGCAAAATGCCGAAACGCTCAGCTTTCCCGATGCGCATTTTGATGCCTACACAATTGCGTTCGGTATCCGCAACGTCACCGACATTCCCAAGGCACTGCGCGAGGCACATCGCGTGCTGCGTTATGGTGGCCGCTTCTTCTGCCTCGAATTTTCGACCGTTGAATGGCCTGGCCTCGCACAAATTTACGACGTCTATTCGGACAAGCTTGTCCCTAAGCTTGGTAAAGCCATCGCGGGTGATGAGGACAGCTATCGATATCTCGTCGAATCGATCCGCCGTTTCCCCGACATGCAAAATTTTAAGCGCATGATTGGCGAAGCTGGCTTTGTGCAAACGAAGGTAGAACCCATTTTGGGCGGACTTGTTGCCATTCATAGCGGCTGGAAGGTTTAACTTCCGCGCTGATGACACGTCCTGCAACCCATATTTTCCGTTTGCTCAAATGGGGCCGCATTCTCGCGCGGCACGGTGCGCTGCGCGCGATCGAAGCGGATCGGAACACGCCGCCGCAAGTTAAACGCCTTTGCCGTATCGCGCGCATCGGAACGCGTCAGCCCAATGTGCCCGATTATGCCGGCGCCTTTCGCGCCATTGGCCCTGCGGCCATTAAGCTTGGGCAAACGCTTGCGACCCGTCCCGATATCATCGGTGAGGAAGCGGCCCGCAATCTGCTGTCGCTACAGGATCAGCTTCCGCCCGCACCGTTCGATCTTGTGTACGCACAAATCGACAGCAGCTTGAATAAACCGGCTGCAGAGCTGTTTGAGTATATCGACCCCGAACCCGTAGGCGCAGCTTCCATCGCGCAGGTGCACCGGGCACGCACAACCGAAGGCAAAGACGTCGCTGTCAAAGTGCTTCGTCCCGGTATTCGCGAACAATTTGCCCGTGACATCGAAACCTATGAATGGGCCGCAGCGCATTTGGAAGCATTGGGCGGCGAAGCTGCGCGCTTGCGACCACAGCTTGTCATAGCCAATCTGAAACGCTGGACCTTGCGCGAACTCGATTTGCGCCGCGAAGCCGCGAGCGCGTCTGAGTTGAAAGATGCCATGGTCGCCGTCGACGGCTATATGATCCCCGCCATTGATTGGGACCGGACGTCTGGCCGTGTGCTGACGCTGGAATGGGTCGATGGCGTTAAGATTGCTGACATCGATGCGTTAAAAGCCGCTGGCCACGATCTGAACAAAATGGCCGAAAAGCTCGTGCTGACATTTTTGCGGCAGGCGATTTCGGAAGGTTTCTTCCACGCCGACATGCATCAGGGCAATTTGTTCGTGCAGGCAGACGGTACGATTGTCGCCATCGATTTCGGCATCATGGGCCGCATCAACCGGCAAGCGCGTTTCTGGCTTGCGGAGATCCTCTACGGATTGACCACCGGCAATTACAAACGCGTCGCCGAAATCCATTTCGAAGCGCAATATGTGCCGAGCTACCATAATGTCGATGAATTCGCGACCGCCCTGCGCGCTGTTGGCGAGCCGACACGCGGCAAGCCCGTGAGCGAATTGTCGGTCGGGCAAATGCTCGACAGTCTATTCGCCATCACCCGCGATTTTGACATGCAAACGCAGCCGCATTTGCTGTTGCTGCAAAAGACGATGGTCATGGTCGAAGGCATTGCGACCTCGCTGAACCCAAGCATCAATTTGTGGGATGTTGCCGCACCCTATGTGCGCGAATGGATTCGCGGGGAGCTTGGCCCTGAAGCCATGCTCGCCGACGGTATTCGCAAGCAAGCCGAAACCTTGCAGATGATACCCGACCTCATCCGCCGCTTGGACGAACAGCTTCCCCGCAAGGGCAGCGCGCCGGAACCACCCCCGCTTCCGCCTGTACAGATCATTTGGGAACGTACGGACAAAAGCAACGGCTGGCGCTACATGATAGTGGCCTTACTGGCAGGCGCCATTGGCGCTGCGGGCATGTGGGCAGCGGGATTGAGCTGATGACTGAAAAACGCGTTCTCCTGATCGTCAGTGGCGGCATCGCCGCTTACAAAGCGCTTGAACTTGTGCGCTTGCTGAAGCGTCAGGGTGTTGCCGTTCGCGCAGTGATGACGAAAAGTGCGGCCGAATTTGTCACGCCGCTTTCGATGGGCGTCATGACCGAAGACCAAGTATATGGCGACATGTTCGACCTGAAGGAAGAACGCGAAATCGGGCATATTCAGCTCAGCCGTCAGGCCGACCTTGTGGTGATTTGTCCCGCCACTGCCAATATCCTTGCCAAGATGGCCGCTGGCATCGCTGATGATTTGGCCACAACTATTCTGCTCGCGACGGACAAACCCGTTCTGGCGGTGCCGGCAATGAATGTCCGCATGTGGAACCATCCCGCGACGCAGCGCAACTTGGCGCAGCTGCGCGCCGATGGCGTCCATATCATGAACCCCGATGAAGGGGCCATGGCGTGCGGCGAATTCGGCCCGGGCCGCCTGCCCGAACCGCCCGCCGTCGCCGAACAGATTTGCAGCATGTTGGGCGTGCCGTTCAATACGCAACTGGCTTCGGGCCGTTCGCCGACCACCATGCCAAGCGCGATGCCGCTTACCGCACAACCCGATTTTGCCGATGTCGATCACCGTCCGTTGTTTGGCAAACGCGTCCTTGTGACCGCCGGACCAACGCATGAGGCGATCGATCCTGTGCGCTACATCGCCAACCGCTCGTCGGGGCGTCAGGGTTTCGCGATTGCAGCAGCGGCGGCTGATCTGGGGGCTGAGGTTATACTGATAGCTGGCCCCGTGCATCTGCCAACGCCGCCCGGTGTCTTGCGCATTGATGTCGAAACCGCGCTGGAGATGCAGGCCGCGGTCGAGAACGCCCTGCCCGTCGACGCCGCAATCATGGTTGCCGCCGTCGCCGACTGGCGCGCTGCGCAAGCGCCGGACCAGAAGATCAAGAAAGATGGCAATGCCATTCCGCCGCTCGCTCTGACCGAGAACCCTGATATCCTTGCAAGCCTAGCCATGCACAAGCAGCGTCCGAAGCTCGTGATCGGCTTTGCCGCAGAAACCGAAAATATCATTGCCCATGCGCAGGCCAAGCTTGCAAAGAAAGGCTGCGACTGGATTGTCGCCAATGATGTGTCAGGCGATGTCATGGGCGGTGAGAACAACGCCTTTCATATCGTAACCAAAGCAGGCGTTGATAGCTGGCTGGAAAGCCCCAAGGACGTTATCGCACGAAAATTGATGGAGAAGGTCGCCGATGAGCTCGCAAAAAGTTGAAGTGCGCGTCAAGCGCCTGAACCATGGCGCGGGCTTGGCTTTGCCTGCATATGCGACATCGGGCGCGGCCGGCATGGACATTTGCGCCGCCGAAAGCCTGAACCTGCGCGCTGGTAAGCGCCATGCCGTCGCAACCGGCTTCGCTTTTGCCATTCCAGATGGATATGAAGTGCAGGTGCGCCCGCGTTCGGGTCTTGCGCTGAAGCATGGGATCACCTGCCTCAACACACCCGGAACCATCGACAGCGATTATCGCGGCGAAGTGAAGGTCATTCTGGCTAATCTGGGCGAAGATGATTTTATGATCAACAAAGGCGACCGGATTGCACAGATTGTGGTGGCACCTGTTACCCAGGGCCACTTGGTTGAGGTGGATGACCTTGACGAAACCGTGCGTGGCGCTGGGGGTTTCGGCTCAACAGGCGTATGACGCTTAGCGATCAACAGCTTGACCGTTACGCCCGCCACATTGTGTTGCGCGATATTGGCGGCGCGGGTCAAAGCAAATTATTGTCGAGCCATGTCCTGCTCATTGGCGCGGGCGGCATTGGCTGTCCGGCAATCCAATATCTGGCAGCAGCCGGCGTCGGAACGATCAGCGTTGTCGATGATGATGTGGTGGCGCTGTCCAATCTCCAGCGTCAAATTTTATACAGCGACCATGATATTGGCACCGCTAAGGTGGAAGCGGCTGGCGCGGCAGCGGCACGGCTAAACCCCGACATCACCTTCATCGCGCTTCGGCAGCGGATTGGCAAAGACACCCGCGCCGACATATTGGCGGGCGTCGATGTGGTGATCGATGGCAGCGACAATTTTACGACGCGCCTGATCGTCAATGACCTGTGCCTTGCGGCAAAGGTGCCGTTGGTCAGCGCCGCGATTGGGCAGTTTCACGGACAGATTGGCACATTCACAGGATGGCAGGCAGATGCGCCATGCTATCGCTGCTTCGTTGGTGATGCACACGACCCCGATGATTGCGACGATTGCGCCACACAAGGCGTTCTGGGCGCGATGTGCGGGCTTATGGGTAGCTTCGCGGCGATGGAGGCGATACGCGCGCTCACGGGCTTTGGAGAGCCGCAGCAGGGCAGACTGCACCTGTTCGACGGACTGACCCCATCGATGCGGTGGATCAAATTGCCCAAAGATCCGGCCTGCTCCAGCTGCGGCGGCTTAACCGCCTAAAAGTTCGTCCACCCATTTTGGAACAAGCTCCGTCGCCGGGCCATGGCGCGATTCATTGAACCAAGAACTGCCATGCGATGGTTCAAGGTTCAGCTCCAATGTGGCGATGCCGTTTTGACGCGCTTCACGCACAAGACCGGCGGCGGGATAGACTGCGCCTGACGTTCCGATGCTGACGAACAAATCAGCGCGGTTCAGGGCGTGGTAGATATCACCCATGCGGTAGGGCATTTCGCCGAACCAGACGATATCCGGCCGCAATTGGCCAGATATGCCGCACGATGGACAGGCCGGTCGGTCAATCAATGTGCCGCGCCAGCCATGGCGGACATCACAAGCGGTGCACCACGCGTTCAGATGCTCGCCATGCATATGCAGCAGGCGTTTGGTTCCTGCCCGTTCGTGCAAATCGTCGACATTCTGTGTCACCAAAAGCAAATTGCCGCTCCATTCGGCATCGAGCCGCGCCAGCGCATAATGCGCGGCATTTGGCTCCACCTGCTGAATACGTTCGCGGCGCATATCGTAGAACCGCAGCACAAGGTCAGGGTCGCGGGCAAAGGCCTCCGGCGTTGCGACATCTTCAACCTTATGCTGCTCCCACAATCCACCCGCACTTCGAAACGTATCAATACCGCTCTCGGCGCTGACACCTGCCCCTGTCAGAATGACGATGTTTTTGATTTGGCGATCCACATTTGCTCCTTCACCGTCCCGCTGTGGCCGACGTCGTACACAGCACAACTTGTTTCGGCTCCCTAATATAGTAAGACCCTGAAACAATATCAGGGTGACGGTTATGAAAATAGGTATCATTGGCAGCGCGGGCCGCATGGGGCAGGCTTTGGTCGACGCAGTTGCGGCGGATGGTCAGGCATATGCGGGCGGCGTCGACAAAGGCGATGATCTTGCCGCTTTGGTTGCGTCCAGTGATGTGCTCGTCGATTTTTCCAGCCCCCATGCGATTGAGGCGAACCTTGATGCATGCGTTGCTGCGGGCAAACCAATCGTCATTGGCACGACCGGACTGGAGGAGCGCCACCATTTCCTGATTGACGACGCAGCGCGCGACATTCCGGTTTTGCAAACGGGCAACACGTCATTGGGCGTAACCATGCTGTCAGCGCTCGTGCAGCAGGCCGCACGCCAATTGGGTGACGATTGGGATATCGAAATATTGGAGATGCACCACCGGCATAAGGTCGATGCCCCGTCTGGAACCGCCCTACTGCTGGGCGAAGCCGCAGCCAGCGGACGCGGCATCGACCTAAAGCAACATAGCGACCGTGGCCGCGACGGCATCACCGGCGCGCGCAAAGCGGGGGACATTGGCTTTGCATCCTTACGCGGCGGTAGCGTCGCAGGGGACCATCATGTCATTTTCGCGTCCGAACATGAACGGATCGAGCTTGTCCATCGCGCTGAAACCCGCGCGATATTCGCGCGCGGCGCGGTAAAAGCCGCTGTTTGGCTGACGCGCCAAAAAGCCGGCCGGTTCACTATGCAGGAAGTGCTTGGCCTTTGAAAAAGGCAGATATCTTCGAATTTTATCACCGGCTGGCGGAGGCGAACCCTGCGCCTGAAACCGAGCTGGCCTATGGCAACGCCTACCAATTGCTCGTTGCGGTCACTTGCTCTGCCCAATCGACGGATGTCGGCGTGAACAAAGCCACCAAGGCATTGTTTGCGGAGGTTAAGACGCCCGCACAAATGGTGGCGTTGGGGCTAGAAGGGCTGAAGGCGCATATCAAAACGATTGGCCTGTTTAACAACAAAGCCAAAAACGTGATTGCCCTTTCCGAGATATTAGTCCGCGACCATGCAGGCGAAGTCCCTGCCGACCGCGACGCGCTTGAGGCGCTACCCGGCGTTGGACGCAAGACCGCAAATGTCGTGATGAACACGGCCTTTGGCGCAGAGACCTTTGCCGTCGATACGCATATCTTCCGTGTCGGCAACCGGACTGGCATCGCGCCGGGCAAAACCGTTCTGGCCGTTGAAAAGGCGCTCGATAAAAAAACGCCGCAACCGTTTCGCGTTGGCGCGCATCATTGGCTGATCCTGCACGGTCGGTATATTTGCAAGGCGCGCACGCCGCAATGTTGGCGCTGTCCGGTCGCGGACTTATGCCGCTTCAAACTCAAAACTGCGCCGCCCACAATCAAGTCAGCTAAAGTTCAGACTGACACCGTTAAAGCGGCCGCTTAATATTGGAGAGCAAACATGCGTAAAATGCTGCTAATCATTCCTGCCATTGCTTTGCTTTCGGGCGGCGGCGCGATTGCGCTTTCCCGCGATACAGCGCCCGAACCCGTCAGAGTGGTCAGCGAGCCAAAAAGCTGCGTCACGATATCGCAGATACGGTCAACGAAAGTCATCGATAGCCGCAATATCGATTTCCGCATGGTCGGCGGCAAGACCTATCGCAACACCCTGCCACAAAGCTGCCCCGGTTTGAAATTTGAGGAGCGTTTTTCCTACCGCTCGTCGATCAACCAATTGTGCAGCGTCGATATTGTGCACGTTTTGCACGACCAAGGCGGCCGACTATATGAAGGTGCAGGATGCGGCCTTGGCAAGTTTCAGCAGATAGAGAAGCTTAGCGGCAAATAGCGTCAGTCCGGTTTTAACGCGACGTCCAAAAAGGTTCTCAAACGCCTTTGGGTCCTACTTCCCCGTCCAATTCCCAGGCCGCTTTTCGACAAACGCGGCCATGCCCTCTGTCTGATCTTCGGTGCCGAACAGACCATGGAACAGGCGGCGCTCGAATACGACACCTTGCTGCAATGTTGTTTCGAATGCGGCGTTGACCATTTCCTTGCATGCCAGCGCAGCCAATGGCGCCATGGCGGCAATCGCGGTTGCGGTTTTGATGGCTTCGTCGACCAGCTCAGCGGCGGGAACGACCTTTGCGACCAACCCAGAACGTTCGGACTCGTTTGCGTCCATCATGCGGCCCGTCAGGCACATTTCCATCGCCTTGGCCTTACCGATCGCGCGCGTTAGCCGCTGCGAACCGCCCATGCCGGGGGTGACCGCAAGTTTGATTTCAGGCTGCCCGAATTTTGCATTGTCGCCGGCAATGATAAAGTCCGCCATCATGGCAAGTTCGCATCCACCGCCAAGCGCAAAGCCGTTCACGGCCGCAATCCATGGCTTGCGTGTCGCGGTCACGCGGTCATAGCCTGCAAAAAAGTTGTGGCCATACATGTCCGCAAAGGACTGGCTTTGCATTTCCTTAATATCCGCGCCCGCAGCAAATGCCTTCTCACTGCCGGTCAGCACGGCACAGCGTTGGCTGTCATCGGCATCGAAAGCCGCAAATGCAGCAATGAGATCCGCCAGCACTTGGCTGTTCAGCGCGTTCAACGCTTGCGGACGGTTGAGCGTGATGAGCGTCACCGCACCGCGTTGTTCGACCAATATCGTTTCGTAGCTCATAGCGGCTTCCATTCTTCTTGTGCGGGTAACGGGGCAAAGATCGCATCGATAAGTGCGTCCGTAACGCCTTCGGCTGTCGCGGGATCCCATTTGGGGCTGTTGTCTTTATCCACGATTACGGCCCGCACGCCCTCAGCAAAGTCGGGGCGCACAATCACGCGGCTGGCGATACGATATTCCATGGCCATGTTATCGGCAAAGTCGGTGAGCTTGCTGCTCTCGGCCAATTGGCGCAGCGCAACTTTACAGGTTTGCGGGCTTTTGGTCCGCAAAGTCGCCAGCTCTTTCATCGCCCAATCGCTGTCATCGCCTTCCAAGCTTGCGAGAATATCCTCCAGCCTATCCGACGCAAAATGGCGGTTGATCTGAACTATAGTCTCAACGATTTTGGAATCGGGCGGCGTCACCGACAAGGTTCCCAATATGGCGTCAATCCGGTCTACATCCTCAGTTGCGATCCGCGACTTCGCCTCGGCTAGAAGATTGCTCGTCAGATAATGTGTGGCCAGCCCAAGCGACAGACAGCCTGCGCCTGCGATACGCGCGCCGGTAAGCGCCAGAAACTGGCCAACGCGTCCCTCAAGCCGCGAAAGATACCATCCACCGCCAACATCGGGAAACAAGCCAATGCCGGTTTCAGGCATGGCAAATTTTGTGTTCTCGGTCGCCACGCGGAAACGCGCAGGCTGGCTGATACCAACGCCGCCACCCATGGTGATACCGTCCATGAACGCCACAACCGGCTTGGGATAAGTGACCAGCAAATGGTTCAGTTGATATTCGTCGTGGAAGAATTGACGCCCGGATTCTCCGCCATCATTCATGGCCGAATTGCGCAAAAAGGCGATATCCCCACCCGCACAAAAACCGCGCCCGTCGGCATGATCAATAACCACGCACTTCACCGCAGGATCGTCCCGCCATTTCAGTAGGGCCGCCGTCATGGCATGCACCATCGGCAATGTCAGCGCATGCAGCGCCGATGGCCGGTTCAAGCTAATGAAACCGGCATGTCCTTCGACCTTAAGCAAAATATCATCGGTCATTGGCGTAACAAATCCCGGCCGATAATCATGCGCATGACTTGATTGGTGCCTTCCAAAATCGAATGCACGCGCAAGTCGCGCCAGAAGCGCTCAATGGGGTAATCGCGTAAATAGCCATAGCCGCCGAAAAGCTGCAGCGCCTTGTTCACTATCTCGCTTCCGCTGTCGGTTGACAGCCGCTTCGCCATCGCGGAAAAACGCGACTTGTCCGGTGCGTTCGCCGTGACCTTGGCCGCAGCAATGTAGAGCAACGCCCGCGCGGCTTCCAAATCGGTGGCCATGTCGGCGAGCATGAATTGCGTATTCTGAAAATCGGCGACGGGTTGGCCAAATTGCTGCCGCTCTTTGGTGTAGGCAATGGTTTCATCTAGGCAACGCTGCGCACCACCAAGCGAACACGCCCCGATGTTCAAGCGTCCGCCGTCCAAGCCCATCATCGCAAAGCGGAAACCATCCCCTTCTGCGCCCACGCGATTGGCCACCGGCACGCGGCAATCTTCAAAGATCACCTGCGCCGTGGGCGATGCATTCCAACCCAGCTTTTTCTCAGGCGCACCAAAGCTCAAACCCGGCGTATCCTTGTCGACCACAAGGCAGGTGACGCCCTTGGTCTTTTCTTCGCCTGTACGAACCATGACAACATATATGTCATTATAACCCGCGCCGGAGATAAACTGCTTGGTGCCGTTTACGATATAATGGTCACCATCGCGCCACGCGCTTGTCTTCAGCGCTGCCGCGTCCGATCCGCTGCCGGGTTCCGTGAGGCAATAGCTTGCGATTTTTTGCATCGACACAAGGTCAGGCAAATAACGCGCCTTAAGCTCCGCGCTGCCAAAGCAATCGATCATCCACGCAGCCATATTATGGATCGAAATGAAGGCGCTTGTGGCGGGGCAGCCATAGGCCATCGCCTCCATGATCAGCGCTGCTTCCAACCGTCCAAGGCCAGTGCCGCCCGATTCTTCAGAAACGTAAATGGCGCCAAAGCCAAGTTCGCCCGCCGCTTTCCAGACATCGACCGGATAATGCGACTTTTCGTCCCATTCGGCAGCATAAGGCGTAATCGCGTCCGCGGTGAATTTGCGCGCCATGTCTTGGATGGCGATCTGATCGTCCGTCAATTCAAATTGGTTTTGCATGACCTCTCCGTAGCATCGCGTTTTTCAGTTATCCAGCCATTAGCTTCGGGCAGCACACATATCGCGCCACCGGGCAAATCTAAGGGCACAATGATGTGTTCCATCCGCCGTGAAACCGTGCCCTTCGTAAAAAAGTGGAGCTGCCCAAAAAAAACTTGGCGCGATGCCGCTCCGCCTGCTAACCGACCGCTACAAGCACCCATAGCTCAGCTGGATAGAGCGCTGCCCTCCGAAGGCAGAGGCCAGAGGTTCGAATCCTCTTGGGTGCGCCATTTAAATCATTGATATATAACAATATTTAAACGCAGCGATGTGCCGATTGCGTCTTAAATAGCGCTTTTTAGCTATGCACAAATCGTGCACAAATTTCTATGTTCATTCGCCAACTTCCTGATTAGGCTGAGAGAGTCGAAGGAAGGCATTCTATGGCTAATGACGGTGATATTCGGATTGATCTGCGGGGTGACGGGCGGGTTATTCTCTACAAACGGGATAACCTCAAAGATCCTGTCTGGCAGGTTCGTGTCCGTGTTCCGAACTCCACTGGCTATAAGCGAATCAGCACCAAGACCTCGGATCAACGTGAAGCCGAACGCTTTGCCCTCAACTATTATGAAGAGCTGTATATCCACGTCAAAACCGGCGGCAGCATCAAGTCCAAGACCTTTAAACAGGTCTTTGCCGAATGGGAGAAGCACGTCGCAACGATGGGACATACTCGCAAGGGTGGATCTTGGGAAGACACCATTGAACGCATTCGGGTCTATGCCCTCACCTTCTTTGGTCCGATGCGAATGAACGATATCGGACCTGTCCAGTTTGCTGACTACTGGGAATGGCGGAAGAAGAACTACAACCGCACCAAGCCAACCAACGGCACATTGCGACGTGAACGGACATCTATCCTACCTGTGTTCAAATATGCCGTATCCAAGGGTTACATCACAGCAGTCCCAGATACCGATCCTCCAAAAGCTACACTAGAACGGCGACCAACCTTTACACTCGAAGAGTGGAAGAAGATCTACACGGCAGCACGGAAGTGGGTGACCGAAGGTCAGACCAAGGCAACCAGTCGACAGCGCAACCTTGCTCAGCTCTATATCCTGATACTGGCTAATACAGGTTTGCGGGTCGGTGAGCTTCGGGGGCTCCGCTGGGGTGATCTGCGTACCGTCAAAACCGAGGATGATACACGGCTGATTGCTGAGGTCAGAGGCAAGACCGGAGCCCGTGAGGTGGTGTTCCAAGCTGGCGCCCAGAAGTATGTTGAACGCCTATATGATCGGCGTATCGAAGAGTTGGGTGAGAACCCGCCTACCGATGAGGTGCTGTTCTGCCATAAGGACGGAACGCCTATCCAGTCGATGAAGACGGCGTTCAATGCGCTTCTCAAATTTGCTGGTGTGCCAATCGAACGTAATGGTGGATCACGGACGCTATATTCTCTCAGGCACTTCTATGCCACGATGCGGCTTTCGAACGACACTTCCCCGTTCCTACTGGCAAGACAGATGGGAACGTCAGTTGAGATGTTGGAGAAGTTTTACGGACAGACCGTATCGTCAGCCTTAGCTGCTCGGATATCGAAGGGCAATCAGACTGTCGGGGATGGAAGCGGCAAGGTCTATCCGTTTGGGTAAGGCAGCAAACTATTTGCTGATATCTAACGATATTTGATTATATCTCTTTGCGAAGATAGAGGACTCGACCATCTGGCAGTTTGACCATAGTTTCATCGGTTTCGCCACAGTTAGGAAAGATTATAACTTGCATAGTCTGAGGTGGATTAAAAATCTTGAGAGTGCCCTCTCCTCTGACACCTACAACTCCATTACCACCACATTTTGCTGGCGAGAGCATCTCAAATTCGACTTTTTGCTCTTGGTAAGTATCTCTCGTATCACTGGTGACAAGATACTGATTTGGTGCACTACTTGTTGCAGGAGCATCATTACTTAGATTGGCAGTCAGTGCTGAAGCGGTGACCCATCCTCTGTGCTCCTGCAGATAGTCAGGATTCACTACACGGACATACGCATAATTACTGGACGGGAGAAGGCACTCAACAAAAACTCTTGTTGAATTATCGATGCTTAGATACTGAGTTTCACCAAGAGCACTGGTCGCCTTATTATTAATTTTTTTCTCTGCTCCAGATGCTGGTCTGGCAAGCAAATGATGCTCTGACCCCGTGATGTCGCTCTCCTTTTCGATGAGTTGCGCACCTGAAGGACGCTCGGATTGACACTCTGCTGAAAGAGAGGCAAACCTCTCATCGATGCTTGGTGGGGTCGGCGCACACGACGAGAGCACAAGAGCGACTGCTGAAAAAGCAGAGAAGTTATCTGGTAAGACTTAATCATCGTCAATCACTCCTCAATGTATCCTTTAGACAACCACTTACTTCTGACAATACCAGGAGCAGCAATCGCATAACCAATCCAAACAATCCAACCAAGAAAAATCATCCACAAGAGCAATCCAAAATTCTAATTTTGCGGCACAAGTGGAAGGAGCGGTTATGAAACACATTAAGTTAGTTGTGGCAACAGCGCTCGTGTTGGCAGCAACACCCGCTTTCGCTGCGACCTTCGTTGGGTCGTTAGCGAGGGGGCGGAAAGATCCATTCATTTGGGGGACAGGTTGCTTCTATCGTGAGAACAATACTAATGTCAGATCAGCTTAACAAAACATTCTTCGCAATTCAGGAAATCCGATGATCAACGCTGCCGTCTTAACCCTAATGACCTTAAGTGCTCCAGCGATAGCGTCTCCTGATGCAGTAACCCCTGAAGTGGCAACAGCGAACGTCTGGCTTGAACAATTAGATGCCCAAAACTGGAATGAAAACTGGAAGGGCACAGGGAAATTATTCCAATCAAACCTAACTCAGGAGCAATGGACAAAAACAGCCCAAGCCGTTCGTGAGCCGCTCGGATCAGTCATTTCTCGACATATTCTCGGCGTCACAAAAACGACGACATTGCCGGGTGCCCCCGATGGCGAGTACGGAGTTTTAACATACAGTGCAGCGTTTACGAACAAGGCGAGTGCTGTCGAGACTGTCGTTCTCAGCCGTGATGGTGAACAATGGAAGATTGTCGGCTACTTCATCCGATAATTTTATTAAAAGTAGGACGGGAATGGGAAGGTTTATCCGTTTGGATGACGGATCACTGGTTGCTCAATACCAGCCAACTGCATCTTTTCTTGAAGTGCCGCTACTACGCTTTCCTCATCGAGACCTACTGCACGGGCAAAGGCTCTCGTAAAACCATAAATGTACACACGCCCCGGTAATGCCGAGAAGTCGTCATTCTCAATCGCTGCCAAAAAGCGCAGTGAGATTTTCGTGCGATCTGCAATCTCGTGCAGTGCAAGATTAGCGGTCAGCCGGGCTTGGTTAAGCCTAGCGCCAATCAATTCCATCTCGCCCACAAGCGGCTCTTTTTGAACAAAGCTCACCCAGATTCTCCCCCGAAGAATGCGATTTGCCGCTACGTCACACAAGCAAAACGAATCACCCTCGTTCGATTTTTACCACAAGTTATCCACAGGGTCGAATCTTGGGGAATACGGCGAATAGAGAGTTATTGTTTTTGGATCGTATCAGAGCCCACGACTGAGGAATGGGTTCTCGTTCGGGACGATCTCACCAACGATTTATTGGCAGCGATATGCGCTACGTATGATTGATCCATAAGCATTTTCAGACGCATATTCGATGTAAACAGACGTATTTAATCCGTCATCAGAGCGAGTGACGCTATATTCCTTGAATGTGCTTGGTGAGGGTATTTTTGCCATTAATTCAGACCGACATTCATCCACATCGGGATCGAATATCCTTCCCTCGGAGTAAAGCTTCACTGCGTAAATTAGAGTCACCAGACAGCAAACACCCATTACAATCCTTATGATTGCAGATGATTTTCCTTCTTTCATTTTGGTGCTCCCCCCGAAGACCGAAATCGTGAGGAGGTTACCTCATCAAACCAAATCTACTACCCGCCTCCGAGCCTCGCTGTCACCCTCAATATATCGCTGGGTGGTCTGTAGCGAGGAATGCCCCGCCAGATGCTGAACATCCCTGAGTGATCCACCAACGGTCGAGATCTTCCGAGCAGCATTCGTGATGAACGTCCGCCGTCCGCTATGCGATGAGCAACCGACCAGCCCCAAATCCCGATACCAACGTTGAAACAGGTTCACGATAGCTTGAGCGGATGTGTACGCTGACCTTTCTGTCTGAATAACGTGAGCACTTGGATCAATATCTCCGGCATCAAACAACTCGATGATCTTTGCTCTCAGTTGCCGGTTAATCGGAATAATCCGACCAGACATTCCCTTCGACGCATCATTGGTCAGATGGATGTATTCACCGACCTCGCCGTCAGCCCCGACGATCATTGACCACCGCAAAGCAGCGATCTCCTTCGCCCGAAGTCCTGCACGGATCGACAGCAGGAATATGACTTGGTTCCGAAGACCGTAACGGCGTCCATTGATGTGGTTGAGTACTGCCTCAACCTGTGATCGGTTCAGAATTTTAGCTTGTTTGCCGATACCCATAAAAACTCCTAAGTGATTATATTTACTCAGGTTTTACCAGTAATATAATCGCTTAGGATCGTACACAGCCCGTGCGCTGAGAAAAATGATTCCGGATCAACGGCTTAAAAGGACTGGTTATATTTGTGCAATTATATAACTTCTTTTCGGTACAGTCTGGGGAGAGATGCGGATGAAAGCCGTGCACGTGATTTGCCGTTTTGAAGAGGATACAAAACGCCCAAAGGGAATCTTCAAGATTGAAGGTAAAGACCAATACATTTCGGAAGCTTGGGACTTTTCCAATGAGGATGCTGAGAGCTTGATCGGTGGAACTATCTTTTTCCACACTGCAAAATCTGAAAAATCATTTTTTGGCGGCACGGTAAGTGCTTTTGAGGAATTGTATCGAGATGACCTCGTGCGAAAAGAAAGGATCAGGTTCACCCTCACATCAACGCTTGAGTCAAAAAACCAACCTTGGTGTGGAATGGATCACAGTATGGCTTGGACCAGCGGTATCATTAACATAGAAGACAACTGATGCCATCGCCGGGCTATGCAATTTACGATCCTACTGGAAATCGCCTTGAGGTCATCCGCCCCGGCGAGAACTCCAAACGCTACATCCCCTGCACCAACCTTCGCCCTCAATCCGATAAGGTCCACGGTGTGCAGGTGAATGGTGATGACATCTGGGTCCTAATTGGTCCAATGACCAACCCCCGCCCCAATCGTAAAATCCTATATCGGTTCTCTAGCCTATCGGGCGGAAGCAGCCGTTCTCTGTAAAATTTATTTTCACTTTGAGCCTTCTGAGGGTTCAACTTTGTATAAATAAGTTTGGCTGAAAACTTACATACGTTGTGAGTGTGATCCAAACCTGTCGAGGCTGCGCATTGAGATATGGCGGTCGGAATTCAGTTAGGGACACCGAGAAGAATTCACACATCAGCCTAAAAGCGGATGAGCCGAAAGGCTTTGAAGCGAGATGGGGGCTCTGAGAAAAAGCAACTCCCACTTCCGAAGATAGTCGCCCTGTGGCTCTTCGGTAGATCCGTTGGAATGAAGCGGAACATAAAACGAGACCGGCTAACCTCCGTTACCTGCAAAGGTTGTTCTCACAGGGATGCGACGGACGATCACTTCAAGATCACTGAGCATAGTTCTCCTGCGGATAGGAGAAGTATGCTCAAAATCGACCCTTCAAGATTAATCAATAAAATCAATGCATCGAGCTTCGCTCGATTTGCCTTCGGCTTTGCCGAAGGCAAATATCAATGGTATATAATATTACATTAATACAATAACTTAATAAAGGTAATGCCAATGACAAAACAAAGATATAATCGATTTCATAATACCCTAATCGCTTGTCGAGTTCCCTTGATGCTCAAGGAAAAGATTGAAGAGTTTAGCCAAGAAAGAGACGTCTCCGTAAGCCAAGTCATTCGCCTTGGAATCAAAATGGCACTCGACCTCGAAAACACAGATAAGCCTTCACAGTGGATGATCCGCCAATGAAGGTTCTCCATAAAAAGACCAGTAATCTGGCTTCACTAAGAACACTGGTATCAGGGCATCGATCAGGTTCATTTGCTGCTTATCAGCTCGAACAGGCTTCGGATGCCGCCAAGGTCACTAAGGAGATTGAAGGCTTCATCGGTAAGGATCTGAAGCCTGTCACCGTGCTGCTGCTGAAGGCTTGAAATACAATCCGGACAAATCTTGTTCTGAACTTAAGTCCTAAGATTCAAATGATAATTCTCGTAAATTGAAATCATCAGGAATGGTTCTTGATGATGAATATGGAGAATTTGAAATGGAAAATTTTGAAAAAATGAAAACAGAGGAATTCTTGAACGAAGTCCGCAGCTTGGAACTCTTCGCTGAATTTGCAGATCATTTTACAGAGTATATGGCGGAACTTGATAGGGAAGATATCGAAGCGAAGGATGATGTTCGGGCTCCGTTTTGGGATAAGATTGATACGGAACAGGTATCGGACAATCGGCTATGCGAATATCTTAAGGAGTACATCGGTCCTCGTGTCCCGATCTCCGAGCAGGACTTCTTGGCAGCGACCAACCGCATCCGCTCCCTTCGAGAGGATATAGATTCTGTATCCGACACCCTCGATAAGTGGGGAATGGATTATGATATTTGGAGCGAAATTTTCTGGGAGATTGAAAGCTGCCCATTGAAAGAATGGACTGAACGCATTGTCGAGCACGTTCGTGCATCTGAGCAGGAAACTGTGTGATGACTGATCTAAACTCACTCACCAACATTGCCGCCATCTATCCAAATGTCTTTGTGGAGGGATCTGAAATCTATTTGGGTTCCAAAGGCAGCCCAAAAAGGATTAATCTATATCCCGTCACTTTTGAGTGGTTCGATGGAGATTTAACCAAACTTGATTGGACCGAATGCCAATTCGTCGATGCCTATTTGTCTGAGCTATCCAAACATTGGGATTTCATCGAGATGTTCATCAACGGCGAATTCCCAGTTAGGTCAAAACACTGGGCAAAGGTTTGCGACGTCATCAATGATTGTTTTCTAAAATCCTGCGTCTGGGATGTGGTGAAAAATCGAGAATACGAGTTCTTGACGAGCAGCACATATAGGATCGAAACCGATGGAAGGATTTATCGGAACGATGTGTACCCACACATTCCAATTATTTCTGAGAAAACTCGTCTTCAGGAATATTTCGGATGGATGTTCTCGGATAAGTATGGCGAAGAATATTTTAGGGATTTTATCCTATCTCATAACTCCGAGTGCAACAAAGAGAGCATCTGGTCCGAAGAGAAATATACTTCAATCGGCGAAGATATCGCAGGTAAATTTGTATATGCCTTGGCGAAATTCGACTTCTCCAGCGGGATCGACTGGAGTTGGATCTTGGATGAGTGTTCGAAAATTGATCCTCGATTAGGTGACAGCCTCGACGCCTATTTGCACCCTGCGAATGCTCCAAAAGCCGGGATCGTTTCCTTCAATGAAATCACTCTGGAAAACGCCCCTTCGAAACCGCCAAACACACATCGTGAGCCTTCTTTATGGACCGCCGCATTTGCCGAACCTGCTCTTCTGCAAAACGAAGCTTTCCTTCTCGGTCAGTCTCCGCCTCTCGGAGCAGGAAGCTTGGCAGCCACTTTGCCTTCGGGCGGTTCAATAGCCTATCTCTGACCGCTTGTAGGAAACTGGAGTTGATCGTGGGCTCCCCCATTTCCAACCACATGCAGTAAAGCACGTGGGCTTCATGAAGTGGGCGTCCGCGCAGCTCTTTTGCGTTGATCTCATAGGTACCGAACCCAGCGTTAAGGGACTTCGCACCCTGTGGGTCCAATCCGAGTTGCTCCAGCCGTTCCCGCTGCTTCGCCTCAATCAGAGCCTTAATCTCTGGCAAGGTCTTGGTGACAGGAAGGTTCAATGGGATCGAAACGGTGACGACATTCGGAGCTTTCAAAATCCTGGAGATTTCTTCAACTCGAGTTCCACCAAAAAGGTAGCTGTGATCCTTCCACCATATATCAAAATCCAACCCTCGGGGATCACCCCAAGGCTCATAGAAGTTACGAGCCTTGGCGAGATTTTCCTGCAAAGTCGGAGCATCAAGGGCGAGTTTGTAGAACTCGAACCATAGCCGAATATGCTGGCGAGAGGATTTGATCTGGGGGTACATCATAGCTCAAAACTCACGTCTGCCTGCATTTCAAGCGGGTAGATGACCAAAAAAAACTCAAAAATAGCTTCTGGTAAATTCATCAAAGAACAGACTTACTCGCCCCCGGGCACCAATTTGATGATTTCAAAATTTAACACTTACGATATATTTTCACTAACAAAGGAATGAAACAATGACAAATTTGAACTTTAAAGAAACCTCTGATCGGGCATTCAACTGGTATTTTAATGCCGTTAGAAAAGGCGAAAGCTACGATGACGCCGCTAACTTATTTATAACAGAAGTGGCAGAACAAGCAGCCATGTGTGGCTTGGAGTTCGACTATAGCTGGCAGGAAGAATGCTCGCCTGAGTTCTTATGGCTCATGATCGAGGCATTGGCCAGCCGACTGAAGGGGCTTAATGAAGAGCAAGGATATGCTGTAAGCTCTGAATTTTACGGAACGTTCTTTTCGTTTTTCAGCGATCTTATTTTCACAAGGTCGGAACGAAATCCTGAGGCTTTTGCAAAGCACTCGTCCTATTGGAACGATGTCTTATGGGGCCAACTGCCTGTCAACCAAGACTGAGAGGTTTAGCTGCTCAGAGATGCCTTGCTAGTCGGCCAAAGACATGATTTCTTCATGGATTGGTTGATATCTGGCTCGCAATTCTTTGCCACTATAAAAATCAAGCAAATCGTTCTTTGACAGGGTACCTGCCTCCAAAAATCTTTTCAGATAGCTGCGGCAGAAATCCAACGACAGAGACCCCTTCTCAAGCCTGCTAAGTACATCTTGAGATTTTTTAATCCCGTCTTCTACCAGTGCACGAACCTCGATAAGGCGATTTGCTTCCGAAACTATTCGATCCATCAGCATCAGTAGTAAATCATGTTCAATCTCAAGCGATGGATTGGCAGCAGCTAGATCACGTGCAAGCAGGTAGGCCAAGCCAAGGTTCTGATAATCACCGCGAAGGCTATCGACGATCACGATAAACCCATATTTCGGTCTGTAGGCGATGTTTTCAATCACCTTCAAAAGTGCGGGGGCAACAGAGGATTTATCAAAAACAATAATTGCCTGCTCACAGGTCCGATTTGCCTGAGCCTCGATTAATTGGCTGAGGGCGGTATCAAGCTTGTTGCCGTACCAATCGACATCCTCAATTTCTCCAAGCCTGATCGCCTTGTCAAACTTGCATTCGATGGCAACTAAACGCTGCTCATCGCCGTTAACTTTACATAAGATATCGCCGGTTTTGTTTTTTGCGAGGGCACCCGGGTTGTTACCAGTCAAAGCCACATCGTCGTTGTGTCCGTGAGACTTGACTAGGTCTGCCAGATACTCCGCAACATCAACTTCGGCCTCAATGCCCTTCACAGAGCTTTTGGCGAAGAGCTCTGCCTTCATCTCATACATCATTTTGAGTGTCTCGAGCTCTGTGCCAAGCTCGTTATTGGTCTTCGCCATAAAGGAAGCAAGGCGGTCCTGACGCAGCGCAAGGACGCCAATGTACAGAGCTTTTAAAAACTCTGCATCCCGCTGCTCGGCCGGAACTTTATCAAAATGCTCGAAGGCTAACTCATTTTCAATTTCAATTTTTGAAACTTCAATTCTACGCAAGCCTTGGTTCAGTTTGATGTGTGACATATGGCCTCCATGGCTTTTTCAATACTTGAATGAAGACATTAGGCAATCGCATTATCCACCAGTAGTTTAACCTCATCCAAGCAATCTTATAACTTCTCGATGCCGAGGCAATGCATTGCAATCGGGCTTACCTAACTACGTGATTGCCATTTGGCACTTGTCCTTGGCAAACATCAGCCTGGCTGAAGTTTCTCATAGCAGCGTCAGGCTGCGATCATGCCACTGTCCAGCACAAGCCACGGCTGCTCAGTGACAATGGTCCCAGCTACATCGCGGGTGAACTGGCGGAATATATCGAAGCCAACAAGATGAGCCATGTGCGCGGTGCACAGATGCATCCGCAAACACAGGGCAAGATCGAGCGCTGTCACACGCCTATAGCCATAACGACCATATTGGCGCGCCAGCTCGATAATGTCTGCAGTCAGGGCTTCCTCATCATCGGCCCCGCGCGGTACTTTGCGCTGCGTCGATCGGTGCTGGCCCAGAACGCGGCAGATGCGGCGTTCAGAGACAGGCAGTTCCTCGCGGACATGATCGATACAGCGCCGTCATCGCGCAGGGCTCAATAGTTTGTGCTCTGCACGCCTTACGGCTCCCCCGAGCAGCCTCTTGCAGGATCAGCTTATCGAGAGTGAGATCGGAGATCGCACGGCGTAGCCGCGCATTCTCTTTCTCCAGATCCTTCATCCGGCGAGCCTGATCGGTCTTCAGACCGCCATATTCCTTGCGCCAGCGGTAATAGGTCTGCTCGCTGATCGATAGCCGGCGGCAAGCGTCCGCTGTCGTCCCTCCCTGCGCCAGCACAATCTCCGCCTCACGCAGCTTGCCGATAATCTCCTCCGGCGTGTGTTTCTTGAATGGCATTCGTCTTTTCCTTCCGTGTCCAAAACAACATAGATTTTGGACCACCCAGAAGGGGGCAGATCAAATACGGATCGATCGATCGTGATGACTACTGGCTAACTGAGGACAGCGGTGGTACTGAGACCTCGTATGAAATTGATGTTGACTCCTAATTCGGGTAACCGTTTATGAACACTCGCGAATGGGATATCGACTACCGTCGCTACGTGATTCAGCTGAGAACCATGCTGGCGCATCCCGAGGGTAGTAATCCTTGGTTACAGAGTCGCCAAGTGTTGGACGAGATAGTGGAGGTCTATCCCGGCGTGTGGGACTACGCCGAACAACTTGATTGCGTTCGGCAGCGCTCGCGCTCCGCTCTGATACGGAAATTGAGCTCCAATTCTCTCAAAGACAGGTGCCCCATAGCGCTCTATCGAATATTGGTAGAGCTAGGACGAGGAAAGTTAGGCGAATCGGATGACCTGACCCGGTACCGGGTCAGGTCACACTCCTTAGAATGCTAAGACTTTCACATGTACACCACTTAATTCATGTTTTATTTGCTAGTATAAAAAGTGTTATTTGCCAGTCTTTGCCAGTTTTAATTAATCAGAATTTATTATTAAGGGAGAGGAAAAGTGCATAAGAATAAAACCTGCAATTTAATTTC